>CDZP01003798.1_pt1 | contig 171536 bp, 126 predicted proteins | sample 554941 | NCBI WGS metagenome assembly CDZP01 (sample SAMEA3182064, study PRJEB8094) | gut metagenome | biome: human; feature: gut; material: Stool; isolation source: human stools | place: Canada | collected 2013-01-28
CAATGTCACTAAGTTAAGCCAAAACACCCCGCTACACTCAAAATTGAGCTGTAACGGGGCGCTTTTTTGTGTTTTTTCAAAAAAACACTTGACAAATATGCAATTTCGTGCGGCCATTTTGCTAAGTACGCTTAGCAAAATGGCCCTTGTAGTTAGAAGTGTCTCTCGACACAAAAACTACAAGGAGGATTACCTATGACCGCCGAATACATCAAGCAATCTTTACTGAATTCCATTCAATTTCTTACCGACTATAAGCGGGATTATTCAAGGCACCCTGAAACAGACTATACCAGAAACCGAAAAATTCCTTTTGACAAAGCCATAGCTGCGGTTCTCTCATTTCGGGGAGGAACATTAACCAACGACCTGCTGGATTTTTTTGGATTAGATAAATCCATACCATCTTCCTCAGCCTTTATTCAGCAACGCGCAAAAATTACTCCGGTTGCTTTCGAAAAACTGTTTGAGCATTTTACGCACAGTGTTTGTAGCGAAAAGCTTTACAAGGGCTATCGGCTGCTTGCTGTCGATGGTTCAGAATTGGAAACTGCTGCAAACCCGGACGATCCGGAGTCCTTTGTTTCCCGCAAAGATGGAAAAAAGTCCTATAACTTACTTCATATCAATGCAACGTATGATTTACTTCAACATCTATATTTGGATGCCATTCTTCAAAAATTCAGAAATACGGATGAATGCGGTGCATTGACGACGATGGTGGATCGCTCCGATATCCCGAAAGCCCTGGTACTTGCTGACAGAAATTACGAATCCTATAACAATCTTGCTCATATTCAACAGAAAAACTGGGCATTCCTCTTCCGTATCAAGGATGGTAAAACCGGGATTGGTGCTGGCCTGGCACTCCCTGATTCTGACGAATTTGATGTGCCAATTCATCTCAAAATTACAAATCGTATGACAAATGATGTTAAAAAGTTGCTGCAAATCGGTAATTGCTGCAAATATATTCCCAGGCGGAATCGTTTTGACTTTCTTCCCAAAAAATGCGATAGGTCTGATCCTGTCCAGTTTTACGAACTTAGCTTTAGAATTGTCCGCTTCAAAATATCGGATGATTCATTCGAAACGATTATCACGAACCTGGAGCAGCAATCTTTCCCTGTTTCTGAACTCAAACAGCTTTATGCCATGCGCTGGGGAATTGAAACCTCTTTCCGTGATCTGAAATACACCCTCGGACTACTGCATTTGCACTCTAAAAAGGTGGACTTCGTTCATCAGGAAATCTTTGCAAAGCTTACTATGTTCAACTTCTGCCAACTGATTACCCAATCCGTAGTCATCCAACAGAAAAAGAAGAAATACGCCTACAAGGTCAATTTCTCCGTTGCCACTCATATTTGCCTGCAATTCTTTCTTGGTAAAGTCTGTCCACCCAATGTCGAAGCCTTACTTATGAGATACATTTCGCCTATTCGACCAAGCCGAAAGTGTTCTCGTAAGATAATACGGAATCCTCCCGCCAGCTTCACTTATAGAGTAGCATAATTTATTCTTTTTGAATAGCTTTTTTTAGCGGATTTTTCGATCCGCTTTCTTGTCATGCCTTTTTTCAAGAAAACAGCACACAATCGCTGTTCCGTAGCGCTGTGTGCTGTTCTCGTTCCTATTTTAACTTTTTCGCTTGGTGCTAACTTAGTGACATTGGGTTCCGAAAGGGTGAACATAAAAATGTTTTTGCGTATTCCGTGCAGACAGCCTGTGACAAAAACGGATGGATTCTGGGTTATAGTGTAAATCCCGGCAACCAGCATGACAGCCGGACATTTAAATCCCTGTATGATAAGATAAAAGACATTGGCATTCAGACACTGGTAGCCGATGCAGGATACAAAACACCAGCGATAGCAAAGTTACTTCTGGATGATGGTATCACACCGCTTCTGCCGTATAAACGCCCCATGACCAAAGATGGTTTTTTCAAAAAAACCGAGTATGTGTATGATGAATATTTTGACTGCTATGTATGCCCGAACGATCAGGTGTTGGCTTATCATACGACGAACCGTTCCGGATACTGGGAATACAAGAGCTGCGGAATCGTCTGTGAAGGATGTCCATATCTGAAGCAGTGCACAGAAAGCAGGGATCATGTGAAGGTAGTGACCCGGCATATCTGGGAGCCGTACATGGAAAAGTGTGAGGATATCCGGCATACGATTGGGATGAAGGAAGTGTATGCGCAACGGAAAGAGACCGTAGAGCGCCTCTTCGGAACAGCAAAAGAAAACCACGGATTACGCTATACACAGATGATAGGAAAAGCCCGGATGGAAATGAAAGTCGGGCTTACGTTTGCCTGCATGAATCTGAAAAAACTGGCAAAGATGATAGCCAGGAAGGGAAAAAGGGGAACCCAAAAGTGTTTATTATTGATCAAGTACACACTTTTTGAACCCAAAACAAGAAAAACGCTTCTGGAGTGCTGACCAAAAGCGTTTTGTCTACAGTCTGAACAGAGGACAATTTTGTCCTCTGTTTAAAATAACGTGCACTGCTCAATTAGAGCTTTATCTATTCTCTGATTCACGTCAATGTATCGCTGTGTAGTGGCAACACTGCTATGCTGCAGGAGCTTCTGCACCAACACAATACATTTCCACTCGAAACGGATGGTTTTCAAATACTCTTAGCCGTTCAATTGCTATTTCAACGATCTTTTCATCTGGATCCATCTGATCCACTTTTTCTGCCATAGGCATCCTCCTTCTTCCTGAAATAAAAAATCCGCCCAGATTAGAACCTAATCTAATCTGAACGGAATACTCATTCAGGCTTGATATTTTCCAAGCAGAAATATTTTTTATCATCACCCTTTTGTTAGCTACAAGAATTTACAACCTTTTACACCATCTGCATTATAGCTTTTCATTCCTGTTAGCAAATCTACAATAATTTTACTGTTAGCAATTTGCATTTTCTGTTAGCAAAAATGCTCATTTTTTGATTTGCTGTTAGCAGAAAAACAACAAAAAAAACGGCAATGATTTTTCTCTCATTACCGCTTAAAATAGAGCGTTCCCTATAGGAATCGAACCTACAATAGAGTCTTAGGAGTTCAAGTCCATACTGGAAACCTATATTATTTTAAGTTAATACAAGTCAAGTAAAGCATTGATTTTTCTACCTTTCCTGTAAATCCATGTCAAAATAAGAAAACTGAAAATCATCCGAGTTAAGCACCTCTCGCTGACAAATGAGTGACACTGTCATCCTGAGGGTTCAACCATTCCGTTCCTGCGAATTCATATTTATGGCTACCATTCTCACTCTGTATGCGGTAATGATAACACTGTTTTCTTATTAGATTACTTACATTATAACGTGTGTGGGGTCGGATGTCGATGATTTTTTGACCATCGATTAACTGCTTATTTGTGTCACCACTGGTGTCACAAAATTGGCTTATTATAATTTCATTATTATATTGCCATAAATGCATCAATTTTAGCTAATATCTCTTCATTGTTTTGATACCTAAAATCCGTTGCATTTATTCGCATCACTTCTCCGGGTATTTCTATTCTTTTCATATAATCGGAACACTTTTTAAAATCTTCGAATTTATCTATTGTTGTGCTTAAATGAACCGGATGCCTGTTTTCATTTGTCATTCTATTCAAATATCTCTCATGCAGCACTTCCACAGCTCCAAAAAGAGCAATTGTAAGTACATCATAACCATTATCTTCCGCTATTTTATGTAACCTTTCCAGTTCCGATTTATGAAAATTTGATTCTAAAATTAAGTCTTTTTCCAGTGATGCAAACTCAGAAAATATAAAAAACATTAATTCCATGGAAGCAAATGACAGCTTTTTATTTTCCTCTCTGTTGGAAAAACCTATGGTATCTCCCAAAACTTCTTTAATAGAATCCTTAAAAAACATATTCGTATGATATCTTTTTGAAAGAATGTTAGCAAAAGTAGATTTTCCTGTCGCAATATCTCCTGTAATCAGCAATAATTTTTTCATTGTATTTTTCTCCTTTGATTCCCTACTTAAAATAATATTTATAGTCTTACCACTTTATCTGCCATTGCAATCGTAGATGGTCGATGGGCAATTATAATCGTGGTATGATTCCTGCTTATTCTATTTATTGCTTTGTTGACCAGTCTCTCTGATTCATTGTCCAATGCTGAAGTTGCCTCATCAAGCAGGAGAATCGGTGCGTTTTTCAGCACTGCTCTGGCAATGGCGATCCGCTGGCGTTCCCCACCGGATAAGGTGTTTCCACTCTCCCCGGGAATGGTATCATACCCTTTTGGCAGACGCATGATAAACTCATGTGCGTTGGCAATCTTTGCAGCATTCACAATATCTTCTCTGGCGACTTCCTGCGTCTTTTTCCCTCTTCCATATGCAATATTTTCTGCAATACTGACCTCATATAAATACGGCTCCTGCGGAACATAAGCGATCAGATCACGCATTTCTTCTATTGTACTGTTTCTTCCATTCTTTCCACAAATATTTATCGTTCCTTTTTGCAACGGATAAAATCCCAACAACAATTTTGCCAGAGTGCTTTTCCCGCTTCCGGATTCTCCTACGATTGCCACACACTGCCCTCTGGCTATCTGCATATGAAAATCCGAAAGCACTTCCTTCCCTTCCGTATATCCAAAGGAGACATTGTTTATATCCACCTCTATTTCCGCTGCCACTTCCTCATAATTACTTTGCGTAATATAATGACCGGGTTCTTCATCCAGTTGCAGAAAATCGTACAGATTTTCCACATTTGCCAGACAGTTCATCAGCTCCGGAAAATATCTTCCTATATCCATAAATGCATAATGAAACGGTCCGTACAATGTATAGATAGCAGATAACATCCCCAGCGTGATTTTGTTCCGGGACACAAACCAGACTCCCAATCCCAGAAATGCCAGTGTTCCCAGCAGATCAAATAGATTATTCAAACCGGATAACGTCGCACTGATTCGATTTACTTTCTTTTGCGTCGTAAAATATTGTTGATTTTCCTTTCCAAAGCTTTGCAGCAATTTCTCACCGACCGCATAAGTTTTGACCAGCTCCACCCCCGATAGAATATTGGTCATCGCTTCAATCATACCCACATTATTCTGTGCCAGTTCTTTTCCTGCCTGTTTCATAGGATGTGCAAAATAATGATTTACCAGAAAGGTTACCACACTTATCAATAACAGACACAATGTCAACTGTGGACTGTAATACATCATGGGAAGCAGATAAACTACCGCTCCGATTATCGCTGCCAGCAGTCTGCGCAGACGGGAAGAATAAATATCGCTGGCGCGTTCCGTATCGTAGATTAGTTTCGAAATAAAATCGCCGCTGTGATGTTGCTCATAATAGGAATACGGCAGGCGCATTGCCTTTGCAAACACTCTTTTCTCCAATTTGGCAGTGCCTATTCTTCCTTCTATGTTGTAATGCATAATGCCCATTCTCCATAAGCACCAGCCGGACACAAATGCCAGAAATTGTATCAGGATCCTGATTAGTAAGCCGTCCGGATTTCTGCTTTGTGCTGCAGAAACAACGCTTTCCACGATCCATGCGTTGGCAATTTTGGAAAATGCAGTTCCCATAGACGATATCAAAATGCAAAACAAATAAATCGGAAGTCTGTCTTCCATTAGCCCCAGAAACCAACGTAGTAAGTGCTTTTTCTCTTTATCTTTCATCTACCCCCACCTCCTTTCCATAGAGTCCGGCATAGATTCCGTTCCGAGCGAGAAGCTCCCTGTGTGTCCCCGATTCCGCAATCGCACCGTTTTCTACCACATAAATACAATCTGCATTTTGAATCGTGGATAACCTGTGTGCTATAACGATTACCGTTTTATCCCTTGCAACTCTTGTTATAGCCTTTTGAATTTCCGCTTCTGTCTCTGTGTCTATCGCCGAAGTAGGTTCATCCAGCAGGAGAATCGGTGCATTTTTCAGAAATGCTCTGGCTATGGAGATCCGTTGTCTCTGCCCTCCAGACAATTTCACTCCCCGTTCCCCTACCTGCGTATCATATCCCTGCGGAAGACGCATAATAAAATCATGAATATCCGCTGCTCTGCAGGCTTCCTCAATTTCTTCTCTCGCAGCTCCTTCCTTTCCGCACGCCACATTCTCTGCAACACTCTGCGGTAAAAGAAACACATTCTGGGATACCACGGAAAAGCAGTCTCTCCATTCCCGCAGCGACCATTGCTCCACGTCTTTTCCAAAAAGCTGATAGGAACCGCTTTCTTTGCGATACAGACCATACAGTAACCTGGCAATGGTACTTTTTCCTTCTCCTGAACCACCTGCAAAAGCCACCATTTGTCCTTTTTTTATCTGAAAGGAAATTCCCTTCAGTACTTCTCTGTCAGCGGAATAAGAAAAATGTACGTTTTTCCATACGATTGCACCCTTACACTCTGCATCCGGCAGCTCCACTTCATCCCTGGTGCATTTTCCTTTGAAAGCTTCTTCCTCTTTTTTTGCCTGATACAGAGTCTCCAGTCTGTCCATAGCAACCTTGGAGGCACGGATATCATTCATGCAAAACATCACATTACCCAGCGGTCTATTTACTCTGCTCAATAAAATCGTAAAAGCCAGCAGTTCTCCCACACTGATGCGATTCGAAATCACCTCAAAAAGGGCAAAAAAATAACAGACCACTACAGGAATCGTGGTAATCACTCCCTTTAACAACCAACCCATGGAACTGATTCTTGTACTCTTGCAACCGTGATCTGCTATTTTATCTATCGCAGCATTGATGCGCGCACACATCACATGATATAGATTATAACTTTTTCCAATGGCGATTCCCTGAATGGCATCATAAGCGATCTGGGTTCTATCATCCATTGTAGTTCGGAACTTCCGCAGAATCACCGCCAGCTTTTTGGACAATCTGTCTGCCACCAGCAGCATCACCGGATAGCTTGCAAATAATATCACGATCAGCCTTACGTCCATCTGTATAAAATAAGCAGTTATTGTCCCCACTGTCACAATATCTACCAGTAAATCGGGAAGAATGTCTGAGAAAAAATTTCCTGCTTCTCCTATATCTGAAGAAAATCGTGTCAGAATACTGCCGGAACCTTTTTCATCAAAATATGAATATGGCAGATGCAGCAGGTGCTCCGCTAATCGTCCCCGCACCTCTCGCTGTACCAAAGAACTATAATACTTTCGGCTAAGATCTGCAAAGTACGCTGCAACCGTGCCGACTATGATCATCCCTGACATCTGTATTAAAATATTTTGCAGAACTACCGGCTTTCCCGTCAGCATACTGTCCGTCACCTGTGCAATATAATCATTTCCCCGAACAACGATCTCATTCAGGGAAATAGACATAACAACATAGATGCAGAGAATCCATACATATCGTATTCCGATGTCATAAAATAACTTCTTTTTCTTTATTACCATTGCAGTTTTCCTGTCGTCCTTATTTTTTCTTCTTTGTGTTCTTTATCTGCCCTGATTTCTCCAATATTCCAACATTCTGTATATTGTCCGATCACCTGCATTGCTTCCCAGCATTTGTCTGCCGGTACGGCTACCACCATACCGATTCCCATATGAAACCGATGAGGAAATACATCGGCACCAATCATATCCTGTTCATAAAGGAAACGAAATAATGGTAAAACAGGAATCTTTGTCATATCCACACATGCATACAGTCCATCCGGCAGTTCTCTCCATCCTTTATTCCGAAACAAACTGTTATGCACACGGAATGCTCCATGCAGATATCCGCATTCCTGTAACGACATAATCTCCCTGGTATATGCCACATTGGCTTTCATCATTTCTTCCAGCAGAAAATGTTCTTCATCTATCTTGGCATGCAACAGATCCGGTCGCCTGTCCAGCATTACTTTGATAATAGGATAATGCGTCCCGTCGATTCCCTGCGTCCGCATACCGATCAGGGCGTCTCCTTCCTTTATTTTCTCATAATTCAACAATTTATCTCTGTCCTGTACTCCAACTACAGTTGCATTTATATTGTATTCCTGACTGGAAAAATTAACGGGCTGTGCAGCGATTTCCATCCCCGTAAAAAGCATATCATTCTGTTTACAGACCTCCTGAAAAGTCTGTGCCATCATATACAACTGCTCGTAATCATAGTTGCCACATAAAACGAATGCTTTTAACACACTGGGTCTAATACCATGCTGTAATGTAAAATTGATCGCACTTGCCGCAACATCCGCACATATTTCTTTGTTATAATGGTATTCTTTTGCCATTTTTTCCTTAGACCCGGGGATGCAGGTAACACAGGAATACACCGGATCTTTCATCCGTGAGGTATCCATTTGGAACAGGCAGGCATCCGCATACCAGGAGGACACGATTCTCTTATCATCTGAAACAAGTTTCTGCACATCATTCTTTAATTCATACAGTTTTCTGGTATCCAGTCCTGTATCCATATAAGTAATCTGACGCTTCGCCCAGGCTTCCTCATTCAACAATCCATCCACTGTCATATTCAATATTTTTGCAATATCATACAACATCTCTACCGTAGGCAGACTGATTCCCGCTTCCCACTTGGAGACCGCCTGATAGGAAATATTCAGAAGCGCTGCAAGGTCTTTTTGCGTCATTCCATGCTCTTTTCTGTAATAAGCAATCCGTTTTCCAACTCCTTTTTTATCCAGCATTCTATTATCCTCCTCCCTGTGATTTTCTACTTCTTCAGTATACTATAACTGTATATGTGCAACAATAACCACTTGGTGGAGTTGGAGGTTTAGGATTCAACCGCAAGTTGAATGAAATTTTGCATAAAAAAGCAGCAATGATTTTTACTAACCATTACTGCTTAACTAACGTTCCCTGCGGGAATCGAACCCACAATTGAGTCTTAGGAACTCAAGTCCCTACAGAAAATCTATGTTTTTCTTGGTCAACATAAGTCAACCAACAACTTGATTTTACTGACTTTCCTGTAAATCCATGTCAAAATAAGAAAACTGAAAATCATCTAAGTTAAGCACCTCTCGCTGACAAATGAGCGACACTGTCACCCTGAGGGTTCAACCATTCCGTTCCTGCGAATTCATATTTATGGCTACCATTCTCACTCAGTATGCGGTAATGATAACACTGTTTTCTTATTAGATTACCTATATTATAACGTGTGTGAGGTCGGATCTCGATTGTTTTTTGACCATTATTAACCCGTTTTGCCGATATTTGTTTACAACATATTTGCAAACACATTTAATATCATATTATTCTTGTTAAAATTCTCTGAACAAAACGTGCTTTGCAACGACAATAACAATTCCACTACTCAATAAACAAATATGGCGGTCTTACAATTTTATATGCTTCTTGCAGACTTAACTCTACTTTTTGATTTACTGATTTTTTCTTTCCGTTTCCATCTCCCCATGTACTAACATAATCCAAATAAGTTGCATCTATAGAATTCAAGATATCCGTAATTGTGTACTCCCCGTTCTTTTCCTTATAATAAAGCATCGTGGATAAAACCGAGTTTACATATCTATATAATCTCATACTAATATGTTCTAACGAATCATCCAATCCTTTTGTTGAATGTATAAGTTGATTTCTCAACCTATAAATATAATTCAAATCATGCATAATGGCTTCATAATATTTTTTTATCGCTATAATTGCCTTATAAGGATTAGTTATGAGCATTTGTAGTTCTGCTGTCTCTCTTTCTAAAACTACATGTTTTTCTAAACCTTTTATGATTTTTCCTATTCTTTCTTCATCTTGAAAAACTTTTATTACTTTTTGAGTGTCATATCCTCCATCATTCAAATCTTTACATTCTCGTACAAACTGAATAACTTCATTGAGTTCACTATCTGTCTCTCTAGGCTCAAGATAATGCGTCAATCTTGCCCAAAAAATATTTAATTTATTTTTTATATAAAACAAACTAAACACTTCTGGCACAACAACCCTAGCCTTCTCAATAATTGTATAACGCGGAAACGGATATAATGTATACTCTAATGCAGACCAAAAATTTAAAAATCTATTTTGTATTTTATATGTTTTTGCTGTATTTAAAGTATACAGCACTCTTTCTAAGACTTTAATATCTTCATTCACCAAATCATCCTTAAGTTTTAAAAATCTATTCATTTGGCTCTTGTAGTACGAATCCACATATCCAAGCATCTTAACATTATCCGTTTTTTAACCATTATCAAATTTAATCTGTTATTTTCAACCCATCCATATTGTTGATCATCACGAATACACCCCTGTACTCCTTGCCACATGTCAAATAATTCTTTAGTTTCTCCAAACTCCTTCGCTGCCATTGAAACTGCCTTAGTTATGTCAAGTGCTTGATATTCCTTATGTGCAATATAATATTCTTCTCCGCGCCACATATTACCAAAAGAAAAATCTTCCTTTTTTTCTATGATAAATTGTTTTTGTAATAATTGTAATGCGGGGTAAAGTTGAGTATCACTCCTTATCACAAACTTAATATATATTGTATGTCCAATAGGCTGCCTATCTAATTCCGTTAAGTTATGTATAATAGAAACATCCTGACCATTTTTCATAAATAAAGTCTGTTGATTTTTAAACCATTCAATTAAATATGCTAACGAATACCCCTTATATAACAAATCACTTATCAAAGCTTCTATAAGAATATCCATTTCTCCGAAAACTTCTTCTCTCTCCAAGCATAATATATAATCCCCTATAATATCGTAAGCGCCAAATATTCCCGCGGCTAGCCAAGAACCACCTCTAAATCCATAATTATAGTTAGACTATTTCACTACAACAACTACAATTATGGAGGACAACATCATGGCAAATATCCGTAAACCCCGTGTTCCCAAAGAGGAACAGCTGAAACTTATCAATGAATGCCGCTCCAGCGGCATGACAGATATCGACTGGTGTCGTGAGCACGGCATCGCTGTCAGCACCTTTTATTACTGGATAAAACAGCTTCGCAAGGAATCAGCTCAGATCCCGGAACCAGCTTATGGTCATTCTGAGAATCCCCGTCCCAGACAGGATGTGGTTCCCATTGATATCATACCGGAACACTTTTCGCTGCAATACAACGATCCGTTCCCTGATACTTACCATACTTTAGAGATAATTCTTGGCTCTGCTACGATCCGGGTCTCTAATAAGACGGATCCGGAACTGCTGTCCCGAACCCTGCAGATCCTGAAGGCAGTTGTATGTTAGGCGATATCTCCGGACTGGAACGGATCTACATTGTCTGCGGCTATACCGATATGCGCAAATCCATTGACGGCCTCTGTGCCGTGGTGGAAGATCAGCTGAAACTGGATCCGGCATCCAGTGCGCTGTTTCTGTTCTGCGGCAGGCGCAGAGACCGGATCAAAGCCCTGTTCCGTGATGCTGACGGTTTTGTACTGATCTATAAAAAGCTGACGGTACATGGAGGATACCAGTGGCCAAGGAAACAGTCCGAAGTCAGAAATCTGACCTGGAGAGAGTTTGACTGGCTCATGTCCGGTATCGATATCGACCAGCCAAAGGCTCTGAAACCGGAATAAAAACATGCACAGAAAAATGCCTGTAAACCGCATATTTTCAGCATTTTTCAGGGGTGATTATCCTTTAGGAAAACTGCTTTTTCTGGTATAATAAAGGTATCAGAACCAAGGAGAAAAAGCATGGCTTCCAGTGCAAAGGACATTCAGCTGCGAGAGCTGATGGATACCGTTTCACAACTGAAGACAATGATGGCCGAACAGACAGAGCTGATCCGTTCCCTCAGAACAGTCATTGATGAAAAGACTGCCCATGAAGCAGTGCTGCAGGAACAGGTGGACTATCTGACGAAGAAGCTTTTCGGCACCTCCAGTGAAAAGACACACTCTGACATCCCGGGACAGCTCAATCTGTTCAACGAGGCAGAGGCAGAACAGGACCCTTCCCTTCCGGAAGAAGACTGCATTGAGGAACCCAGCCCCAGAAAGAAAAAGGCGACCCATGCAGAACTTTTCAAAGGTCTTACAGTACACAAACAGGTGATCCCGCTGGCAGAGGAAGATAAGATCTGTCCGATATGTGGTACACCAATGGAACGCATCGGGGAAGAATACGTCCGCAGGGAGCTGGTATTCACACCTGCCAGATGTGAGATCTATGAGTACTATACGGAAAGCTATGGCTGTCCCAACTGCAAGGATGGAAAAGGTGATACCGAAAAAGCTGTGATCATCAAATCCAAAGCAGCACCGGCACTCATTGGGAAAGGTCCTGCTTCCCCTTCTACAGTTGCATGGACGATCTACCAGAAGTATGCGAACGGCATGCCCCTTTACCGTCAGGAGAAGGACTGGAAGGAATACGGGGCAGCCATCAGCCGTACGACCCTTGCAAACTGGATCATTTATAGTGCGGAACATTATTTCCGGCCACTGTACGATTACTTCCACCGTCAGCTTCTGCTGAGGGAGTTCCTCATGGCGGACGAAACCCGGGTACAGGTTCTGAAGGAACCCGGGCGAAGTGCTGAAAGCCAGTCATTCATGTGGCTGTTCCGCACTGGGGAAGATGGTCAGCCCACCATTCTTCTGTACGGATACACTCCGACAAGAAGCGGAAGCAATGCGGCAGACTTCCTGAATGGTTTTCGTGGTTATCTGGAAACGGATGGCTACCAGGGCTACAATAAAGTGTCCGGCATAAAACGCTGTTCCTGCTGGGCACATATCCGCAGATACTTCGTGGATGCCATTCCGAAAGGGAAACAGCTGGATTACAACCAGCCAGCAGTACAGGGTGTCCACTACTGTGACCGCCTGGCAAGACTGGAAAGCACCATTACCAGTAAGTGCGGAGCGGATCATGAAAAAAGGAAACAAATGCGTCTCGAGAAGGAAAAGCCGGTTCTCGAGGCCTTTTGGGCGTGGGTTGACAGCCAGCATCCCACCCGAAACACCCGTCTGGACAAAGCGCTGACCTATGTGAAGAACCGCCGGGAGACGTCCATGACTTATCTGGAGGACGGACGCTGCAGCTTCACCAATAACCTCAGCGAGAATGCCATCCGGCTGTTTACGTTGGGCCGCAAGAACTGGCTGTTCAGTGACTCTGTGGAAGGTGCACAGGCCAGTGCCATTACATACACGATGGTGGATATGGCGAAGGCACACAACTTAAATATCTACGGTTACCTCAGCTACATTTTGGAGCAAAGGCCGGATGAAAGTTGGAATGATGAGCAGCTTGCAGAACTGGCACCCTGGAGTGAAAAACTCCAAACTCTAAAAATATGAGAGTATATTTGTAGTAAAATACTCCAACTTAAAATGAGTTGGGGTAAATTTATAGCTACCGCTGGATTATTTGGCGCTTACATTTAGTGTATCTGAAGTGTATGCATCTCTTTCTCCATCTTGAAGTATAATGTTTGCCACTATATATGCTACAATTTCTTCGTCACGTGAAGCACGTAAAAGTGTTGTATTTATGATTTCGTTTGTAATCCAAAAAACATTTCCAGTGTATATTCCATATTGTAACCGATGGTTACTCAAGCTGATATTTTCCATTTCATTTAGTAATAAAACATCGCTTGAGACATCTCCGCGTACTTGTGTAGACAAATTTCTTACAAGTTCTGAAAATTTTGTATTCACGCCTACCTGCCTTAACTCTTGAAGTGATAAATGTCTTCCTGTTGAATTTATACGTTTAAAAGCCTCCTCGATTCTGCTCGGCTCATCATATGAAAAAATTGAAACCGGTAAAGGATAATTAGCTATATTTCGGCATACCTCCGAAGAAATTTTCCCACCTCTTTGTTTAAGTGAACCCGTTCTCATCAAACTAATAGTATCAGGCATAGTTTCTAGGTCAAAAAAACCTGCTTTTAGACTGTATTTTTGATCTATTAAAGAGCATATTGCATCAAGCCTTTGCATACCATCAATGATTTCTAATTCACCAGCAGCATTTTCAGCAAACAAAAACATGGGAACTGGAAGTCCATTCATTATTGTGTCAATAAAGTTTCGTTTTTCCTCAATGGTCCAACAAAGCTTTCTCTGATATCGACGATTAACTACTAATTTATTGGAGCAGTAAAGACCATACATTTGTGAAATACTATATGATTTTATCAGTGGTTCATTGTTATTGTTATTTCCATCCATAATTAAAATTCCTCCCATACTTGTACATGAATTGCAGAACCGTTTCTCAGCTTCATTTAAAAGATTATTATTTTTGCTAATTTGTATTTTACACTATTTTTAAAGCAATAGTATTTCGATTTATCGAAGTGAAATAATAAAGGATTATAGTAGATGATTATGGTTTCAGCTTATTAAAAAAATCATTATCTTTACAATAAGGTATGTATACGCTATTGGTGGAAATGCATGCAGACTTGACAAATTAATTGTTTTTCAAAGAGTAAAGATACAATTATAATATTCGGTTGAGGAAACTGTGTCTCCATGATATAATAATTCCGTTAATCACAATAGTCTTTAATATTTAGGATTACAAACAACAGAAAGGTTAAAAAGATCATGGAAGAACGGGAAATTGATTTACTGGATATGATAGCCGATATTCTATCTCACTGGAGAGGCTTACTGGTCGCACTCGTAATAGGTGCAGTTCTGATGGGAGGATTCAGCTATGTGAAATCTTATCGGAATGTACAGAGCGAGCAGGAGGCAGAAGAACCGGAGCTGGATGAAATGTCAGCAGAAGAGCAGCTGGCACAGCTGGAGGATAGTTTGAGTGACAGCGAGAAGATTTCGGTTGCAGCTACGGTTGATGATGAACGGGAATATTTATATAAGGATACATATTATCGAGAATCCATCTACATGCATCTGGATCCGCTGAATATTGCACGGACAGAGCTGGTATACAGAATTCAGGCAGAGGACGGGAGCCTGGCACAACGTCTGGGAACAGTATATAAGAATATAGTTGGAGGTGTAGGGTTATACGACTGGGTGGAACAGCAGGCGGGAATTGCAGCAGAATATGCTGCAGAGCTGATCTCTGTTAGTACGGATCCGGCAATATTCGTTGGAAATGGTGCACAGAATATCAGCATTGGAAGTGACAGCCTGAAAGTAACAGTGATGCAGAAGGATGAAAAGACCTGTGAGCAGCTGGCAGAGGCTGTTAACAGCTACATGGAAGAGCAACAGAAAACCCTTGCGGAGAAATTAGGCAGTCATGAGTTGATATTATTGTCCGAGACTTCCGGTAAAATCATTAGTACCGATACGATGGGTCGGCAGATAGATTATGGCAATCAGCTTATTAATCTCAAAGCAGGGATTGCTTCTGCAAAGGCAGGATTTACTGAAGACCAGCAGAAGTATTATGATCTGCTGACCTGGGAGGAAGAGACCAGAGAGGCTGAGATGGATCAAAAGGATACGACAACAGAGGAGGAACCGGTATTAGCAAGTCCTTCTGTAAGCAAGAAGCATGTCCTTCTGGGTGCAGTATTATTTGCATTTGTCTATGCGGGAATTCTGTTCCTGCTATATATTTTCAACAGTAAGATTCGTGTATCCGATGAATTGCAGAGTTTATATCACATTCCCCAGATTGGTGTGGTGGTAAAGGATTCTAAGAAGAAGTTTATTCTGGATAAGTGGGTAGATGATCTTCGCCACTACGGTAAGCGGAAATTTGATGCCAAACAGTCTATGGAACTGGCATTTGCAGCAGTGAAGATTGCAGCAGTGAAAAATAAGCTGAATACTATCTGCCTGATGGGATGTAATCTGGAGGCCGGTGCCGGCAGTGTATGTGAAAACCTTAAGACGGCATTGGAGAAGGACGGCATTAATGTTACGGTTTTGGATAATGTCCTCTATAATGCAGAGTCCATGGAGAAAGTAGAGGCTATGACGGGAGTGGTATTGGTAGAAAAAGCCGGTTCTACTTTGTACAATGAAGTCGCAAATGAATTGGCATTACTGAAGAGACAAGATATTACAGTTTTGGGTGGAATTATTGTAGAATAAGATATGTTAAGCATTGTTAAAGACTGCAGAATTCTTGTCTGACGAGACGATAGTAGCCAAAGTCCTTTTATGAAAAGGACTTTGGCTATTTTTTCTGGAATTATACTGTCTCAGAGAATATGCGTAACAATTGCGTTTTTCCATATAATATGTTATGATGATTAAGAATTTTAAGTGTTGAAAGTGAGGACATTATGTTATTAGATAATAAATCCATTTTGATTACAGGTGGTACCGGCAGTTTTGGTAAGGCTTTTACCAAGTATGTGTTGGACAACTACAATCCCAGGAAGATCATCATTTATTCCCGTGATGAATTCAAGCAGTTTATCATGCAGAATGAATTCAAACAGTATGCTGATAAACTTCGTTTCTTCATTGGTGATGTCAGAGACAAGGAACGTCTGACCAGAGCATTTGAAGGTGTGGATTATGTTATCCATGCTGCAGCTCTGAAGCAGGTGCCTGCCTGCGAATACAATCCAGCTGAGGCGATTAAGACCAATATCCACGGTGCACAGAATGTTATTGATGCCGCATTGGATACCGGTGTGAAAAAGGTGGTTGCTCTGTCCACAGACAAGGCTGTCAATCCGGTAAATCTGTACGGTGGAACCAAACTGGTATCTGACAAGTTATTCATTGCTGCTAACGCTTATGCCGGAAGCAAGGATATCTGCTTCTCCATCGTTCGTTACGGTAATGTGGCCGGAAGCCGTGGATCTGTTATTCCGTTCTTCCACAACATTATCAAGAACGGCGGTACCGAGCTCCCCATCACCGACTATCGCATGACCCGTTTCTGGATCAGTCTGCAGCAGGGTGTGGAACTGGTGATCAAGGCTTTGGAAGAGTCCAAGGGTGGTGAGACTTTCATCTCCAAGATTCCTTCTTTCAAGATTACAGATCTGGCTCAGGCAATGCTGCCGGGATGTGAGATGCCGGAAGTCGGAATTCGCGAAGGCGAAAAGCTTCATGAGATTATGGTAACCGTGGAAGATTCCCTGAACACTTATGAATACGACAAGCACTTTATCGTATATCCCCAGATGGTGTGGAGTGAATCCAGACGTGCTGTGCCTACAGGCAAGAGAGTTGCTGAAGGATTCTCCTATAGTTCCGGTAATAATACCGAATGGCTGAGTGTAGAGCAGATTCGCGAATTATTAAAGACAATTGATTTAGAAAAATAATTTTAAAAAGATCTGCCGGTATGAGAGCAGATCTTTTGCTTTTATTCCAAGGGCTTATTTCTTAAATAGCAAATCGTAGTAGGAAAATAGGCAGACTTTTAGAAAGAGGACTAGCATATGTGTGGAATTGTAGGATTTACAGGAAACAGACAGGCAGCACCGATCCTGTTGGACGGACTGTCAAAATTAGAATATAGAGGGTATGACTCTGCGGGACTTGCAGTCCGCGATGGCGATGCCCTGGCACAGGTAGTAAAGGCTAAGGGGCGTCTTTCGAATCTGGTCGAGAAAACGGACAATGGAAATGCGTTGAAAGGAACCTGTGGTATTGGACATACCCGTTGGGCAACCCATGGCGAACCCAGCCAGATCAATGCTCATCCCCATGTCTCCGGCAACTGCAGCAGATCCGGTTCCGGCGCGGTAGAATCGGAAGTCGTTGGCGTACATAATGGTATCATTGAAAATTACACGGAACTGAAAGAAAAACTGCTGAAGCATGGTTACACATTTTACAGCCAGACCGATACAGAGGTAGCAATCAAGCTGGTGGATTATTACTACAAGAAGTATAAACTCGGCCCTATTGATGCCATTGCGAAAACCATGGTGCGCATTCGCGGATCCTATGCGTTGGAGCTGATGTTCCGTGACTATCCCGGTGAGATCTGGGTAGCCCGTAAGGACAGCCCGATGATCATCGGTATTGCGGATGGGGAGACCTATGTGGCATCCGATGTTCCGGCAATTTTGAAATATACCAGAAATGTGTATTATATAGGCAACCTTGAGTTTGCAAAGCTGACTCCGGGAGAAGCTCATTTTTATAACCTGGACGGGGATGAAATCGAGAAGCAGACTACGGAAATCAAATGGGATGCAGAAGCGGCAGAAAAGGCCGGTTTTGAACATTTCATGATGAAAGAGATCCATGAGCAGCCGAAAGCAGTTCAGGATACACTGAATTCTGCGATCAAAGATGGCAGGATAGATTTCGAAGCAGTGGGAATTACCGAAGATGAGATCAAGGGCTTTGAACAGATTTATATTGTAGCCTGTGGTTCTGCATGGCATGTAGGCATGGCGGCACAGTATGTTCTGGAAGACATGGCAGATATTTCGGTGCGTGTGGAACTTGCATCAGAATTCAGATACCGGAAAATGTCCCTGAACCCGAAGGCACTGATGATCGTGGTCAGCCAGTCCGGTGAGACAGCGGATACTTTGGCTGCATTAAGACTAGCGAAGGAAAAGGGCATTACCACTATGGCCATTGTCAATGTGGTAGGCAGCAGTATTGCCAGAGAAGCGGATAAAGTATTTTACACACTGGCAGGCCCGGAGATTTCGGTGGCAACCACGAAGGCCTATAGTGCGCAGCTTGCAGCAATGTACTGCCTGGCAGTGCAGTTTTCCAAAGTTCGTGGTAAGATCACAGAAGAGCAGTATGGTTATTATATTGCCGAACTACTGACGATTCCGGAGAAGATACAGAAAATTCTGGAAGACAAGGAGCGCCTGCAATGGTTTGCCGCAAAGTATGCCAATGCGTCTGATGTATTCTTCGTAGGACGTGGTATAGACTATGCCGTTTGTCTGGAAGGAAGCCTCAAACTGAAGGAAATCAGCTACATTCATTCCGAAGCATATGCGGCCGGGGAACTGAAGCACGGAACCATCAGTCTGATCGAACAGGGAACGCTGGTGATCGGTGTTCTGACCCAGAACGAGTTATACGAGAAGACCATAAGCAATATGCTGGAGTGCAAGAGCCGTGGGGCATACCTTATGGGCATGACTACCTATGGCAATTACGAAATCGAAGATCAGGTGAACTTCGCTGTTTATGTGCCGAAGGTGGACGAGCATTTCATGGCCAGCCTTGCGGTGATACCGCTGCAACTGCTGGGATATTATGTCAGTGTCGCAAAGGGACTGGATGTAGATAAGCCCAGGAATCTGGCGAAGAGTGTTACGGTGGAATAAAAATTGGGGAACGGAAAAGGATCACATTTGATGTGATCCTTTTGTAGTCACTCCGAAATCTATGTTCGCAATCATTTGTGTTTTCTGATATAATGAGCCTTAAGGAAAAACAAGTGGCTGCAAAGCAGACATTTGTTTTACTGGGCTTATGTTATAATGAGCGCAAGTGAGCCAATATGCTTGCATGAGTGGCGAACGGCGAATTGCAGTACAAAGTATGTTAAGACGATGCTGGATTATGCGGGGTATCAAAAGGGTTTATATGGGAAAGAGATATTGAAGCCTATGAAACAGACAAAGAAAAAATAGAAATATGCAAGGAAAGACTAAATGCTGTTTTAAGAGAATACGATATTGATGGAGTAAGATGGAATATACGTAATAGAGATTATCTGAAGGCACAAATGAAGAAATATTCTTATGTGATCGGAAATCCTCCATATATAACAATTACACATAAAATACAGAAAGAGAAAATCAATATGAATAATAAAAAAATCATGAAAGTAACTTCCACAATCCCTCTGCTGCTTACCCTGGCACTGACTGCCTGCGGAACGCAGGACACTCAGCTATTGACAGTAACAGAGGAATCTATGCAGGAGACTGCTACACAGGAAACAGAAGCAAATACTGAGACTGCGACAGACACTGAAAGTCCTTTGGCACAGCGGGATGCCCTGGAGTGGGAGCAGCGTCTGGACTACAGTTCTGAGAGACAGGCGCAGCTGGCAGAGATCACGGTGGATCTGACACAGGATACAGATGAAGTACAGAGTAAGGCGCAGGTACTGTTGGAAGCCATGGCTGGAGGTGACGCAGAGACAGCAGTAGACAGTATTCTGACGGAAGACTGGTATACAGTAATGCTGTCAGATCTTCTGATCGGCCAGAGAAACTATACAGGAGCAGCGGACAACGGTGAGTGGAGAATGACGATTCTGGCGGATGAACTGGGACAGCATTGCACAGCGATTGAGTATCCGCTGGCAGATGGCAGACAATTCTATGTGCAAGTAACGGATCCGGAAATTCGGTATTATGTATGCGCGGCAGAGCGGACAGGCTCTTTTGTCAGTGAAAGCCTGAATCTGACGGATGGCACTTACGTAGGATACGAGGGAACTTTGTCTTCGAATAACCGTCCGGAGGGAGCATTTACGGTACATATGGGCACCGCAGACCTGAGTAGCGGAGCAGCAGATGCTTTCCGTAACCGTAGCGCTCAGGCAGTCAGCTACGACGGAGATTTTACTGCGGAAGGAAGGCCCGAGACAGCAACCCCGGAATATCTGAGTAAAGAAGGACAGATGGCATATGCTTCCAGACAGGAAGGGAAAAATATCTATTACCTGGCTATGACTGCAGAAGATGGCAATGATGCATTTGCACCGGTCCGGATGGGAATCTGCAATATCTGGGAATAGGCACAGGGATATGTTTTTCAACAGGAGTTATTTATGACACATATGAAAAAAAGTTTATTGAGTATAGCATTATTTGTATGCGGCCTGCTGCTGTGGAAACCTGTTCAGGCGGAGGCAGCAACACAGGTTGATAATCTGGTACTTATGGTGAATTTCAGCAAGGATGGTGATAATACCTTCCAGACTAATTTTAGCAGATATCAGGAAATGTACACCGGTCCGGAATCAGAACCGAACCGGTCCTTGAGTAAATATATTTCAGCCATATCGGATGGACAGGTGACGGTAAATACCTATTTCCCACAGGTGGTGAATAATGTATTCCTGCCGCTCACCATTCAAGGGTCGGCATCGGACTATCCGAATGCATCCTCTGGTGAGCAATTTGTCCAGCAGGTGATTACAGCGGCACAAAATATGAGTGAACTGTCTTTCCCGTCGAAGCTGGACAGTATGCGTGGTGACGGTTATATCGATAATCTGACGATTATTGTCCAGGTAGACGGGAACAACGCCAATGGTGCGTTTGGTTCCCGCAAAGCAGACTTGGGAGATAACCAGACACTGTTGCATGACTGGCATGTGGGTGCTTATAATGTTCTTCCGACCAGTATGCTTCGCTTGGGATCTGATTATGATCAGGGATATGCCTTGGCTTCGCACGAATTTCTGCACACGCTGGGAGCACCGGATCTGTATCGTACTGCGGGAGAGAATGGGGATCCGGTAGGTCGCTGGTGGGACCTGATGGCAGGGCCCAACTTTACTGCAAGTTATCCATTGGCGTATACGCGCAGTGAGCTTGGGTGGATGGAGATCGAAACGTTAAAAGACAGTGGGACATATACCTTGTGGCCGGCGGAAGGAGCATCCGGTACCCGTGCGTATATTCTGAAGACACCCCGCAGCGATTCAGAGTTTTTTGTAGTGGAATACCGCAAAAAGCCGGAAAACAGGCAGGACTATGATTACTACATTCCAGAGAGTGGATTGATCGTCTATCGGGTGAACAATGCGGTCGATTATCATACAAATAAAGAAGGAAATAACTATATTTATGTGTTCCGCAAGGACACAACGGATCCGGCTAAGGCAACAGAGGAAGCATCTAAGGCTACAGTGGGCGGACAGTATCGTAAATCGCTGGGAAGCAGTGATCTGAATGCTCATTATACATCGGATACTATTTTTTATTCTGATGGCAGCAACAGTGGAATTGTGATTGACAATGTTGTTACTAAGGAAGACGGCAGCGTATCCTTTGATGTAGAGTTTCCGGTACTTTCGGCCGACAGTTACTGGCTGCCGAAGGGGGAGAGCATCAATGGGCTCTCTTCTCCGGCAATTACCGGGGATACGACAGGAAACAGCCTGTATCTGGCTGGCATTGTGAATGAAAATGGAAAAAATCAGTTGAAAATATATTCTTTGGAGGCTTCCGACAGCAGCTGGAAAGTAATGCAGGCTGCAGCAGATGCTGACGGGGGATCCCAGGTGGATATTCTGAGTGTGGCTGGCAAGGTCTATGTGGCTTATACGGATGCTTCGGGTTATCTGTGTGTGCTGCAGGTCTCTGCAGAAAATGTGCAGCAGATATACCGCTCTCAGACAGCAATCTATCCTCCGAGAATGGAATTGCTGTATGAGCAGGACAGCCTGTGGATCAGCTATGCAGCAGTAAATACGTTACAGATGATAAATGTATGGCATCCGGAGAGCTCACTTCCGCCATTGACAGTGTCGGGGATCAGCATCTCCGGAACCAAACATTTCTTTTATGACAATAAGTGGTATGCGGTTTATTGTGACTATTTTGCACAGGGCACAGGCGGTAATGGTTGTATTGCTGTGCTGCAGGATGGATACTGGCAGAAGCTTTATACGATGGACCAACTCGGAAAAGCCAGCTCTGTCGATGCATGTGTAGCAGGTGGCAAATTGTATCTGGCAGCAGCGAACAATAGCAATGCCGCGACAGCAATGCTTACATATGATGGACAGCAATGGAATGAAAATATACTGACGGATATTCAGAGCAAGGATGTTGTAAGACTTGTGGTAAAGGACAGGATACCATATGTCTTCTGGACGTCAGGAAATGAGAAGACACTGCAGGCAGCATATCTGAAGGATGACAGCTGGCAGAAGCTTGCGTCCACTATAGGGACAGATATCAATGGCTTTGACATTTTTTGCGGAGACAATACGTTGTATGCTGTCGGAGCTACAACCAATGGTATTGCTTCTGTGAAGACAATGAAGACGGTGGAAGGAATCCCGGATCCGCCTGTGACAGAGCCTGAAGTGGGAAATGGTAATGTTGTCCTGGCTCTTCCGGCAGGTTATGACAGTAGTGCTAAGATTTATATTGATGGAGTGGAGGCTGCCAGCACAGTATGGCAGAATGACGAAGCCAGGCGGCTGGTGGCAATAAACAGCATTGTCCAGCCGGGAACAACGGCAAAGACCGCAGCCGCATATCAATATAATGCATCCGGTATACCGACAGGCATGTATGTCTGGAGACTTTCCTATAACGGAAGCTGTTATACGGCAACAGAAGTCCCGGAGTTTGAGAATCTGTTTTCCTATCATGGATTTTCCGTACGTTATACAGGAAATACCGGTTTGCGGTGCACCTTCGGTATTGATACGGCGAAAAAGTTACAATTGATCAGCGGCTCCGGCTTGGCAGGGTATCGTATCACGGAGATGGGAACGCTGATCATGCGCCCTGATCTTCATGCACAATATCCGATGGTCTATGGAAGCAACAAATTGGGAGGCGGAAAAACATACGGTGTAATAAACGGTAAATTCAGTGATAAAGTGATCCGGAGAGTGAATGGGAGAGACCAGTTCGCAAACGTTCTGACAAAACTTCCTCCGGAACGCTATAACACGTCGTACATCTTCCGCGCCTATACGGTGATGGAAAAGGATGGCAGCAGTGTGGTGATCTATGGACCGGAAATGTCCCGTAGTATGTATACTGTCTGCAAACAGATCCTGAACCGCGGAGATTTTAAACCGGGAACATCCGGATATAAATTTTTGAAAAATATTGTAGACAGCGTGGAAAAGTAAAGATAGGAGCTATTCTGGATGAAAAGTAAAAATAAGAAAAACACAGTGTGGATAGTATTCACATGCATTTTTGCATTGACAACAGTAGTGTTGGCAATGGCATTGTATCGTTCCCACAGTACTCTGGAAGCTGTGCGGGTACAGCTTGCAGAGGGACAGACCAATACGATAACCGCAGAAACGAATCAGAGCCGGCAACAACTTGCAGGTGCACACAATATGCAGGCGGTTCGTGTTATGAACGGCATACTTCAGCAACAGGATGAAAACGAACAGTGGGTGGATGTGGCACCTGTAGCGGATCTGCAGCAGGCAGATCCGGTATTAGCAGGAAGAAATAAGATGCAGGAACTGATCACACAGAATCGTGAGGCAGTACAGAATGGAACCGCTGGCGCAGAGCAGATTTCACCTTTGATGGCAAAGCAGGGCATATTGGCAGGGGCAACGCTGGCATCTGCGTCCCAGGTACAGAGTGCTGTCAATAAGACAGCTGCTCAGACAGCAAAACCGCAGACAACCGGCAACAATCCTCTGGCGGTAACGACTCCGGCAGCAACCCCTGCGCCAACGCAGCAGCCGGTAATCAATGATAATTCAGACGACGATGATGACGATGATGATTCTTCCGATAGCGGAAGCTCAGATAGTGGCAGCTCAGACAGTGGCAGCTCCGGAGATGACACCGGTGGAGACACTGCGGATAGTGGAGACGGTGAGGACATCGGATGGACGGATGAAGTGCTGTAAAAGAGATGGGCGAAATTCTTTAACGATGTCCCACCCACGAGGGTATTATATGGAGTATAGTGAGGACAATCAGGAAGGATAATCGGTTAAAGGCAGTACTCACCGAGAATGGAATAGAGAGATGCCATCTGAGTACTAAACATCACCTGCACTCTGCTCCGGAGAGGTATGCACTGCTTTTCCGGAAGAGGGTGCAGATATTTTATCAGTGCTTGTCGCCAGCGGAGGAGTTCCCCATCCGGCTCCAGAATCGTTTTGACCCTCTCTCAATTAGCTTCTGTAAATAAAAAACCACTATTTAAATATTGTATATACTATAAGGCTTAAAAAGAAAAGACACAATATCATATAAAAAGCTGCCATAAACAATAATGTCAAATAGATTGTACACAGTTTTTGAAAAGAGTATTTAAATAGGTTTTGCAAGATCTCCCACATGAGGATTGTCAAAAGGTATCTGCTCCCGGTTATCATCCTGAACAATTTCTTCCACGGTACTGCCGGTCCACATAGTCATGGACGGTGTTGTCTTACGGATTGTCTTTTTGGCTACCGGTTTCCGATATGTGACGGATGTGATGGTGCACATCTTATCCTGGACATGGACGACCTCCCCGGTACCCTTCACAAATTCCAGATATCCTAAGGATTCCCCGGTATCCGGATCCACGATCTCGTGGTCGGAAAGAGAATATACCAGAAATTTGTCCCCTTCCTGCACCCCATTAATAGAACCAACATTAAGAGAAACATCACAATTATCATCGGATACATGTACGATCTTAATCTGTTTACTCATTGGAAACCTCCTGATTTAATATTTTATAGATATAAGGCACGATATCGCTTGTTATAGTAGGGCGCACAATAATGTTATTTTTATTGTCATTAATATAAGAGACAAAATCGGAAATTTCCGAAGCGGAGACTTGGTTCTTGTTCCGCATGTCACCGGGAACGATCCGAATCTGTGCGGTTTTTCCACCGCTGTTTATAGTTTCTACTAATCCAAATCCAATTAATTTTTCGAAATTCCCATCCTTCTTATAAAATGTAACAATCGAGTTGTATGTGATAAAATCATGTGTTTTACAAATACAGACATTGTGACTGCATTCGATGATGGATATCGTGGGAACAGCCTTATCGTTTTTGGATTCTAACCATAGCTTTGCACACATCCAGATGGCAATTAACAGAAAGAATAAAACAATAGAAAATGCCCAAAAGGGGACAGCGGCATCCGGAGGAAACAGGTAAAGTAGAATGGTGGGAATCAATCCGATGGCAAATGCAATCAGATTATATTTATCCATAATAAATTTCCGCATTTAAGATCAGGCTCCTTTCGGGATGTTTTATAAAAAGTATAACATTATCTAATGAGGGAGTAAAGTTTTTGACGGCTAAAGGGATTTCGATAAATCGAGGGAACTTAAGAATCGTGGAGCGGAGAATTGCAATTCATACCATATTATATGGAAAACGTAATTTCTGCGAATCAGAATTCCGGCACTTTATATATGAATAAATATTCCTCGAAACATATCTTGAAAGATACTATCATCAATGATATAATATGAAATAACAAAGTAATCAGGACCACAGAAGAAGGGTATGAATTATGAAAGAAAACGATATAAGAGAAGATATGAATGGCATAAAATCTGAAATTTTGCGAGATGACGAGGAGCGGAAAAAAGATCAGCTAAAAAGATTGCAGGCATATGTGGAAGCAATACAGAAAAAAGTGTCGAGTCATACGGATGAAGTTGTCAAGGAATTGGTGGCAGAGAGACATCGACAGGGTTTGACACAGAGTGATATCGCGGATCGTACAGGGATGAAAGCGTCTAATATTGCCAGACTGGAGAATGGCTCGGGAATTCCTACATTGGTGGTTTTGGAAAAATATGCCAGTGCATTAGGGAAACATATTGAAGTAAAAATACTGTGAAAGAAAGTAAACATAAGATGAAATTATATCATGGAACCAATTATAGTTCAGCAATAAATATAGTTAATCATGGAATCGATCTGAAATATAGTAAACCCTATCTGGATTTTGGCCCGGGTTTTTATACAACGCCAAGCTATGATCATGCAGCGCTGGCAGCAATAAGAACTACTCAGAAATATAATGCGAAAAATAATAAAAACGAGGAACCATACATTGTAGAAGTAGATTATAAACCGATAAGTGCAATGGATTTAGTAATAGGTTCCTATCCACGACATTCGGAAAGATGGGGAAAATTTGTCCTGAATAATCGATTGAAACCACAGATGCTGTCTGCGTACAATATACTAGAGCACAATCAGGATAGAAAATACGATATTTGCTATGGAGAAATTGCGGATGGCAATATAATTAATATAGCGTATAAGGTTAACGGAGGCAAAGTCATACCGGAAGACATTAATTATAAGGAGTTTTTGAAAGATAATGGAGAGGTATATCCGCAACAGTATTCCTTTCATACTTTAAAAGCGATATCTTGCATAAAAGTATTATCTTGTGATATGATAAATAACAAGAAGAAATATTTGAACGCAAGGGGAAGAAGGTGAATGGTATGACAAATGCGGAAATCAGGGAATTTAAGAGTTATGTACGGGATACCTTGGTCAGGAAGTATCATTTGAATGAAGTGGAAGCAACTCGTGCCGTTCGTGATTCTTATTTATCCAAGGCACTGGCAATGGACAAGGATTTTGTCGACCATGATACTGTTGAGGAATGGGCGGAATTTATTTATGATGAAATAAATCATGAAAGCCTGCTGATGATGTAAAACAGAAAATATTATAATACTTAAAAGATCTGCCGACAGGCAGGTCTTTTTGCTTCCTTTTTGTGAAACGCATACAGCGTACACCACACAAAAAAATTTTGTAAGAATCCGTCGATTTTTGTCATGTACTTTATAGAGACCTAAATAAATGACAAAGGCGGTAAAACAATATGTACGACACCAAAGAAAAATGCAGGGAACTTGCGGCAAAATTCAAACAGCTCTGTGCCGAAAGAGGCACGACACCTTATAAGATTGCAAGGCATTCGGGACTGTCATCCTCTACGGTAAGCTGTTTTCTGACCGGCAAGACAGTTCCCAGAATCGATACCATGATGATTCTTTGCAATCAGCTGGGAATCTCGATCACAGATATCTTCGATGAGCGGGAAATGGTGGAAGTACATGCACAGGAGGAAGAATTGATATTGCATACATATCGTAATCTTCCGGAGGATAAGAAGAAAGCGGTTTTGAAATATCTCAAAATGCTGGACCGGTATACGGAAGACTAGGGACAAATGCAACATTCTGTGGTATGATGTGATAGTGATAGGCCATATGCGGCGGAAAAAATGACGCAGGAGGCCTGAAAGAGAACATCGAAAGGTATCGTACGATTATGAATACTATGACACAGGATTCTTCCACCGGTCTTTGGAACAATAAAAACAGAAAAATTTTCTTCTGGAGCATCCTCGCGCTTGCCGTGATCCTGCGTTGCATCCGTTTTGCCACAGTGCCGGACGGTATCAACCAGGACGAGGCCATGGGAGCGGTGGATGCCTGGGCATTATCGAAATACGGAACCGACAGATATGGTACTTTTCTGCCGGTTCATTTTACTGCCTGGAGATACAGTCAGATGAGCGTTCTCCTTGCCTATTGCATGGTCCCCTTTATCAAACTGTTCGGATTCAACACGGTAACGGTGCGTCTGCCGATGGTACTGATCTCCTCCGGCGCGGTGGCATTGGTATATCTTGTGGGCAGGAAATTATTCTCTGAACGGATCGCCCTGGTGGCAATGCTGCTGACCGCTGTGAATCCCTGGCAGTTTATGCAGAGCCGTTGGTCGCTGGATTGCAATCTCTTCCCGCATATTTTCCTGCTGGGATTTTATTTACTGCTTCTTGGATTGGAAAAACGACGCTATTTATACTTGTCCATGGTCTTTTTCGGACTGACATTTTACTGTTACGGTATCGCTGCCTATTCCGTAACTGCATTTCTTTTTGTATTCTTCATATGGTGCCTGTGGAAACGCCGGCTGAAATTCCGGGAAGGATTGCTGTGCGCACTGATCTTTACGGTAGTGGCCCTGCCGGAAGTCATAGTCCTGGGAATCAATGCGGTACATTTCGGCAGAACCATAAGTACTCCGCTTTTTACCATGCCGTATTTTCCGGACAGTGTGAGAAGCGCAGATATTCTGCTTTTGAACTTTTCCTTTGCACAGTTGGGGAAAAATGCCTGGGCTCTGTTCAGCCATGTATTCCTGCAGCTGCCGGATATTTTCTTCAATTCGATTCCGGCTTTTGGCCCGTTGTATCATGTGTCGATCCCGTTTGTCTTTGTGGGGATCATTGTATTTACCATACAGCTCTTCCGGGAGAAAAACATTGAAAACAGACACGGATGCTGGCATTATGGGGCTTTCTGGTCACCGGGATCTGGGTCGGCCTGATCACTTATGAAGTTAACATTAACCGTGTGAATATTATTTTCTATCCGATCATCCTGTTATGTGCCTACGGAATCGGTCTGGCGGTTCGAAAATGGAAAAAGCTGTGGCCGGTGGTCGCAGCTGCCTATGGAATCAGCAGTATTCTGTTCTTTGGGACTTATTTTACTACCTATGCGGAAGAAAGCAGAGAGTACTATAACAAAGATTTCATGGAGGCGGTGGCGGAAGCGGATTCTCTGGAGGAATACGAAAGTCTGTACATCACCGGCAATCTGGGCTGGCAGTTCAACCGGGATGCCACGGAGATCCTGACCCAGTATGTCTGTAAGATAGACGCACAGTATTATCAGGGGAAGAGTAATGTCTCCAACGGAAGAGAGCTTCCGGCTTATGCGGACCGGTATCACTACATCTATCCGGAGCAGCAGGCCGCAGAACTGGTGGAGATGGTGGGAGACGGCCTGCTGGTATTGTATCAGGGAGATCTGCAATACATTGATTTTTCCTATGATGTAGTGGATACGGTAGGAGATTATCTGCTGCTTACCGTACAGAATTAAGAGAGGACGCTTATGAATATCATACTTTTATCGGGCGGTTCCGGACAGCGGCTCTGGCCCCTGTCCAACGAGATCCGTTCCAAGCAGTTTATCAAAATATTCCATACGGAAGACGGCGGCCTGGAGTCCATGGTGCAGCGGGTGTACCGGCAGATCCGGGAGGCGGATCCGGAGGCAAAGATCACGATTGCCACATCCAAGGCACAGATCTCTTCCATCCACAACCAGCTGGGAGAAAATGTCGGTATCAGCATGGAGCCCTGCAGAAGAGACACCTTCCCGGCGATTGCCCTGGCGGTGGCATATCTGCAGGATGTGCAGGGAGTGACGGGAGAAGAGCCGGTGATCGTATGTCCGGTGGATCCGTATGTGGAAAAGGATTATTTCGAAGCCTTGCACCGGCTGGAGGAGCGTGCGGCACAGAGTGCGGCACATCTGGTGCTGATGGGTATGGAACCGACGTATCCCAGCGAAAAATATGGCTATATCATTCCGAAAACAGCGGAGAATATCAGTCCGGTGGAAATGTTTAAAGAGAAACCGGACAAGGAGCAGGCAGCGGAATATATCAGACAGGGAGCGCTGTGGAACGGCGGAGTGTTTGCCTTCCGCCTGAATTATGTATTGCAGAAGGCTCATGAACTTATAGAGTTTACCGATTATGAAGATTTGCTGGCAAAATATGAAACCCTACAGAAGATCAGTTTCGACTATGCGGTAGTAGAGAAGGAACCTGAGATCGAGGTCATGCGTTTTGCCGGAACCTGGAAGGATCTGGGTACCTGGAACACCCTGACGGAAGCCATGGACAGTGCATGCGTCGGGGAGGCGGTGCTCAATGAGACCTGCCGGAATGTCCATGTGGTGAATGAGCTGGATATGCCGGTGCTGTGCATGGGATTGCAGGATATTGTCGTGGCGGCCAGCCCCGAGGGGATTCTGGTATCGGACAAAGAGCAGTCCAGCTATATCAAACCATATGTGAGCAGTTTTACCCAGCAGGTCATGTTCGCAGAAAAATCCTGGGGAAGCTTCCGGATCATGGATGTGGAAAAGGAAAGTCTGACGATCAAAGTGACATTGAATCCCGGACATAAGATGAATTATCACAGCCATGAATTCCGGGATGAGGTATGGACGGTGATCTACGGAGAAGGCCGGGCAGTGATAGATGGTGAGGAACGCAGAGTAAGGGCCGGTGATGTGCTACGGATGCCGGCGGGATGCCGGCATATGCTTCTGGCAGACACGGAGCTCCAGGTGATCGAAGTACAGCTGGGAAAAGATATCAGTGTACAGGATAAGAAAAAATATCCTCATCTAAAGCCTTTATAATTGCTGTGCCAAACAGGAAACGTCCCTCTTCGTTGGGATGAACGGCATCCACCAGATAGCAGGCAGCAGTTTGGGGATTCCATTGCAATGCCTCGTTGGTATTGAGAAAGAAAACGTTCATGGCCGCCGCGGTTTCTTCGGCACCGGTCACATAATCGTTCAGAATTTCATCCAGATCATTGTTGAAAGCGGTACCGTTGTCGAACGCTGTAATGAAATTCGAGGAAGCGATCAGAATTTCAGCATCCGGGTAAGCATCCTGCAGAGATTGCACCCCTGCTTGCAGACCGTCACGGTATTGCTCCACAGTATATCCCGTAAAATAGTCATTCAATCCGTAATTGATTACGAAACAAAGTTTTTTCTCCCCGGAGATTTCGGCAGTATCTTCCGATAAAAAGCGCTGTACGGCACTGGGGAAGGATTTGTCATCGGGGGTCAATTGTGTGGCGGAGGAACCTCCGATGGCACGGTTGTGAACGGAGGCCTTCGTCAGGGCACCGATAACGCCGGGGATGGAGGCAAAATCCTGATAGTTTCCGAATACGCTGTCACCGAAAAAGACGATGTCATAATCGGACAGATCGGAGTAGGAAGCAGGGGCATTAATGGCTGCCTGCACCAGGGTATCAAACTGTGTCAGACTGGAGTTATCGGCATCTATACCATGGTATTGCAAGGTGCCGCTCAATACCAGCAGCATGACGGAGCGGGCAGCGACAGCATTTAATTCCAGAGGAGTGTCATAGGCATCAGGATTGGAGATCAGCCATTCTTCTCCGCCGGGGAAGAACAGAGAGACATTTTCCCGGACAGACAGGGGAGCTGCCAGAACCTGCACCAGATTTTCGTAGGTTTCGGTGTCACTGCTGTGGGCCTGCCAGTATTTCAGAGAAGGACAGGAGAATACTATGGTAAATTCAACACCGGAATAAGAATCGACATATGCCAAAAGATCCTCATCGAAAGAGGCATAAAATCGACTGTTATTATGGAAATTGCTGTTCCACAGCAGGAAGGGGTCCAAAATGAGCAATACGTGAGTGACCTCATTTCCGGAGGAAAAAGCAGTTTCCAGATAATCGGAGATATCGGAAAAGGAAGTCAGGCGATGGGAACAGCTGACAGCATCGTAACCCATATAGGTAGAGTAAATGTCTTCCGGGAAAGCTTCCGGCGCATACATGGAGCAGAAGACCCCCTGATAGGATTCCTGCTGCAGGCGCCCAAGATCGGCGGAACGTTTTCCGGGTTCATATATTTTCACATAGAGAATTCCGGTGGCTGTTACGGCAAGCAGCAGAACTACAATAACGATACCGGAAAAGAGTTTCCATGAGTTTATTTTCTTTTTCGTATTTGAACTCATAAGGCGAAGAGATCCTTTCTGTGAACAGTAAGTATGGATTTATAACGGTTTTATTATACCGCAGCAAAGCGGTGGATGCCAACACCATTGTTGTTTTTCTTTCTTCAATATGATAAGATGAGTCAGTAAATAGGCAAAAAGTGACCAAAGGAGGACCCTATGGAAGAATTAGCTATTTTTGGAGGAAAACCTGTACGAGAGAATAAAATTTTCTACGGACGGCAATATATTGACCAGGCAGATGTAGATGCAGTGGCAGCAGTAATGACCAGCGACTACATTACCTGTGGACCTAAGGTAAAGGAACTGGAAGAACATTTGTGTGAATTGACACATGCTAAATATGCAGTAGTAGTATGCAACGGAACTGCAGCCCTGCATCTGGCGGCTCTGGCAGCTGGTTTTGGCGAAGGGGATGAGGTTATCGTAAGCTCCATTACATTTGCAGCTTCTTCCAACTGTGTATTATATGCCGGTGCAAAGCCGGTCTTTGCGGATATTAACCCGGAGACTTATAATATTGATCCGGCATCCATTCGGAAGCTGATCACCCCCAGAACCAAGGCAATTGTCGCAGTGGATTTCACCGGACAGGCTGTGGAACTGGATGAGATCAGAGAGATCTGCAAGGAGCATAACCTGATCCTGATCGAGGATGCGGCGCATGCCATTGGGACAACCTATAAGGGACAGCCGGTGGGAAGCCTGGCAGATATGACCTGCTTCAGCTTCCATCCGGTGAAGACAGTAACCGGTGGAGAAGGCGGAGCAATTACAACGAATGATGAGAAACTATATCGCCATCTGATGAGATTGAGAACGCATGGTATTACGAGAGATCCGGAGGAAATGGTACATCCTACAGATGCTCTGTGGTACAACGAGCAGGTGGAACTGGGCTTTAACTATCGTATGACGGATTTTCAGGCAGCATTGTTACTTAGCCAGTTAAAGAAGCTTCCTGCTTTTGAGAAACGTAGAAAGGAAATCCGCAAACGCTACAACGAAGCTTTCGCAGATATGCCGGAACTGATCCTGCAGAAGGAGATCCCGGAGTCTGACACGACCTGGCATCTGTATGTACTGCATCTGAATCTGGAGAATCTGAACTGCGACAGACGGCAGTTCTTTGACGCACTGTATGCAGAGAATACCTGCCCACAGGTACATTATCTGCCGGTATACTGGCACTCTTATTATGAAAAACTGGGTTATGAAAAAGGGCTGTGCCCGAATGCGGAGAAATACTACAACGAAGTCATGAGTATTCCTCTGTACTACGGATTGACCGACGAAGACGTGGAAGATGTGATCCATGCGGTGAAAAAAGTGGTAGCATATTACACGAAGCTGAAATAGGATCCGACTGTGAAACCTGGACGGATAGCGGGAAAAGGCGGCATGAGACAGAAAACAGCAGAAAACAGTACGGGAAAAAGAAATAATGTCGAAAATTTCATAGAGATCGTTGTGTTTGCCGTACTGGTGGGGATTGCTTCGGCGGTTACTCTCTGGCTGTTTTACCGGCAGTGCGTGGAAAGTATGTTGGGAACGGGACTGTATCATTCCGATATGAAGGCATACATTCTGGAAATGCAGGGACTGGACAGCGGTTACAGCTTTCCCTATCCGATCCTCTTCAAGCTGGCGGCAGTGATCCATCTGGTCACAGGCAGTCTGCCCACCGGAACGGAACTGGCCATGGCGCTGGCAACGATGTTGCTGAACAGCGCAGCGATGATCGCCCTGAAAATAATGCTGGACAGGCACGTGGGGGCGGAGTTGCGTAAAGCCATGCCCGGGAAAGCCTGGCTTCCCGGCGTACTCACAGGAACGGTAGCGGTATCCCTGTTTTTCGTATCCATGGTATATCCGCCAACGGGAATCTATCTGCCGGGGATCAAGTACAAGTATCTGGGAGTATTTACGGCAAATCCTTTCCATAACGCTACTTATATGGCGGCACGACCCTTTGCAATCCTGGCATTTTTCAAGTATGCAGAGCTGATGCCTCTGTATGAACAGGACAATGCCCACAAGGAGTATGGAAGAGATTATATCCTCTTTTCCGTTTATCTGTTACTGGCAACGATGGCGAAGCCGAGCTTTACGATCGTACTGGTGGGGGCCGCGGGAATTCTGATGCTGTGGAGAATGTTCCACAGCAAATTCCGGAACTTCATGCCCACCATTTGGCTGGGAGTATGCTTCCTTCCTACTTTTGCGGATCTGTTGTACCAGTTCCGCGGTGTGTTCGTCCCGCAGGAGGGACAGGAAGGCGGCATCGGTTTTACGCTGGGACATGTGTGGCTGCAGTATTGTAGTAATCTTCCGCTGGCTATCGGTCTGGCTGTCGGTTTCCCGATCCTGGTGCTTCTGTTGAACTATAAGGAGTTGTGCAGAGACAGCATTTACCGCTTCTCCTGGCAGATTTACGGTATGAGTTTTCTGATGGCGTTTTGCCTGTACGAGAAGGGATTCCGGGAGATGGATTTTAACTTTTCCTGGGGATATATGTACGGTATCTTTTTTGCATTTGTGGGAGCACTGTTGGTATTGCTGCGGGCTACCGGAAAGGCGGATACGAAGAAGAAAAAGGGACTGGCTGCGATACAATGGCTGGCCTATCTGTGGCATCTGGTGTGTGGATTGTATTATTTCTGGGGCTTTTTACAGGGTGCCATGTATTATTAGAAAATACTGTTTCCGTAGGATTTTCGTAAATAAGCCGTTTATAAGCATTCTCGTACAAAAAGTATGGTAAGATAGGATTTTTTGTACGAAATTTGTTCAAAATATTTTATTAACGAAAATAATAATTTTTTTAGGCTTGAAAAAACATATTTTTGTATTTTATTTGTGAATTTTGAGGTTTAAAATACAAACGAGAACTCCCGTGAACCGAATGGAATGTTATTTTATTCGATTCACGGGAGTTTTTTGCTTTTATGAATTTGAGTGACGTGTCAGCGTTCTGTTGCTGCGCCATGCTGCCAGACGCACCAGTCCATCATGGATCCCGGCGGCACAGTAAGGCATCAGCAGCAGGCTGTACACGAAAATATAGCGGGAATTGGCTTCCCAGATTGTGTGGAACAGGAAACCGCCCAGCACGGCGATCAGTCCCGTATAGGTGTAGAGGCAGATGTTGTGGAAACGGAAATCGTCGTTGGCTGCGGCATTCGCAGAGCCATTGCCGGGACGGCGCTTCCTGACTGTAGCAATACAGAACAACAGCATGCCCAGATACAACACATTCTGCCAGGCATTGCCCCATTCGATATAAGCAGAGGCAAGAGAACCTTCATAGACTTCCTTCAAAAAGTCGCTTCGCCCACCGTAGGTGGCCAGAGTGGCCTGCCGGCTGGCATAAGTACCGTCTGCCCATTGAGACAGATGCTTGTGGAGATAGAAGTTCACGGCATAGCCGGGATGCTCCCGGAAATAGGCTATACGATCGTTGATCGCCGCCCGGCTGATTGCATTGGCTGCATCGGAATTCATCCCGGCAGCATCATAGGTATCGATATTGAAGCCGTTGTACCAGCCGCATCCCCGGGAAGATTCCTGCATCCCCATGGCAAAATAGGACATGGCGGTGACACCGGAACTTAAGGTATTGCCGGCTTTTTTCTCGTAGCACTTCTGCACCAGCGGCAGGACGCCCACGGAGGTAATGGTAAGACAGACTGCCATAGCCATCAGGCCGATGCACGCCCTGCCGCTGCGTCCCGGACGCAGCGCTTCGAAGAACAGCACCAGCAGCACAGCAATAATGAGGATCAGGGAGTTCTTGCGCAGCATCACACTTAAAGTAAGGAACAGGATACTGCCAAGGGCGGTAAAGACCGTAACTGCGGATAATGCGTGGGAAGTACCCACGACGTGGGTGTTGTCCGGGGAAGTGGTCTCCACGGAATGTGCCGGAATACAGTCTGCCAACAGCTTTAACAGAAGAAATAGTCCCACAGAAAGCATTGCGAAGGAAGGAATCTCGCCATAGACGAAGGAACTGTACAGGATCATAGGCAGGTTACAGCATACCAGAATCAGATAACAGCAGGAGACCGGTTCCCAATCATCCGGCCACAGATAGCGCAGGGAACGGTACTGGAACAGAACGGCCACGCACAGCAGGCAGACATAGACCAGCTTGACAAAATGCCAGGCGGGAACGCTCAGCCCGGTGAGATTCCACAGGCGGAGCAGCAGCTCCAGAAAGGCCATCAGGCCGATCTGCTGTGGATAATAGGACAGATAAGAGAAGGTGGGGTGGATAATATCTTTATTTCCAAGGATCCATTCAGCGGCAGCATTGTATACAGATAAGGCGTCCGCAGCAGGAACTGTGCGGCCGAAGACGATGAGCATCCCCCCCAGAAGCAGGATCAGCCCCAGAGTAAAAACAAGCAGCCCGCGGCGGAATTTCACACCGGCCTTGCCGGACAGAGACAGACAACAGGCAAATAAAAGCCCGTACCCGGCAAGCTCCAGCAGATTCCACAAGGGATTGTCAAAGCGCAGAAGCACCTGCTGGGTCTCCATGTTTTCGGCATAACAGGTAGTGAGAAAGCTGCCAATAAACAGAAAAACTGCCAGCAGCAGTGTCAGGATCTTTACGATATTTACAGACAGACGATAAAACTTTTGCATGGGAAAAGTCCTTTCTTGCCAGCAAGCACCGGCGAGAGACAGGAAGTCTTCCGGAACTTTTGAGCGCTGCATTTTCACGCTTGATTATAGCATAAAAAAACAGTGGCTGTAAATCAATAAGCGTGGTACAATAGTTTTATATATGCAAAAGGAAAGCCCGATTTATCAGGCGGTTTTGCAAATTTATGTGATGCTCTGAATGATAAAATGAAATACGAGGAATGGAAAATGGATAAAATTGCGGTATTGATTCCCTGCTATAACGAGGAAAAGACCATCGCCAAGGTGGTGTCGGATGTGAAAAAGTTCCTGCCCCAGGCAGTGGCCTATGTATATGATAACAATTCCACCGACCGCACTGTGGAGCTGGCTACGGAGGCAGGAGCAATCGTACGCTATGAATATGCACAGGGAAAGGGAAATGTAATACGCCGGATGTTCCGTGAGATCGATGCGGAATGTTACCTGATGATCGACGGAGATGACACATATCCGCTGGATTGCGCACAGGAGATGGTAGACAGGGTATTGCAGCACCAGGCGGATATGGTGGTGGGAGACCGGCTTTCCTCTACTTATTTTACGGAGAACAAGCGCCCGTTCCACAATTTCGGCAACAGTCTGATGCGGGCGGGGATCAACAGCCTGTTTCATGCCAACATTAAGGATATCATGACCGGTTATCGCGCTTTCAGCTATGAATTTGTAAAGACGTTCCCGGTATTTTCCAAGGGATTCGAGATCGAGACAGAGATGACGATCCACGCGGTGAACTACAACATGCAGGTGGAAAACGTAGTGGTGGAATACCGCGATCGTCCCCAGGGCAGTGAGTCCAAGCTGAATACCTACAGCGATGGCTTCCGTGTGATCCGTAAAATGATGCAGCTGTACAAAAATTACAAGCCGCTGCACTTTTTCGGTATGCTGGCCCTGTTATTGATCGCTGTTTCCGCGATCCTGTTCGTACCGGTCTTCCTGGAATATCTGAATACCGGTCTGGTACCCAGATTCCCGACACTGATCGCCTGTGGCTTTATCCTGCTGGCGGGGATCCAGTCGTTTTTTGCCGGTATGATGCTGGAAGTCATGGCGGCCAAGGACCGGAAAGATTTTGAATATCGCCTGAATCGCGTCCATGGGGAGCATCAGGTGCGTAAAGGGTTGTAATATGCAGGAAAAGAAAATTCTTCCCAGACGCAAAGGCGTTGTATTGCTGAGTGTTCTGGGATGTCTGTTTGTATTTTTTGCAAAAACAGAAAAAGACCTGGCATCTGCGGGAAACATCCTGTGGACGGCAGGCTACATCGGAAGTACTTTGCTGTGGACGGTAGTGCTGGGGTGCCTTCTGGGATTTCTTGGAACCTGGGTGGTGCATCGACTTTGGAACCGGGCACAGACCGCCGAAGACACCGGGAAAAAGCAGGCTGCATGGTATGCCCGCCTTTCCGCCTGGCTGCAGCGCCGCTCCGGTGTGCAGATATTTTTCGGAAGTCTGTTGTTTCTGCTGTTGGCCTGGCTGCCGGTATATCTGGCATATTATCCCGGAATCTGTGCCTATGATGCACCGGTGCAGACGGGACAGATCATGGAACATTATTATTTCGATCATCACCCCATTGTGCACACTCTGTTTCTGCAGGGGATGCTGTGGCTGGGAAGTCATATCTTCGGCAGTGTGAATGCCGGAATGGCATTCTATACGGCAGTACAGATGCTGTTGCTTTCGGGAAGCATGGCTTATGGAATGTTGGTACTGCATCACCGGAAAACTGCCGCAGGGTGGCAGCTGGCCATTCAGTTACTGGGGATGTTTTTCCCGTTTCACTGGTATATGAGTGTCAGCATGACCAAGGACACGGTATTCAGTGCATTTTTGCTGTTGCAGCTGGTCAGTCTCGCAGATCTGCTGTGGGAAGACCGCAATGCCTGGCGGCCCGGGATCCGGGATCTGCTGTTTGCCCTGGGAACCGTGGGGATGATCTTATTCCGTAACAACGGAAAATATGCAATGATCGTATTGTTGGCTTTTACATTCCTGACCTTTTGTTTCGGAAAAAAAGCGAGGAAGCTCTGGGGGAGACTGCTGGTGGTATGCGGAGCAGCTTTCTGCGTAGGGCTTTTTGTGCTGTCTGCGGTATTTTCCGTCACGCATGCGGAACAGGGAGACCGCCGGGAGATGCTGAGCATGCCGATCCAGCAGTTATCCCGCTGTATGATCTATCACGGGGGAGTCAGCGTCCTTGCGGAGGATGACAATACCATGGATGCGGCGGACAAAGCACTGATCAATGATTTTATTCTGGATGAGGCGTATCGGGATTATGATCCCGGAATTGCGGATCCTGTCAAAAGACATACCAACACTTATGTGGCACGCTACCGTTCCGGTGAATTTATCCGGGTATATCTGCACCTGCTGACGCAGTATCCGGGAGATATGATCAATGCGGCACTGGCTACCAATGCCGGGTTCCTGTCTCCGTTTGACACGACCCATGCGGATGTGAACCGTGTGGAGGGCAGAGCAGGATTAAGCTATGTGCAGACCAGATGGGAAGAAGACACGCTGAATGACAGAGGGATCTATAAGGACAGCAAATGGCCGTGGCTCTTTGAACAGCTGGAGAGCTGGGCGGAGAACAACAGTTATCTGCGGACTCCGGTATTGAAATATCTCTTCGTGCCGGGAAGCTATCTGTGGCTGTATCTGGCCCTGGCAGCAGTGCTGGTGATCGTAGACAGGAAGCGGTTCTGTCTGCCTCTTGCCATTGTGGCAGGCTATTACGGGACCATGTTGTTCGGGCCCACCGTACAGATGCGATATGTATATCCGGTGATGCTGGCGCTGCCTTATGTACTGGCGCTTGTCACCGGCAGGAGGAAAAATGGATAAACTGATCATCGGTGCGGGACTGTATGGCTTGTACGCGGCCCTGTACTGTGGAAAAAAAGGACAACAGGTAGAGGTACTGGAGATCGAACAGGCTCCTTTTACCAGAGCAACATATATCAATCAGGCCAGAGTTCACATGGGCTACCATTATCCCAGATCTCTGTCCACCGCTATGAAATCAGCGGGGTATTTCAAGCGTTTTGTGGAGGACTATTCCTTCTGTATTCATACGAAGTTTGAGCAGATTTACGCGACTTCCAGCCATTTTTCCTGGACAGACGCAACCGAGTTCCGCAAATTCTGTCAGGATGCGGGGATCCCCTGCAAACCTCTTCCGGTGGAAGAGTATTTTCAGCCTGGCTTGTGTGATGGAGCGTTCCTGACGGAGGAATATACGTACGATGCCCATATTTTGCGGGATTACCTTATGGAGGAGATTGCAAAATATCCCGGCATAAAGCTGCATTTCGGACGGAAGATCACGGAGATCGAAAAGCAGACGGACTGTTATGAGGTGACGGCACTTCACGAAGGAAAACAGGAGGTCTACCGGGCTCCCTTTGTCCTGAATGCCACCTATGCTTCTGTGAATCAGATCCTGAGGAAAGTAAAGGGCGCAGAGACGCAGGATTTCGGACTGAAATATGAACTGTGCGAGATCATTCTCTGCAAAGCCAGCGATAAGATCCGGAATATCGGTTTTACGGTAATGGATGGCCCCTTTTTCTCCATTATGCCGTTTGGAAAGACCGGTTATCATTCCCTGACTTCGGTAACCTTTACTCCTCATAAGACCAGCTATGATGCGACACCACAGTTTCCCTGTGTGGGAGAGAATGGCAACTGCTGTCAGGGAGGTTTTCTGGGGAACTGTAACGATTGCCCCGGCAGACCGGAGAGCGCCTGGGAGTATATGTCCACACTGGCACGGAAATATATGCGGGAAGAGTATGCGTTCAGCTATGAGAAATCTTTGTTTTCCATGAAGCCCATTCTGAAGGCTTCGGAGATCGACGATTCGAGACCCACAGTAATCCGGGCTCTTTCCGAAGATCCTGTTTTTATCAGTGTATTATCGGGCAAGATCAATACCGTATATGATCTGGATCCGTTTTTAGATTAATCGCGAAGAAAAAGGAAACATTATGGAGAAAGAAGCAATACAGAATAAAGAGAAAAATTTCGTATCCTGCGTGCTGTATCTGCACAACGATGGAAAAAATATCAGAGAGTTTCTGAAGACTGTCTGCGGGACCATGGAACAGAATTTTGAAAAATATGAGATCGTCTGTGTGAATGACTGCTGCATGGATGATACCATTGAGGAGATCCACCGGTATCTGGAAGAAAGCAATACCCGCCATGTGGTGAGCCTGATCAATCTGAGCTTTTATCAGGGGGTGGAAATGGCCATGAACGCCGGAAGAGATCTGGCTGTTGGAGATTTTCTCTTTGAATTCGACCGTTGTCTGCTGGATTTTGAACCGTCCCTGATCATGGATATCTATCATAAGGCATTGGAAGGCTATGACGTGGTGGCTGCGGCACCGAAGCGGGATGTAGCATTTACCTCCAGACTTTTCTATGTGGTGTACAATTTGGGAAGCCGTAATACCCATAAGCTGCGTCAGGAACGTTTCCGCATTATTTCCAGACGGGCAGTGAACCGTGTGAATCAGATGAATGCGTATATTCCTTACCGCAAGGCCATGTATATGAACTGCGGACTGCGGGCGGAGACCATAGTCTATGACAATAAAGAGATGGCAAAGGGAACCAGGAACCGGGAAGAGCGGAATACCCGCAGCAGTCTGGCTCTGGATACGCTGATCATTTTCACGGATGTACTGGAGAAATTTTCCATGCTGATCAGTAGTATTCTGTTTGCAGTCATGGTGATCATGTTCGGGTGGATCGTTTATTCCATCTTCAGCACGGTACGCCCGGTGGAAGGCTGGATGAGCCTGATGACTCTGATTTCTTTTGGATTTTTCATGATGTCGGTGATGCTGACATTGATCTTCAAATACCTGTCCGTCATTCTGAATATGAGCTTTAAGAGACAGCGTTATGTAATAGAAGGAGTGGAAAAACTGACAAAATGATGTTTACGATAATTTTTCCGGTATTAAATGAGCGTCTGCGGCTGGAAAGCGGTGTGACACGGACGGTGGAGTATCTGCGCAAGATCGCATTTGAAGATTATGAGATCATTATTGTGGATAACGGTTCCGAGGACGAGACCCCGCAGATCGCGGAGATGCTCTGTCAGAAATATGAAAAAGTAAGATATGAGAGAATCAATGTCCGCGGTGTCGGTGCGGCTTTCCGCAGAGGTGTGGAATTGAGCCACGGTGACGTGGTGGGATATATGGACATTGACCTGTCTACCAATATCAAACATCTGAGAGAGGCAATCCATCTTTTTGAAACACAGCCTCAGATCGAATACATTAACGGCAGCCGTTTCGCCAGAGAATCCAATACAAAGGGAAGAAAATGGTATCGCAGGATCACGTCCCAGGGACTGTTGATTCTGTTGAAACTGTTCCTGCGGATGAAGTCCACGGATGCCATCTGCGGCTTTACCTTTGTACGCAGACAGACTGCTCTTTCCCTGATTGAGGGCTGCAGTCAGGATAACGGCTGGTTCTATATGATCGAATTCCTGTTACGGGCGGAGAAGCGGGGCGTGAAGATCCTGGATTACCCGGTGGAGTGGCAGGAAGATTACAATACTACCGTTAAGGTATTTAAGACGATCTGTAATTATCTGGTACAGATTGCAAGATTGTTTAACGAGTTTTATATTAAGAAACATATATAAGATGCCAGGGGAAAAAGGTCTAAGCCCACATGAACTCGCTCATAAGTGCGTAGCACGGAACAATCCGTAGGCATCAAGGTTGAGGGCTTTTGCCCCGGAAACGGAAGAAAGAAGGATAATACCATGGCACATATTAAAAGAATCGATCTGACAAGAGATGTGGAGGCGCATGCGGAAGCCTACCGGAAAGCCATTGAGAACGTATGTAAAGAGACGGCTTTTTCCGGCGGAAAATATGCAGATGCCTTTGACAAAGAGTTTGCCGCCTATGTGGGAAGCAAATTTGCCAGTGGTGTCAACAACGGTACCTCCGCTTTGCATCTGGCAATGCTGGCATTGGGTGTAGGCCCCGGGGATGAAGTGATCGTTCCGGCCAATACTTATATAGCAACTGCATGGGGGGTAAGCTATACAGGAGCCACACCGGTGTTCGCAGACTGTACGCCGGATACCTGGGAGATCGATCCTTCCGTACTGGAGGCTAAGATCACGGAAAAGACGAAAGGCATTATCGGTGTTCACCTCTACGGTCAGCCTTTTGACTATGCGGGAGTCCGCAAGATCGCAGACCGCCACGGACTGTTTGTGGTGGAGGATTGTGCCCAGGCTCACGGAGCAAAGTTTGAGGACAGAAATGTGGGAACGCTGGGAGACCTGGCCTGCTTCAGCTTCTACCCGGGCAAGAACCTCTACGCCTTTGGTGAAGGCGGCAGTGTTACCTGTCAGGAAGAAAAATATTATAAGCATATCGACCGTCTGAAGAATCAAGGCTGTGATGTGCGGTATTATCATGATGAGATCGGTTACAACTACCGGCTGGAAGGTCTGCAGGGGGCAGTGTTGAGTGTCAGCCTGAAATATCTGCCGGAGTGGACGAAGAGACGGCAGGAGATCGGACATCGTTATCTGAAGGAGATCACAAATCCGTTGATCACCATGCAGAGACATCCGGAGAACACCACTCCGGTCTTCCATCTGTTTGTCATCACGGTGCCGGATCATGAAGACTTTATCCGGTATATGGCAGCAAATGATGTGGAATGTAACATGCATTATCCGGTACCCTGCCATTTACAGAAGGCTTATGCCAATCTGGGCTATCAGCCGGGAGACTGTCCCAATGCGGAATATCTGGCCGCACACTGCGTGACCCTGCCGCTGTTCCCGGAGATGCGGGAGGATGAGATCGCCAGAGTGATCGATCTGTGCAATGCCTACAGACAGGCATAAGGAGTGAATATTATGCAGGATACCATGCGGACAGAAATAAAAAAGCGGATAGCGCCGGAACGGATTCCCGGAGTTTACCGGGATACCGGAGCAGGAATCTATTTACGGCTGATGACCCGTGAGGATACCGACCGGATCGTGGCATGGCGCAACAGTGATGCCGTGCGGAAAAATTTTATCTATCAGGCTCTTTTTACCAGAGAGTCCCATGAGAACTGGATCCGGACCCATGTGGAGACCGGCGATGTGGTGCAGATGATCATCTGTGATCTGGCAAACGACAAGCCACTGGGATCCGTCTATATCCGGGATATTGACAGACATCATAACAAGGCGGAATACGGTATTTTCATCGGAGAGGCCGATGCCAGAGGCAGAGGTGTCGGTACGGCAGCGGCAAAGCTGATGCTCCGGTACTGCTTCGAGGAAGAACAGCTGCACAGAGTGTATCTGCGGGCTCTGTCGGAGAACGGGCAGGCGATCCGCAGCTATGAAAAAGCGGGATTTCGCAGAGAGGGACTGTTGCGGGACGATGTGTGTATTGAAGGCGACTACCGGGACATCGTCTGGATGGCAGCAGTGAATTCCGGAAATGATCAGGAAAACGAGGAATAGAACACAATTATGAAAAAAGTAAGTTTTGTAATCCCCTGTTATCGCTCGGAACATACCTTACCCCATGTGGTGAAGGAGATCCGGGAAAAAATGCAGGAACTCACGCAGTATGAATACGATATTTTTCTGGTGAACGATGCTTCCCCGGACAATACCATGGGAACCATAAGGGATCTGTGTGATAAATATGACAATATCAAGGGAATCGGCTTTGCCCGGAATTTCGGACAGCATGCGGCACTGATGGCGGGACTTCGTCATTCCGACGGCGATTACGTGGTGTGTCTGGATGATGACGGACAGACACCGGCGGATGAAGTGGACAAGCTGCTGGGCAAGCTGGAAGAGGGTTTCGATGCCGTTTACGCCAGCTACGAACATAAACAGCATTCCACATTCCGGAATATGGGAAGCAAGGTCAATGAGCTGATGACCCGGATGATGCTGGATAAACCGGCGGATCTGTATATTTCCAGCTATTTTGCAGTGAAGAGATTCGTGGTGGAGGATATGATCCGCTATGAGAATTCCTACCCCTATGTCATTGGACTGGTGCTCCGGGCCACCAAAAACATTACCAATGTGGCGGTGTGTCACAGGGAAAGAGAGGAAGGCAGTTCCGGATATACATTGAAAAAGCTGCTGGGCTTATGGTTCAACGGATTTACCGCATTCTCGGTGAAACCGCTGCGGATTGCCACTACACTGGGTGTGGGATGTGCCGGTATGGGCTTCCTCTATGGAATCTATACCATTATCAAGCGTCTGGTGAATCCTAATGTGCCCATGGGCTTTAGTGCCCTGATGGCAGCCGTGGTATTTTTCGGCGGCATGATCATGATCATGCTGGGACTGATCGGGGAATATGTGGGACGTATTTACATCAGCATGAATAATTCTCCCCAGTATGTGATCCGGGAAAAGATCCATCTGGGTGAGGAAGACCGGTAAATCGAAATAAAACAGAAGGGTAACAGGAAAACGGATGAAGAAAGAACGTTTTGTGGATTGGTGGAAACAGGACAAACGTTATATGACACTGCTGAAAGCGGTACTGATGGCACTGCTTCCCCTGCTCTGCTGTCTGGTACGGACGGCAGCGGAAGGAAGAAGCATCGGACAGGTGTATCTTCCCTCTTCGGAATGGAACGACGAATTATTCTATTTCAAGCAGGTGGAGGGAATCGTAAATTACGGTTTTCCCCGGGGATATTTCGGTTTTAACGAAAGTCATGCGTTGCAGTTGTCTTTTGCAGCATGGAGTCCGGTGCTGGTATTTCCCTGGATCCTGTGGGGACTGTTATTCAGCTGGAATCTGCTGTCTCCGGTGATCTGCAATATCGTGCTGCTGACAATCACCATGTTTGTATTTGTCTGGCTGGTGAAGCCCACCTGGAAACAGCTGGGGATCCTGACGGTATTGTTCAGCCTGTATTCCCTGTTTGTCAGATATATGCTGTCCGGTATGCCGGAGGTGATCTGCTTCAGCTTGCTGATCCTGTTCTACGGACTGGCCATGAGCTATCTGAAAAAGGAGAGCCGCGGGAAACTGATCGCCATGTTCGTGATCTCGGTACTGCTGACCCTGATGCGGCCTTATATGCTGCTGTTTCTGGCTCTGGCCTGCTATTTCTGGATCTGCCGTAATAAAAAGGCAGGGTGGATCGGATCGATTCTGATAGTGGCGGCAACGGGAATTACCTATGCCCTGATCAAACATTATCTGGGAGCGGAATATTTTACACCGCTGTTTTATACGGACTGGATCACTACCTTTTTCACTGATGGGATCGGCGCGGGCTTCCGCAACCTTTTCGGAACACTTTACTGGAAAGGACTGGAATTCTACAGACATTGTATCGAAGGGGGACGGAATGGTCTGGCTTCCGGAGCCTTTTTTGACGGTTATCTGTTGGTGCTGCTGATCCTGTTGGTGCAGAGTTTTCTGGACATCCGCACACTGCGCCGGGCGAAGCGGGTGGAACGGATCGCGATGGAGCCGGAGGATAAGAAGGTACGGGAGGCGTTGTTCGGACCGTACACACTGACAGAGGACAGAAAACGGGAACTGCACAACCAGCTGGTTATTGAAGTGCATTTTGCCCTGAGCCTTATCGCCATGCTGTTCGCACATTTGCTCATGTACAAAATGGTGGAAGGCAGCAAACATTTCCTGACCTTTATCGCAGCAGGCATTTTCATCGTCAGTATGCTGGAGACCAGATATTATAAGAAAGCGGTGCTTCTGGGAGCGGCTTTCCTGTATCTGTACAGCTTCAAGGCGGTGGAGCCCTATGACTATCAGATTCCCTATGTGACAGAGGAACGGCAGGCACAGGTGGAGTACTGGCGGGAAATCTTCTCGGAAAAACTGACCATGGACACAGAACAGGTGCCGAATTATGAGAATGTAGTGATCTGGACCTTCGGAGATGAGACCCCGGAAGGCCATCAGAATCTGAAATGGCAGCTTTTGTACAGTGCACCGAAGGGCTTTGGCATCAGCTGCTGTGAACGGGAATATATTACGGAGCATCTGACAGAGCTGCAGAGCCGTTATCTGGCAACGGTGAGCGGTGGAGCCATCGATGAAATGTGCCGGACGGCAGGGTATGAAGAGCTCGGCAGGGATGCGGATATGGTGCTGTACCGGAGATACTGATAAAAGATCGAAAGATATGGAAAAAGATTTTGAAATCTGATATGTGAAAAAAGACAGAACGGGAAGGAACTATAGACGTAATGGAGACACAGAGAAGAAAACAGCATAATTTCACAGAGAACAATATGTGGGCACTGCTGTGGCATGGACTGCCGGTGGCGGCATTGCTTCTCTGGGGAGCCTTCTGCATTACCAACAGCCTCTGGTATGATGAGGCTTATTCGGCATCCATGGTATCCCTGCCCTGGAAGCGGCTGATCTATATTACAGCCACGGATGATCACTCACCGTTTTACTATGTGCTGTTAAAAAGCTTCTATCATCTGTGTGGGGGAGGAAACCATTTCTGGGCACTGAAGCTGATGTCCGTGCTGTTCATGCTGGGATATATGCTGCTGGGAAAATATTATGTGGCAAAATTGTTTGACCGTAAGATTTCAGTGTATTTTATGCTGTTTTCCCTGCTGATGCCGATCTTCAGTGTACAGGCGGGAAATGTGAGAATGTATGCGGTGGCCCTGTTCTTTCTGACGTTGACGGGACTGTCTGCCTATGACATTTTCAGAGAGCCGGCCCGGAAAAAATGGATCGTATTCTGCATCGCCAGTATCGGCACGGTATATTGTCATACCTTTGCATTGATCCAGACGTTCTTATTCTATCTGCTGTTTTTCGCGGTGATCCTGATCTGCCATAAGAAGGAGCTGATCAAGGGGTATTTTATCTCCGGATTTACGGTGGCGTTGGTGTTTTCTCCCTGGCTGGCGGTGACGATCCGGCAATTTGTCCTGCGGATGCGCTATGATGACGGTTCCACTGCGGAACTGGCAACGCTGTATTCCGTGATGGATTATTGTAAGGAATGGTTCTCAGCGGTGGAGACTCCCATCGGCATTGTCGTACTGTTGGGAATGGCATTATGTCTGGTACTCAGTTACGGAGCCGTGGACTGGGTGAGACAGAATCATAACATTGCACCGGCCATCGCGTTTAGCACATTTGCCCTGACGGGTATCGTGGGAGGCGTGATCTCCGCTACGGTCAATAACTGTTTTATGGGCCGTTATGCGTTCCCGGGCATGGGTTTTGTCATGCTGTGGTATGCCGTGGGATTTGCACAGATCACGGAGAACACAAAAGGCAAAAGCAGGAAAATATGGGCTGCAGGCCTTCTGGGAACGGCAGGTCTATGCTTCCTGTTACAGTATACCTCCGAGATCAGGCTGGAATATGATGACGGTCTGGAAACCTACGAGAATTTCGTGGAGGAATACATGACGGAGAATGATGCGATCATCGGACCGTATACGCATACGATCTTTTTGAATGTGTATCATCCTGAACTGCATTACTACACGATCGCATATAAGCTGTACAGTCTTCCTTTTGTGAATACGGAAGCACTGAGCAGTTACAGTCAGCTGGACACTTATGATAATCTGTGGTATATCTGCTTCCAGGGGGGCTACCCCAATGAAATGGAAGATGAGTACAGCTATGAACAGGTATTGGAATTTCATTATATGTATTATGATTTTGCAATCTTCCGCCTGGAGAAGCTAGAGGAAGAGTAGCACAGTAATGGACAAATAAAAAAAGGAATGGATGAAAAGCATGGAAAAAGTGATGCAGAAATGGAAGAGCTACGGGAAACACTTCCAGCAGAACCGCCTGTATATGGGGATCCTGTTACTGACAGCGGTGTGTGCCTACGGCTATAAGGTGACAAATGCAACCATCGGCATCGATGATACGCCATCCTTATATTATTTTGAAGAAGGACTGATCGCCATTGTGGGGCGGTGGGTTCTGTTTTTGCTGAATAAGGTGGTATCGCTGGCAGAGTTTGTTCCCTTCGTGACGGATTTTGTGGCAGTTGTGATACTGGTGCTGGCAGCGGTCGTCTGGTCTGCATTGTTTTATTCTGTATTGGGAGAGAAGGTTCCGACGGCAGGCTATGCTTTCTTCGGTGCTGTCTTTCTCTCCAGTCCCCTGATCAGTGAAGTCTTTACTTATTTCCTGCATAACGGTATCGCCATTGGCTATCTATGCTGTGGCATCAGCCTGTGCTGTGTCAGGGAATGGCAGAGCAGTACCCGGAAAATGCAAAAAGGATCCGGTATCCGGCAGAAACTGGGATGCCTGGCAGTGGCAAAGATCCTGACGGCGGCAGTCTTTTTATGGATCGCCATGGGATGTTACGAGTCCTTTATGATCCTGTGGCTGGCGGGGCTGATGCTCTTGCTGCTGACGGAGCGGATCGCACGGGGACGTCAGGAGAAGGACATATTTGCCACACTGGTGGCCGGTGCGGTGGCGGCGCTTGTGGCCATTGTGCTGCGTAGTGTGATGATCGTGGTAGTGACGAAAGCATTTCACCTGGAATATCTGCGGGGAGAGGCGGTACAGCGTTCCGTGACGGAAATGCTGGGCTGGATGCTGCAGCCGGGGGCTTTCGGGGAGCTTGCCATGATCCTCAAGAGGACCTTTGTGCTGTATGGTGTGTTTGCCTATGCGTATCTGCCGATCCGGATTTTTATATTATCAGCGGCTGCGATCCTTGTGGTGACGCTGGTGCGGGTGATCCGCAGCAGAGATCTGTGGGCACTTCTGTTGTTGCCTGCCGCTTATTTGGCAGCGTTTTCTCTTCTGTTCATTGAAGGAAAAGCCACATTGTACCGTTCGGCACAGTTCCTGCCGGTCTTCTGTGGATACGGAGCGCTGCTTTTTGTGTATGGGATCTGGCAGCTGACGGGAACTTTGGCCCCAAAAGCGAAGAATACGGCTGGCAGAAAAATCTCTGCTGGTGTGAGGGCACTTGCAGTTCTGGTGCTGGCGGTGATCCTCTGGAACCAGTGTATGGATATGACCAGATGGTTCTATATTGACAAGAAAAAATATGATGCGGCAGTGAAGACCGTGGATCAGATTGCAATGGATCTGGAACGGGACTTTGATACTTCAAAACCGGTGATCTTCACGGGAAATTATGATATTCCCTATAGCATAGTTCAGGGTGCCTATGTGAGCTACAGCAGCCCTGTTTATTATAAGATGAAACGATTGGCGGATCTGGTGGACCCGGATCTGCTGGATAAATACAATCGTGGATCCAGAGGAGTGTGGGTGGCACAGACACCGGCACTGTCTGTTATCGACTGGGGACGCTATGCCTTTGATTCTGATGCGGAGTTGGTGAAATTTTTTGAAATGCACGGGCATCAGCTGGTGGCTCTGGAGGACATCAGTCTCTATGCGGCAGCGGAAGAAGAGTCTCTGGATCTGCCGGAATATCCGCAGGAGGGTTATATTGTAGATAAGGGGGACTATATTATTGTTCACTTCTGATGAAAAACCTGCAATAGGCAAACAGATCAACCGGTTCCTCGTGTGGCTGGACCGGATCCCTCTCTGGTGGACCGGAATTTTGATCGTGGTTGTATTTTTTTCCCCCTATTTTATTCTTGGGGATGGCTGCATCTTTGAGATCAACGACCAGCTGGATGAAAGCATTATGAACTATATGCTTCCCGCCAGACATTTATGGGACGGCAGTACGGTATATCCGGAGATGCTGGGCGGAGTCAATGCCAGCGGTATGCAGCCATCGGCCATTTTATTCCTGCCGCTGTATTGTCTGTTTTCTGCCAGGGTGGCGTTTCTTATACAATATATGATCTGCTTTGTGCTGGCGTTTCTGGGAATGTATCTGTTGGTAAAGGAGAGCACGGAGAGCAGTATTCTGGCGGTGATAGCCGGGGCATGTTTCTGTGTGCTGCCCTTATATCCGGTCTACGGTCTTTCGGAATTCGGCGTTCCTTTGGTGACATATGCCTTTCTGTGTCTGTGGAAACGGAAAAGAATCCTTCCCGCATTGATGTGTACGTTACTGTTCGGCCTGACCAGCCACCTGGTGTATACCGGTTATGTGGTGCTGGGATTGTGGCTTTTGGCACTCCTTGTTGCCTTCTTTCAGAAAAGAAAGAATAAATGGCCGGTTCTGGGATTTGCAGAGTTGCTGGTGACTTATGTCATTGGCAACTGGTCACTGATCCTGGAGATTCTGGTGGGAGACAGCAGTTATGTCAGCCACCGGGAAGAAATGGTGTCTTCCGCGACTCCCTTTTTTGAGACTTTTTGGAGCCTCTTCCAGAACAGCGCACAACACGCACCGTCCTTACATAAATATCTGATCCTGCCGATTGTCATATTCCTGCTTCTGGGAGCATTTTGCAAAAAGGAAGAAACGGACAGAATGATATACAAGGCGGCTGTTATCAACTTTTTATTCCTGATCGGCATCGCATTGTTTTATGCATTTTGTCATATGACGGTGGTCGTTGATTTCAAAAACAGCGTCACGGGATTTTTACACTATTTTCAGATCCACCGGTTCTATTGGCTGTATCCTGCGGACTGGTATCTGGAGTTTGCACTGGCGGCAGCGGTATTGTGGAGAACGAAAGTGCCGCATACCGACAGCAGGATGCTGCCGGGAAAACTGGTGATCCTGGCAGTGTGTCTGTTGCCGACGCTTCAGCTGTTGAAAGTGAATTCCGGAATGTATCTCAATGTGAACCAGATCAATAACGGATCCGGAATCACGGGATATATCTCCTGGGAAAGCTGGTTTTCAGAGGATCTGATGCAGGAGATCGATGATGCGATTGGCCGGGACAAGAGCACCTATCGTGTGGCACATCTGGGGATCAGTCCGGCACCGGCACTGATGCATGGTTTTTATACGGTGGACGGATATTCCAACAATTATCCTCTGGAGTACAAGCACAGATTCCGGGAAGTTATTGCACCGGAGATTGAGAAAAACGAAGAAGTGCGGGTATACTTTGATACATGGGGGAACCGCTGTTATCTGTTCAACAGCATTACCGGCAATTACATGCGCCTGCAAAAGGGAAACACATTGGTCTATGAAGGCCTGGAATTTGACATGGAGGCATTGCGGGAACTGGGATGTGAGTACCTGTTCTCCGGAGCTGAGATCGGCGATGCCGACAGGATGGGCATGGAACTTGTGGGATACTTTGAAACAGAAGACTCTTACTGGGGGATCTGGGTGTATAGATTGTAAAGGTTCAGCCGTTGCAACAGTTCAGCGCAAGGCCAATTCATAAAAGCGTCTGCTTCGCAGCCGGCGCCGCATCGCGGCTCATCTTTTATTTCATTGACCTTGCGTTCTGCTCATAGAATGACAGAATCGTTGCCTTGTGTGCAAGCACCCAGGCACCAATTCTGTCATTCTATGGCTGAACTGTTGCCCCAACTTTCTTAAAATTTCATAAGATTTTTTACTGGAAGAGAAAAGTGTGCTATAGTGTAACTATTCATGGAATCCGCATTGCAGCGATTCTGCGGATGGGGAGTGAATAGTTACTAAATTATACGGCAATAAGCAATAATAGAGATTATATATGAAAGACAGAATCTATATCTGTCACACATACTATCATGTATATGTGACTTTTTTAAAAGAACTGAAATTAAGGGCGGAGGCAGATCCTGCGAAGAAAGCAGGGGCTGCTACTTTAGTGCTGTCCAAAATGTCCAATAATTTCGAGAACCTGAAATCCCGGGTGGAGAGCACGGGACTGTTCGAAGAGGTACTGGAATTCGATGAGAAGCGTGAAGATTTCTTCCCGGAACTGGAAAAATACCGGGAGGACACCGGAAGCTTTCTGGGGAATCTGAAGAACCGGATCCGCTTTACGAAGGAGTACGCCAGACTCGAGGCTTCTTATGTGCCGGTAGATCTTCGGACTTACAAGGACATTTATGTCTACTGCGATTCCGATCCCATCGGCTACTACCTGAATCAGAACCATATCCGCTATCATGCCGTGGAAGACGGCCTGAACTGTCTCAAGAATTTTGATGCGGCGCGATATGACAACCGTGGACATTTTAAGATCAAGGCATTCCTGTCCATGTATCTGAACCTGATCTTTGTTCAGAACGGCTACGGAAAATACTGCATGGATATGGAAGTAAATGACATTTCCGCCATCCGCTATCCCTGTCCCCGATATATTGAACTTCCCAGAAAGCCGCTGGAAGACCGGCTGACAGCGGAGGATAAGCAGCTGCTCCTGCAGGCATTCGTGAGAAATAAAGACGAACTGGAACACCAGATCGAAGAGAGCAATAAGGTGGGAGATAAAATATTGATCCTCACGGATCCGGTATGCGCACTGGATGTGAGAGAACAGATCTTCCGGGATATTATCAAAATGTATGAAAAAGAGGGCACCATATTTTTAAAGCCCCATCCCAGAGATCTGCTGGATTACCAGAAGCTTTTTGCGGAATATCCCCAGTTCGATGCATCCATGCCCATGGAGATGCTGAACTTTTTCCCGAATCTGCGTTTTAAAAAGGTGGTAACCATATTTACGGAGGTAAAGGGACTTCCTTTTGCGGATGAGGCGGTACGCCTCGGACCTGATTTTATGGATGCCTATGAGGATCCACTGATCCACAGACAGAATGAACAGATATAAGTTTGGAGACCGTCAATGATACAGATCATCAAGAAATTACGTGTCCTGCTGGACAAAAAACAGAAAAGAACCATGGTGGGACTCATTATCCTCATGGTGATCAGTGCCTTTTTGCAGACTGCCGGTGTGGGAATGCTGGTGGAGGTCATGCAGATCGTCATTGATCCCGAAGCGGTACAACATAGCCGGGTGGCGGAAGCCTGCTATGAGATCATGGGTGTGGAGAGCTATCGTACGTTCTCCATTATTGTCATGGTGCTGCTGATTCTGGTATTTGTGGTGAAGAACCTGTTTACTTATGTACAGCAGAAGCTGACTTTATCCTTTGTCTATACGAACCAGTTCCGCACTTCCGAGCGCATGATGCGTAATTACCTGCGCAGAGGTTATGAATTTTATCTGAATGCGGATACCGCTGTGGTACAGCGCAGTATCACTTCCGATGTCAACAATATGTATGCACTGATCCTGGCACTGTTACAGCTGTTATCCGACAGCGTGGTTTCCCTGTTTGTCATCAGTTACTGCTTTATTTCCAGCGGTACCATGACGATCCTGATGGCGGTGGTATTGCTTCTGTTGATGTGGCTGATCAAGAGAGTGCTGAAGCCCATCATGTACAAGGCAGGTAAGGACAATCAGGACTATTACAGCAGTCTGTTCAAATGGATATCCCAGACGGTACAGGGTATCAAGGAAGTAAAGATTTCCGGCAAGGAGCAGTATTTCGTATCCGAGTACCGCAAATGCGGAAAAGGCTACGTGGATGCCGTACAGCGTTACAGCCTGTACAATCAGGTGCCGAAGCTGCTGATCGAGACAGCCTGCGTTGCCACTATGGTAGGATACATGATCTTTCTGGTGGCCACCGGTGTGCCTACAGAAAATATGCTGACAGTGTTCGGAACTCTGGCGGCAGCGGCACTGGTACTGTTGCCCTGCGTGAACCGTATCAACAACCAGATCAATTCCATCGCCTATTTTGAACCTTTCTTCATGGGTGTCAGCGATAATTTACAGGATGAGATCAACGGACAGAATATCGACATGTCCTTTGCTACCGATGAAGATGAAAAGCTGGATGTAAAAGAAAGCATCGAGATGAAAGATATTACTTATGCCTATCCCAATACGGAGCGTCTGATCTTCGACCATGCGGATCTGAAGATCCCGGTGGGTGCATCGGTAGGTATCGTGGGTACTTCCGGCGCGGGCAAGAGTACCGTGGTGGATATTCTGTTGGGACTGCTGGAGCCCAGTACGGGACATATCTATGCAGACAGCGTGGATGTAAAGGAACCGGGCAATTACCGGAAATGGCTGAAGAATATCGGCTACATCCCCCAGATGATCTTCATGCTGGATGACACCATCCGTAAAAATGTAGCCTTCGGTGTGCCGGAGGACAAGATTGATGAGGACAGACTGTGGGAAGTATTGAAAGAGGCACAGCTGGATGAATTTATCAAGACTCTGCCGGAAGGTCTGGAGACTGGCATCGGCGAGCGGGGTATCCGCCTCTCCGGAGGACAGAGACAGCGTATCGGTATCGCCAGAGCGCTGTATAATGATCCGGAGGTACTGATCCTGGATGAGGCCACTTCCGCACTGGATAATGATACGGAAGCAGCCATCATGGAGTCTATCAACCGACTGCACGGCCGCAAGACCTTGATCATTATCGCCCACAGATTGCAGACCATTGAAAAATGTGACATTGTCTATCGGGTAGAAGACGGCAGAGCAAAAATAGAACGGGGAAATCTGTAACGCCTATGAGTAAAAAACTGAGCATCATCGTGCCCGTCTATAATATGGCGACGGAGGGAAAACTGAATTATTGTCTGGACAGCCTGGTGGGACAGACCATCCGGGGACTGTACGATTATGAGATCCTCTGCGTGGATGATGCTTCTACAGACGATTCTCTGGAAATCCTGCTGGATTATCAGAAGCGTTATCCGGAGCTGGTCTGTGTCATTCCGAACCCTGTGAACTTAAGACAGGGCGGTGCCAAAAATGCCGGACTGCGGGTGGCGCAGGGGGAATGGATCGGTTTCATCGACAGTGATGACTGGGTGTCACCGGACTATTACGAGAAGCTTCTGAAAAAAGCGGAAGCAACCGGAGCGGATCTGGTGGGCTGCGATTACAGTCTGGTGGATCATCATACCTTTGAGGTCGGGAAGGTCATCGTCAACAATACACCGGATCAGACCGGGGATCTGACGAAGGAAAAGCATGAGAGACTGTTCATGCGTCCCGGCAGTATGGTGCTGAAAATTTACAAACATAGTGTGATCCGGGAGAATCATCTGGATTTTCCGGAGCATATTTTCTACGAAGACAACTGTGCAGGCCCCTTGTGGAGCCTGTACTTTCGACGTTTTGAGAGAGTGGAGGAACCGCTGTATTATTATTACCAGCATGCGGTGTCCACGGTACATCACATCACGGAGGAAAAATGCCGTGATCGTATGAAAGCAGCAGAACTTTTGTACACGGAATGCGAGAACAGAGGGTTTCTTGCGGAATACCGGGAGCAGATCGAATACCGTTTTACGGAGCTGTATTATGTGATCACTTTATTCTCCTATCTGTCGGGAGTGGAGAAGCCGAAGCTGTCTTTTGTAAAAGAACTACGGGAGGGGACAGAACGACATTTTCCGGAGTTCGACAGGAACAAATATTATCTGGAATATACCGGGCCGGAGGAACGCAAATTCATCTCCATGCAGAAAAAGAGCGATCTGCGGTTCTATCTCTATTACAGGATTCGGCAGTTTGTATGGAAGCTACGGGCCTGAAGGGCGGCCATGGGGCATGAGAAAGATGAGGTTAGGAAAATGAGCAGATTAGCGATTATCACCGCCAGAGGTGGGAGCAAGCGGATCCCGAAGAAAAATATCAGAGATTTTTGTGGAAAACCGATTCTGGCATATTCCATCGAGGCGGCATTGTCCAGCAGACTTTTTGACCATGTGATGGTATCCACGGACGATACGGAGATTGCGGAGATTGCGAAAAAGTACGGTGCAGAGGTGCCGTTTTTCCGCAGTGAGGCGACTTCCGGAGACTTTGCCACCACCAATGATGTGCTGGCGGAAGTGTTGGCGGAATATGGGAAGCGTGACATGCATTTTGATGTGGCATGCTGCATCTATCCCACAGCGCCTTTTGTGACAGCGGAAAAACTGAAAGCAGCGGTAGAACAGCTGGAAGCAAGCGATGCGGACACCCTGATTCCGGTGGTCAGCTTTTCCTACCCGCCCCAGCGGGCCATGGTAGTGGAGCAGGAACGGTTGGTATTTAAATATCCCGAATATCTGGACAGCAGATCCCAGGACCTGCAGACCCATTATCATGATGTGGGACAGTTCTATGTCTTCCGTACGGACCGCTTTGCAGTGAATAAGAAGCTGATGGTGGGAAATATTCTGCCCCTGATCGTATCGGAACTGGAAGTGCAGGATATCGATAATCTGACGGACTGGAAGATCGCAGAGATGAAATACCGTCTGATGACGGAGGAAAAATAATCCCGGAGGAATCTGAGACTATGGCAACAGGCAGACTGGCAGTATTGTCCAATGTAAATATGAATATGGTGATCCGTATGTTACAGAAACAGGCGGAAGTCTACGATGCGGAAGGCTATGGAAATGAACTGGGAGTTTTGCTGAACCCGGCTTCCTCTTATCATGCGTTTCAGCCGGACATTACCTTTCTGATCATGGATCTGGCAGAACTGCTGGAACATGACTATGATCCGCAGACAGCAAAAGAGCGGATCGGAAGCTGGTTTCAGACGCTGGAAGGCTGTCTGCCGGAGCATGGTGTGTTCTATGTCTCCGATGCATATCTGTGGGCGGTGGAACTGGCTGTGCTGGCGGATCCGGAACGCAAACAGCAGCTGGAGAGTTTGTGGAGTGCTGCACTGCAGCAGCTGACGGAGAAACATTCCAATGTGCGGATATTTCCTTATCGCTGGATCATAGAGCATCAGGGCGAGGAGAAGGCGTTTTCCCTGAAAATGTGGTATATGGGAAAAGTATTGCTGGGGATGGAGACCCAGTCTCTTCTGGCGGAAAAAATATTACAGCAGGCGGAACTGGAGGAACGCACCCCTAAAAAGGTGCTGGTCCTGGATCTGGACAATACCCTGTGGGGCGGTCTGGCCGGAGAGACGGATCACACACCGGTGCTTTTGTCGGAAGACCACAGCGGTCTGGCTTATAAAAATCTGCAACGGGTCATAAAGCTGATGCAGGAACAGGGTGTGCTGTTAGCCATAGCATCCAAAAATAATGAAGAGGATGCCATGGAGATCTTGGAACATCATCCCCATATGCTGCTTGGGCCGGAAGATTTCGCAGCCCGCAGGATCAACTGGGACCCGAAGCCGGACAATATCCGTAAGATGGCGGAAGAACTGAATCTGGGAACGGATTCCTTTGTCTTTTTTGATGACAGCGAAGCGGAACGGGAAATGGTACGGCAGATGCTGCCGGAGGTGACTGTGCCCGATTTCCCGGCAAGACCGGAGGAACTGGCACCCTGCATGGCAAAGATTTATGAGGAATATTTTGCCCGGGCAGTGATCACGAAAGAGGACCGGGAGAAGACCGCACAGTACCGGGCCAATGCCGGCAGAAATGCCATGGCAGAGCAGGCGGTGAGCTTTGAAGACTATGTGAAAAAGCTGGAGATCTGTCTGATCCCGGTGGATCCGAAGGAACATCTGGACCGGCTGACACAGCTTTTGAATAAAACGAACCAGTTCAACCTGACCACCAGACGCTACACCAGAGAGCAGATGCAGCAGATCGTGGAAGATGCCGGAAAGAGAGTATTTCTGTATCAGGTGACGGATGCGTTTGGAGACAACGGAATCGTGGCAGCAGCCATCGTGGATACTGCCGGAGAACTGCCGGAGATCACGGATCTGGTCATGAGCTGCCGTGTCATGGGACGGAATATCGAGAATGCGGTGATCGACCGTATCGAGGAGCAGATGCAGGAGGAAGGATATACCGGACTCCGCGGCAGATATATCCCGACAGCCAAGAATAAGCCGGTGGAAGCTCTGTATGAAAAGCTGGGTTACCACAGGACGGAAAGTACACAGGAGGGCGGTACCTGCTATGAGATCACACTGGCAGAGAGACCGGAGAGGGCCTACTGGCTGAAGGAGACTTTATACGATTGACCTAGGGCTGGGTGACGGCTGCCGGACGGAAGACCGGACAGTGGTAAATGTTAGAAAAAATGAGGATAAGCAGAGGATAACCATATGAAAGAGAAGATCATAAAGCTGATTGAAGATGTATTAAAGGTTCCGGCGGGAACCATCACCGAGGATACCATGATCGAAGATGTGGAGCAGTGGGATTCCCTGGCGCATGTCATGATCATCGGACAGTTGGAGGAAGAGCTTGGTGTCAGCATTCCCTTAGACGAAGCCATTGATTTAAAAGGAATGCGTGAACTGTTGGAAAAGGCGGGCTGCGAATGAGTGTTACATTAAGAAAAGTGACAGAGGGAGACCTGGAACAGATCATGCGCTGGCGCATGGATCCGGAGATTACCCGCTATATGAATACGGATCCGAAGCTGACTCTGGAAGGGCAGAAGAAATGGTTTGCCAAAGTGCAGCAGGATCCGGATGTGAGCTACTGGATCATTGAGATCGACGGCACAGCAGCCGGCGTCATCAATTACACAGGGCTGACGAATCCCACAGGAGATCTGGGATGGGCCTATTACGTGGGCGAGAAAAAACTACGCAGCATCCAGACGGCACTGGCGCTGGAGATGAGTATGTATGACCATGCGTTTCTGGATCTTGGGAAAAATGCGGTATACAGTGATGTATTCACCCTGAATCAGGGTGTCATCCAGCTCCATAAGATCTGCGGCTGTGAAGTCGTGGAAGAGAAAAAAGCCCACGTGGTGAAAAACGGAGCTGCTTATGACGTGACATATATGCGCATGACAGCGGAACACTGGAAAGAAATCCGGGACAGCAAGAAGTACGAACATATTGTATTTCCTTAAGGAGGCACTATTATGAACAAAGAGATCATGATCGGGAATCATAAAATCAATGAAGATTCTCCCACTTTTGTAATTGCAGAGATGTCTGCGAATCATCTGATGGATTTTGACAGAGCAGTGGCTATCATGCAGGCGGCAAAGGATGCCGGTGCGGATGCCATTAAAATACAGACTTACACCCCGGATACCATCACACTGGACTGTGACGATCCCTGCTTCCAGATCACACAGGGAACCATCTGGGACGGAACCACACTGCACAAGTTGTATGAGACCGCCTATACTCCCTGGGAGTGGCAGCCAAAGCTGAAAAAGATCGCAGAGGAGATGGGACTGGTATTCTTTTCTTCTCCCTTTGATCTGACCAGCATTGATTTTCTGGAAGAGATGGAGGTACCGGTATACAAGGTGGCATCCTTCGAGATTAACGACATTCCTTTCATCCGCAAGATCGCCCGTACCGGCAAGCCGATTATCATGTCTACCGGAATTGCCTATCTGGCGGATATCGAGCTGGCACTGCGTACCTGTAAGGAAGAGGGCAACGAGAATGTGATCCTGTTGAAATGTACCTCCGCTTATCCGGCACCCTATGAGGATATTAATCTGAAGACGATTCCTTCCATGAAGGAAGTCTTTGACTGTGTGGTAGGTCTTTCTGATCATACCATGGGCTGTGCCGTGGCCGGTGCCGGTGTGGCGCTGGGAGCCAAGGTGGTGGAGAAACATCTGACACTGCGCAGAGCAGACGGCGGTGCGGATGCGGCATTCTCCATGGAACCGGAAGAATTCAAAGAGATGGTGGATCACATCCGCATGATCGAGAAAGCAGTAGGAAAGGTGACCTACGATCTGACACCGAAGCAGAAAAAGAGCAGAGAACATTCCCGTTCCCTGTTCGTGGCACAGGATATGAAGGCCGGGGATGTGTTTACTCCGGAGAATCTGCGGTCTGTGAGACCTTCCTGCGGACTGCATACCAGATATTATGAGGAACTGTTGGGCAAACGGATCACCAGAGATGCCAGGCTGGGAACCCCTATGGACTGGTCTCTTGTGGATTTCACAGAGAAGGAACAGCAGTAAGGAGCGGAAATGTATTATTTTCGTGCGGACGGCAGTGCTGTTACGGGGGCAGGGCATCTGATGCGTTGCCTCACGGTGGCACAGGAATTACAAAAAAGAATAGAGCATCCGGAAGAACTCTGCTTTTTGTGTGCGGATCAGGCATCTGCGGAACTGTTGCAGAGCTGGAACATGCCGGTGAAGGTCCTTGGGACGGATCCTGCCGACCTGGAAGGAGAGCTTTCGGCGCTGGAAGGACTGATCCGGGGAAGCGGGCATGTTTTTCTGGTGGACAGCTATGCGGTGACGGATGCTTATTTGCAGGCATTGCACCGGTTTGGCAGGGTGTATCTGCTGGATGATATGCAGCAGCATGCATTTCCGGTGGACGGTGTGATCAATTACAATCTGTTTGCTTCCCGGGAAAAGTATCGGGAACTGTATGGCAGCAGTACCGGACAGTATCTCGGAGCTGCTTATGTGCCGGTGCGGCAGCAGTTCTGTGAGGCGGCAGCACAGTATATTTTGCAGGATGATGTAACGGATATCCTGATCACCACCGGTGGCGGAGACAAAGACAACATTGCGGGAGAAATCCTGCGGGAACTGTGTGAGCACAGTCTGGCGGGAAAAAATATAAGGTATCATCTGGTGGTGGGAAGGTTTAATCCGAACCGGGAAAAATTGGAGCAATATGCATCGGAGCAAAACAACGTGGTCCTGCATTGCGATGTGAAAGACATGGCGGGACTGATGACGGCCTGTCAGCTGGCGGTGACTGCCGGTGGAACGACAATCTATGAATTGTCAGTTCTGGGAGTGCCTTTTGTCTGTTTCTCTTACGCAGAGAACCAGGAAGGGCTGACGGAATGGCTGGGAAAGCAGGAAATTGCCGGATATGCCGGAAAATGGCATTACACACCGGAAGAGACAAGAAAAGCCATCGGCAGCTGGTGTCGGAATGTCTGTGAGAACAGGGAATTGCGGCAGAGAACCTATGAAGCGGAGAGAATTCTGATAGACGGGCAGGGGGCTGCCCGGATCGCAGAGATCCTGCGGACGGCGGGAGTGGAAGAATAGAAGGATAATATCTGAGGTTTATGAAGAAAAACGGCAGCTGGAAGAAAAAAATTTTATATAGTGTGACAGCAGCTGTTTTGTTCGTGCTGCTTTTGGTACTGTTTTTTCCGGGGGACCGGGAATATCAGAGGATTCCTTATGATGTAGTGTTTCTGGGAGACAGTGTATATGGTCTGTGCCGGGATGAGACATCCATCGCGGCAAAGCTTCAGGAGAAGACAGGTTTAAAATGCTACAACGGTGGGCTGGGAGGAACGGTTCTTGGCAGAGCGGATGCGGAGAGAAGGCTGGGATATACCAAGGATTCCATTTCTGCGGCCGGACTGGTACGTTCCTTTGTGGTGAAGGATTTCGGTGTCCAGAGGACCGTGCACATCCGAGAAGCAGCCACGGATTATTTTGAGGATACTTTGGGAGATCTGGGACAGATCGATTTTGACCAGGTGAAGATCCTGTTTATCGGTTCCGGACTGAATGATTATCACTCCGGCACTCCCATCGAATCCACGGCAGATCCGTATGATGAATATACCTACTGTGGAGCTATCCGCAGTATTGTGAAGGAGTTGCGGGAAGCCTATCCGGAGCTGCGCATTATCTTCATCACCCCACCCTATACCTGGTATACGGATCCGGAACTGACCTGTGAGGAATATGATCTGGGCGGTGGTGTGCTGGAGGATTATGTCAATGCGGAGATCGGGCTGTGTGAGGCTTTGAATGTAGAAGTCATAGACATCTATCATGACTATTATCCACATGACACCTGGGATGATCTGTATCTCTATACTGATGACGGCCTGCATCCCAATGAGGCCGGCAGAGAGAAGATCGCACAGACGATCGCGGAAAGACTAAATAAGGAGTGACAGACGGATGAAGACCCCGTGGGATTTTTTTCAATCTAGTAGAACAAAAATAAAAAATACATGGAAGATCGCCTTTCTCTCAGCGTTTGTACTGGGGATTCTGATCCATCTGCCGGTGATGCTTTCGGATATTCCGAATCATGACGGCCTGAGCAGTATGTATTTTGATCAGAATATGATCACTTCCGGACGATGGTTTCTGTCTGTGGCATGCGGCTTTTCTTCGTATTTTACCATTCCGTGGATCATTGGTCTGATCGGTCTGCTCTGGCTGGCGCTGACGGCGGTGGCATTGACGGAACTGCTGGAACTTGCAGACCCGTTGGTAATCATGGCAGTGAGCGGATTGCTGGTTTCTTTTCCGGCACTGGCATCCACTTTTGCCTATGTGTTTACCATGGATGGCTATATGATGGCACTGTTCCTCGCAATTCTGGCAGTGCTTTTTACGAAAAAACAGAAAAAAGGCTGGCTGGCCGGGGCGGTATGTCTTGCGTTCAGTATGGGGATCTATCAGGCATATCTGCCCTTTGCCATTCTGCTGTGCGTATATGTGATCCTGCTCTTTTTTATGGAAGAGAAGGGCTGGAAGACGAAAGCGTTCTATGTACTTCGTTACCTGGGCATGGGAGTTGCCGGAGCCGCATTGTATTACGTAATCCTGCAGATTCTGTTGAAATTACAGGGAAAGGTGCTGGATACCTATCAGGGGATCAATTCCATGGAGCAGGGAGGTTCCGGTCTGGGGCTGTTTGCAACGATCCGGGGAATGTATGTTGATTTTCTGGCATTTACGGTGCATGGAAATGTGCTGGTGAACAATATTTTCTCTTTTACGGCCTGTGCGGCACTGGTGCTTCTGGTGGCTTATCTGCTGGTGAGAAGCATGCTGCAAAGAAAATGGTGGAAGAATCCGGCATTTTTCGTTATAATAATTCTGTTGGCGGCGGGACTTCCGCTTTTGACCAATGTGATTCTGGTGATTTCTCCGAATCTGACCTATCATTTGCTGATGCGGTATCAGTGGGTATTATATCTGATCCTGATGCTGGCATTTGTGGACAGATATGCGTCGGAGGACGGGAAAACAGATATCGGGATCCAGTGGGTGGCATTACTGGCGGCCGGAATCCTGGTATTCAATTATGGAGTATCGGATAATATCGGATATTCCAATCTGGAGAAAAAATACGAGAAGACCTATGCGTACTGTGTACGTCTGTTGGACAGGATCGAGCAGACGGAAGGGTACTATCAGGGAATTCCCATTGCATTGGTGGGTGTCATCGGGTATGATGAATTCCCCACTACGGATATTACCGGAAAAGTCACGGACGGTATGATCGGTCTCAGCGGAGACTATCTGATCTATAAGGGAGCGGATTATCAGGCATTTATGCAGAACTATCTGGGCGCAACCCTGAATTTTCTGGATCCGGATACTGTGGGTGAGATTTATATGACGCAGGAATACATTGACATGGATACTTTTCCGGGAGCGAATTCCACCAGGGTTGTGGATGGAATCCTGTATGTCAAGACCGAGAACTGCGGAAGGGATTAGAGGATGTCATTATTATCGATTGTTTTACCGGCATATAACGAAGAACAGAATATTGCCAATACCGCAAAAGTACTGGGGGAACTGCTGGAACAGCACGGGATCGATTATGAGCTGGTATTTATCAGTGATGGTTCGAAGGACGGAACCTTTGAACGTATTAAGGAAGAATCGGCCAGGAATCCGAGAGTACGGGGAGCGGAGTTTTCCCGGAATTTCGGAAAGGAAGCTGGAATTTTTGCAGGCCTGGAGCTGACTACGGGGGATGCGGTGATCGTTATGGACTGTGATCTGCAGCATCCGCCTGAGGTGATTCCACAGATGTGGGAAAAATGGCAGCAGGGTGCCGAGATCGTGGAAGGTATCAAGGCCGACCGCGGTAAGGAGAGTCTGGGATATAAGTTGTCTGCCGGACTTTTTTACAAGATCATGAGCAAACTGATCAAGATGGACATGAATGCTTCTTCCGATTTCAAGCTTTTAGACAGAAAAGTAGTACAGGTCCTGTTGGAACTGCCGGAACGCAATACCTTTTTCCGGGCGTTGACCTTCTGGGCGGGGTTCCGTACGGAGACTGTGGAATATGAAGTACAGGAGCGGAAATACGGACAGAGCAAGTGGTCCTTCTGGAGTCTGATGAAATATGCCATTACCAATGCCACTTCCTTCAGCACACTGCCATTGCAGCTGGTGACGATCATGGGCGGGGTATCCATCCTGTTCAGTGTGATCCTGGCGATTCAGACCCTGGTGCGCTATCTGATGGGAACGGCGGTGGAAGGTTTTACCACGGTGATCCTGCTGATCCTCATTATTGGCGGATTTATTATGTTAAGCCTTGGTGTGATTGGCCATTATATTGCCAGAATCTATGAAGAAGTCAAGGGAAGACCGAAATATATTATCAGTCATGTGACGGAAAATGTGCCTGGGACAGCCGTAGGAAGCTGGAAGCGGGAACATAGAGAAAGCTAAAAGACAGTAGAAAAGAGGATGTGTTATGAGAGAGATTGATATTAAGTTTAACGTACCGCCTTATGTGGATAAAGCAGCAGATTACATTCAGGAATGTGTAAAAAATCAGAAGATCTGCGGAGATGGAGAATATACGAAAAAATGTAATGCCTGGATCGAGGAGAGGACCGGAGCCGGAAAATGTCTGCTGACGACCTCCTGCACCCATGCGACAGAACTGGCAGCACTTTTGTGTAACATTCGGCCCGGGGACGAAGTGATCATGCCTGCTTACACCTTCGTATCCACCGCAGATGCCTTTGTACTGCGCGGTGCGGTTCCTGTGTTCGTGGATATCCGCCCGGATACCATGAACATTGACGAGACACTGATCGAGGATGCCATCACGGAGAAGACGAAAGCCATCGTTCCGGTGCATTATGCCGGTGTGGCCTGCGAGATGGACACCATTATGGACATCGCAAAAAGACATAACTTAAAGGTAGTAGAGGATGCCGCACAGGGTGTACTGGCATCTTACAAGGGAAAAGCACTGGGAACCATCGGTGACTTCGGTGCCTACAGCTTCCATGAGACCAAGAACTACAGCATGGGTGAGGGCGGAGCACTGCTGATCCGTGATAAGAAGGATGTGGAAGAAGCGGAGATCATGAGGGAGAAGGGAACCAACCGCAGCAAGTTCTTCCGGGGCCAGATCGATAAATATACCTGGGTAAATTACGGATCTTCCTATCTTCCCAGTGATATGAATGCGGCTTATCTCTATGCACAGCTGGAGATCGCTGATGAGATCAATGAAGCAAGACTTGCCTGTTGGAACCGCTATTATGAGCAGCTGCTTCCCTTAAAGAAAGCGGGAAAGATCGACCTGCCCACCGTACCGGAAGGCTGTGTGCATAATGCGCATATGTTCTACATTAAGGCAAGAGATCTGGAACAGAGAACAAGATTTATCAGCTATATGAAGGAGAACGGTGTGCTTACGGTATTCCATTATATCCCGCTGCATACTTCTCCCGCAGGACAGAAGTTCGGCCGGTTCCACGGCGAGGACCGTTATACTACCAGAGAGAGCGAGCGCCTGGTAAGACTTCCCATGTACTATGGGCTGACACTGGATCAGGTGGATTTCATCTGTGGACTGGTGAAAAACTTTTTTGAATTAGAGGAGCAGTAACATGCAAAAAATTGGCAGAGCGTCTGCACAGGTTGCAGGCAGATTTCTGTTCCTGGGTGTCTCCGTGCAGATTCTTCTGGGAATTTGCTGGGGCGTCAGATCCTTTGGAATTTTTCCGGAATTCGGCGATAGCTACACATGGCTGAAAGCGTCAGAGACACTTGTGTGTGATGACTACATGGGGATCGGCTACCCTCTTTTTCTGATGCTTGTAAAAGGGATAGAATCCATAAGTTCTATCCCTTATACTTTTTTTGTATATACGGTACAGATCCTGATTGCATTTTATGCCGGTGTAGTATTTTTACGGGCATGCGGAGTGACAGGGAAAAAGATATTTTTGTGCTGGGGAAGCCTGGCGCTTCTGACCTTTCCCTGTGCCATGCAAAGTCATCTGGCCGTATTGCCGAATTCTCCGGGATATTCCTTTTTACTGCTGGAACTGTCGGCGGTGATCCGGATCCTGCGGCAGGATGCTGTGGCGGAGGATGGTGAGACGACAGCGCCGGCCAGACCGTTACATGGTCTGTTCGAAGCCGGAATCTGGTGGGCACTCAGTACACTGTGTGTGGTGGAGAATCTGTATCTGGGGCTGGTACCGCTTATTGTTCTGTGGCTGATACATCTGTGGCAGCTACGGAGCAGAAAGACGGAGAAAAAGAGAGTATGCCGGGAACTTTTGCTCCTTCTGGCAATGGCGGGAATTTTATTCACGCTGGTGCCCATGTGGCAGACACCGGGCAGCTATGGGAAGGCGGAGAATACGGTGAGCGCCGCCATGATGCGCCGGTTCAGCTGGACGCATATGAGAGAGGAAGAAGAATACGATGAATGGCCGGAACAGCTGCGTACCTGGATGACCTGGAAAGAGATGAGGAATGCCGGGTATTATGCGGGAACCATGGAGTCCGGCATACAAAAGACGCTGGAGGATCGTTTCGGCAAGGCGGAAGCACAGAAGATATTCAGAGAGTATGCCGGGTATCATCTGAAGACGTATACTTCAGACAATATCCATCAGATCGCCTGGGATTGCCTCGGATATGCCATGCCTACGGTACTGTTGCAGCTGCTGTTGGACGGCAGGGGATATGACTCCTTCTCTGGCAGAAATGTAGACATTATGATGACGGGAGATCCAAGGCTGACAGAGCTTTTGCTAAAATACAGCAGCTGGTGGTTCCTGTCGGGAATCGCTGTTGTGGTCGTGAGCTGCATGATATGCGGGATCATTGCCATGCGCCGACAGAAAAAAGAAAAAACAGTACCGGACAGAAGTCTGTTCTGGAAGATCTCAGGAGTCTGTGTGATCACTGCGGCAGGCATGATCCTGTGGTATACCATGCGGGATGCCGGATGCCTGGATTACAAGAACGGATTGCTGCCGGGTTCTCTGTGGCTTGTGGGAATGATCCTCTGGACCGATAGGACCATAAGCGCCGGAGATACAGAAGACAACCCGGAGAAATAATAGAATTGTGACAGCAGAAACGCGGGAAGGAGGAACCATGACGAAGATGACAACAAAAGTGAAAACGCAGAAATCAGAAAAAGTCTGGTTCTTTCTGGGAGCGTTGGCAGTATTTTTTATGGGAGTTCCGTATCTTGTATTAGGGAAGGACTCTGTGTTCGTGTATCACGATCAGCTGGACGGTGAAGTGATCGCCTATCTTCTGCAGGCAAGACATCTGTGGGATGGCAGCGGTGTATTGCCGGAATTCATGAACGGTGCAGCAAAAACAGCGCTTACCATGCCGGCCCCCGCCTGTGTGCTGTTATACCGGTGGCTGCCTGCGGAACTGGCACTGGCCTGTATGCAGGTGGCTGGCAGCTTTGCCGGATATCTGGGAATGTTCTGCCTGCTTGGATGGGCCGGAGAAACATCGGAAACACTGCGGAGAAGAAAAGGACTTGTCGGTTTCATAGCCATGCTGACCGGATGTATGTATGCGTATCTGCCGTTTTTGCCGGTGTACGGGCTGTCCCAGTATGGATTGCCGCTGTTAATGTATTGTGTACTGCGACTGGGGGAAAAGGACAGACCGAAGAATTTCAGAATTCTCTGTTATTTTTATGTACTGCTTTTCGGATGTAATTCTTCCCTGGTGTTATCCGGTTTTGCTGTGCTGGGAATCTGGGCGGTATGGGAGATCGTCACACTGGTGGACAAAAGGAAACAGTTCTCCGCCGGACAGGCTGCAGCCTGGGGGATTTTGCTGCTTACGTATATCGTTGAGAACGGTTCGTTATTGCTTCAGCTGTCCGGAGGACAGGGAGAAGAGATTTCTCACAAATCGGAATATCTGCTCAGCCCGGTGGACTTTTTCAGTCAGTTGAAAACAAACCTCCTGCAGGGAGGACAGCACAGTGTGGATTATCATGGACTGATCCTCGTGGTGCTGTTGATGACAACAGTTGTTTTATTTTTCCTAAATCGGGCAACGAAGAAGGACATAGCGGATAAAAAGAATGTACCTGAGGGCGGAGAAAAATGGTTATGGAAAGCCGTGGGCCTGTCACTGGCCGTTATTGCAGGCTTTGCGGCAGTGGCCGCACTGTGGGACAGCAGTATCGGAATCGCTATCCGTTCCAGTCTGGGTGCTCTGAAGGGCTTTCAGGCCAACAGAGTCCTGTGGCTGAGTCCCTGCCTGTGGTATTTTATTCTGGGGTGCAGCCTGTTATTGCTGACGGAACAGCTCCCGGAAAGAGACACAGGAGCGGAGAAAACAGGGAACGGACGCAGGAACGGTGTGATCCCGGGGATCATCGTAATGGCCGCAATGCTTCTTACCGTGGCAACAGCCGGGAAGATTTTGCTGGAGAGCAATCTGAAGCCCAATCTGCAAAAACTGGTGAACCGGAATTATGCAGCCATGAGCTTCCGGGATTATTATGCCGTGGATGTGCTGGATCAGGTACAGGAGTACCTGCGGGAGAATACCGGGGAAGAACCACAGGATTACCGGGTCGTAAGTCTGGGGATCGATCCCGCTGCGGCATTGTATCATGGATTTTACTGTCTGGACGGCTATTCAAATAACTATTCTCTGGAGTACAAGCACCGTTTCCGGGAGATCATTGCACCGGAGCTGGACAAGAGTGAATATCTGGAAGACAGCTTTGACCATTGGGGGAATCGTTGCTATTTGTTCAGCGCGGAATGCCCCGGCTATTATACGATCGAAAAAGGCGGCTTTTATTTTCAGGACTATACGATCGATGCGGAAAGTCTGAGGCAGTTGGGCGGAAGCTATCTGTTGTCGGCAGCCTATATCGATCACAGTGAGGATACCGGTCTGGAACTGATGAGGCCGGAGGCCTTTGAGACAGAGAACAGCTATTACCGCATTTATCTCTATCGGGTAATGGATAATGAATAATAACGGAGATGGGAAGATTCCTATGATTGGACAGGAAAAACGGGATAAATGGAAAAAAATCCTGCCGGAACTGCTGGCAGTTATATTGTGCCTGGTATTGATGGGTGCGGGAGTCAGCCGGAAGGAAGGCTATCACATGGACGAACTTCTGAGCTTTGAACTGGCAAATGCCAGGTATAATCCCTGGATCGTACCTACCCAGCCGGAAGGGCGTCTGGCCAAATTCGTGAACGAGGAGATCGAGGGGGACAGTGCGGGAGAGACTCTGGAGAATCTGAAAAATACAGTAACAGATGTGCTTAGGAACCGGGGAAACAGTAAGCTGTTGTCTTATAAAGCAGATGTCTATGAGGAACCGGTCTGGATCACGAACCGGCAGTTTCAGGATTATGTCACGGTGGGTCAGAAAGATGCCTTTGATTATCTGTCGGTTTATTTTAATGTAAAAGATGACAATCATCCGCCGGTACATTTTATGCTGCTGCATGCCATGAGTTCTGTCTTTCGGGGAACATTGTCACCGTGGCTTGGATGCAGCATCAATCTGGTCTGTCTGGGAATTACATTGTGGCTTTTACTGCGGCTGGGGAGACAGCTGGCAGATGTGTTTTCCCTGGAAGGAAAGGGAAGACAGCTGGGGATCCTGGCGGTGCTGCTCTATGGAATGAGTACCGGAGCACTGGCTACGGTGCTGCTGATCCGTATGTATGGGCTGGTTTCCTGTCTGTGTGTCGCCCTGTTTTCCGTCCATGTGGAAAAATGGAAGAATAACGGGTTTGACAAGAAAAACAAGGGCCTTATCGCTATTACGGTGCTGGGTTTCCTGACACAGTATTTTTTCCTGTTTTACTGCCTTCTGCTGGCGGCGGTTACCGCAGTGATACTGCTGTACCGGCACAGGAACAAAGAATTATGGTGCTATATACGGTCCATGGTGATCGCTGCAGTGATCGGACTGGTATTGTTCCCTTTTGCAATTTCGGATGTGTTCTCCAGCGGAAGAGGGACGGAAGCGCTCGGCAATCTGGCCTCCGGATTTGCCGGTTATGGACAGAGACTGGCTGCATTTGGCAGAATTCTGGCGGATCGGACAGTGGGAGCGCCTCTTCTGACCGGCGGATGTGCCGCCGGAGCGATCCTGCTTCTGGGAAAGCTGTATCTGAGCTTCCGGGCCGGGAAACAGGAACAGAAAGGTGAAAATTCCGGAAGAGATGCGGCCTGGATGCTGATGGTGCCGGTGGCCGGATATTTTCTGCTGGCATCCCGCATGTCACCGTATCTGGTGGACCGCTATATTATGCCTTTGTTTCCGTTTGTGGCATTGCTGCTTGCTTTGCTATTGTGTCTCCTTGGAAAAAAACTGACAGAGATCTCCGGATGGAAAGAACAGATCGTGGGAGGCATGCTGGTGCTGTTGCTCGTGGTGGTACAGGGGCTGCGGCTTGCGGCCTATGATGGGGAATACCTCTATCAGGGATATGCCAGACAGGAAGCGTTGGCGGAAGAATATGAGGAGTTCCCATGCATCTGCGTTTATGCGGGAGTGGGCTATTATGAGAACCTGCCGGAATTTATGCGTTACACCAAAACTTTGCTGGTAACGGCAGAGGAACTGAAGGAACGTAAGGATACGGAATCCGTGGAGGCACTGGACCGGGTGATCGTATTGATCAAACCGGGTGTGGATAAAGAAGCAACAGTGTCTGTGCTCCGGGATAAGTATGGTTATACGTCGGAGGAACTTCTGCTTTCGGAAGGCGTGCACGGAGATAAGATATATATGTTTTCCAGATAAGGAATGAAATGATAAGAAGACAGAAATGAGGTTGAAACATGATCGCAGTTCGTTTGCTGTGGCTTGCCGTTCTGCTGGTAGCGATACCGGCATGGGTGGGAAATTGTTTTTCAAATGTGGATAAACCCTGTAGAAATCCGGTATTTCTGTGGATTAGCGGTCAGATGCTGCTATGGGCGGGATTTCAGGTGATCTGTGTGCCGGTGATCCTGTTGGAAGGCCGTATGTGGATGGTGACCGTAGCTTATTGCGGCTACATCCTGGTGCTGCTGGCAGCGGCAACGGTCCGGTATTTCCGGCAGTCTCGTACTCTGCGGGCAGTCCGGGAAGCAAAGCCGGAAAAAGCAGAGATTATTTTGTGGGTGCTGGCTGGTGTGCTTTTGCTGGTGCAGCTGGTATTGGCAGTGCTGATGGTCTACGGTGATGGTGACGATGCCTATTATGTGGCAATCTCCGCAGCGGCAGAGGAATCCGGCAGGATGTATCAGAAGATCCCTTATACGGGAATGCATACGGAACTGGATGTGAGACACGGGCTGGCACCTTTTCCCATCTGGATCGCATGGCTGGCCCAGATGACCGGCATCACTACGGTGATCGTGGCGAAGACTCTGGTGCCGGTTGCTCTGATCTCCATGACTTACGGAGTATTCTATCTTCTGGGAAGCAGGGTATTATTCGCAGGAGAGGGCGCATACCGGAAGAAATGGGCGTTGCCTGCATTTTTACTCTGTACGGAAGTGCTGGTGCTTTTCGGAGATTATTCTTATTATACTGTAGAGAATTTTATGATTGCCAGGAGCAGACAGGGGAAGGCTGCATTGGGAAGTATCCTGATCCCCATGATATTTTTCCTGCTGCTGACACTGCTTCGAAAAATACAGGAAGAACAGAAGATCACTGTCGGTTTCTGGGTGCTGTTGGGATCTGTGATGACGGCCTGCTGTCTGGCCAGTACCATGGGAGCATTGCTGGCATGCATGCTGGTGGGAACGGCCGGGCTCTGTGGTGCGGTCAGTTACAGAAAATGGAAACTCATACTGCCATTGATCGGCTGTTGTATTCCCTGCATTGTGTATGCCGGAATGTATTTGCTGTTGGGATGATAGGACCGGAGGAGAAGAATGGATGCTTTAAAGCTGTTTCAGGAATATATGGGGACCGGACTGATCGTTCTGTGGTTCCTGGTGAGTCTGCTGTATCTGTGGCTCACAGAGAAAAGAAAATATATCCGGGTGATGTTTCTTTATGTGCCGTTAGTATTGCTGCTTGTCTTTTTTAATCCGCTGGTGGCGAAGATCGTCTCTCAGATGGCGGATGGGGAAATCTATTACCGTATCCTGTGGTTGTTGCCTGTGACGCCGGTGATTGCTTTCGGTACGGTGCAGCTTTGTGGAAAACTCGCCGGTAGAAAAAGATATGTGGGGATAACGTTGGCTATTGTGCTGTTTACGATATCCGGCAGTCTGATCTACAGGAATCCCAATTTTCAGAAGGCGGAAAATGCGTATCATGTACCCCAGAGCGTTGTGGATATCTGTGATACCATTGAGGTTCCGGGCAGAGAAGTCATGGCGGCATTCCCGGGAGAACTGCTGCAGTATGTGAGACAGTATTCCAATGTGATTTGTATGCCCTACGGCCGGGACATTATGGTGAGCAAGTGGACGGTGCAGAATGATCTTTATGATGTTATGGAGCAGGAGGTCATTGATGCACAGGAGCTGGCAGAACTGGCCAGAGAAGAGGCCTGTGCCTATGTGATCCTGTCGGAAGATAAAAAACTGGTGGGGAAGATGCAGGATCAGGAATTTGAAGAATTCGGAAGAATGCACGGATATGTGATCTACAAAGATTCCACAGTGGATCTGTATTACTTTATGAAGGAATGAGATTTCAGGGAAAAACAAGTGGCTCCCGGAGCAGCAAAGTAACTGGCTGCTTCGGGAGCCTTTTTTGACCGGAATTATTTTTCCTGGGATGCATAATCCTTGGAATAGTAATTCAGGAAGTATTCAAAACGTTTGGCGATGAGCTTACGTCCTTTTACATTCAGGTGCAGATTGTCGACAAGATATTCATCGGCATTGTCTTCGGTAATGCTGCCGTACAGGTTATCCATGAAGGATACGCTGTGGATATTGGCGGAGTAACATTCCTTGATCACATAAGTGGATAAGACATCACGGCCGTTGTAAATATACATATCGGAGCTTACATAGTCGCCGTTCTCATCCACAGCATATGCATAGGTCGGAGACATAACGATAATGCGGATCTGGGGGTAATAGTTCTGCAATACTTCAATGCTGGCCTCCAGATTGCCGGTAAACTGCGTGGGATCCGTGGGATTCTCATCACTGTACATGGCATTGCCGGACAGATAATCGGTAGCATCATACATAATGGCAATGGTGTCGATCGTGTTGAAATCCAGAGTTTTCAGTGTGTTGATTACTTCCTCTGCCTCGGCCGGTGTCTTGTCGCCCAGAGCATTGGCTGCATCGGTGTAGTAGCCATCCAGAGGAACCCCAACGGCCAGGTTCACCAGCCAGTAGAGACAGTAAGCATCCATGGGGGCAACGGTGGGGTCGTAGTTTAACTGCTGTGCAGCAAGGTAACTTCCGCTGATGGAACAGTTATAAACGGTGGTATCGGTCTCTTTGGCGATCAGATTGGCCAGATTGTCGGAAGAGTCCCTGTCATCTGCGAAGGGAGCATTTCCGAAGACAACGATATTGGAAGCATCATTAATGATCATCTGACCGTTTTCGTCGGTCAGGGGAAGGATGGAATCCCAACTGTCGTCGTAGGAACCCTGCCCGTCCTTGAAGATGTCGGACTGGCTGATCCTCTGTCCCCAGTGTGTGACGCGGTATCCTACCACGCCGACAACAATAAGAAGCACGAGAGCAAACAGTACGTGAAAATTCAGAAAGCGCCGGATACCGGCAGGGGCCGCAGACTCTTCGCCCTCAGGGATTTCTTCATCGGCATCTACGTAAAGGTCTTCTATGTCGTCATCGGAATCGGTATGGAAATTGTGCACAGAACCGGAACGAGTATTCCCGGAATGGAAATTACCAGAATCTGTGTCTTGCATTGTGTCGTTTTCCAGATCTACAATCTCAATATCCGGCATGTCATTCACAGAAGATGCGTGGATATTATGGTTGTTATTGTTTCGTTTCATGTATTCTCTCCGTTTCAGGTAATTCAATAATGTAGTGGTAAAAAGAGTTATATTGATTTTACTATTATACGAAAAGAAAGTCCATAATATTAGAAAGATTTAAGAAATTCTGAAGAAATGGGTGAATGCCTTGATGTGGGGAAAATACAATGCTATAATGTTACGGAATTATTACACCGAGAATTATGAGCAGAAGGGATAGATCAGATGAAAAAATTATTTAACCATACAAAACGTCCGGATCGTAACTGGGAAGAAGACGTACAGGATGGTTACGATTGGGACGAGGAAGAATATACCGGAGAAGACGACGGCGAGGAATACTATGCCGACGAAGAAGAGTATCCGGAAGAGACTGACGGCGAAGAGTACTATGCCGATGAGGAAGAATACACCGGAGAAGACGACGGTGAAGAGTACTATGCCGATGCGGAAGAGTACACCGGAGAAGACGGCGAAGAGTACTATGCTGATGAGGAAGAGTACACCGGAGAAGAAGACGGCGAAGAGTACTATGCTGATGAGGAAGAGTACACCGGAGAAGAAGACGGTGAGGAGTACTATGCCGATGAGGAAGAGCACACCGGAGAAGAAGACGGTGAGGAGTACTATGCCGATGATGTGGAGTACATCGAAGAGAGTGACGATGAGGAGTATTATGCCGACGAGGATTACGAGGAAGAGCCGGCTCCCACGGGCAGGAGAAAGACCGGGGGCAAAAAGCAGGGCGGAATCGCTGTAATCTGGACAAAATTCCTGAACCTGAGTACCATGGACCGGATCATGGCAGCTACCGGAGTGGCGGTACTGATTCTGGCTATCGTGACCGGAAGTGTCTATGCCAGTGCCCGGGCAGTGGATGGACAGGTATCGGAGTTCGTCAGCGTGGGAACACAGCTGGACGGCATCCAGATGATCGGTGAGCAGGGACTTCTGGCAGTGGCAGACGCACAGATGGCAAAGATCGCGGCAGCCAATGCGGTAGAAGAAGATCCGGAAGAACAGAAGGAATATGAAGAGGCAGAGTACACCAACGGCGGTACGGTAGAACTGGAGCTGGTCTCTGTACAGAAGGATCTGAAGATCAAATTTAACAATAAAAAGACCGGCAAGCTGATCTCCAACGTACCCTTCAGCGTAACCATCACAGATCCCAACGGCAAGACCGAGACCTGGACTGATGACGATATGGACGGTATTATCTATAAAAAGGGTATTACGCCGGGGAATTACTCCGTAGCGGTAAACGCACTGACGGATGATAAATACAAGGACTATGTTCTGCCGACAGCAGCACAGAAAGTAGAAGTAAAGAAAGATATCGCCTATAAAAAGGTCGATGTCTCCAATGAGATCAAGAAAGAATCTGAGATCAATGCTGCAAAAGAGGATACACAGATCAAGGATACTACTGTAGAGTCAACACTGCAGGATACTGTGCAGTGGGTGGCAAGTACCGCGACTGCCAATACTTATAAAGAAGTATCCAAGGATACCATTACCGATCCGGAGACCGTAACGGTGGCTTACAGCGGTAAGTTCCTGCGGATGGCAGAAGTGTCTCCTACAGCGGAACCGACAGCAGAACCTACAACAGAGCCCACAGCAGAACCTACAAAAGAACCGACAGTATCCCCGACTGCAGAGCCCACAGCGACTCCGACAGTAACCCCGACGGCAACAGCAACCCCGGCGGCAACAGCAACCCCGACAGCGGCCCCTACGGCAACCCCTACAGCGGCCCCTACGGCAACTCCTACAGCGACTCCTACGGCAACCCCTACAGCGACTCCGGCGGCGACAATTACTCTGGATAAAACGGCAGTGACGACTTATCAGAAGGCAACGGATACAGTTACCGCAAAAGTCAGCGGAAGTGGAACCGTAAGTGCGGCTTCCAGCGATACCGGTATAGCAACTGTGGCTGTAAGCGGCAAGACCATTACTATCACCGGTGTGAAAGCGGGAAGTGCTACGGTAACGGTAACGTATACAGAAGGCAGCAACAAGGTGGAAGCCAAGTGCACAGTAACAGTAAAGGCTTCCAATGCGAGAGAAGATAAAACTACCAAGCTGAAAGACAAGAGCGGTGTACAGCTGTATGTACAGGATGGTGACAGCTATCGTGAAGCAGTCTATGCGGATTACTTTACTGCCTCTAAGTTCTTTATCAAAGGTGATGTGAAATACACCGGATGGCAGACACTGGACGGAAAGCTTTATTTCTTTACAGCGGATGGCAACAAGGTTACCGGAGAACAGGTCATTCAGGGCGCAAAATACAATTTTGCCAGTGACGGATCTCTGGTAGTTGGTTCCGGCACCATGGGAATCGATGTGTCCAAGTGGAATGGAAAAATTGACTGGAACGCCGTGAAGAATTCCGGTGTCAGCTATGTGATCATCCGTGTGGGTTATCGCGGTTCCTCTCAGGGAGCACTGATCGATGACCCTACCTTCAAGACCAACATCAAGGGAGCTACGGCAGCAGGACTGAAAGTGGGTGTATACTTCTTTACCCAGGCAGTGGATGAGGTCGAGGCAGTACAGGAAGCCTCCATGGTACTGGACCGTATCAGCGGTTACAAGATTTCCTATCCGGTATTCCTGGATGTGGAAGGAAGCGGCGGAAGAGGTGATAAGATCGATTCCGCTACCAGAACGGCAGTATGTAAGGCATTCTGCAATACCATTCAGAATGCAGGATACACCGCAGGTGTGTATGCCAACAAGACCTGGCTCAGCCAGAAGATGGATGCAAGTGCACTGAGTGGCTACAAGATCTGGCTGGCCCAGTATGCAGCAGCACCCACCTACACCGGACGCTATGATCTGTGGCAATACAAATCCACAGGAAAAGTCAGCGGCATCAGCGGCAATGTGGATCTGAACCTCAGCTACCTGGGATATTAACATCAGCAATGACCAGCCGGTGAGACTGCTTGCAGGCGGAACCGGCTGGCCATTAGCTGATGAAACACACATGAGCATGTAGGACGATAGTCCGGAATGCGAATGTGTGTCACGGATCCGAGAGCACGAAGTGCGGAGGAGCCGTGTTAATACCCGGCGCTAAGAATGCCGATAGTCCGGAATGCGAATGGGTGTTACGGATCCGAGAGCACGAAGTGCGGAGGAGCCGTGTTAATACCCGGCGCTAAGAATGCCGATAGTCCGGAATGCGAATGTGTGTCACGGATCCGAGAGCACGAAGTGCGGAGGAGCCGTGTTAATACCCGGCGCTAAGAATGACGATAGTCCGGAATGCGAATGTGTGTCACGGGTCCGAGAGCACGAAGTGCGGAGGAGCCGTGTTGATATCCTGCTCGTTTTATGGTAAAATATCCCTATCTATAACAAAAAATGTGCGCTGTGCGCAGAACGGAGAAAAAATGAGAACTTATCTGGTAACAGGAGGGGCCGGTTTTATCGGTTCCAACTATATTCATTACATGTTTAAAAAATACGATAATGAAATCCGTATCATCAACGTGGATGCACTGACCTATGCAGGCAATCTTGAGAATCTCAAGGACGTGGAGAAGCGTGAGAACTACACCTTTGTCAAGGCTAATATCTGTGACAAGGATGCCATCAGCAAAATTTTCGCAGAGAATGATATCGACCGTGTGGTACATTTTGCGGCAGAAAGCCATGTAGACAGAAGTATCCGCAACCCGGAGATCTTCGTACAGACCAATGTCCTGGGTACTGCAGTGATGCTGAACTGTGCCAAGGCAGCCTGGGAGCTTCCCGATGGCAGCTTCAAAGAAGGCAAGAAGTTCCTGCATGTATCTACAGATGAGGTCTACGGATCTCTTCCCGATGATGACAATGCATTCTTCTATGAGACCACTCCGTATGATCCCCACAGCCCTTACTCCGCAAGTAAGGCAAGCTCGGACATGCTGGTGAAGGCATATATGGATACCTATCATTTCCCTGCCAACATTACCAACTGCTCCAACAATTACGGTCCTTTCCAGTTCCCTGAGAAGCTGATCCCTCTGATCATCAATAATGCATTGCATGGCAAAAAGCTTCCGGTCTACGGTGACGGTAAGAACGTCCGTGACTGGCTGTATGTGGAAGACCATGCTAAGGCTATCGATATGGTACAGGAACAGGGAAGACTGTTCGAAACCTACAATGTGGGCGGACATAATGAGAAGCAGAATATCGAGATCATCCACATTATCATTGAGACTCTGCAGGAGATGCTTCCGGATTCCGATCCCCGCAAGGCGCATATTAACAACGACCTGATCACTTACGTGGAGGATCGTAAGGGACATGACAGAAGATATGCCATTGCACCGGACAAGATCAAGGCAGAGATCGGCTGGTATCCCGAGACCATGTTCAAGGAAGGCATCCGCAAGACCATCGCCTGGTACTTCGAGCATGAAGACTGGATGAATAATGTGACCAGTGGTGATTACCAGAAGTACTACAATGAGATGTACGAAGAAAAGTAAAGAATACCTGTTAAATGGGAACGATGAACGTCGTTCCCATTCGGTGTGTTAAAAAACAAGTAAAAAGAAGCCCGAAAAGGGCGGATCGGAGGACGAAATGAAAGGAATTATACTGGCGGGAGGTTCCGGAACCAGACTGTATCCCCTGACAAAAGCGATTTCCAAGCAGATCATGCCGGTGTATGATAAACCCATGATCTATTATCCCCTGTCAACACTGATGCTGGCAGATATCAGAGAGGTATTGATCATCTCCACCCCAAGAGACCTTCCGGTATTTCAGGAATTGCTGGGAGACGGCAGCCAGCTGGGCATGCGCCTGGAATATGCGGTGCAGGATCAGCCCCGCGGGCTGGCAGATGCCTTTATCATCGGTGCGGATTTCATCGGTAATGACAGAGTGGCACTGGTACTGGGAGATAATATTTTCTACGGACAGAGCTTTTCCGCAGTATTGCGCAGAGTAGCTGCCAGAGAAAAGGGCGCAACTATTTTCGGCTATTATGTGCGTGATCCCAGAGAATACGGTGTAGTGGAATTTGATGAGAACGGCAAGGCACTTTCCATCGAGGAGAAGCCGGAGCATCCCAAGAGCAATTATGCGGTTCCCGGACTGTATTTCTATGACAATGCTGTAGTGGAGATCGCAAAGAATGTAAAGCCCTCTGCAAGAGGAGAGATTGAGATCACCAGCATCAACAACGAGTACCTGAACAGAGGCAGTTTACAGGTAGAGACACTGGGAAGAGGCTTTGCATGGCTGGATACCGGCAATCATGATGCCCTTCTGGATGCGGCAGATTTTGTGGCGGCTTTCCAGAAGAGACAGGGTCTGTACATTTCCTGTATTGAAGAGATCGCTTTCAAGCGAGGATTCATTGACAAAGAGCAGCTGCTTGCTCTGGCAGAGCCGCTGCTTAAGACGAACTACGGAAAATATCTGGTAGAGGTAGCAAATGGACTCTAAGCTGCGGAAAATGGCGATTCTGGCCTCCATGGCGGTGATCCTGCTGGTGGCACTGCTGGTCATGTATGTCAACAGGGAACAGTTTACGGCAGCTTCCGGACCGTCGGCATCCGGCACTCAGAATGCCGGAGCGGGTGACAGTGCATCTCCGGCGGAAAATGGCGATCAGGCAGAAGAGACGGTCTCACCGGATGGTCAGATCGGCAATGATCTGAAGGCATTTTTAAAAGATAATACGTTTTTTGATCAGGAAGTAAATCCAATTCTGGAAGCTGCAAAGGATAACAGCAACCGTCTATCTCTGGTAGCCACCTCCATAGAAAAGGATCTGCGGATCCAGATCGTGGACAACGAAGGAAGTCCGGTGACCGGGGAGAGCTTCTACGTACGACTGGACGGATTGGGAGATTACAAGGATCTGGATCAGGACGGTATCATTTACATTGGAGATCTGGATTCCGGAGACTATTATATTGAGCTCCTTCCCATTGAGGGATATAAGGTTCCAATCAGTGAGACAAGAGTTCACGTCAAGGATAAAGTGGAGTATCTGGCCATTGACGATATTTCCCTGTTGATCAAGATGGAGGATGAAGTGGATGCAGAAGCCGAGGACAGCGCCGTGGCAGGTGCTCTGGCAGATGCGGACAAGACAGAGATCAAGAAGCTGCAGACCACGTCCGGTAATGCAAAGGTCGGTATCGATGTCTCCAAATGGAACAAGGAGATCGACTGGGATAAGGTGGAAAATGCAGGAGTGCAGTTTGCCATTATCCGTGCCGGATACCGCGGTTCGGTAACCGGAAGCCTGGTGGAAGATCCCATGTTCGTGACGAACATGAAGGGTGCACAGGCCGCAGGAATTCCGGTGGGCGTATACTTTTTCACCCAGGCTGTGGATGAGAAGGAAGCTGTGGAAGAGGCTTCCGCGGTGATCGAACTGATCCGGGATTACCGGCTGAACTATCCGGTATTTATCGATACCGAAGGTGCGGGCGGTAACGGCCGTGCGGACAGTCTGGATGCGGAGACCAGAACACTGGTATGTGAAGCGTTCTGCAGGACCATAGAAAATGCCGGATACACGGCGGGTGTCTATGCCAGCCGTAACTGGTACAACAATAATCTGCAGACAGCAAGACTGGAAAACTATCATATCTGGCTGGCAGAGTATCGCAGTGTTCCGTTATATCAGGGATATTATAAGACCTGGCAGTATACCTCCAAGGGAAAAGTGGACGGCATCGAAGGTCGTGTGGACATGAATATCACCTACGAATAGTCAATAAAAATAAAGAGTGAGGACGAAATAAATGGGTAAAATAACAGTAGAAACCTGTGAAATTGAAGGATTAAAGATCATTACTCCTACGGTATTCGGAGATGCCAGAGGATATTTTATGGAGACTTACAATTATAACGATTTCAAGGCTGCGGGAATTCCTGAGGTGTTCGTACAGGACAATCAGTCCGCTTCCAAGAAGGGTGTATTGCGTGGACTGCATTTCCAGAAACATTTTCCTCAGGACAAGCTGGTGCGCGTGATCCGCGGAGAAGTCTATGACGTGGCAGTGGATCTGCGGGAAGGTTCCAGGACTTTCGGCCAGTGGTACGGAGTGCTTTTGTCTGAAGAGAACAAGAAGCAGTTCTTTATCCCGAAGAATTTTGCACATGGTTTTCTGGTACTGTCGGATTATGCGGAATTCTGCTATAAATGTACGGATTTTTATCATCCCGATGATGAGGGCGGTATTGCTTACAATACACCGGATATCGGTGTAAAATGGCCGATTCCCGAAGGTATGGAACTGACGCTTTCCGAGAAGGATACCAAGTGGGGCACATTGGAACAGTACGTGAAGGAAAAAGAGAATGAAGGTAAGTAAAAAAGCGGGCATTGCCCTGTTTGTGACAACGGCAGTGATCATGGCAGTACTTATTGTATTCCATAAGAATCTGGGACCTGCGGCGGATCCGGGTCAGGAACTGGCCAAGAAGATCATTTCCTGTGTGGTGATCGCGGCGGCATGCTTTGCTTTTATTCACTGGTATGATAAATTCACCGGACTGCCGGTGGAGCTGTTCCAGAACCGGCATCTGATCTGGAAACTGGCCAAAAATGATTTCAAAAAAAGATATGCGGGATCTTATCTGGGTGCGGTATGGGCTATGGCACAGCCGGTGGTCACGGTGGCTATGTATTACATTGTTTTTGATAAGATCATGGGTAATACGAGTACTCCCCTGCGGGAGGGTGTGGAAGTACCCTTTGTATTGTTCCTGACGGCTGGGCTTGTACCCTGGTTCTATTTTAGTGAGGCATTAAACAATGGAACCAATGCGCTGCTGGAATATAACTATCTGGTGAAAAAAGTAGTATTTAAGATCAGTATCCTGCCTATCATCAAGATTATTGCAGCCACCTTTATTCATGTATTTTTTGTGTGTCTGCTGTTGATTGTGGCAGCAATTTATGGGTATTATCCTACCATATATACGATACAGATCGTATACTATAGCTTCTGCCTGTTCATTTTTGTACTGGCACTCAGCTATACGACTTGTGCAGTAGTAGTATTTTTCCGGGATCTGTCTCAGATCATCAGTATCGGATTGCAGATCGGCATGTGGGCCACTCCTATTTTGTGGAATCTGGATTCCCTGTCCGGCAATTGGATCACGATTCTGAAGCTGAATCCGCTGGTGTATATTGTAAACGGTTATCGAAGTGCTATTTATGAGAAGGAATGGTTTTTCCAGGATTTCTTTTCCACCATGTATTTCTGGATCGTAACGGTAGTACTGTTCGGGTTGGGAGCCGTTATTTTCAAACGATTGAAGGTACATTTCGCAGACGTGCTATAATACGAATGATTGTTACGATTTCGAGAGTTCGAAGAACGGAGAAATCGTATTATAAAAAACAGAGCATAGCAAAACTTTTATAGATGAAGAACCTTGTGGGGAGGAGCTGCATTACAAAACTGTTGTGGGGAAAACAGAAAGGGTGAAAGTAATTGAAGGGTGCTCGTGAAAAATTTAGAAAATTTTGGTTATGGAAGCCGGGAAAGATCCTGCTGGCCGTGGGATGCTGCGGACTGCTGCTGTTGACGCTGATTCCATTGTTTCGTCTGACAGTCTATGCGGTTCCGTATTATGATGATTACAATTTCGGAAGATTTGCCAGAGCTGCCATGGAGCAGGAACAGTCAAAATGGGCTGCCATCTCCGGTGCACTGGATTGCTCCAGAACGCAGTGGTATGCGTGGCAGGGAACCTATTCTTCTATTTTCTTTATGGCATTGATGCCGGCAATCTGGGGAGAACAGTATTATTTCCTCGGTCCAGTGTTCATCCTGCTGCTATTGCTGGCGGGTACCATGATATTTACCCATGTGATCCTGCGGAAAGTACTGGGCATGGAAAAGTGGACCGGCCTGGCAGCACAGGCAGTGATTACAGTGGCAGTCTTTATGTTTATTTATTCCGCACAGAGTGGCTTCTACTGGTATAACGGCGGAGTTCATTACGTGGGAATGCACGGCTTTGGATTGTTGATGTTGTCTGTGGCAATCTGCCTGGAGAGAGCAGAAGGAAGAACTGCTGCCGGGCTGCTATTTACGGCCTCGGTGCTGCTTTCCATGATCACGGCCGGAAGCAATTTTGTCACGGCATTGCAGGGACTTTTATCGCTGTTGACGATTCTGTTTATAAGTGTGGTAGTGGAACACCGGAAAAAGGGACTGTGGCTGTTGCCTGCTACGCTGGTATACATTATAGGATTTGGGCTGAATGTAGCGGCACCGGGCAATTCCGTGCGGGCCCGCAGCTATGTCGGCTGGGGATACAGTCCCCTGGAGTCCATCGGCAGATCTTTTCTGGAAGGAGTAAAACATCTTCCAGAGTTTACGGGATCTATTGTTCTTATGGTAATGGTGATGCTGTTACCCCTGATCTGGCAGGCACTTAAGGAGACGGAGTATCGTTTCAGGTATCCGGGAGTCGTACTTCTGTGGTCCTTCTGCCTGTATGCCACCGGTTACACCCCAAGCCTGTATTCCCTCGGACATGCCGGATTGTCCAGAACTCTGAATGCGGTGAAGATCACATATTTATTGCTGTTGTTCCTGAACGAAATATACTGGTGTGGCTGGCTGCAGCAAAGACTGCAGAAGAAGGCATCAGGCAGCACGGCAAGATGGCTGGCGAACTGGAACGGAGCCGCAGTGTGGTGGTTTTATGCGATTATGGGTCTGGAATTTATCATGATCTTTCAGGTGTCACCCAATCAGGCAGGACATTATTCGGCTTATGGGGCCTATTACTATGTGCATACCGGAGAAGCGTATAATTTCCATCAGGAATATCTGGAACGGGTGGAGAAGCTATTGGGAGATGAGGATGATGTACAGCTGCAACCTTATCACTACAAGCCCTGGTTTTTGTGCATGGGAGACCTCTCGGAGGATGAAAATAACGAGGCCAACCGTTCTCTGGCCATATGGTATGACAAAGACAGTGTAACGCTGATAAGCGAGGATTAAAATTGATGCAGGAAAAGAAAAAGCTGGCCATTGAAGTCGATAATGTCCAGAAGATCTATAAACTATATGATAAGCCCTCAGATCGGATGAAGGAGGCTTTCGGCTTCGGAAAAAAGACGAAGCATAAGCTTCACTATGCCCTGAAGGGTGTGGACATGAAGATCTATCAGGGAGAAACGGTGGGTATTATCGGTACCAACGGTTCCGGTAAATCCACGATCCTGAAGATCATCACTGGTGTATTGAATCCCACTTCGGGAAGAGTGCTGGTAAATGGCCGTATTTCCGCTCTGCTGGAGCTGGGTGCCGGATTTAATATGGAATATAACGGCATTGAAAATGTGTATCTGAACGGGACGATGATGGGATTTTCCGAGAAGGAGATCGAGGCAAAGCTTCCGGAGATCTTAAGTTTTGCGGATATCGGAGATTACGTCTATCAGCCGGTGAAGACTTATTCCAGCGGTATGTTCGTCCGGCTGGCCTTTGCGGTGGCCATCAATATCGAGCCGGAGATCCTGATCGTGGATGAGGCTCTGAGTGTTGGTGACGTATTTTTCCAGGCAAAATGTTATCATAAATTTGAAGAATTCAAGAAGATGGGCAAGACCATTGTGTTCGTCAGTCATGATCTGAGCAGTATCAGCAAATATTGTGACCGTGTATATCTGCTGAATCAGGGAAATATCCTGGGCGAAGGCAGTCCCAAGGCTATGATCGACACCTACAAGAGGGTATTGGTGGGACAGTATGACGGCCCGGAGAGTGTGGGAGAAGAGACTGCCAGTCTGCTGGATGATGAAGACCTGCAGAGAGCAGCTGCCCAAAAAGCAGATGAGAAGGGGACCGATGCTTCCCAGGCTTCCATGGAGGCCAAGGGGCAGAATCCCAATGCCCTGGAATACGGTACGAAACAGGCACAGATTGAGGAATTTTACATTACGGATGACAGAGGGGTTCCCACCAATGCGATCCTGAAGGGCAGTATGTTTACCATCCATATGCGGGTTCGTTTTATGGATCATATTCCGGCCCCCATTTTTGCATTTTCTGTAAAAAACGTCATCGGTGTGGAGATCACCGGTACAAATACCATGATTGAAAAGGCTTTTCTGGACAGCGTGGAGCCGGAAGAGGTGAAAAATGTGACTTTTACCCAGAAGATGAACTTACAGGGTGGTGAGTATCTGCTGTCTCTGGGAGTGACCGGCTACAATCAGGATACCTTCGAGGTATATCACAGACTGTATGATGCCTTGAATATTACGGTGGTATCGGACAAGAACACCGTAGGATATTATGATATGGATTCCGAAACAAAAGTATGGGATGCGGAGGAGAAGTAAGGAATGACAGAGACCATCGGGAAGATCACACTGAATCTGGATAAATATCCCGGCGAGGATTATTATTGCGACGGCAGTGTGGAGGACGAGATCTTAGACATTGTAAAAAAATACAGTACGGTGGAATATGACAGGATCATTGCGGAGCGAAAGAGCTGGCCGATCCTGTATCATTTGTCTGCTCTCCGGGAAAATATCGTGGATTTCCTTCCCATACAGAAAACAGAGAAAGTGCTGGAAGTGGGCAGTGGATGCGGAGCCATCACGGGTGCACTGGCAAGGAAAGCCGGGGAAGTGACCTGTGTGGATCTCTCGAAGAAGCGCAGCCTGATCAACGCCTACCGCCACAGTGAATGTGAAAATGTGACGATCCATGTGGGCAATTTCACGGATGTGGAACCGGAACTTCCCGCAGACTATGACTATATCTGTCTGATCGGTGTTTTTGAGTACGGACAAGCTTACATAGGCGGCAAGACGCCTTACGAGGATTTCCTTAAGATCCTGCAGAAGCATCTGGCACCGGACGGCAGGATCGTGATTGCCATTGAGAACAAATACGGATTGAAATATTTTGCCGGATGCAAGGAAGATCATCTGGGCAGCTGGTTTTCCGGCATTGAAAATTATCCGGAGGGCGGTGTGGTACGCACGTTTTCCCGGAAAAAGCTGGAGCGCATTTTCGATGCCTGCGGTGTGGGAGAACGCAGTTTTTATTATCCGTATCCCGATTATAAATTTATGACCACAGTCTATTCCGATGCTTATCTTCCAGGACGTGGAGAGCTGTCCAACAATCTGCGGAATTTTGACCGGGACAGAATGCTGTTGTTCGATGAGAAGAGTGCTTTTGACGGAATTGTGGAGGAAGGATTGTTTTCCGTTTTTTCCAATTCCTATATGGCGGTGATCGGAGCACCTCTGGATCTGAAATATGCCAGATATTCCAATGACCGTGCGGAAAGCTTCCGGATCCGCACCGAGATCCTGCGGGACAAGGAAGGCTGTAAGACGGTCCGAAAATATCCGCTGACAAAAGAAGCGGAAGCCCATGTGCGTCATATGCCGGAGGCTTATGAAAAATTGAAGGAACGGTATGTGGGAAGCAGTCTGGATGTCAATGTCTGCCATCTGGGAGAAGAGAACGGCATACCTTATGCGGAATTTGAGTTCGTGCCGGGCAGACCGCTGTCGGAACTGATGGACGAATGCCTGGACAGACAGGATGTGGAGGAATTTCACAACCTGTTCGCAGAATATCTGGAGAGAGTGGGCTACGGGGAGGATGTGCCGGTGGCGGACTTTGATCTGATCTTTGCCAATATTCTGGTGGATGGTGACCACTGGACACTGATTGATTATGAATGGACTTTTGACCGTCCCATAGAGACCAGAGCTCTGGCCTTCCGGGCTGTATACTGTTATGTACTGGAAGATGAAAGACGTAATGCACTGGAACTGGATCGTATTCTGGATCGTCTGGGCATCACGGAAAACGAAGCCAGACAGTACAGAGAGCAGGAGATGGAATTTCAGAAATATGTGACCGGACAGAAATTGTCCATGGGTGAGATCCGCAATCTCTTAGGCGGCGAAATTTATAAGCCCACGGAATGGATCGGACGGTTCCGTCAGACGGAGGGAGAACTCAGGGTACAGATCTATGAGGACAAGGGACAGGGATTTTCCGAAGAAAATTCCTATTTCCCGGAGAACGTCTATGCAGAGGAAAAACAGGCGGAATTTACGGTGAATTTCGATGGAAATGTCCATTATTTACGGCTGGATCCGGCCATGTGCGCCTGCGTGTGTAAAATCCGGGAGCTTACCATGAACGGACAGCCGGTTCCTGTGCAGGACAAAAAGATCGTTACCACCAATGGAAAAATCATAAAGTCCGCAGACGGTGCGGAGCATCCCAGCGTGGTATTTCCCACGGAGGATCCGAATCTGACGATCCGGGTGGATGCATTGGACAGAAAGGCAGAGAACATCCTGACTGTGAAAATGGAGATCGTGCAGATTCCCCTTGCTGTGGCAAGTGACATGGCGGGAGCGGTGAAAAAAATTTTCTAAGGAGACAGGAAACTTGAGCATTCGGACGTCAGTAAAGCAGATGCTTGTCAGACAACAGGATAAAAAGTATGAAGCAGAACTGGCAAAGCTGCGGGTGACCTACGCGCAATGGGCTGCGGAGCAGGAAAAAAAGATTGCGGAAACAGTGGTCACAGAGATCGGGGAAAGAGCCGGTCTTGCGGAATTCGTGATCTACAGGCAGCAGAAAGGACAGCTGGCGGAAAATGCTGTGGAGCGGATCAATGCGTATTTTGTGAAGCATCCGGAGGCAGAGATCGTCTATGGAGATGAAGATCTGCTGTCAGAGAACGGAGAGCGTGTGATCCCCTGGTTCAAGCCTTGCTGGGCTCCGGATACCTACCGGGCTTTCTTCTATGTGGGAAGCGTCGTGGCAGTGCGGAGCAGACTGTTGCAGAAACTGGAGGAGCCCGGGGCTGTGACAGAAGGAGAGAGCACCGGCAGGGAAATAGTATTTTCGAAAGCGGAAGAGATCCGTCCCCTGATGGACCGGCTGTTTCTGGCGGCCGGTGGATTTGAGAGAGGCTGTCATACCATTGGACATCTGGAAGAAGTGCTGTTTCACGGCACTTTTGGTACTGCGGGAATCGGACTGCAGGGACCGGCAGAAACCAGCCGGGAGAAAGCGGAAGATGAGCAGAACCCCTGGGAAGAGTACCGGACGGCAGCGGAATCCGCAAAACTGTCCGTGGAACTGGCGGCCAAAGCGGCAGAGGAAGCCAGAGAACTGTTCGCCAGAGAGCTTAGGGTCTCTGTGATCATTCCTTCCAAAGATAATCCTTCCGTACTGGGAAAATGTCTGCGGTCGCTGACGCAACGCCCGGAGGGCAGTGTCCCGGTGGAAATCCTGCTGATAGATAACGGAAGTAACGAGGAAAACAGGAAAAAAACAGAACAGCTGGTGGAAGAAATCCGGACAGCCGGAACACCGATCCGGTATGTATATGAGCCTGCGGAGTTCAATTTTTCCACCATGTGTAATCGTGGCGCAGAACTGGCAGATGGCAAGCTGCTGCTGTTCTTAAATGATGATATTGAATTATGTGAGAATGACTGGCTGGATAAAATGGTGTCCAGAGCCTTGCAGCCTTATGTGGGCAGTGTGGGATTGAAACTTTATTATCCGGATTCCGTGAAGATCCAGCATGACGGCATTGTCAATCTGCCGGTGGGACCGGTGCATAAGCTACAGTTTATGGAGGATGACAGAAGCTACTATTTTGGACGGAACCGTTTTACACAGGATTGTGTGGCCGTGACGGGAGCCTGTCTCCTGATCCGGACAGAGGTGTTCCGGGAGGCCGGAGGATTCCGGGAAGTGTTGCGGGTAGCCTATAATGATGTGGAACTGGGCTTCCGGCTTCTGGAAATGGGATACTACAATGTGGTGTGGAACGACCGCTTTGCATATCACCATGAATCTCTCAGCCGGGGAAGCGATGAAAGTCCTGAGAAAATGCAGCGTCTGGTACAGGAGAGAGAACTGCTCTACCAGATGCATCCACAGTTCCGGGGAGAGGATCCTTTTTACCCGAAGGGGCTGAACCGGGAGGGACTGGACAGCCGTGTGGTTCCGGCATATCTGACAGATCGGAATGTTTTACAGGAGCCTTTCTGGAAAAGGGGACTTCCTGGCGGAGAGGAATTACAGAAGATCCGCAGGGATAACTGCCTGATGGCCAGAGTAGAGACAGCGGGACCGGAGCGGATCCAGGGATACAGTGTAATTCTGGGAGACGATAATGCCTGCTATGAAAAACATCTGTTGCTGATTCCCTGTGGGGAAACAGAAGGACAGGATGTGTGGTCCATGCAGTTGATGCCTGCCTACCGACAGGAACTGGAGGAAAATCTTCCGGATCAGAAAAATGTGGCATTGGGCGGCTTTTGTGTCCTCAGAGAAGGAGAACAACTGCCGGCGGGAAACTATACGATCGCTGTTCTTGTGGTGAATCGTGTCAGCAAGCTGAAACTTTGGAATACTACGGGAAAATATCTGACCGTAGAGCTTCCGGCAGCAAAAGAATAAAACAGATGCATGATCCGCTAAAATGCGGTGAAAGCATCACGGAGGAGACATATGTCAGAGAGCAACACCGAGATCAATTATAAGGAAGCCTACGAGAGAGAGCATGAAAAATGTGCGGATCTGGCGGACAAGATCGTAGTACTGGAATCGGAGAAGGAAGATCTGCAGTTCAAACTGGACCGAATCAAGAAAAATAAATTCTGGAAGGCTACAGGACCTGCCAGAAGTGTGATCCATTTTGCCCAGAGACAGAAGGAACGGCTGTCTCATTGCGGTGGTCCCAAAGACATTCTGCGGAAGATCCGTAACAAGAGTCACCAGAAGAGCCTGATGGAATCCTACGGTACCGGAAGCTTTCCCGATGCGGAGCAGAGGAAGAAAGAGGAAGAAACGGTATTCCCCTATATGCCGAAGATCAGTATTCTCGTGCCGTTGTGGAATAACAAGAGAGAGTTCCAGATACAGATGCTGGACTGCGTCATGAACCAGACCTATCAGAACTGGGAACTGTGTCTGGCGGACGGTTCCGATGCGGAACATGCTTACATCGAAGAACTCTGCAAGGAGTACGCGGCGAAATCAGATGGCCGTATTGTATATAAGCACCTGGACCATAACGGAGGTATTTCCTACAACACCAATGAGTGTTACAAGCTGGCCACCGGAGACTATATCGGACTGTTCGATCAGGATGACATTCTGCATCCTTCCGTATTGTATGCCTATGTCAGGGAAATCAATGAACAGGGTGCGGATTATCTGTACTGTGATGAGACCACCTTCCAGGAGGACAATATTAATAAAATGCTGACCATGCATTTTAAGCCGGATTATGCACCGGATAATCTGCGGGCCAACAATTATATCTGTCATTTCAGCGTCTTTTCCAGAAAACTTCTGGAAGGCGAGGAACTGTTCCGTACGGCTTTTGACGGTGCGCAGGACCACGATATGATCCTGCGTCTGACGGACAGAGCACAAAAGATCGTACATGTGCCCAGACTGATGTATTACTGGAGAAGCCATGCGGGCAGTACCGCCGCCAGTATTGACGCAAAGCCCTATGCCATCGAGGCGGCAAAGGGTGCCGTGGCGGATCATCTGAAAAAGCATGGATTCAAACATTTTCAGATCACCAGTACCAGAGCCTGTGCCACAATTTTCCGGATCCGCTATCAGATTCTGGGAGATCCGAAGATATCCATCGTGATCGCCAACAAGGATCACGTGGAAGATCTGAAGAGATGTATTACTTCTATTCAGAAGAACAGCACCTGGAGCAACTACGAGATCATCGTGGTGGAGAACAACAGCACCACACCGGAAATCCGGGATTACTATTCCCAGCTGCTGGGATTGTCCGGCAATGATTCCTACGCAGAAAGATGCAAGCTGCATACCGTCTGCGGTCATGACGGCGGGATTCTGCACAGCGAGGACGGCCGGATCTCTGTGGTGACCTATCATGGTGACTTTAATTATTCTGCTGTAAATAATCTGGGAGTATCCTATGCCACCGGAGATTATATCCTTTTGCTGAACAATGATACGGAAGTGATCACTGCCAACTGGATGGAAGAGATGCTGATGTATGCACAGCGGGAAGATGTGGGTGCCGTAGGTGCAAAGCTGTATTATGCGGACAAGACGATCCAGCATGCCGGTGTAGTCATCGGACTGGGGGCACATCGCACCGCAGGACATACCCATTATCGTATTCCGGTACAGAACCTCGGCTACATGGGACGCCTGTGTTATACCCAGAATGCCACGGCAGTGACCGGAGCATGTCTGTTGGTGAAAAAGAGTCTGTATGAGCAGGTGGGAGGACTGGACGAGAGCTTTGTGATCTCTCTGAATGACGTGGATTTCTGCCTGAAACTGCGCAAACTGGGACTGCTGAATGTATGGACCCCTTTTGCGGAACTGTATCATTATGAATCTATTTCCAGAGGTCTGGATGATCAGGGAGAGAAGGCGGAGCGTTACAACAAAGAATCCGAGCATTTCCGTGAAAAATGGAAGGCAGAGCTGGAAGCAGGAGACCCCTATTACAACCCGAATTTCTCTCTGGATCGCAGTGACTACGCGCTGAGAGATCCGGTTAGCGGACGTTAAATTGCTCTTTTCAGTAAAGGTAATCTATGGTAAAATAATGGCGGAGAGCGTTTACTGAAGAAAGATAAAGATAGCGATAAAACAGGAGGATAGGAAAATGAGTTATATGGACGAACTGAATTTCTGGTTGAATGATGATTATTTTGACCAGAAGACCAAGGATGAACTTCTGGCAATCCGCAACAACGAGGCAGAAGTGGAAGATCGTTTTTACAAGGAACTGGAATTCGGTACCGGCGGTTTACGTGGCGTGATCGGTGCAGGAACCAACCGCATGAACGTATATACCGTTCGTAAGGCAACTCAGGGTCTTGCTAATTATATCATTAAGCGCGGCACCCAGAGCAAGGGTGTGGCTATCGCATTTGACTCCCGCCGCATGTCTCCCGAGTTTTCCGATGAGGCAGCAAGATGTCTGGCAGCCAATGGCATCAAGGCATACATTTTTGAATCTTTAAGGCCTACCCCGGAACTGTCCTTTGCCCTTCGTACGCTGGGATGTACCGCAGGTATCGTAGTGACCGCAAGCCACAACCCTCCTGAGTACAACGGCTACAAAGTATACTGGGAGGACGGCGCACAGGTAACCGCTCCTATCGATAAGGACATCATCACCGAAGTACAGGCCATCAAGGATTATCATACCGTGAAGACCATGAGCAGAGAAGATGCGGAAAAAGCAGGCCTCTATCAGGTGATCGGTAAAGAGATCGATGACAAGTACATGGCTGAGCTGAAGAAGCAGATCATTCATCCCGATGTTATTCAGGAAATGGCTGATGACATCAAGATCGTATATACTCCGTTATGCGGTACCGGTAACAAGCCGGTAAGACGTATCCTGTCCGAGCTGGGATTTAAGCACGTCTATGTAGTTCCCGAACAGGAGAATCCGGATCCAAACTTCACCACACTGGATTACCCGAACCCTGAGGATCCCAAGGCATTTACATACGCACTGCGTCTGGCCAAGGAGAAGGATGCGGACATCGTTCTGGCAACCGATCCCGATGCAGACCGTCTGGGTGTGTATGCCAAGGATACCAAGACCGGCGAGTATGTGGCATTTACCGGTAACATGTCCGGTATGCTGATCGCAGAATATATCCTGAGAGAGAAGACTGCTACCGGCGCTATGCCCGAGAATCCCGCACTGGTAACCACCATCGTTACCACCAATATGACCAAGCCCATCACCGAAGCTTATGGTGTAAAGTTGATCGAAGTACTGACCGGCTTCAAGTTCATCGGTGAGCAGATCAAGTTCTTCGAGCAGACCGGCAGCAACAATTATGTATTCGGTCTGGAAGAGAGCTACGGCTGTCTGGCAGGTACTCATGCAAGAGATAAGGATGCAGTTGTAGCAGTTATGTGTCTGTGTGAAGTGGCGGCTTACTGCAAGAAGCACAACATGACTCTGTGGGATATGATGGTATCCATGTATGAGAAATACGGTTACTTCAAGGAGACCCAGTACACCATTACCATGAAGGGTATCGACGGTGCAAGACAGATCGCCGAGATCATGGATAAGCTTCGTAAGAATCCGCCCAAGGCATTCGGTGACCTGAAAGTGGAGAAATTCCGTGACTATCTGAACGATGTAGTCATCGACATGGAGAGCGGCGAGAAGACCACTACCGGACTTCCCAAGTCTAATGTCCTGTATTTTGAACTTCCCGACAATGCATGGTGCTGCGCCCGTCCTTCCGGAACCGAGCCCAAGATCAAGTTCTACATGGGTGTTAAAGGTAACAGCATAGAGGATGCACAGGCCAAGGTAGAGAAGCTGACCGAGGATGTAAAGGCTGTACTGTAACCACTATGAGCAAATAGCATGCAAGTATGTTATTCAGGAAAGCTCTGGAAGAGCGATTTTGCGAATGGGGTTCTGAATAGTTAATGTTATTTTTAAGAGCGAATCGCCCGGGAAGGGCGATTTGCTCTTTTATAAAAGTGGAGGTATCCGTGGCAAAGCTGAACATAGCAAACCTTAAGAAAACTCTATATTATTTGCGACGCAACGGCCTGAGGGAAACCTGGATCTCTGTAAGGGAACGCCTGACAGAGACAGACCGCTATTTTTATGTGCCCTGTCCGGAAGAGGAACTGGAAAGGCAAAGTTGCAGAAAATGGGATAATCCGGTTACACTCAGCATTGTGGTGCCGTTGTACCGTACCCCGGAAATCTATCTGAACAGAATGATAACAAGCGTTATGCAACAGAGCTATCCTCACTGGGAACTGATTCTGGCGGATGCCACAGAGGATCACAGTGTGGAGGAGACGTTGACAAATCAGGGATTCCTGACAGAACGGCTCCTGGAAAATGCGGAAACTATTGCAGCGGATGCAAGGATCCACTATATACACCTTACGGAAAATGCCGGAATTGCGGCGAATACCAATCAGGCATTACCCTATGCAAGGGGAGAATATATCGGCCTGCTGGATCATGATGATGTATTGACACCGGATGCTCTGTATGAGATGGCAGATGCTATTACCAAAGCAAATGACAGAGGTGTCAGAGTTGCATTCGCTTATTCGGATGAAGACAAATGCAACGGGGATGAGACAAAATATTACGATCCCAACCATAAAGAAGACTTTAATTACGATTTAATACTGAGTAATAACTATATCTGCCATTTTCTGGTGATGGATGCAGATCTGATGAAGAAACTGGCATTCCGGCCAGAATGCGACGGTGCCCAGGACTATGATCTGGTGCTGCGGGCAGTGTCAGAGGTGCTGGCTGAAGATGGCCGCTCCGGTGAGGAGAGAATTCTTCATATTCCCAGAGTGCTGTATCACTGGAGATGCCATGAAGCATCTACAGCAGCCAATCCCCACAGCAAGAAATATGCTTACGAAGCGGGGCTGCGTGCACTGCAGGATCATGCTGCAGAACGTGGGATCCCGGCAAAGGCAGAGGAGACCAGACATGTAGGATTTTATCGGTTACAATATACAGAGGTATTACAGGAGAGACCGGATGTGGCTGCCGTAGGTGGCAGAGTGCTGTCTGGGAAAAACCGCGGCAGGATCGCCGGCGGCAGAATGACTGCGGACGGAAAGGTGTTCTACGAGGGACTGCCGAAGGACTTTGGCGGTTATCTTCACCGGGCGGAGCTGTCCCAGGATGCAGAAGCGTTAGACCTTCGCTGCATCAGGATCCGGTCAGCTGACAGGGAACTGTTTGAAAAAATCGTGGGAGTGCCTTATATGGAAGTAGTAAGAGGTCCGGAACAACAGCCGGTATTTGACAGCTCCACACTGCCTGCCGGGGCAGATATCCGGCTTTTAAGTCTGCAATTATCGGAAGCATTACGAAAACGGGGAAGACTGCTGTATCTGCCGGAGTATCCGGAGAAATGGGAGAGACTATGAAGGAAGTAACCGTCGTTATACCCAATTACAACGGAATGAAATATTTACCGGAATGCATGGCTTCCCTGTGTCAGGGACAGGAAAATGCACCGGAATATGAAGTGCTGATCATAGACAATGGTTCTGCTGACGGGAGCGTGGAATATCTGGACAGCGAATGGTGTCGCAAAAAAGAGGCACCGGCAGAAGAGGGGGGGGAACCGCAGGTGCGTCTGATCGCCCTGCCGGAGAACACCGGCTTTTGTCATGCGGTGAATCTGGGAATCCGGGAGGCACGAAGCTCCTATGTGATCCTGTTGAACAACGATACCAGAGTAGAAGCTGGATTTGTGAAAGGACTGTATGATGCCATTCGGAAGGATGAAAAGATCTTTTCCGTCAGCGCCAAAATGCTTATGTGGGATAAGCCAGAGCTGCTGGATGATGCGGGAGACCGCTACTGCGTTCTGGGATGGGCATATTCCCGGGGAAAGGGCCGGCCTGCTGTGGATTATGACAAGAATGTCAGCATATTCTCAGCCTGTGGCGGAGCGGCAATTTACAGACGTCAGGTATTTGAGGAGATCGGCTATTTTGACGAAGAGCATTTTGCTTATCTGGAAGATCTGGATATCGGTTACCGTGCCCGGATCTACGGCTATGAGAACCGGTACGAGCCGACGGCATCCGTTCTGCATTACGGCAGTGCTTCTACGGGATCCCGCTACAATTCCCGGAAAACGGAACTCTCTTCTTCCAATAATATCTATGTCATCGGCAAAAATATGCCGCTACTACAGTGGATCCTGAATCTGCCGTTCTTTTTGCTTGGATTTGGCATAAAATTTCTGTTTTTTTGTAAGAAGAGAATGGGAAAACTATATTTAAAGGGATTGGCCGAAGGGTGGAAACGTACCGTGGGTCCTGTGGGAAAGCAGGCAAAGGTGCACTTTCAATGGAGCCATCTATGGAATTATGTGAAGATTCAGTGGCAATTATACCTGAATGTTTTTCGAATTCTTATGAAATCTTAAGAAATTGCTTCATAAATTCTTAAGTTGAGAAAAAACCACCGTTATTGTAGAATGAAATCGTTGAAAAGAAGCTTTTCGGACTTAAAGATTGGGTGACCCGTATGATAAAAGACAACCAGAAAGTCTTTAACAGGCTTCTTGTGATAATAGATGCGCTGATCACGGCAGCATCTTTTGTCCTTGCCTATTATATCAAATTTTATATCTTAAATGACGGTCCGGGGATCGGTGTCCTGCCGGTGCAGGATTATTATATGCTGCTTCCCTTTATTGTACCCGGTTATATGTTCCTGTATTACCGGTGCAGTGTGTATTCCCCGAAGCGTACGGTTCGCCGCAGACATGAGATATACAGTATCCTGCAGGCGAATACCATTGGCCTGGCGGCTTTGATCATTATTTTGTATATGATCATCCGTGAGATCAATTTTTCACGATCCGTCATGGCAATTTTTTATGTCCTGAATGTTTTTCTGACTTCCGTATTCCGTATCATCATGCGCAAGGCATTGCGTTCCATACGGAAAAAAGGATACAATCTGAAGCATATTTTGCTGGTAGGTTATTCCCGGGCGGCGGAGGAATATATTGACAGAATCCTCAGCAATCCCCAATGGGGATATGTAGTGTGTGGTATTCTGGATGAGCACATCCCGGGCGGCACGACCTATAAGGGAGTGAAAGTACTGGGAACGCTTGGTAATCTGGAATACATCCTTCCGGAGAACAAGCTGGATGAAATCGCGATCACACTTTCCCTGAAGGATTATGATTATCTGGAAGGTGTGGTGGATATCTGTGAGAAATCCGGGGTGCACACCAAATTCATTCCGGATTACAGCAGTCTGATCCCCAGCAGACCCTATACGGAGGATCTGATGGGGTTACCGGTGATCAATATCCGGTATGTACCGTTGACGAATACAGGCAATATGGTGATCAAGCGGGCAATGGATATCGTTGGTTCCATTTTCGGTATCATTATTACCTCACCGATCATGCTCATATCAGCAATTCTGGTAAAGCTGTCCAGCCCGGGACCGGTGATCTTTAAGCAGGAACGGGTAGGACTTCATAATAAGCCGTTTTATATGTACAAATTCCGCAGCATGGCAATGCAGACGGCGGCGGAAGAGAAAAAGGGCTGGACGGTACGCAATGACCCCAGAGTCACCGGTATCGGTAAGATTCTCAGACGTACCAGTATCGATGAACTTCCCCAGCTGTTCAATATCTTAAAAGGAGATATGAGTCTGGTCGGTCCCAGACCGGAAAGACCGCAGTTTGTGGAAAAGTTCAAGGAAGAGATTCCCCGTTACATGGTAAAACATCAGGTACGGCCGGGACTGACCGGATGGGCACAGGTGAATGGCTTGCGCGGTGATTCCTCCATCAAGAAGAGAATCGAATATGATATTTACTATATTGAGAACTGGACCATTGGATTTGATATCAAGATCATTCTTATGACGTTCTTTACAGGATTTATCAATAAAAATGCTTATTAGTACAAGGAGAAGACAAGATGGCAACAAATTCTAACAACAATGGCGGCAATGGTCAGAGACCTGCCGGAAGCGGAAGAAAACCTTCCGGAAGCGCACAGAGACCTACAGGACAGAGACCCGCCGGAAGCGGTCAGAGACCTGCCGGCAGTGGACAGAGAACCGGAGCTGCGAACGGACAGAAGAGAATGTCTGCCAAACAGCGTGCAGCCAAGAAGAGAAAAAAGGTTATCATCTTTGGCATAGAGATCGTAGTGATCCTGTTCATGGTAGCATTATTGTATCTGGTAATGACTCATACCAGCAATGAGGGCCCCAAGGTAACCGTTCTGGAGACAGAAGAACTTCAGATTCCCGAAGAGGTGCAGCAGGATGAAACTATGAAGGGCTATATGAACATTGCCCTGTTCGGTGTGGACGCCACCAAGGAAAGCCTGTTGTACAAGGGCAGCCGAAGCGATAGTATCATGATCGCCAGCATCAACATGGATACCGGTGATATCAAACTGGTCAGCGTATATCGTGATACGTACCTGAATACCGGTACGGATTCCTACCAGAAATGCAATGCCGCTTATTCCTATGGCGGAGCAGAGCAGGCGGTTAAGATGCTGAACATGAATCTGGATATGGATATTACGAACTTTGTGACCGTAGGCTATAAAGGACTGAGCGAAGTGATCGACGGTCTGGGCGGTATCTATATTGATGTGGACTCTGAGGAGATCAAGCATATCAACAACTATCAGATCGGTATTGCAGAAGTTTTGAAATGCGATTATACACCGGTAACTGAGACCGGTATGCAGCTGTTGAATGGTCTGCAGGCTACTGCTTACTGCCGTATCCGTTATACCGCTGGTAACGACTTTAAGCGTGCTGCCCGTCAGCGTGAAGTCATTCAGGCAATCGAAGATCAGGCAAAGAAAGCAGATTATGCAACATTGTCCAAGGTATTCAACAGTGCCATCGACGACATTTACACCAGTCTGGATTCCAAGGACATCCTGGATCTGCTGGGCAATATTTCAAATTATCACATAGTGGACGAAGGAGGTTTCCCCGAAGAGACCATGCGTGACACCGGCAATATCGGTGCAAAGGGAAGCTGTGTTATTCCGGTAAATCTCGAAAGCAATGTAGTATGGCTGCATCAGTTCCTGTTTGATGATGCCAACTATTCCGTAACCAGCAACGTGAAGGAATACAGCAATAAGATTGAATCTGACACATCACCTTATATGAATAAGTAAGAAACAGTGTATAGAGTAAAGCAACAGGAATACAAGGGAGTCTTCCGGAATCTGCCGGGGCTCCCTTGTGCATTACCCAGAAGGTTATAATCCTCTTGGACAGTAGGAAAAGGCTTGTGCCGCAATAAGAGTTAAAGTATAATGAACCAGAGATTGGAAAAGTGAGGAGCGCTCTGACATGGAGATAGATGTGATCATTCCCCTGTATAAGCCGGGAAAAGAATTATTTACATTATTGGATAAACTGGGCAGTCAGAGCGTACCGGTACATCAGGTGATTCTTCTGAATACGGAAGAAAAATATTTTGAACAGCTGATCTACGGAATCAGATTTCTGGAAACCTATCAGAATGTCAAGGTATACCATGTATCCAAAAGAGAGTTCGATCATGGCGGTACGAGACGGATGGGAGTAAAAAAGTCTTCTGCGGATGTCTTCGTGATGATGACACAGGATGCCATGCCGAAAGATGACAGGCTGATCGAAAAACTGGTGGAACCCCTGCAGGGGGAAGTGGCGGTGGCCTATGCGAGACAGCTGCCCAGAGAGGATTCGACACCGGTGGAGAGCTATACCAGAGAATTTAACTATCCGGCAAAGTCCCGGATCAAATCGGCAGCAGACCTGGACAGCCTGGGGATCAAGACCTTTTTCTGCTCCAATGTCTGTGCAGCCTATCGCCGGGAGATCTATGAGGAACTGGGCGGGTTCGTCAGACATACGATATTTAATGAAGATATGATCTATGCGGCAAAGGCGGTGGAAGCAGGATACTCTGTGGCTTATGCGGCGGATGCGCAGGTGGTGCATTCTCATAATTATACCAACGGGCAGCAGTTTCACAGAAACTTTGACCTGGGAGTATCGCAGGCAGAGCATCCCGAGATTTTTGCAGCATATCCTTCGGAGTCCGAGGGAAAACGAATGGTGAAAGATGTGACGGTATATTTGCGCAGCAACCATATGTCTGCCGGATTGCCCCATTTTTATATGCAATGCGCCTGTAAATATGCAGGTTATTTACTGGGAAAGAACTATCGCAGGCTCCCGAAAAAATGGGTACTTGCTTTTACTTCCAACAAGGAATACTGGAAACAGAACAGAAAGGATGTATGACTATGTGTGGTATTGTAGGTTATATTGGAACAGAACAGGCAGCACCGATCATTCTGGACGGTCTGTCCAAGTTGGAATACCGTGGATATGATTCCGCAGGTATGGCGATTTTTGACGGTGAGAAGATCAACACCAGAAAAGCAGTGGGAAGACTTAAGGTTCTGGAGAACCTGACCCACGGCGGAGAGAATATGAAAGGAACCTCCGGTATCGGACATACGCGTTGGGCAACTCACGGAGCTCCCAGCGATATCAATTCCCATCCGCATATGAACAATGCGGGAACCATTGCCGTGGTACACAACGGCATTATCGAGAACTATATTCCCCTGAAGAAAAAGATGCAGGATAAGGGGTATCAGTTCGTATCCGAGACTGATACCGAGGTATTGGCACATCTGTTAGACTATTATTACAAGGGAAATCCTCTGGAAGCCATCACGAAGGTGCTTCATCGTGTGGAAGGATCTTATGCGCTGGGGATCATGTTTGCAGATCAGCCGGATAAGATTTTTGCAGCCCGCAAGGACAGCCCGCTGATCGTAGGAAAGAGCGACAACGGCAGCTTTATCGCTTCCGATGTTCCTGCGATATTGAAATATACCAGAACCGTATATTATGTAGACAATCAGGAAGTTGTGGAATTACAGCAGGGTAGTCTGCGTTTCTTCTCCGTGGATGAGGAAGAGATCGAGAAGCAGCCGGTGACCATTGACTGGGATGCCAATGCGGCAGAAAAGGCTGGATATGAGCACTTCATGCTGAAAGAGATCTATGAGCAGCCGAAGACCATCAACGATACCATCTCTCCGAGAATCAAGGATAATGATATTGTGATCGAAGAGCTGAACATGAGTGATGAAGAGATCAAAGAGATCACGAAGATCCATATTGTGGCCTGCGGCTCCGCATATCATACCGGAGTTACCGCAAAATATGTGATCGAGGGTCTGGCAAGAATTCCGGTAGAAGTGGATGTGGCCAGTGAATTCCGTTATCGTGATCCGATTCTTCAGAAGGGTAATATGGTCATTGTCATCAGCCAGTCCGGTGAGACGGCAGATACTCTGGCAGCACTGAGAGAGTCCAGGGAAAGGGGCTTCAAGGTACTGGGCATTGTCAATGTGGTGGGAAGCTCCATTGCCAGAGAGGCAGACAGTGTTATGTATACCTGGGCAGGTCCCGAGATCGCAGTGGCTACCACCAAGGCTTACAGTGCACAGCTAACTGCACTTTACATGCTGGCTATGAAATTCGCCAGGGTACGTGGTACTATTGATCAGGAGAAGTTCGCCGGTATGCTGACAGATTTAAGATGCCTGCCGGATCAGATCGAACTGCTTCTGGGACAGAAGGAGAAGATCCAACATTTTGCCAACCGTTACGTGGGAGCAAGAGATATCTTCTTCATCGGACGCGGTATTGATTACGCGATTTCACTGGAAGGATCCTTGAAACTGAAGGAGATCTCCTATATTCATTCCGAGGCTTATGCAGCTGGAGAACTGAAGCATGGTACGATTTCTCTGATCGAAGATGGTACGCTGGTAGTGGCTTTGGCAACCCAGCCGGATCTGTTCCAGAAGACCATCAGTAATATGGTAGAAGTAAAAGCAAGAGGAGCCTTTGTTATGGCAGTCACCATTGAAGGCAACAAGGCCATTGAGAAAGCGTCGGATTATGTAATATACATCCCCGAGACCAATCCGTACTTTACCAATTCTCTGGCAATCATTCCTTTGCAGTTGTTCTCCTACTATGTGGCAGTGGGACGCGGCTGTGACGTGGATAAACCCAGAAACCTGGCAAAATCCGTTACTGTTGAGTAGAGTGTAATAACTTACCCATAGAGAGACTGCTTGCAGGCAGAACAGACTCTCTGTTTTTTCAGGATTCATAATTGCTTCAGAAAGTTATCACAATTCGGACACAATTGACGGATATACTGTGTTCATAAGGTGAGAGGAAGAAATGAAACAGGTAATGGTAAAAAGAGTTTCTCACTTGCAACAGGATAGGAGGAAGCAATATGTATGAGAATGATAATTTTTCCGGTTACGGAACCGGCAATGAAAATACAACCGGTACATTCAGTGGAGCAGATCTGAATGAGACAAGAACAGAAAACAGTTATGGCTATGAAAATCATAGTACTACCCAGAGTGCAGCAGGAAGCACGAATGGTTACACCACTTATCAGATGGGCGGAACCACAGGCAGCAACAATACGGAGCCTAAGAAAACCCAAAAACATGGCGGTTACTTCCGGAAGGCAATGGTAAGTGTCAGCCTGGGATTGTTCTTCGGACTGTTCGCAGGAATCGGTTTCTATGCAGTACAGCAGGGAACCGGGATGTTTACGACCAGCACAGATACCGCAGTGGTAGATGAGATCGCTTCTGAGGCAACGACAGAAAGTACCCAGAGTGCACAGCTGGCTACCAATGTTACTTATGTAGAGTCCGATGTATCCAATGTGGTAGAAAAAGTAATGCCTGCCATGGTATCCATCGTAAATAACTTTACCGAGACAGCCAATGTCTTCGGACAGCAGTACACACAGGAAGAAGCAGCCAGTGGTTCCGGTATCATTGTAGGTAAGACCGATGATGAACTGCTGATCGTATCCAATAATCATGTAGTAGAGAGTGCAGATACTCTGACCGTTACTTTTATCGATGGCAGTGAAGCACAGGCACAGGTCAAAGGACTGGATTCCGACATGGATCTGGCAGTGATCGCAGTATCTTTAAATGATCTGAGTGATGATACCAAGAATGCCATTACAGTAGCAACACTTGGCAGCAGTGATGATCTGAAGCTTGGTGAGCCGGTCATCGCTATCGGTAATGCCCTTGGCTATGGTCAGTCTGTTACCAACGGTATTGTAAGTGCCCTGAATCGTGAGATCACTCTGGAGAACGGCTCTACCGGTACTTTCATCCAGACCAACGCAGCCATCAACCCCGGTAACTCCGGCGGTGCACTGCTGAACATGAATGGTGAGGTTATCGGTATCAACTCCAACAAGATCGGTGGTACTGCCGTAGAAGGTATGGGATATGCTATCCCGATTACTTCGGCAAGTCCTATCATTGCAGATCTGATGGAGCGTCAGACCAGAACCAAGGTAGCTGAGGATGAAGTCGGTTACATCGGCATCTTCCCGCAGGAAGTAACTTCCCAGATCTCCCAGATGTACAACATGCCGGAAGGTATCTATGTAGTATCTGTAGAGGAAGGCAGCGCAGCAGCCAATGCCGGTATCATGAAAGGTGATATCATTACCAAATTTGACGGCAGCAGTATCTCTTCCTACTCTGATCTGCAGAAAACGTTACAGTATTATGCGGTCGGTGATTCCGTAACCGTAACGGTACAGAGACCTCAGAACGGTGAATATGTATCCATCGAGCTGAATCTGACACTGGGCAGCAGACCTGCAAGCCAGAAATAAAGAAATAACAGGTAAATAAAAGGAAATGGAAAGAGACCCGGGCGAGACATATGGTTTTGCCCGGGTCTTGTAATATTTACCAAAATATGAATAGTTATAAATGGTTTAGAAAAACTTAACTTGTGCCCCGCTACTTCATTGAGTATAATAAGCGTAGGCAATGAGAAGTGTCAGACACGGGTATTATGCAATATGACTGCTTGCAGGCATTATTGCGTAATGGCCGGGGATGATAGGGCGAAGCCCGGATATCGAGGGAACACGAAGTGTTACCGAGATACACTGCGAAGATGCTTTGGAGCCGGGGATGATAGGGCGAAGCCCGGATATCGAGGGAACACGAAGTGTTACCGAGATACACTGCGGAATAGTGGTAGGAAACAAAGAGGAGAATAACATGACAGATAATTATAATGATGATTATAGAGAAGTGATCCCTGAGGAGGAAAAAACAGAGACCAATGTGAGTGAAACTCAGGATAACGAAAAAAATAATGGAAACACACAGGTGGCGGATACTGCAAAAGAAAATTCCACCGAAAAAAAGTCAGAGGACAAAAAGGACAGCAGCGAATACGAAGATGTCTGCTTTATCTGCCGCAGACCGGAGAGCAAAGCCGGCAGAATGTTCAAGCTGCCCAACCATATCTGCATCTGCGATGATTGCATGCACAAGACCATGGAGACTGTGAGCCAGTTCGATTATCAGGGAATGTTGAACAATCCCAATGATTTCAACCAGTTTAACGGACAGAACGGATTCCCCAACATCAGTTTTGTGAATCTGGCGGATCTTCAGGGAGACGGCGGTATTCCCAACAAGCAGAAACTCAAGAAGAAAAAGAAGGCGGAAGGTCCCAAACCGGTATTCAATATCAAGGACATTCCGGCACCTCATAAGATCAAGGCCAGTCTGGATGAATACGTGGTAGGACAGGAAAAAGCCAAGAAGGTCATCTCCGTAGCAGTATACAACCATTACAAGAGAGTGGCCACTGACACTATGGATGAGATTGAGATCGAAAAGTCCAACATCCTCATGATCGGCCCCACCGGTTCCGGTAAGACCTATCTGGTAAAGACACTGGCAAAACTTCTGGATGTGCCTCTGGCTATTGCTGATGCCACCTCTCTGACTGAGGCGGGTTATATCGGTGATGATATCGAGAGCGTGGTATCCAAATTGCTGGCAGCGGCGGGCAATGACGTAGAAAAGGCGGAAAAAGGTATCATCTTCATCGATGAGATCGACAAGATCGCCAAGAAGAAAAACACCAACTCCCGGGATGTCAGCGGAGAGAGTGTACAGCAGGGTATGTTGAAGCTTCTGGAAGGTGCGGAAGTGGAGGTGCCGGTAGGTGCCAACAGCAAAAATGCCATGGTACCTTTGGCAACGGTGAACACCCGCAATATCCTGTTTATCTGCGGTGGTGCGTTCCCGGATCTGGACGAGATCATCAAGGAGCGCCTGACCAAGACCGCATCCATCGGTTTCAACTCGGAACTGAAGGATAAATACGATAAAGATACCGATATTTTATCCAAGGTGACTGTGGAGGATATCCGCAAGTTTGGTATGATTCCGGAATTTATCGGTCGTCTGCCGATCATTTGTACTTTACAGGGATTGTCAAAGGATATGTTGGTGAAGATCCTGAAAGAGCCGAAGAATGCGATTCTTAAGCAGTACCAGAAGCTGTTGGAGCTGGATGAGGTAAAACTGGAGTTCACAGACGATGCCCTGGATGCCATTGCCGAGAAGGCAATGAAGCGCGATACCGGTGCCAGAGCTCTGCGCTCCATCATCGAGGACTTCATGCTGGATATCATGTATGAGATCCCGAAGGATGATAACATCGGAAGGGTTACCATTACCAGAGAGTACATTGAAGGAACCGGCGGCCCCATCATCGACATCCGCAGTAATGAGATCCTGGAACCCGTGGAGAATCTGAAGCAGATTCCGGTGGAAGAGAAATAAATTGAGAGTTAGTGAAATACATTGGCAAAATCCACGAACTCCCGGAGCATGCGATACACATGTCTCGATGTAAGGTCTCCAGATGTGAATTTTCTACGAAAAGTGATGAGTGGTTCTCGTCATGACGGGGCCGCCTACAGTCGACATCCATGTCGACAATCGGCTGACGCGGACATCGTGTCCGCTTTCCCCCTGTCTTTCAGCACTTTTCTAGAAAATATCAACATCCTCCGACAAACATCTTCGACATGGCACCGCATACTCCGGGAGTTCTGCGTTTTGGAAAGCTTTCAAAAACCAGTAGCCCCGGCTGGGTATAAGAATAAGCAGTGCCGTAAGCAGACGTCGGTACCATAGCGTCCCAAGGGACGCATTGCGGTCGTATTATGACCGCTTATGTACCGCTACGCTCTGCGACAGGAGCGCATCGTACTAAATAAAGTACGAGCGTGCCGCGTTTCTTATACCCTGCCAAGGGCTACGGGATTATTTCACTAACTCTCAATTTACAAAACATTTAAAAACAGTATTGACTTTTTCCAGGCATATGGTAATATAAACATATGAACAGTGGTTCATATGAATGAATATTAAAACTAAATGCAAATCATTAGCAACTAAACAAAAAATGCGAATGGAGAAAGAGGAGGATATTACCATGAAGAAAACTTACAAGATCGAAGTAGACTGTGCAGCTTGTGCTCTGAAGATGGAGGATGCAGCGAAGAAGGTAGAGGGTGTTACCGGTGCAACCGTCAGCTTCATGACCCAGAAGATGAAGGTGGAATTTGCCGATGGCAGCGATGAGAAGGCCGTTATGGAGAACGTGGTAAAAGCCTGCAAGAGAGTAGAGGATGACTGCGAGATCTATTTATAGGATGCTCTCGGAAAAGAGGAAGCTATGACTAAGAAACAGAAAAAAGTACTGGTCCGCATCATTGTGGCGGCAGTACTGTTAATTATTTTGCATTTTGTACCTTTGGAAGGGATCTGGCTGGGACTGCTGTACCTGATTCCCTATGCGGTGATCGGCTATGATATTCTCAGAAAAGCCGTTCTGGGCATTATGCACGGTGAAGTGTTTGATGAGAATTTCCTGATGGCGGTAGCTACCGTAGGTGCCATGGGACTGGGAGAGTATTCCGAAGGCGTGGCCGTTATGCTGTTCTACCAGATCGGTGAACTGTTCCAGGCGGTAGCTGTGGGCAAGAGCCGTCAGAACATCAGCGCCCTGATGGATATCCGCCCGGATTATGCCAACATTGAGGCAGAGGACGGCAGCTTAGAGCAGGTAGATCCCGATGATGTAGAGATCGGAACCGTGATTGTGGTACGTCCCGGTGAAAAGGTTCCTATCGATGGTGTGGTAGTGGAAGGTACATCCACACTGAATACCAGTGCCCTGACCGGTGAAAGCGTCCCCAGAGAGATCACAGTGGATCAGGATGTGATCAGCGGCTGTGTGAACCTGACCGGATTACTTAAGATCCGTACCACCAAGGAATTTGGAGAATCCACCGTATCCAAGATTCTGGATCTGGTAGAGAATTCCAGTATGAAGAAGTCCAAGTCTGAGAACTTTATTACGAAGTTCGCAAGATATTATACCCCGGCAGTCTGCTACAGTGCTCTGGCACTGGCCATCCTGCCTCCTGTGATCAACCTGATCATGGGCAATCCGGCAGTCTGGAGCACGTGGATCATTCGTGCCTTGACTTTCCTGGTAATCAGCTGCCCTTGTGCACTGGTCATTTCCATTCCCCTTTCTTTCTTCGGAGGAATCGGAGCAGCAAGTGCCTGTGGTATTCTGGTGAAGGGGTCCAATTATCTGGAAGCGCTGTCTGAGACCAAATATGTGGTATTTGACAAGACCGGTACCCTGACCAAGGGTGTATTCGATGTGACGGGTATTTACCCCGGCAGGGATTTCACAGAGGATGAACTGCTTGAGTATGCTGCATATGCGGAGAGCTATTCCAGCCATCCCATCAGCAAGAGCCTGAAGAACGCTTATGGAAAAGAACTGGAGGCGTCCAACGTCAGTGATGTGGAAGAAATCAGCGGACACGGCGTTACTGCCAAAGTAAATGGCAAGCAGGTAGCGGCCGGTAATGCGAAACTGATGAAGAGCCTGAATCTGTCCTATACGGAAAATACCGGTGTCGGTACAGTGGTACATGTAGCGGTAGACGGAAAATATGCCGGATACATCCTGATCTCTGATGTGATCAAGGATGGTGCGAAGGAAGCCATTGCATCTCTGAAGAATTCCGGTGTGAAGAAATGCGTTATGCTGACCGGTGACAGCAAAACAGTTGCAGAACATGTGGCCGGTGAGTTAAAATTGGATGAGGTACACAGTGAACTGCTTCCCGCAGACAAGGTAAGCTGCGTGGAGAAGCTGTTGCAGGACAAGAGCGAGAAGGAAAAACTGGCATTCGTGGGTGACGGTATCAACGATGCACCGGTACTTTCCCGTGCGGATATCGGTATCGCCATGGGAGCCCTTGGCTCAGATGCGGCCATTGAGGCAGCGGATGTGGTTCTGATGGATGACAATCCTGCCAAGATCGCCCTGGCTATGCGGATTTCCCGGAAATGTCTGCGCATCGTTTACGAGAACATCGTATTTGCGCTGGCAGTTAAGGCCATCTGCCTGATCCTGGGTGCGCTGGGTATCGCCAACATGTGGGTTGCTATCTTCGCAGACGTAGGAGTTATGGTACTGGCTGTGCTCAATGCCATCAGATGCCTGCGCATTAAAAACAATTAACCGGATGCAGGCAAAATATGCCTGCGTCATGAGATCACCGGTATTCCGGGAGAACAGGTGGACATGCAGACTTTTTTTTCAGAAATTACAGCACTGTGCAGGAACGAACAATTTCTGCACAGTGTGATGGAAAAATATCATTATGATCCGGAAGAATATCCCAATCTGAAGCGACTGGCAGGTGAGATGATCCCCTGCCTGGAGACAGAAGCGGGATGGCAGGACAGAGAAATCCAAGAGACTTTTCCCGGGAGGGATCAGTCTTTTTTGGCTGTAGGCATTACTCTGGGAAAAGGGATCGATGAACTGCAGGAAAAGTATTTGCAGAACGGATTTCTGACAGAGAGTTATATGATCGAAGTACTGTCCAGTGAATTATTATTAGAAAGCTACCGGGCTTATACAGAGTGGCTGGTTGTGCATCGGGATCTGCATGTTGCCAGACTGCATTTTTTAGGTGGGGAGATTTCTGAGACTTCAGAACAAAAAATAAGCAGTCTGCTGCGGCTGGCGAACCTTCCCATGCTTCTGCAGGAGCTTGCATTGCCGGTTACCTGTAATGCAGCGTATTGTATGATCCCGAAGAAAAGTGTGGTATTTTATGCGGAGCTGACGAAGGATCCTTTTACCAAATGTGCCGGAATCTGTCTGGGATGCGGCAGGAGAGACTGCCCGAACCGCATGGAGGAAAAAGAGAATTTTCCTTTGCGATTTGCGGATATGACGGACCGCCCGTTGTCCTATGGATATGCCAGGATTTTTTCCAAAGCGGATGTAAAATAGGCTTATAGCGTACAAATCGGCAGAAAGTATTGTCCGAAATATTAAAATTCTGATAAGATTTATCAGACGACTTGTAAGTAAGATAAGAATATGGTATGATGCAATCACTTTCAAAGAGGAAAGATATCGTGTGTACGGTGTCTTTCCTCTTTTTATGTATACAATGAGTCAAACACGGATTTGTGCCTGCACAGGAGGCTGTATTTGACGAAGATACATCATCAAGCGTTTTTTATTCGGTGATCAAGTAAAAGATTTGAGAAGAGAGGTGGCTTATGGAGGTATTTTTAGAGGTAACGGTACAGCATAAAAAATATCATGCGGGATTTATGGAAAGAATGCGACAGCAACCGGAAGTCACATCCTGCTATCAGGTAGAGGGGGAATATGATTTCCTCGTAAAAGCGGATGTGACCTCGGAAAAGGAACTGGAAAAACTGGAGCGCGGCGTGCGTAAGATTAACGGTGTCTGCAGTGTGCAGCCGGTCTATGCACTGCAGGAGATCATATAGTCATACCCGGAGCAGGGCATTGAAGGTCTCCTCTAAATTCAGTCTGCCGTAGCCCCATTCCCGGTTGGGGTAGTTCAGACCCTGCGTACGCACGGCACCGCGTATGAAATAACTGCGGATCTCCCGGCTTTCCGCCAGCCGATTATTGCCCTCAATGACTGACCATTGGAAAAACTGTGCTACGGCTCCGGCAGTGATAGCGGCAGCCATGCTGCTTCCCGTACGGCATCCGTCAATGGTGGAGATATTGACTCCGGGAGCGGATAAGTCCGGACGGATCTGACCGGTGCGTCCGAAGCCTCTGCCGGATTCTGCGTAAAAACTGTTATTTTCCGCATTGTAAGTAGAAACGCTCAGAACCTCCGGAGCCATCGAGGGCTCCGTCAGAGTCATGTCGGGATCCGGATTGAGAAAATATACCGGAGTAGACAGAAATTCTGTGATAGGCAGCCACATGTGAAAATTACCGTTATATAAACTACCGGAAGCAGAGACATGAAAGGTCCAGATACCGGGGGTAGGATCCTGGATGCGTACAAGGATCAGTTCCTCGCCGGAATTTTCTTCCACAAGAGCAGAGTCGATAGTGACTCTGCTTTTTTCATAAATAAAGGAATAGGTTACACTTTGCTGCAATCCCAGGCGCAGTTCAGGAATATTTTCCCCGCCGGGAGTGCGGATGCTCAGATTAAAAGCATCCGGCAGAGCACCCCAAAGCTCCAGCCAGAATCCGATACAGCCTTCGCTGACCCGGATCTCCACATTCCGGGAATCCTCCCCAGGTGCCTGAGCGCTTAGTCTTCCATGGTAATGGTGTGAGGCGTTCCCTTCATTTCCCCCGCAGACGATGGCGGCACGGCTTCTGCGGACAGCAAGAGAAGAGAGATACCGTGACAGGGAGGAATTGCCCGCGTGATCTCCCTGGTTGGTTCCCAGACCCAGACAGATGACTACCGGACGTTCGAAGAGCCGCACGAAGGATTCCGCATATTTGATGCCTAGCATAATATCATTTTCCTGATAGGCGGGAACACCCTCGGGCACCAGATAAAAGCTGCGCAGATATTGCTTACATTCCTTGAGCTTCACCACGACGATGTCGGCACCCGGTGCAGCACCGATATAAGGATTGCCTTGTCTGACGACACTGCCGGCTGCGACTCCGGCGAGGATACTGCCGTGTCCGTTTTCGTCCCTGGAGGGAACGATGGAATAAGGATCCTCGGAACGCAACGCCAGGTTAATATCCTCTCTGCGGTATTCAGAACCATATTTAAATCCCTCAGGTGGTATCCCGGTCTGAACCGTCTGATCCCAGATCGCCAGGACACGGCTGTTGCCGTTCTCGTCCAGAAACACAGGATTTTGGTAATCAATCCCGGTATCGATAAAACACAGGATCACACCCTGCCCCGTGAGACTTAGGGGCGGACGCTGTACCTGGGTAATCCCACTGGCGATCAGGTCTGCCGGATCAAAGGGAGCGGCACCGGGTGGCGTCTCACCGGAGGGAGATAGCTGCATGAGCCCATAAAGCTTCGGCATATTGTGATAGGGGAAAAAATCAATTTTCGGATTGCGGATTCCCAGATTGCCCAGATACAAAATCAAAAAATCTTCTCCGATGCGTTCATAACAATCATTGTCATCTCCCAGAAATTCCGATGCGGAAAAGTCTGTGATAATGTCATAAGTGTCCTCTGACAGGATCATTTCTTTGCAGTCCATGGGCGGTGCTCCATATCATACGAAGGAGTTAGATTAACCTATGCGGAAGGTTCGTTTTTGTTGCATATTGATTGATATAATGATAAAATAAATAAAATATTATAACGAAAGAGACAGGAACGTTACATATGGAATTTATTCATAAAATCAGAGCATTGCAGATAGGAAAAAGAAAGACTTTCCGAAGAGTTTTGCTGGCGGAAATCCTGCTGATATTATTGGGAATTGTCGGTCTGTTTGGCAGAAATGAGGTGTATGAATATCCGTCCGAAGGGGTAACGGTAAATACCGGAGTCTATCAGGACAATATGACTATAGAGCATATTTCATTAAAGCCGGGTCTCTACCGGATCCAGCTGCATTATGATACGGATACCAATATGAAGAATTTCTGTATTGTTGAGGATGATACTGTGGGATACCGGATGCTCCGCAACAGCGGAGAGCACCTCTATCAGGGACTGCATGAGACGGATTATCCGTTATGGCTGCTGCAGAAGTCGGATAATATACGTGTTACTGTTACCTACGGTGGAGAAGGAAACTATATGATCTCGGGGCTTACCATTCGGGAAACCAACGGTCTGGCAGTCATTTTCCTGTTTTTGGTTGTGGTGATCTCCATTCTGGTGAATCTGTTATATACTTATGTGCAGTATGACAGAGAGTATTCGTTATCTGTTTCGCAGAAGGGAATTCATTTCGGTCTGGCGCTCCTTTTGCTGTTCAGTTCCCTGCCTCTGCTGCAGGATACCATGCTGTCCAGCGGAGATCTGGGATACCATATGCTGCGTATGATGGGAATCAAGGATGGCATTCTGGCAGGGCAGTTTCCGGTACGGATTGCACCGAAATGGCAGCAGGGCTACGGATATGCGTCTTCGATCTTTTATGGGGAGACACTTTTGTATGTGGGTGCATTGTTCCGGCTGATCGGCTTTTCCTTTATTACCAGTTATCGACTGTTTCTTTTGTTTATCAATGCACTTACCATACTGGTGGCATATTACAGCTTTCGAAAAATTTTTGAAGACCGTAACATTGGCCTTTTATGTACAGTACTTTATACTTTGTCGGTATATCGTCTCTCCAAGACATATATCTGCGGATCGCTGGGTGAGACTTTCGGAATATTATTTCTGCCACTGATCGCCTGCGGATTTTATCTTGTATTTGCACAGGATGTTACGAAGAAACAATATCATTATTCCTGGATTCCGTTGACGATAGGATTTACCGGGCTAGTGCAGTCACACCTGCTGACGGGAGAACAGGCAGGCGCTTTCACTATTCTGTTGTGTCTGATCTTGATCAAAAAGGTATTCCGCAAGGAGACGTTCTGTTCTCTGGCAAAAACAGTGATCTACAGTGTATTGCTGAGTGCCTGGTTCCTAGTGCCTTTTGCTGATTATATGCTGCGGGGCGATTTTGTGATTCAGCATGTCTCTGGCAGAGTGATCCAGTATAGGGGACTGTATCTGACCAACCTATTATTTACTTTTTTCCGGAACGGCTACAATGTGTTCTATTCCGACAACGGAATGGCAGATAGTCAGCCCATGGGAATGGGAATCGCACTGACTGTGGCACTGTTACTTTGGGCGGGAATGCTCTTTTTCCGCAAAACCACGCACCTGCGCAGGGAAGAAAAGACGTTGGGCAAGATTGCCGGAGGTTTTGCCGTTCTGGCTATGTGGATGTGTCTGTCAATCTTTCCATGGGATAAGATTCATAGCCTGAACGATATTACCGCAACGCTGGTGTCAAGTATTCAATTTCCCAACCGTTTTCTGACCATTGCAACACTGTGTGCAGTACTGGTGGCAGGTGTTGTGGCCAAAGAGATCAAGGGACAGTATGAGACGCATGGATTGCAGTTCTATTTTGCCGGAATGATGGTACTGACTCTGTGCAGCAGTATTTACCTGATGGATGATATGCTTCAGACGGCTGACGATTACCGGATCTACGGAGAGGAAGGAATGGGAAGCGGCTATATTGCCGGAGCGGAATACCTGCCCTACGGAGCGGATGCCTCCCTGTTCTGGCCCCATGATCCTTATGCCGCAGAAACAGTGAATATTACGGACTATCATAAGGATGGAATAAAGATAGACATGCATTGTGAGAACCGGGGTGATAAGACGGAAACGGTGGAATTACCGCTTCTGTATTATTATGGCTACCGGGCATACGACAAGACTACCGGCCAGGAACTGACGATCACCACCAGTGATAATTATGCGGTGTGTGTGGAAGTTCCGGCAGGCTATGACGGAACGGTTCAGGTGACATTCAGAAGCCCCTGGTACTGGAGAGTGGCAGAGGCTGTGAGCTGGCTCTGCCTGCTGGGGCTGATCGCAGGGGTGACACTGGAGAAGAGACGGGAGAGGAAAGCTTCATGAAAATAACAGAAAAATTAAAATTCAAGGGAAATGGTATTTTCTGGTGCCTGGCCGGTATTTTTCTGACAGGAGCACTCCCGCTGCTTACAAATTATTGTCTGAATTCCTCGGAGGTTCCTTACCAGCTGGTTCGTATTGAAAATATGAAAGACTATTTGTCAGCGGGAATTTTTCAGATGGCAATGCCGGTAAACTGGCAGTATGAGCATGGTACGGCAGGTTTGGACGGAAATCTGTTCTGGCTGCTGCCGGTGCTTCTGCGAATGACAGGAGCTGCACTGGAAAGTGTTTACCGGATGTTTCTGATATGTATTTATGCCGTGACAGTGTGCTTTTCCTACAAGACACTGGAAGAAGGATTTCAAAATAAAAAAACAGCGGTGATCGGTACGGCACTGTATTGCTGGGCACCGTGGTATCTGGATGCCTTGTATGGAAGAGCCGCCATTGGGGAAGCGTTAGGCTACGCTTTCCTGCCGGTGTTATTACTGTTTCTGGTGAGGGCAGTCGGGCGGAAAAAAGGAAAACTGCCGCAATGGCTTCTTCTGGCCATAGCGATTTCCTTGCTGTTACAGTCTTCTTTTGCGGTTCTGGAAGTGGGAATGCTTCTGTTGGTGTTCTGCTGCGTATATTATCGCAGACAATTGCTGGAAAAAGACGGCTGGCTGACATTGGGAAAGGCAGTAGCGGCAACACTGTTGTGCAATTTGTGGTATCTGCTGCCGATGCTAAGATATCTTGTGGCATATCGTGATGTGGCAAGATATGTGGGAAGCCGTCCATTTCAGGAAAAGGGAGCTTTTCTTCTGCATTATCTGACCTTCTTTTTCCAGGGAGGTGCCACCTATGATTATAAGAGCAATGGGTTTCAGGGAACGGCTGCCATTGGTGTCGGTCCGGCACTTACGGGACTCTTCTTTTTCCTGCTGTGGCTGAAATTCAGTGGGGCGCTGCAGAAGAAAAACAGTAAAGAAGACAGCACTGCGGGATTGTTCTGGTGCGGAATGCTGGGAATACTTCTCAGTCTTGGCAGCTTTCCCTGGGATCTGCTCCGGCAGAATGCCGTGTTCCAGGTGCTGACCTTCAGTATGCAGTCTCCTGCGATCTTTATGATCCCGGCAATCTGCGGACTGACATTTATAGGATGCGGTCTCCTGAACGCTTACCGGGAGGGAAAATCCGCAACAGAAGCCACCATCCTGGAGACAGCGGTACTTGCGGCAGCTTTTGTGTCGACACAATTTCTGACCAATAAATTGCTGTTAGGCAGAGCACCTTTGTGGATCCGCCAGAAGGAAGATCTGCCGGATGTGGTTCTGATCGAAGCACCGCAGTTTCAGATGAGTGCCGCAGCCGGTGCAGCACAACTGGTAGCAGTGGCGCTCAGCGCTCTTGGCATAGTTGGGATCGTTATATACTGTATACTCACACAGAAGAAAAATCCGGACCGGAAAGTACAAAAGGAGGCAGCGTAGGAAATGGATATGTGGAAGAAATCTGAAATCCTGAAAAACAAAAAATTCCGTATTCTGTTTCTTCTGGAAGTTCTGTTACTGCTGGTGCCTGTGATCGGAATTCTGTGCGGCAATAAAACAATCAGCACTCTGGCAGATGCACAGGTGACAACGGAAGAGGGTGTCATCCGGGAAGCAAAAGGTTATTCCGTGGACGGCAGCAGCAATATCAGCGGTCCCTGGCTGGAAATGAGCGGTTTTTCCATGGCACCCGGTACTTATTGCTATTATGTGACGTATGACACGGATGACAACGGCGTAAATAAGATTAACATTACAAGTGATGGAGAAATCTACAGAGAATTGCTGGAAAACGAGCTTTCCCTGTATTCCGGGAGAACAGAAAGCTCCTGTGAGATCTATGTGACAAGCCGTCTGAAAGCGGATGAAGTAAACATCCACGCAGACTACTACGGAACCGGAAAGCTTACTATTAAGGATATCCGGCTGGTGAAAACCACTGCGTCCTACAGAATGCTGCTTGTGATGTTCCTCCTGGGATTTTTGCTGCTGGATTCGCTGATCATGTTGTATGTGTATATGGGAAAATATCCTCTTGCGCTGGAGAAGAAACTGGTATACTTCGGAATTCCCGCATTGGCGGTCCTGGCTTCCCTACCGGTATTTGTGGATTATATTATGGTGGGAGCCGATTTGGGATTTCACCTGCTTCGTATTGAATTCCTGGCGCAGAGCCTGGCACAGGGAATCTTTCCTGCGAGAGTAGAGCCCACGTGGCTGTATGGGCATGGCTATGCCAACTCACTGTTTTACTGCGATACATTTCTGGTAATTCCAGCAATACTTCGGCTGATCGGTTTCCCCATGAGTGTTTCCTACGATGGATATATCTTTCTGGTCAATCTGGCTACGGCGGTCATAGCGTATATCTGCTTTTGCGGAATTTTCCGTAACCGTGTGACCGGAATGTTCGGAAGTATGTTGTATACGTTGGCACCGTATCGCGTATACAATATTTATAACCGGAGTGCGGTAGGTGAGTACACAGCAATGATCTTCCTGCCGTTGCTGTGCTATGGTTTTTATCGGATCTTCACGGAAGATATGGAGAAAAAGGAGTACCGCCATTCCTGGCTGCTGCCGGTATTGGGCTTTTCCGGTATTATCCAGAGCCATGTATTAAGCTGTGAGATTGCGGGTGTGTTTACCATCCTTTTGTGCTTATTATGTATCCGAAAAGTATTCCGCAAAAGAACTTTCCTGGAACTGGTAAAGGTGGTTGTGGGAACGGTGCTGGCAAATATCTGGTTCCTGCTTCCGATGTTAGATATGATGCTGGCGGATCAATACCGTTATTCCAATAACAGCGGCGTATACATTCAGGATCGGGGAATTTTGGGGGCACAGATATTTTTCACCATGCAGAATGCCGGAAGCAATTCCAGATTTCAGGAGCTGGGAATGGTGGACACAGAGCCTATTTATATAGGTGTTGCCGTATTACTGGGAGTGATTGTGTATTTTGCTATCCGTAACAGGGAAAAGGAACAGGATCCGGCACATGATAAGGCAGCCAAGGTTGCATTTATTCTGGGATGTGTGGCAATTGCGGTAAGTACTTACTATTTCCCCTGGAATGCGCTGAAGGAAGCCAATTCCTTGCTGGAGCTTCTGACTACGATGATCCAGTTTCCTACTAGATTGACGACCATCGCAGCAATTGCCATGACTCTGGTGGCCTGCACGGCGGGACACTGGATGCTCCGGTGGAAGGATAAGGTGGCAAAGACCATATTCCTGGTGGCAGTCTGCGGCGGCTGTATCTTTTTCTCCATGTATCAGACTAACGATCTGCTGCAGACGAAAGATCAGCCGTTGAGATTGAATTCTATGGCATCCATGGGACATTCCGGCATTCTGGGAGCGGAGTACCTGCCTTTGGATGTGGAGTGGAATTTTTATTACCATGATGCATGGCCGTCGGACGGAGTGACAGTGGAAGCTTTTGAGAAGGAAAATCTGAACACGCTGACTACGGTGACGACTGTTGCGGGTCCCGGAGAGTATTATATCGATCTGCCGATGCTTTTGTACAAAGGGTATCATGCCAAGGATATGACAACGGGGAAAAAATTCCCGGTGACTGTAGGTGAGAACGGTCATGTCCGGGCAATCCTGCCGGCGGGCTATCAGGGAACTGTCAAAGTGTGGTATTCCGGCATGTGGTATTGGCGTGTGGCGGAAGGAGTCAGTCTGCTGTTCTGGGTGGCTGTGACCGCCTATGAAATCATCTCGCATAAGAAACAGCGGGAAAGGGAATAGCTGCCAAACTGATTTTTTGTTGAAAACAGAAAATGGAATATAGAAAAAGAAGCAGAAAAAGAGGATGCGGGTATGCCCCGGAGAACGTTTGCATAAAGTAGTAGCGAATAGTTCTGAGAGGAGATACCACATGAAACGTTTTTTCACGGAACACGAAAAAACACTTTGGCTCCTGCTTCTTTTTGCATGTATGTTTTTTCTGGGAAGAGGGATTGGAGCCATTGTATACGGACTGCATATGCAACAGGAAATGAGCCCCCGGGAAACAGTGGGAAGTGCATTGGAGAATACGCAGGAGGTACTTTCAGCAGAGAACTGGGGACTGGGATTCGGAACGGAAGGAACGCAGCCCACCGGCACGGCATCTGCGGAAGAACTAAAAGAGTACAATGCCTATTATGTGGGAGACGCGGAGGAGAAAAAGATCTATCTCACTTTTGACTGCGGCTATGAGAATGGTAATAGTTCCGCTATATTGGATGCATTGAAAAGGCACAATGCACCGGCGACCTTTTTTGTGGTAGGACATTTTCTGGAGTCGGCGCCGGAGATGGTGAAACGCATGGTGGAGGACGGACATACGGTGGGAAACCACACCTATCATCATTATGACATGTCGAAAATTTCTGATTCGGCGGTTTTCCGGAAAGAGATGGATGACGTGAGAACTCTTTTTCAGGAGACCACCGGCACGGAAATGGCCATGTATTACCGCCCTCCTCAGGGAAAATACAGTGAGACCAATCTGCAGATGGCAAAAGATCTGGGGTATTCCACCTTTTTCTGGAGCCTGGCTTATGTGGACTGGAACGTGGATGCTCAGCCCAGCCACGAGGAAGCTTTTTCCAAACTGACAGGCAGAATCCACCCAGGAGCAGTGGTGCTGTTACATAATACCTCGAAGACCAATGGGGAGATTCTGGATGAACTGCTCACGAAATGGGAAGAAATGGGTTATACCTTCGGAAAATTGGAAGAACTGGTGCAGTAGGGTTTGACTTCCCCTGCCCCATACCCTATAATAGAGGACAGAAAAATATACTGGAGGACAACCATGGAAAAAGAACTGGTAGTTGTCATTGATTTTGGCGGACAGTACAATCAGCTGGTCGCCAGAAGAGTCAGAGAATGCAATGTATATTGCGAAATCTACTCTTACAAGACAGACTTGAATAAGATAAAAGCGATGAATCCCAAGGGAATCATCCTGACCGGCGGCCCCGCAAGCTGCTATGAACCCGGTGCGGCTACCTGCTCCGAGGATCTGTTTCACTTAGGAGTTCCCGTGCTGGGACTCTGTTACGGCGCACAGCTGATGACCCATGTGCTGGGTGGTAAGGTAGAACGCGCAGCCGTTCGGGAATATGGCAAGACTGAGGTGAAGGTAGACCGCAGTTCCAAGCTGTTTTCCGATGTATCCGAGAATACGATCTGCTGGATGAGCCATTTCGACTATATTTCGAAACTGGCACCCGGCTTCCGTGCTGTAGCTACCACTGCAAACTGTCCTGTGGCAGCAGCAGAGTGCGTAGAGCGTGGACTGTATGCGATCCAGTTCCATCCGGAAGTACTCCACACGGTGGAAGGCTCCAAGATGCTGTATAATTTCGTACGCAACATCTGTGGATGCTGCGGTGACTGGAAGATGGATTCCTTCGTGGAAGAGTCTATTAAGGCAATTCGTGAGAAAGTCGGCAATGGTAAAGTTCTGTGCGCATTGTCCGGTGGTGTGGATTCCTCCGTGGCAGCAGTACTGTTATCCAAGGCAGTCGGCGAGCAGTTGACCTGTGTCTTTGTAGATCACGGCCTGCTCCGTAAGAACGAGGGCGACGAGGTAGAAGCAGTCTTCGGTCCCAACGGCAATTATGACCTGCACTTTATCCGTGTGAATGCGCAGGAGCGTTTCTATAGCAAGCTGGCCGGAGTATCCGAGCCGGAGCATAAGAGAAAGATCATTGGTGAAGAGTTCATCCGTGTATTTGAGGAAGAGGCGAAGAAGATCGGTGCCGTGGATTTCCTGGTACAGGGAACCATCTATCCCGATGTGGTAGAGAGCGGACTGGGCGGTGAATCCGCAGTGATCAAGTCCCACCACAACGTAGGCGGTCTGCCCGACTATGTAGATTTCAAGGAGATCATCGAGCCTCTGCGCAACCTGTTCAAGGATGAGGTCCGCAAGGTAGGACTGGAGCTTGGCATTCCGGAGCATCTGGTATTTCGTCAGCCGTTCCCCGGTCCCGGACTGGGTATCCGTATCATCGGCGAAGTGACCGCTGAGAAGGTCAAGATCGTACAGGATGCAGATGCCATCTACCGCGAGGAAATCGCTAACGCAGGTCTGGACCGCGAGATCAACCAGTACTTCGCAGCCCTGACCAACATGAGATCCGTAGGCGTTATGGGTGATGAGAGAACCTATGATTACGCCATCGCACTGAGAGCCGTGAAGACCATCGATTTCATGACCGCAGAGAGCGCACAGATCCCTTATGAAGTATTACAGAAGGTGACCAGCAGGATCATCAATGAGGTGAGCCATGTGAATCGGGTAATGTATGATATTACCAGTAAGCCGCCCGGAACGATTGAGTTTGAGTAGCTTGAAAAATCGCGGAAAAGCCCATAAATAAAGGCTTTGCGGGGTGTCGAAAAGACCAAATGGAGTGCAAATGGAGTTTAAAAATTATTTTTTTCTCTTGTTTATATTCCAGATTCACCTGCAAATTTCGTGAAATCGGTTATTCTCATAAAATAAAATTAGAGTAAATATGAAGAACAGTTTGTTTTGATTGAAGTGATTTTCGTCAAGGCAGACTGTTTTTTTGTTGCCTGCATTTAGAAAACAGATACCACAGAAAGGTTCTTTACTTTCGATGAGCTTAAACTCCATGACACAGTAATCACACTGATGGAGAATTAAAAAACAAGAAAATTTGATAAATTTCGGAAAATGATGTCCGATTTTGCATCTGCCAGTACAGAGTATATGAAGAGATAAATATTCAAAACACAGGAGGTACTGATTATGCAGAATAAATTATTTTTAAAGGCAGCCGATATATGTGAACTTCTGGAAGTAAAACAGACATCGGCTTATGAAATCATCGGAAATCTGAACAAGGAACTGGAAGAACAGGGCTACCTGACGCTTAGAGGAAAAGTTCCGACAAAGTATTTTGTGAAGCGTTTCTACGGAGTAGAAGATACTTGTGAGATTCCACAGGAAGAGGGAAAGGAATGGTTTCATGCGTAAGAGAAAAATGTATTTATCAGTGGAAGACATTGCAGAACTCTTTGGATTATCAGTTTCGTTTGCTTACCGGGTAGTGGAAAGAATGAATGCCGATCTGGCAAGCAAGAACTATTATGTGATTCTCGGTCGGGTGCCAACCCGCTATGTAGAGGACAAGATCTATGGTCTGGAACATGTTGAGCAGTATTTGAAGGAGGATAAAGCGGTATGAGTATGATGCAGGAAAAAATGTATATGGATGTGGATGATGTGTGTGCAATTCTTGGAGTTTCAAAAACTTATGCATATAGTCTGATGCGAGAATACAACAAAGAATTGAAGGCAAAAGGCTATATTGTAGTAGCTGGAAAAATCTCTACGAAATTCCTGGCAGAAAAGATTTATGGCATGAAAGTCGAGGATTAGCAATGGGGGTTTACAAAGAAGGAAAAAACTGGAAAGTACAGGTCTATTACAAAGACTGGCAGGGAAATCGGAAAAGAAAACAGAAAAGAGGATTCAGGACCAAGGGTGAAGCTAAGGAATGGGAAAGAGATTTCCTGCAACAGCAGAGCCAGGGTGTGGATATTGAATTTGGAAATTTTCTGGAGATTTATTACAAAGATATGGATGTCCGTCTCAGAGAAAACACTATGTACACGAAGCGATATATTATTGACCTGAAAATCAAGCCTTATTTTGAAAAGAAGATTCTCAGTGAAATTACGGTGGCAGACGTCCGTGCATGGCAGAATGAGTTGCTGACGTATAAGGATAAGAATGGAAAAGGATATTCTCCTACTTATCTGAAAACAGTGAACTGCCAGCTGACTGCAATCTTCAATTATGCAATGCGGTATTATAACCTGCAGGATAATCCCTGCAGGAAGGCAGGAGCGATTGGCAAGAGTAAAGGAGAACCGAAGGACTTCTGGATGCAGGAAGAGTTCAATGCTTTTCTGGAAACAGTAAGTGATAAGCCGGAGACAAGAATGGCGTTTCTTTTGTTGTACTGGACCGGAATGCGTATCGGTGAATTGCTTGCACTTACTTATAATGACATCAATCTTGAAGAGAAAACCATATCAATCAATAAATCTTATCAGAGACTGAAAGGAAAGGATATGATCACGCAGCCGAAAACTCCAAAGAGTATCCGTGTGATTACGATGCCGGATTTTCTTGCAGAGGAATTTAGGGAGTATTGCAGTCATTTGTATGGAATTATGAAAAAGGAAAGACTTTTTCGGTTTACCAAATCGCATATGGAACATTGTATGGCTACCGGAATCGAGCGGTCTGGTGTAAAGCGGATACGACTTCATGATCTCCGCCATTCCCATGCCAGTATGCTGGTTGATATGGGGGTGGCTCCATTGGAGATTGCAGAACGCCTTGGACATGAAAAGGTGGAAACCACGTTGAACACTTATTCACATCTGTATCCGTCTACACAGAGTAAATTAGCAGGTTTGCTAGATAAGAAACATGAGGAAGAGGAGGAATAAGCGATGGCTGGTGACAGACATGGAAAACACAACACAACGACCATTTCTTTTCGGGTGAATTCTTATGAAAAAGCAACAATTGAAGAACGAGTGAAAGTGAGCGGAATGAAAAAACAGGATTATATCGTCCGATCATGCATTTACAATCATGTATGTGTTGTTGGAAAGAAAGAAACAATTGAGATTATCCGGTCAGAAATGAAGGAAATGAGTTTGGTTTTGGAGGATGTGGCAAAAGATTTGAAGTCTGAAAAACCAGTTATTTCAGAACCGGTTCTTGATAGTATGACAGAACGGTATCTTGCATTTTTGGAAGCAGCATTATGGATGCTGAAAGGTTCAAGTTATTTATGGGAGGATAAAAAGGATGGAAGAGAAAGTAATGAAGGATTGTAAAGTGCTGGCATTGTGTTCACAAAAAGGCGGGGTTGGCAAGACAACAAGTTGCGTGAATCTGGCAGTCGGACTTGCAAAAGCAGGGATGAAAGTGCTTGTGATTGACAATGATCCGCAGGGAAGTATGACAGCAAGTCTTGGGTATCATAACCCAGATGAATTACCAATCACACTGGCTACTATTCTGACAAAGATTGTAGAAGATGAACTATTTGAAAATACACTGGGAATTTTACATCACCAGGAAGGAATTGATTTGATTCCGGCAAACATCGAACTCTCTGGAATGGAAGTTTCACTTGTAAATATTATGAGCAGGGAACTTGTCTTAAAACAATATATAGAAAGAATGAGAGAAGAATACGACTATATATTGATTGACTGTATGCCATCACTTGGAATGCTGACGATCAATGCACTTGCCAGTGTCGATGCAGTTATTATACCTGTCCAGGCGGCTTATCTTCCTGTAAAGGGTCTAGAACAGCTGATACGGACGATAGGAAAGGTGCGAAGACAGCTTAACAAACAACTGAAAATTGGAGGTATATTGATCACAATGGTGGATAACCGAACGAACTATGCAAGAGATATATCTGATCTGATTTTTGATACATATGGAAACCAGATTAAGATTTTTCCACAGAGTATTCCATTTTCAGTACGAGCAGCTGAAATCAGTGCGGAAGGAATCAGCATATTTGAGCATGATCCAAAAGGAAAAGTAGCGGCTGCATATTGGCAGATGACACAGGAGGTGCTTTTGGATGAAAGGTAGAAGTGCATCGAAGATAAAACTGACATCTTATGATGAATTACTTGGAGGAGGAGAAGAAACGAACGATATCCAGCAGGTTTCACTTGAGCATTTACATTCTTTCGAGAACCATCCATTTCAAGTAAATGATGATGAGGCAATGGCGGAACTGGTGGAAAGTGTGAAAGAAGAGGGAATTCTTACAGCATTACTGGTACGACCGCTGGGTGATGGTGAATATGAAATCATCGCCGGTCACAGAAGGAGACATGCGGCACAACTTGCTGGTCTTAAAGAGGTTCCGGTTATTATCAGAAATATGGATCAAGATACAGCTGTCCGTGCGATGGTAGACAGCAATCTGCAGAGACCTAATATACTCCCAAGTGAAAAGGCATTTGCTTACCGTATGAAGATGGAAGCAATGAATCATCAGGGAACATCAGGCGGTATCAGTGCGAAAGACATTGGAAAGAACGCAAATGACAGTGCAAGGCAGGTGTATCGCTATATCCGGCTTACTTATCTGATGAATGACCTATTAAACGCAGTAGATCGTGATGTGATCGGATTGCAGGTAGGTGTAGAGCTTTCCTACCTTACGGTTCCAGAACAGGAGATGGTGGAGGAAGTGCATGAGAGTACCGGAAAATATCCAAGTCTGGAACAGGCAAAAAAAATAAGGCAACATCGAGAAGAAAAAACGCTGACAAAAGAGATTGTGCGGCTCCTGGTTATAGGAGAGCGTAAAAAGAAAACAACGGTAACATTAAAACAGGATGAAATTAAGAAGTATTTTCCTCCAGAGTATGATGAACAGAAGATACGGACTGTTATATGTCAGCTTTTGGAGGAATGGAGCAATCAGAATCATTGATAAGTACGAAGGGAGGGATGTGTCATGAGTATAAGAGCAACATTCCATTATTTTCAAGGAATGGAATGCGATATGTACAGTTTTTATCGTATTCCCAAACTGCTGTTTACAAGTGAATATTTTAAAAATCTCTCCTGCGAAGCAAAGGTGCTGTACGGACTGATGTTAGACCGGATGTCACTGTCCATCAAGAACCGGTGGTTTGATGAAGAGGACAGGGCATATATTTTCTTTTCGGTGGAAGAGATTATGGAAATGCTTAACTGTGGCAGGAATAAGGCTGTGAATTGTCTAAAAGAGCTGGATCAGGAAAAAGGGATTGGATTGATTGAGAAGAGGCGAATCGGACTTGGAAAAACAAATGTTATTTACGTGAAAAATTTCAGCCTGACAGAATATCCAGATGAGCCAGCAATCTTTGATTCGGAAGAAACACCGGAAAATGTAGCAGAGAGAAAAGAAAATACAGAGACAGAAATAGAAGAATATGCGAAAAAAGAGCCGGAAAAGCCCGTAAATACACAGAAGTTTGAAAAACAAACTTCAGGAAGTTTGAAAAATAAACTTCAAGAAGTTTCAAAAACAAACTTCAAGGAGTTTGAAAAACAAACTTCAAGAAGTTTAGAAAACAAACTTCAAGAAGTTTCAAAAACAAACTGTAATAATACTGAATATAATTATACTGAATTTAGTGAGAATGAATCTTATCAATATCTATCTGAACAAGAGAAAGGGAGAGATAGGATACAGGAGAGAAATGAGTATCGACAGTTAATTCATGATAATATCGAATATGAGATCCTTTGTCAGAGCTATGGAACTGGACGAGTAGAAGAGCTGGTAGAGCTGATGCTGGATGCAATATGTTCGACAAAGACATATCAACAGATCAATGGGGAAGCTGTGCCTACACAAGTGGTCAAGAGCCGTTTGCTCAAAGTCGGGTATGAACACATCCAGTATGTGTTTTTCAGTCTTGACAGGAGTACAAGCAAAGTGAAGAATATCCGGCAGTATATGCTGACGGTATTGTATAACGCTCCTGCAACAATCAATCAGTTTTATGATGCTGAAGTTCGACATGACATGTACTGGGGGAAGGATATTCCAGACAGGTAAGAACTTTGTGCCCACTGGGCACGAAGTTTAAAAAGAGATAGTCATATCTGGTAGATATGCTAAAATAACCTTGTGTCCACTGGGCACAAAGTAGGAGGAAGAATTATGTTGAGATTTATGATAAAACTGCCATTTCGAATTATTGCAGCTCCTGTTTGGCTGGTACTTGCAGCGGTGAATATTGTGCTGGTGTTCCTGGTTGGGTTATCTGCTGGATTCTGCTATCTGATAGCCGGAATCTCTGTTGTGACAGAAGTTTTGAGTATTGGGTTTGGAATCAGTACGGACTGGACAATGAAATCAGCGATTATTACGACAGTAGTGTTTGTTCTACTCCCACATATCGGTATGGGGATAGTTGCAGTAATTGAAGTTGTGAAATGTGGATTACAGGAATTTATTTTTGGATGATTGTGGAAAATATAGTGGCGCTATATGGAAAGGCAGAAATAAACAATGGAAGAATTATATAAAGTGATGGATGATTTGCTTGAGGTGGAATTTCAGATGAAAGCAGGGATGGATATTCTGAAAGAACTGGAAGAGTTTTATATGCTGGAAAAAGAAACCGAAAAATCGGATGCTAGAAAAGTAGCTGTGCTGATGAAAGGATATCTGCAGTCGATGAAGTCAAATATTCGAGAAATCATTCGTTATATTGATGACACGACACTTGAAAAATCAAATGATAAAAAGAAAGATAAACAGGAATCTGCGAGCACCATATCCGAGGAAGTGCAGGAATTTGTGAATCTGACAATTACAGAGCATATGGGGAAAGCATATTCAGAATGGAAGTTAAAGCAGGATAAAGAGCCAGTAAGTGAGATTGATAAGAAATACCAGAAATTACTGGAAACGTTATCCCAAGAACAGGAAGAAGTGATTACGGAATACTGTAATGCAATTTTTAGCAGTGGAGCAGAAACAGAAGAATTTTTCTATCGAATGGGATTAAAAGATGGACTGAATCTGAAAAATACGGTAAAATCTGTATTAGAAATGATATCATGAAATCGGAAGTTGGAGGATACACGCATGAAAATTGTAATCATTAATGGAAGTGCCAGAAAAGGAAACACGCTGACAGCAATCAATGCATTTATAAAAGGAGCATCAGAAAAGAATGAAATTGAAATCATTGAACCTGACAAACTCAACATTGCACCATGCAAGGGATGTGGTGTCTGTCAATGCTCTAAGGGATGCGTCGATAAGGATGATACAAATCCTACAATTGATAAAATTGCTGCCGCAGATATGATTCTTTTTGCTACACCAGTTTATTGGTGGGGAATGTCAGCACAATTGAAACTTATCATTGATAAGTGCTACTGCCGTGGATTGCAGTTAAAAAATAAAAAAGTTGGCACGATTGTTGTAGGCGGTTCTCCCGTAGACAGTATCCAGTATGAGCTGATTGATAAGCAGTTTGACTGTATGGCAAAATATCTTTCATGGGATATGCTTTTCAAAAAATCATATTATGCAACAGCCAGAGATGAACTTGAAAAAAACAAGGATTCCATGAACGAACTTGAGGGGATCGGAAAAAATTTATAAAGCACGTTCCAAATTCCTGTTTGCATATTTCATCAAACGGTACATATTAAAATTAACACAAAGGGAGATGTTAGAATGAAAGCTCATGAATATTGGTCTGTCGGAGCATTGATAACGATGCTAGGAACTTTTTATAGCGGATATAAAGGTTCAAAATCAAGCCATAAATATTTTGCGGCAAGTTCTTTGCTTTGTATGATTATGGCTATTTACACAGGTCATAAGATGATATCTAAAAACAAGAAAACAAAGAAAGAACCAATATCATTAGGAAATGAAGAATAATACAATCAACCTTGTGCCCAGTGGGCACGAAGTTGGCATAGTCACTATGGTGTCAGGAGAAATCCTGGCATCTTTTTTTTATATCTTTTTACACTTCAAAAAATAATTTCAAAAAATTTCTAAAATCATGTCCGATTTTGTCGCTCCCAATACAGAGTATATGGAAGGCAAATTGAAAATCCTCTGATTTCCAAAAATCACAAACGTAAAAGAGGTTCAGACAGTTCTTCCGATTGCACCTTGACAATTGAAGGAGCTGATACATCTTGAGGAACATGCTTACCGGAGATAATCCGGCTCGTGCAGGCGAAGACTCCTACGGGAAGAGCGAAGCAATAATGATACCACCGAAGGGTACAGGACCTCTGCTGAAACAGAGACTGTGACTGTATTTTTACAGCCGGGTTATCTGGAATGATAACGATCAGATGTATATGTACAGACAAAGCCCAAATGTGAATACTTAGATTTTCTTATTTATATTACAGGAGAAATCCTGTAGCAAGTGGGGAATGGTTCGAATCCATTCCTCATTTTTTCGTGCAGAAAATGCACAGATTATTATCCTGTTTGAAATACCAGGGAAGGGTGTTGCAGGAAGAAAGGGAGGACAAAAAGAATGAATACGATTGTTTTAATGGGTAGACTTGCCAGAGATCCAGAAACTAAGCTGACATCTACGCAAAAGGGACAAACCAAAGTATCTAGGTTTCCACTGGTAGTAAAAAGAAATCGCACAAGCAAAGCATTTGTAGTGATGATCACAGCTTATGGAAATAATGCAGAATTTGTGGAGAAATATCTTGAAAAAGGAATTAAGATTGCTCTTTCCGGAGAGTTGGTAATCTCTCAGATCAAAGATGAACAGACTGGAACTGCATCCTATTATACCGAAGTCATTATGGATAATGTAGAGTTTGCAGAAGCCAAAACAAAAAAAGAAGAATCTGACGGATTTCAACCAGCAGAGAAGAGGAAGATTCCATTCGATATACCAGAAGAACTTGAACAAGAAATGCCATTTCGATAGGAGGACAAGATTTATGAGAAAATACTTTTTAGAATTATTTGCAATAGGATTGGTTGATTCAGAAGGAAGAATCAATACAGAACATATGACAAGCGATGCACTTATGACTTCCATGAAAACAATGGAAGAGCTGACAAAAATGAAAATGGATCGTTTAGTTTTGGAAACAACAATGGAGATGATCTTATGTATGTTTGAGTCATGTGACACAGAGGAATTTACAGAAATATTAGGCAAGCTGCTTGGCGGAAAGCAGACTTCTAAAGTGACAGCTCATTTGGAAGCACTGGAGGAATTGTTGACAGAAGAGGAATATAGTAGTTTCCTTGCAGAATATCTTGGTTATTTAACCGTGAATGTAGCAGAGTTTATTAGGAGCACAATCATTGAAAATGGTTTGATGTTACTTGCCGGTTCAGGAGGAGAAGAGGATGGAGAAGAGGATGGAGAAGACGGATTATAAAATCACAGAGTTTCACAATTCGGAGTTTGGTTCCATCCGTATGATTGAAGATGGAGGCAGACTTTTATTTTCTGGAATGGATGTAGCATTTGCTTTGGGATATGCAAAACCAAGAAATGCGATAAATGTTCATTGCAAGGGGGCCCTGAAACGGGGCGTCCTTACATCAGGTGGGGTACAGCCAATGATTTTTATTCCAGAGGGAGATGTATATCGGCTGATTACAAAAAGTCGTTTAAAGTCAGCACAGAATTTTGAGAAGTGGGTATTTGATGAGGTACTTCCGGCTATTAGGAAAACAGGCGGATATTTAGAGACCGATCTTTTAGACAGGGTAAAAGATAACCCGGAACTTCTTTTGGAATTTGCCGAGAGACTTTTGGCAGAAAACAATCGAAATCGAGAATTGCAAAATCGTGTAAAGGATATGCAGCCAAAAGCAGATTATTATGATCATTTCATGATTACAGGAGAATGCACCAATATTCGAACGACGGCAAAAGAGATTGAATTTCCAGAAAGAAAATTTGTGAAACTTCTTTTAAATAGAGGATTTCTATATAGGAGTCCATCCGGCACGCTGTTACCCTATGCGGTGGAGAAGAACAATGATCTGTTTATTGTAAAAGACTATTTTAACAATGGACATCTTGGTTCACAGACATTGGTTACACCAAAAGGAAAAGAATTTTTTAAAGCGTTGTGTGCGGAGGAAGAGTAAAGAATGAAGGAGGTGGTTGCCATGATTACAGATCTGGACAGCAGTTAAATCGCTGAAAGGAGGGAAAATCATGCAGGAAGAGGTAACTCAGAAAACGGTCACGTTCTGCATTCGGACTACCAAAGTAACAGCAGATTTATTGAAAAAGGTTCTTGCTGCTTATCTGCGTCATCAGAAGCAGAAATCGGTAGAGAAGAAAGCGAAGAAGAATCAGCCGAAACAGGGAAAGGTCACGGTAAAAGAGCTGGCAAAACAAAATGCCGGGATGGTCAATATCGAGATCACAAATAAGAATATCAAGTCCTTTGAACGTTATGCCAGAAAATACGGGATCAATTATGCTTTGAAAAAAGATAAGAGTAAAGATCCACCGATGTATCTGGTGTTTTTTAAAGGACGTGATCAGGATGCCCTCAATGCTGCTTTCCGTGAGTTTTCCCAGAAACAGATTCAAAAAGCGAATAAGCCTTCTATTCACAAGCGTCTTGCAACTTACAGAGCAATGATGCCAAAGAAATCGAAGGACAAAGTAAAGAACCGGCATCAGGAGCAGAGCCGATGAAAAAGCAAATCGGTAAAAATCTGATGCAAAAATGGAAGAATAAGATCAGGGTCAGGCTGTCCGCCCTGGATAAAAAGAAACTGGTTCTTACCAATATCCCATATATCTTAACTGCTTTTTATACAAATCGGGCATCATTTCTTTACAGAAACAGTCTGGGAGAAGATATTGGGAACAAGCTATTATATGCGATGGAACATGCAGACAGGATTCTTACTGGATTGCAGCCAAGTTTTAACTGGCGTGATATGCTGACAGGAATTGTAGCAGCTGTCATTCTGAAATTACTGGTATGGCAGAAACAGTCAGATGCAAAGAAACTCCGGAAAGGAATCGAGTATGGTTCAGCCAGATGGGGAAACGCTGAGGATATTAAACCTTATATGTCGGAAGATCCCTGGATGAATATTCCATTAACAGCAACAGAAGCATTGACTATGGAAAGTAGACCTAAACAGCCAAAGTATGCAAGAAATAAAAATATAGTGGTCATTGGCGGCAGTGGTTCCGGAAAAACTCGATTTTTCGTTAAGCCGTCAGTCATGCAGATGAACTGTTCCATGGTCATTACAGATCCGAAAGGCACTCTGATCGAGGAGTGCGGGAAGATGTTAGCAAAGGGACCACCTAAGAAAGATAAGAATGGAAATATTATGAAAGATAAATCAGGAAAAGTGGTACACGAACCATATGTGATTAAGGTTCTGAATACTATCAACTTTTCCAAATCGCTTCATTACAATCCATTTGCTTATATACGGTCTGAAAAAGATATCCTGAAGCTGGTTACAACAATTATTGTTAATACCAAAGGCGAAGGGGAAAAAGCTTCCGAAGATTTTTGGGTGAAAGCAGAGAAGCTGTTGTACACGGCATTGATTGCTTTTATCTGGTATGAAGGAGATGAAGAGGAAAAGAATCTGAATACCCTTCTGGATCTTTTGAATGAAAGCGAAACCCGTGAAGAGGATGAAACTTACCAGAATCCAGTGGATATGATGTTCCAGGAACTGGAAGAAAGAGATCCGCAGCACTTTGCGGTCAGACAGTATAAAAAATACAAAATGGCGGCTGGCAAAACAGCCAAAAGTATTCTTATTTCCTGTGGTGCGAGGCTGGCACCATTTGATATAGCAGAACTTCGTGAGATCATGTCTTATGATGAAATGGAACTGGATAAGATCGGGGACAGGAAGACAGCCTTGTTTTTGATTATGTCCGATACAGATACAACATTTAACTTTGTGATTGCCATGTTACAGTCACAGCTTTTCAATCTGCTTTGTCACAAAGCAGATGATGAATATGGTGGAAGACTGCCAGTTCATGTGCGTGTCATTGCTGATGAGTTTGCCAATATTGGACAAATTCCTCAGTTTGACAAGCTGATTGCAACCATCCGAAGCAGGGAAATCTCTGCTTCTATTATTTTGCAGTCACAGAGTCAGCTAAAGGCAATGTATAAGGATAGTGCAGATACTATTCTGGGTAACTGTGATACCACACTATTTCTTGGAGGAAAAGAGAAAACTACCTTAAAGGAAATGAGCGAGCTTCTGGGTAAGGAAACCATTGACCTGTATAACACTTCGGAAACGAGGAGCAATCAGAAGTCCTTTGGATTGAATTACCAGAAAACAGGCAAACAGCTGATGACAGAAGATGAGATTGCAGTCATGGATGGTGGAAAATGTATCCTGCAGATCCGTGGGGCCAGACCATTTTTCTCGGACAAATATGATATCACGAAACACAAAAACTATCGGCTTCTTGCAGATGAAAACGAGAAGAACCGGTACAAAGTAGAGAAAGAGTTAAATCCGCAGTACACACCGAAATCTGAAGAAGAGGTGGAAGTAATTCATGTAGAACTGTCGGAGTAACCTTGGGAATGAACAGAAAATAATGAGGAAAGGAATAACTGACATTAGGTGCACCGGCTTTTTAGTCGGTGTATTTTCGTTCCCGTAAACACCTGAAAGAAGTCAGTTTTGGTGAATGTATATGGCATTTTTTAGCAGTGCAATTACAACTTTAAAAACTCTTGTAGTCGCAATCGGCGCAGGTCTTGGCGTGTGGGGTGTCGTAAACCTTCTGGAAGGATATGGAAACGACAATCCCGGTGCTAAGAGCCAGGGCATCAAACAGCTGATGGCTGGTGCCGGAATCATGCTGCTGGGAACTACCCTGATTCCACAGCTGGCAACATTGTTCTCTTAAGAGGAGTGGTAGATGAACACCATCATTGAGAGAATTACGGAAGCGATAAAGGATATCCTGATCGGGCTTATCAAGTCCTGTTTGGATAACATGTTCACGTCTGTCAATGAGCAGGTGGGAACCATAGCCGGGCAGGTGGGACAGACACCGCAGGGATGGAATGCCGGAATCTTCAATCTGATCCAGAACATTTCCCAAACGGTGATTGTCCCCATTGCGGGACTGATCATCACATTTGTCCTGTGCTATGAACTGATTACGATGGTAACGCAGAAAAACAATTTCCATGAATTTGAGACTTACAACATTTTCCTCTGGATCTTTAAGGCGTATGTAGCCATTTATCTGGTGACGAATACGTTCAATATCACGATGGCGGTCTTTGACGTTGGCCAGCATGTGGTCAACAATGCCGCCGGAGTAATTTCCGGAAACACAGCAGTGGACGCATCGGAAGCAATCACAAGGATTGTGGATGCACTGGAAGATATGGAACTGGGGGATTTGTTCTTGTTATCCATGGAAACGCTGCTGATCAGTATTACCATGCGGATTCTGTCGATCATTATAACCGTTATTTTATACGGAAGAATGATAGAGATTTACCTTTATACTTCCATAGCACCAATTCCGTTTGCCACCATGACCAATAAGGAATGGGGCAATATCGGAAACAACTATTTAAAAGGCTTGTTCGCACTGGCATTTCAGGGATTCTTCATGATGGTCTGTGTGGGAATTTATGCAGTTTTAGTAAATGCAATGACCATATCCAGTGACCTTCATGCAGCAATGTTTTCAGTAGCGGCTTATACCGTGATTCTTGCATTTTCATTATTCAAGACCGGAAGCCTTAGCAAATCAATATTCAATGCCCACTAACGGGCAGGAAAGGAGCACATACATGGCGTATGTACCAGTACCCAAAGACCTTACAAAGGTCAAAACAAAAGTAGCGTTAAATCTGACAAAGCGGCAGCTGATTTTCTTTTCACTTGCCGCAGTTGCGGGAATTCCGTTTTATCTGTTCATGAGAAAACCAATCGGTTCCAGTATCGCAGCCATCCTGATGGTAACGATCATGCTTCCGTTTTTCTTCATGGCAATGTATGAAAAAGACGGTCTTCCCTTTGAAAAAGTGGTGGCAAATATCATTCGACAGAAGTTTATCTGTCCGGCAGTAAGACCATATAAGACAGAAAATTTTTATCAGGAGATTTCCACCCTTGTAAAAAAGGAGGGTGTGCCGGATGGCAAAAAAGACAAAGCAGGAGGCTCAGCAGGAGCGTCTGTCCCTGGCGGAAAAAAGAAACCGTCAGGAAAGAAGAAACAAAAAAAGCAGAAAAGAAAGAGAACAGGAAAAGCGTAGGAAGAAGCAGGAACGGGACCGCAGGAAACAGAAAAACATTCCTACAACAGCACAGCAGAGTATTCCGTATATTCGGATGCTGCAGGATGGTATTTGCCAGGTGACAAAGACCTTTTTCTCCAAGACGATTCAGTTTTATGACATCAACTATCAGCTTGCTTTAAATGAGGATAAGACTACGATATTTGAGAATTATTGTGATTTCTTAAATTACTTTGATTCTTCCATCAGTGTGCAGCTGTCTTTTATCAATCAGCAGGTGGATGTGGCAGAATTTGAGAAAAGCATTGACATTCCGGATCAGAACGATGACTTCAATGCCATTCGTGAAGAATACCGTACCATGTTGAAGAATCAGCTTTCCAAGGGAAATAATGGTCTGGTGAAGACAAAGTATATCACTTTTGGAATCGAAGCAGAAAGCCTGAAGGTGGCAAGGCCAAGGCTTGAAAGAGTCGAAACAGATATCTTAAATAACTTTAAGGTCCTGGGAGCACAGGCACATTCCCTGAATGGTCTGGAAAGGCTGGAGATTATGTATCATGTGTTCAACCAGGATCGGATTGAACCATTTAAGTTCCAGTATAAGATGCTTCCGGAAACCGGATTAAAGACCAAAGATTTTATTGCACCGACTTCCTTTAACTTTTCCAAGAATCAGACATTTTTGATGGGAAGAACGCTGGGAAGTGTGAGTTACCTGCAGATTCTTGCACCGGAGCTTACAGACCGGATGCTTGCAGATTTCCTGGATGTGGATGACAGCATCAATGTCAACATTCATATCCAGTCCATTGACCAGAGTTCTGCAATCAAGATGATCAAGAGTAAGATTTCAGATCTGGATAAGATGAAGATTGAAGAGCAGAAACGGGCGGTACGTTCCGGTTATGATATGGACGTGCTTCCATCGGACCTTATAACCTATGGAGAAGAGGCGAAAAACCTGCTGGAAGATCTGCAGTCCAGAAATGAGAGAATGTTCCTTGTGACGGTTCTGGTAATGAATACCGCAAAGAAGCGTCAGAAGCTGGATAACAATATTTTCCAGGTGCAGGGAATCGCACAGAAATATAACTGTTCCTTAAAACAGCTGGATTATCAGCAGGAAGCAGCACTCATGTCCTGTATTCCGCTGGGAGTCAATCGGATTGAAATTCAGAGAGGGCTTACCACATCTTCAACAGCGATCTTCGTGCCGTTTACGACACAGGAACTGTTTCAGGAAGGGGAGGCTCTTTATTATGGACTGAATGCATTATCCAACAACATGATTATGGTTGATCGAAAACGTTTGAAGAACCCGAATGGACTGATTCTTGGTACACCAGGTTCCGGTAAGTCCTTCTCAGCAAAGAGAGAAATTACAAACTGCTTCCTGATCACAGAAGATGATATCATCGTCTGCGATCCAGAAGCCGAATATTCGGCACTTGTGCAGGCACTGCACGGGCAGGTGGTACGGGTTTCTCCGGTATCTGACCAGTATATCAATCCAATGGATCTGAACCTGAACTATTCCGAGGAAGATAATCCACTGTCATTGAAAGCAGATTTTATTCTGTCGTTGTGTGAGCTGATTGTTGGAGGAAAGAATGGACTGGAGCCGGTAGAAAAAACTATCATTGACCGTTGTGTGCGGTTGGTTTATCAGGAATATCTTGCCAATCCCGTACCGGAGAAGATGCCAATCCTAGAGGATTTATATAACCTTCTGAGAAAACAGGAAGAGCCAGAAGCACAGCGACTGGCCACTTCGTTGGAAATCTATGTTACAGGTTCTTTGAATGTGTTTAACCATCAGACAAACGTGGATATCAATAACCGCATTGTCTGCTTTGATATCAAGGAACTTGGTAAGCAGTTGAAAAAGATTGGGATGCTCGTCATCCAGGATCAGGTTTGGAACAGGGTAACGATGAACCGTTCTGCCCATAAATCCACCAGATACTATGTGGACGAGTTCCATCTTCTCTTAAAAGAAGAACAAACTGCAGCCTACAGCGTGGAGATTTGGAAGCGATTCCGTAAATGGGGTGGTATTCCAACGGGCATCACCCAGAATATTAAGGATTTGCTGTCTTCCAGGGAAATCGAGAATATATTTGAAAATTCAGATTTTATTTATATGCTGAACCAGGCTTCCGGAGACAGGCAGATTCTGGCAAAACAGCTGAATATCTCACCAACTCAGCTGTCCTATGTAACCAACAGCAATGAGGGTGAAGGACTTCTGTTCTATGGAAATGTCATTATCCCATTTGTAGACAGATTCCCGAAGAATTCCCTCTATAAAATCATGACAACCCGCTTAGAGGAGACTTCTGAAGCAGGTTAAATCAAAGGAGAAAGCAATGGTACGAGCAATTTCATATGTATTAACTTTTAGTGGCGGTGCTGTATTTGGCATCGCTTTTCTCTGTTTATTACAGGCAGGGAAAGGGTATCCGAAGAAGGAGGAGTAATCAGTGGCAGAACAGAGAATGAAAGTCAGAGACAAGAAAGTCCAGAAGATGACCAAGGATGGTCTGGTGGAAGAAAACCTGACAGATAAATCTTCTGTTCGTGTCAGTAACCGTGTCGGTGATGTGCAGATGGGAAGAAAACAGGGGGAAAAAGAAGAAAACCTTGTGGATAAGTCTCCCCGCCAGTCTGAACGGAGTGGGAAAAATATTCGACCCTCTGTGCAAAAATCCAGAGATGCACCGGAACTGATACGGACAGAGAAGCAAAGTGAGGATTTTGGACAGTGTAGTAAACAGCAAAATAGAAAAAGAATCCGTGCTGAAGTCGGAAAAGAATCCAGACTTGCAGAAAAATCCGAAGCCGGACAGTCAGGGAGACTGAAAGAAAAACGTGCTGATCTATCAGAAAACAGAGGAGACAGCCGGAGAAATCAGACAGGTGGCAGCAAAAAGCCAAAACAAAAACAACGTTTGAAGTTTGCTTATGAGGAAACTGGTGCTTCTGTGAAAAATGACAAAGATATGGAGAAATTGAACCAGATGGATACGGATGGAGTCAATTTCCGCCATCAGAAACAGAAAGAAAAAGCCAAAAAGTTTTCTTATGAAGAAGCAAGAAAGAAAAAGGAAGCAAAGCAGCATTCCAAGAAAGCACAGGTCTATCAGGCAAATGAAGGGGAAGCTCCTGGAAAGAAGAAATCCCGCTTGAAGTTTGGAGAAGGGGAATCTGTGAAAACTGAAAAAACTTCTGTTGTCAAGAAAGCAGGAAGTGCAACTTCCGCAGCATTGCACCGTGAGATCAGCAAAAATGAAGATGATAATGCGGCGGTAGAAGGTGCCCATAAGTTAGAAGAAAGCGGCGAAGGTGTTTACCGGCTGGAACAGAGAAGTGCCAGACGCAGGAAACAGAGGGCATCCAGAAAAAGAAGCAGACTTGAAAGACAGGCAGAGAAACAGACACAGGCTGCAGCCCGTCAGGAGCAGAAGAAACTGAAAAAACAGATTCAGAAGCAACAGATCAAACGGGATTATGCCAAAGCGAAGAGAAGTGAACAGACAGTAGGAACAGCTACAAAAGGTACGATTGATTATATCAAGAAGATTGGCGGCAAAGTCACCAACTTCTTTAAAGAAAACCGGAAGGTGTATATCAGTGTAGCAGTTCTGATCGGATTGATGTTTCTGATCATAACGAATGTCACGTCTTGCTCTGCAGTGTTTTTACAAAATGTGATCACTTATACCGGAACCAGTTATCTGTCATCGGATCAGGCAATCCGGGAAGCGGAACTGTATTACACACAGCTGGAAGCTAATCTGCAGGAGCGGATCAACAACATGGAATCGGAAGAACCGGGGCATGATGAGTACCGCTATGATATTGGTCCGATAGAGCATGATCCGTTTATCCTGATCAGTTACCTGTCTGCAAAATATGAGGAGTTTACGTTTGAGCAGGTGAAGCCAGAACTGGATGCGTTGTTTGCAGAGCAATACCATCTGACTACTGAAGCAGTGAATGAGACTGTGACAGAGACTGCGACAGTAAGGGTTGGAGAATCTTTGGGACAGGTTGTTACCAGTGGCTATTGCAACTGCCCAATCTGTTGTGGTATTTGGAGCGGAGGACCGACTGCCAGTGGAGCATATCCAACTGCCAATCATACCTTAGCGGTAGATGCTTCCAATCCGTTTGTACCAATGGGAACAAAGGTAGTTATGAATGGTGTCGAATATACCGTAGAAGATACCGGAGCTTTCGCAAGATACGGTGTACAGTTTGATGTCTATTATGACAGTCATGCGGCAGCATCTGCACATGGACATCAAACATGGGAATGTTATCTGGCAGATGATAATGGAAGCAATGAAGTGGAAGTGACCAGGACAAGAGATGTAGATGTGCTGAATGTCACCTTAAATAGTGGAAACCTGATGTCAATCTGTCAGGACAGGTTGGGATTTTTCCAGAAAGAACTGTTCAGTGCCTACAACGATACAAAAGGCAACTTGCAGATGTTTGCAACACCGGTTGATTTTAACTGGTATTCCAGTGTGACCAGCTATTATGGATACAGGATTCATCCAATATCAGGAGCAAATCAGCTTCATAATGGTATGGATATCGGAGCACCGGAAGGGACAAAAGTAATGGCAGGGCTGACCGGAACGGTTACAACTTCTGCTTATAACGACAGCTATGGCAATTATGTTGTGATCAAGGACAGTAAAGGCTATGAACTGCGGTATGCACATTTAAGCAGCCGGAGTGTATCTGCAGGAGCATCCGTCACGAAAGGTGATGAGATAGGGCTTGTAGGAAATACTGGAAATTCTACAGGAAGCCATCTTCACATTGAACTTCTGAAAAATGGAGAGCGGTTAAACCCGATCTTTTATCTGGAAACAGGAGAAGGGGCAGGATTTGGCGGCAATGAATATACCAGTGAAGCAGCACAGCGTTTGTTAAATGAAGCAGCGAGATATCTTGGGACACCGTATGTGTGGGGTGGATATTCGCCAAGTGGATTTGACTGTTCTGGATTCGTAAGTTACTGCCTGACACATTCAGGTGTAAGGAATACAGGAAGATTAACGGCACAGGGATTGTATGACATTTGTACGCCGGTATCTCAGTCAGAAGCACAGCCAGGAGATCTGATCTTCTTTACAGGTACTTACGATGCAGGAGTTCCGGTAACGCATATCGGAATCTATGTGGGCAATGGTCAGATGATCCATTGTGGGCATCCGGTGCAGTATACGTCCATCAACTCTCCATACTGGCAGAGTCATTTCTATGGATTCGGACGATGGTAAGGAAAAGGGCGGTGTAACAGCCGTCCGGAAAGGAGAAGCGATGAAAAGTCTTGAAAAAGCAACGGCAGATTATGAGAAAGCCAAGGAAAAAATGGAAGCATCCAAAGCCAGATATGAAGCAGATTTAAAGCGTTTCAAGGCTGCGGAGATAGCAAAAACAGAAGCGGAAAATCTGGAAATTGTAAAAATTATCCGTGCAATGGATATGAGCATTCCAGAGCTGGAAGCTTTCAAAAAGAGAATGAAAAATGAACTGCCCGGCAGGGTAGAAATACAGAAGGAGGAAACAAGGTCTGATGATGAATTTAGAGAAGATGAAACAGAAGAAATCTAAAAATAGCGTGAAAAAAGGATTGCTTGCGGCAACAACGATTCTTTGCTTGACATCGCCTATGTTGCAGACACAGAGTGTGTTAGCGGCAGAGAATACAGCACCCGCAATTACGATTGAAAAGCCAGATGGCTGGAGACAGGGGGAAACGGCAGTCGCAATTACTGTGGATGCCAGTCATATGCCAGAAGGATTTTCTATCACAAAAATTGAAGCGAAAGCTGGGAAAGACGGAAGCTGGCAGGATGTGACAGGGAATGGAAGTATTTCCATTACTGGTAATCAGACGGTCTATGTGCGTGTGACAGATGGTGAGGGGAAGGTCTATGAGCAGAATCGCTCTATTAAGTGTTATGACACAGAAAAGCCTACGCTTTCTGCATCTCTGACAGATGGTGTACTGACGATTCAGGGAAATGATACCGTTTCCGGCATTACTTCTGTGACAGTTAATGGCACCACTTATACAGATCTGAAGGATGGAATGCTGAGAGTGCAACTGACACAGAAAGATTTTACAACAAAACAGATTGAAATCACGGTAACGGATGGTGCCGGAAATACTTCTGAAAAGTATGTGTTGCAGAATCCTTATTATGAATGGGCAAAGAAGCAGGCAGAGAAACAGAAAACTTCAGGTGACAGCAATGGTGCGATGGCAACCACGACCAGTGCAGATGCAACTGGGACTGAGAAAACAACGACTTCACCACTTCCGCAGGATGCACAGGCTTCTGAGCCAACAGATGCAAAAGGAACTGTGGATGATCGGACAGTGACAGGTATTGAGGAACAGCTTAATAAAGAAGGCGAGACAGCAGATTCTGTTACCAAAACAGCTACGGAAGGCACAAAAGAGTTTTATACCATTTCAACTAAGAGTGGTAAGATTTTTTATCTGATCATCGACAATTCAAAATCTCAGGATAATGTGTATTTCCTTACCGAAGTCAGTGAGAAAGACCTGATGAACTTCACACTTTCTGATTCTGTGACACTTCCGGAAGTAGATATTGTTTATGCAGAACCAGAGAAACAGGCTGAAGAAGAAAAGCCGGAAACGACAGAGACAGATGAGAAAGATAAGGTAGAGGATGAAATTCAGATGCCAGAAGACAAAAGTTTGGCAGGGACTTATCTACTGATCGGATTGGTTGCTGTTGGAGCTGCGGCAGGTGGTTATTACTTGAAAGTCTACAAACCGAAACATGAATATGATGATGAAGATGAGATGGAAGAGGATGAAAATGAATCCGAAGATTCAGAGTCAGAAAAACGGGAGGTAGACGATGCAGATGAGCAGGAAGAACAGGAAAATGCAGGGACAGAAGTTTTGAAAGATGAAGATTTCAATGATGAGGTACTAGAAGATGAAGAAGAGGAGCAGGAGTAAATGAAATTAGTGATTGCAGAAAAGCCATCGGTTGCGATGGCACTGGCTTCCGTGCTTGGAGCCAGAACAAGAAAAGATGGCTACGTGGAGGGAAACGGTTATATCGTTTCCTGGTGCGTAGGACATCTGGTTGGATTATGTGATGCATCGGAATACGATGAAAAATATAAAAAATGGAGATATGATGATCTGCCGATTGTGCCAGAATGTTGGAAACATAAGGTATTGGAAGGTACGAAAAAGCAGTTTGGAATCTTAAAGAAACTTATGAGAGATTCCAAAGTAGATGAAGTGATCTGTGCCACTGATGCAGGACGTGAAGGTGAGCTGATCTTCCGTCTGGTGTATGAGCAGGCAGGATGTAAAAAGCCGATGAAGCGACTCTGGATCTCTTCCATGGAAGAACAGGCAATTAAAGATGGATTTGCGTCATTAAAAGACGGTTCGTGTTATGACAGTCTCTATCAGTCAGCTCTTTGCAGGGCAAAGGCTGACTGGCTGGTGGGAATCAATGCGAGCCGTCTTTTTTCTGTTCTGTATAACCAGAATCTGAAAGTTGGAAGAGTACAGACACCAACACTTGCCATGATCGTGGATCGAAATCAGAAGATCAAGGAATTTACCAAAGAGAAATATTATATGGCTCATATCAAATTTGACGATATGGATGCGGTCACAGAGAATTTTCAGAAAAAAGAAGATGCAGATAAAGTGGCTGCAGAGTGTCAGGAGCGCATGTGCGAAGTGGAGAAGGATGATGTGAAAGAGAAAACGGTCCGCCCTCCGAAGCTTTATGATCTGACCACCCTGCAGAGGGAAGCTAACAGAATGTTTGGCTATACCGCACAGCAGACATTGGATGCTGTGCAGGAGATGTATGAGCAGAAGCTTGTCACTTATCCGAGAACAGACAGCCAGTATCTGACAGATGAGATGGGAGAAAGTACAGAAACTCTGATTCAGATGTTATTTGGGAAAATGCCTTATGCTGAAGGTCTGGAATATCAACCGGACGTGAGTAAGGTATTAAATTCAAAGAAAGTATCCGATCACCATGCGATTATCCCAACCATGGAAGTAGCCAAAGCAGATATTGGTGAACTGAAAGAACGAAGCCGCAAGATTTTGTATTTGATCAGTGCCAGGGTTCTGACAGCAACTGCAGATCCTTATATTTATGAGAGTCATAAATGTCAGATTACCTGCAATTATCATACGTTTTATCTCAATGCAAAGAAAACAAAACAGGAAGGGTTCAAGACAATTGAGAAAAAACTGAAACAGTTCTTTGGAATCATTGCAGAAAAAGAAGAGCCGGAGTTGGATATCTGGGCAGGCAAGCATTATGGTCCCTGTGATTCTTTTGTATCGGAGCATTTTACACAGCCACCGAAACAGTACACAGAAGATACCCTGCTTTCTGCGATGGAACGTGCAGGGAATGAAGAGCTGACCGAAGATACAGAAAAGAAAGGACTTGGTACTCCTGCAACAAGGGCAGCAATCATTGAAAAACTGATTCAGTCTGGCTTTGTGAAAAGGGAAAAGAAAAATCTGGTGCCGACAGATGATGGAAATGTGCTGATTACGGTTCTACCGGATGAGATTAAATCTCCGAAGATGACCGCAGAGTGGGAAATGGCATTGAATCATATTGCCCAGAATACAGAGACAGCAGATGAATTCCTAAATGGGATTACAGAGCTGATGCAGGAACTGGTTGCCAGGTATCAGGGGATTTCAGAAGAGAAGAAAAATCAGTTTCAGGGAAAGGCAAAAGGAGAAGTCATTGGCAAATGTCCCCGCTGTGGAGCAGATGTCAGGGAAGGAAAAGTAAATTTTTACTGTTCTGACCGGAAATGTGCTTTTACCTTATGGAAAAATGATAAATTTCTTGCAAGCCAGGGAAAAAAGATGGATAAGGTGGCAGCAAAGAAGTTCCTGTCTAAAGGAAAAATCCATTATAAGGATCTGGTATCAAGAAAAACAGGGAGACAGTATGAAGCAACTGTGGAGATGGTCGATCCCGGAGAGGGAAATGTACAGTTCAATCTTATTTTTCCACAACGATAAGTAGTGTATTGCAGGCAGTCTAAGGACTGTCTGTTTTAATACAAATATATGAAAGAGAGGACCTTAGCATGAAGAAAAAAGGTAATTTTAGAAAAGTAGTATCTGGCTTGCTGGCAGGCATGACAATGCTTAGTACAGTGCTGTCTCCGATGACGGCATATGCAGCGGAGATCCAGCCAGAGGAAAAACCTCCACTTTATGAGGAAGTGAAAGACCTTCTGGATGAAGATGAGGTGGTGACTGCCAAAGATTATGAAATTGAAACAGGCAGTGTATTTGATGTGAAATCAGATTACACGGGACTGGAAATCAAGGATGATAACAAGGTCAAAGTCACATTTGAGGAAGCAAAGAATGACAAGGATGAGGATTTTACGACAGATCATGCGGACACTTACAAAGCGGTCTATTATGTGGAACCGGTAAATCAAGAGCATCCGAAGTACCAGATCAGCCGAAAACTGATTGTGCGTGAGAAAGCAACAGAAGCTCAGACTGAAACTGCAGGGAGTGAAGCAGTGACCGAATCAGAAACCGCTGGCAGTGAACAGCAGACAGAGGAAGCGGAGGATTCAGAAGCAGACTCGGAGATTACCGATATTGACGCTGATGAATTTGATGATTTAGTAGAGCAGGCACAGAATCAGGATACCTATGATGAAGAATCAGGGTTAGAGCTTCATGATGTTTTGGAACAGGCAGGAGACGAAGGTGTGGATCTTGATGCTATGGAAGAGGGAGAGATTGCAACATTTGAAGCAGTTTCAGCTTATTCAGCAAGAAGTACACAGCAGGTAACAATTGAAAAAGGACCACTGTATAGATATGCAGATTATAATCTTGGAACCTATCTGACAGAGCCGTACTATATCAGCTACGGAAACGTCAGAGCAATTGCGTATTGTGTACAGCCAGCTAAGCCAGGACCTGGATCTGGAAATTATACAATTACAAAGATTGGAGACAATCAGGCGTTAGCAAAAGTGTGTTATTACGGCACAGATGCCGCAGGGAGCGAAAGCTTTTTTGCGAATAAACACACGGATTTTTCAGAAGGAAAAAGATTCATCATCATTCACATGGCTGCATCATATGCCAACGGAAGCAGTGATGCATTTTACGGAACCAATGCTACAGGAGAGGCTTTGGCAAAAGAACTCTATAATTATTGTGTGAATAAGCCGGAAATACCAGATGTAGCGATGTCATTTTCAAAGCCGGATGTAAAAGCTTATGTAGATAGAAATGTTCAGAGAACGGAGAACATTAAGTTCAACGCATCTTCCCAGCAGAAAATCACAATGGACTTACCAAAAGGAGTAAAGCTCCATAATGTATCTACTGGAACCGTAAGTGCGGCAGGTGCAAGCGTAACAATTGGAGGAGGAACCACGTTTTATCTCTCAGCTCCTCTGACACAGACAAGAGATGTAAGTGATACTTTTTCTGCAAAAATGAAGGGAAGTATTACAAAAGATTATTCAGCATATAAATTGACTACGAATGCAAGTGTTCAGGATCTGGCATTTGTATTTGGAGAAGGTGTTGCTGATGAAAAATATGTAAGCTTAAAGGTGTCATGGATTGAACAGGCTACGATCGAAATCGTAAAGAAAGACGATACAGCGAATGTCAATCTTGCAGGTGCAGTATTTGGCGTTTACAGCGATGAGGCTTGTACAAAGCTGATCACTCAGATGCCTGCAACAGATAAGAATGGAAAATCCTCTGTTACGATTATCAAGACACAGGATACCGTTTATCTGAAAGAAATCACAGCACCACAGGGATATGTAGTAAATGCAACGGCAACAAATGTAAAACTGGTAGCAAGTAAGACCTCAGCTGTAACCGTGGAAAATAAGGAGCAGCTTGCAGAGCTTACTGTTTATAAAGAAGGTCAGGTGCTTACCGGAGCAGAAGTCAGTGAGAGTGGAACCGTATTCCATTATGAGAACCGCAGACAAAAAAATGCTGTTTACAACGTGTATGCCGGAGCAGATATTGTGACTGCGTATGGTACAAAAGTGTACAGCAAAGGTGATCTGGTGAAAGAAAATCTGACAACAGGTGAGAACGGCTCTGTTACCCTGAAGAATCTCCATCTAGGAACTTATGTGGTAAAAGAAGCAAAAGCACCGGACAACTTCTATAATGGCGGCGAAGAAAAGACAGTGACGCTGACTTATGCCGGACAGAATAAAGAAGTTGTATTTGCGGATGTCACCTTCAACAATGAGCGTCAGAAAGCAGAAGTCACTGTAGTAAAACAGGATAAAGATACAAAGAAACCGCTGGAAGGTGGTATTTTCGCCCTGTATGCGGCAGACGATATCAAAAATGCAGATGGTGTAGTTGTTGTAAAGAAAGGCACCCTGATTGAGAAAGCCACTACCGGTGAGGATGGAAAGGCAAAATTCACAGCAGATCTGCCTATCAATCATTCCTATTCCGTAAAAGAAGACCAGGCACCAGAAGGCTATGTAAGAAATACAGAAGACGTGTATACGTTCAAGTTCTCTTACACCAATGATAAAGAAGCAACCGTATCTTTCGCCCATACCTTCAGCAATGACCGTGTGACAGCAAAAATCAATTTATTCAAAGTTGATAAAGAAACAGGAAAAGCCGTTCCGCAGGGCGATGCAACACTGAAAGGTGCAGTCTACGGATTATATGCCCGTGAAGATATCGTGCATCCGGATGGAGCAACCGGTGTGATTTATAAAGCAGGGGAACAGGTGGCTTCTCTTACAACGGATGAAAAAGGACAGGCTTCTGTAGATGGCTTATATCTTGGCAAATATTACGTCAAGGAGATCACACCACCGACCGGATACCTGGCAGATACAGAAGAACATGATCTTGAATGTAGTTATGAAGGTGATATGACTGCAGAAGTAAAAAGAGAATGCATTTCCAGTGAACAGGTGATCAAGCAGCCGTTCCAGATTATCAAAGCAGCCAACAATGGAAAGACCGATGCAGATCTGTTATCCGGAGCCGGATTTACAGTTTATCTGAAATCTTCCCTTACAAAGAAAGCAGATGGAAGCTATGATTTTGATTCTGCTAAACCAGTAGTGAGTGGAGAAAACGGAGCTACTGAGATTTTTACAGATGAAAAAGGTTATGCCTGCAGTATTCCATTACCATTTGGAAGCTATATTGTCCGTGAAACAACAACACCACACAATTACAAGCCAGTCGATGATTTTGAAGTGAATATCACAGAGAACCATCCGAATGAGCCACAGATCTGGCGTGTGCTTCTGGACAAAGAGTTCAAGGCAAAATTGAAAATTGTGAAAAAAGACGATGAAACAAAGAAATCCGTCCTGATTGCAGGAACAGAATTTAAGGTATATGACCTGGATAACAAAAAATACGTGGAGCAGGTAACTACTTATCCTGTGACAACCACACACAAGTCCTATTTTACAGACAGTCAGGGTTATCTGATCATGCCAAAGAACCTGAAAATCGGACATTACCGGATTGAGGAAGTCAACGCACCGGAAGGGTACACAATCAACAAGAATTATATGGAGATTGCTGTTGATGCAAACACTGCTTATCAGATGGATTCAGAAAGCGGCGATGCCATTATCACAGTTGATTACGAGAATCATCCGGTAAAAGGAAAGCTGACGATCTATAAAAAAGGTGAGATGCTGAGTGGATTCAAAAAGGATTTTGTTTATGAAGAAAAATATCTGAAAGGTGCAGAGTTTAACGTCTATGCAGCGGAAAATATCTACACACCGGATTATCAGAAAGATGAAAATGGAAACAGACAGCTGATTTATGCAAAAGATGCTCTGGTAACAACGGTAACGACCGGGGAAGACGGAAAAGCAGTTGCAGATAACCTGCCGCTTGGTTCTTACTATGTGGTAGAAAAAACAGCACCGGAAGGATTTGTTCTGAACCATGACAGATCGGATGTAGCATTTGTCTATGCAGATCAGGATACACCTGTGATCGAACAGGAAGTGACTGTTGGTGATGACAGACAGAAAGTTGCAATCCAGGTAGAAAAACAGGATGCAGAAAACGGAGCAACGGTAGAAGGTGCAGTCTTTGGCATTTATAACAAAGATGATATCAAAGCAGAAGGCAAAGTCATTGTCAACGCTGATACCCTGTTACAGGAAATGACTTCTGATAAAGATGGAATTGCTTCCTGTACGCTGGATCTGCCACTCGGACAGTATTATGTAAAAGAGTTAAAGGCACCGGCAGGATTCGTTTCTTCCGATGAAGTTCTGAATCTGGATGCTTCTTATCAGGGACAGGACGTGAAGACAGTAAAACTGAAAACAGTGAAGAAGAATCAGCCGACAACGGTTGAAATTACAAAATCAGATGTGACAACAGGTGTGGAACTGGATGGAGCAAAACTCACCGTTCTTGATAGAGAGGGGAATGTCGTAGATCAGTGGACTTCTGTAAAAGACCAGCCACATGTGATTAAACGACTGACCGTTGGGGAGGAATATACCCTTCGTGAAGAAATCGCACCGTATGGATATCTGAAAGCAACGGATGTGAAGTTCACACTGGAAGATACCGCAGAGATTCAGAAGGTAGAGATGAAAGATGAAGTGCCGACAGGACTTTTAATCATCAACAAAAATGGAGAATTTTTGGATAAAGTGACACTTCTGGACAATGTAAAAGGCACTGTGGAGCATCTCTTCGAATATGTAACCGGAAGCCTTACAGATGTGACTTTCGATGTATTTGCTGCGGAAGATATCAAAGCGGCAGATGGTGTCAGCAAAGATTATTACAAAGCAGATGAAAAAGTAGGAACTATTACTACAGATTCCAATGGTATTGCACAGATGGATAATCTCCCGGCAGGCAAATACTATGTGAAAGAAGTTAAAACTGCCCATGGCTATGTATTGGATGGAGAACCGAGATATGTTGATCTTTCCTACCGTGATCAGGACACACCGGTAATCACTTATGATGAAAAATGGCAGAATACCCGTCAGAAAGTAAAGGTTACTGTTCTGAAGAAAGAAAAAGATACAGACCGTGTTCTTGCAGGCGGCGTCTTCGGCCTTTATACCAGTGAAGATATCAAAAATGTAAACGGAGATGTGTTGCTTGAGAAAGATTCCCTCATCGAGCAGAAAGCAACCGATGAGAAAGGACAGATCACTTTTGCGGCAGATCTTCCAGTAGATGGAAAATATTATGTAAAAGAGAACAGTGCACCGGACGGATTTGTGACAACGGAAGAAGTGCAGGAGTTTACCTTTGAATATGCCGGAGAAGATCAGGCAGAAGTAAGCTATGATTTTACGTTTGAAAATCAGCCGACCACAGTGGAACTGACAAAAACAGACCTGACCACAGGCAAAGAACTTCCAGGTGCACACCTGAAAGTGACGGATGCAGATGGAAATGTTGTGGATGAATGGACTTCTACAGAAGGATCTCATGTGATCAAAGAACTTGTTGTAGGTAATGAGTATACCATGACGGAAACAAAACCGGCAGACGGATATGTTACTGCAGAGAGCATTACCTTTACGGTTGAGAATACAGCTGAGATTCAGAAGCATGAGATGAAAGATGATGTGACCAAGGTTCAGATCAGCAAGACAGATATCACAGGAGATACAGAGATTCCTGGTGCAAAACTAACGATTCTTGATAAGGACGATCAGGTAGTAGAGAGCTGGACTTCCACAGAGGAGGCACACTATATTGAAAAACTGCCAATTGGTAGATACACCTTACGAGAGGAACAGGCACCAAAAGGATATCTTCTGACATCGGATGTGACATTTGAGGTGAAGGATACTGGAGAAATCCAGAAAGTGGTTATGAAAGATGATACTGCCAAGGGAAAAGTCATTCTCAATAAGACAGATAAATCATCTGGGGAACCGCTGAAAGGAGTAGAATTTGAATTCCGTGACAGCAAAGGAAAGGTCCTGGAAACCTTAAAAACAGATGCTGCCGGTCATGCCGAGAGTAAGCTGTATGAGATTGCCGCATTCAAGAACGGCAAATATGATACAGCAATCAAGTATTATCTGGTGGAGACAAAAACACTGGATGGATACACACTGGATCAGACCAAGCATGAAGTGACATTTGCCTACGCAGACGACAGTACGCCGGTTGTAGAAGTTACTTTCAATCTGACAAATGAGAAACCGGAAGTTCCGGAAACACCAAGCACACCAGATGTGCCGCAGTCCCATGAAGAGACGAAGGTATCAGATGCACCGAAGACAGGAGATAACACAAATATCTGGCTGCCGATTCTGCTTCTGCTTATCTCTACCGGAGGCATGGCAGGACTTTATATCAGCAGAAAGAAAATCAGAAAACAGTAATCCTCAGTAAAGGGGGCCCTGAATCAGGGCTCCCTTTAAAATACAAAAATTCACAGAAAGGGACAGAAAAATATGATGAAAACAATGGAAAAGAGACAGGAAGCAAGAAAGAACCAGGAGAGAACTTTAAAAAGAATGATGGCTTATCAGAAAAAAGCCGAGCAGATGGTCAGCAGGAAAAGAATGAACCATCACATGATCAGAAAGGGGTAAAAGCGTATGATGAACAGAAAAGAATTTTATGAATATGTCAAAGATAATGTAAAAGACTATTTGCCGGATTCATATCAGAATGGAGAAATCCGTATTGAAGAAGTTGCAAAAAATAATGGATTAAGGTTGACTGGCATTTCAATTCCACAGGGTGATCAAAGAGCTGTGCCGATGGTATATCTGGATTCTCTTTATATGGAATATGTCAATGGAAAAAATCTGGATTCCTGTGTGGGTGATGTGGCAGATATGCGTATTGAAGTGCAGGACAAAGCGGCATTTATCAATATGGGTCTTCCGGATATTTTGGATTATGAAAAAATGAAGGACAAATTACAGGTGAGAATCTGTGACCGGGAATGGAATGAAGAACGCCTGGCTGATAAAGTTGTTACCGAACATGGAGATTTTGCAGCATATTACGCAGTGAATGTGGAAGAAAACGAGGGAGGAATTGGTAGTATTCCGGTTACTGTCAATCTTATGAATGAATGGGGTGTGACAGCAGAACAAATCCAGGCAGATGCAGTGGCGGCAGACAGAAATCGTGGTGTTGTTTTGATGGACATGAATGAAATGATAAAATCCATGATTTTTGGTGAAGAAGCAGAAAATCTTTTGAATGAAAAACTGAATGTTGAAGCAATGGAAAATCCAATGTTCTGTCTTTCAAATGCACAAAAAATGAATGGTGCATCACTGTTACTGCAGGAAGATATTCGTAAGCAGATCGGTGAATGCCTGGGAAGTGATTATTTTGTTCTTCCCTCTTCAATTCATGAGGTGCTGATTCTTCCTGATAACGGAATGTTTGAAGTACCGGAATTAAATGCCATGGTACAGGAAGTCAATGAGACGCAGGTAGAGAGGCAGGAACAGCTTTCGGATAAGGTTCAGTTCTGTGATGGAAAGACAGCAGTTATGGAAAATGCCGAACGCAGGGAAGCACGTCTGGAGAAAGAAAAAGCAGCAGAAAAAGCAACTGGGAGAACAGAAGCAAAAGGTGGAATCCATGGAAAACTGGAGAAAGCCAAGGCGGAGATCAAAGCAAAAGGGACAGATACAATCCCAAAGAATAGGGCGAAAGACCTTGCCTCAGTATTATAACGAGAAATAACGATGATTTTGAGGGGACTGTGTGAGCAGTCCCTAATTTTATGAAGATGGAGGAGAAAAGAATATGGACTGGTGTTTATATGGTGATGATAAAAGAAAGGAAATGGATAGAGATTTAAAACCGGAATATCTTTTGGATGACTTACGGAGATATCAGGATGTATTTGGTGAAGAATTTGGTGTAAAAGAGCTTCTTATGCTGGAGGATATCCGGGTAAAGGCTATGATTGCCGGAGCACTTGCAGATATGCCGGAATTTCTTATTGATCAGATTGGAAAAGCAAGTAACAGTAGTAATTTTCCTTCTATGACAAGGGCAATGGAACGGATTGCCGATGTTGTAGAAGAAAAGTGGGAAGAAGAAAGGGAGTAACAGATGGCAAATAAATTATATGCAATGGAACTTCTGACGGAGGAAGTGGCAAAGGATGTTGCTGCCAATCCGCAGGAATGGATGCGGTTTCTAAATACTGCATCCAGGCTGTACCGGTACACTTTTCCGGAACAGCTCTTGATCTATGCACAGCGTCCGGGAGCAACAGCCGTGGCATCCATGGAAATCTGGAACCAGAAGATGTACCGATGGATTAAAAAGGGTTCTAAAGGAATTGCCCTGATAGATAACACATCCGGACCAAAAACGAAACTCCGATATGTTTTTGATGTGCAGGATACTTATAAGGTAAAAAATCTGGGCAGAGATCCGCAGTTATGGAATCTTAATCCAGAAGGAGAACAACTGGTGGCAGATTATCTGCAGGAGCGGCTGGCACTGGAAGCAACAGAGGGAGGATTAGCAGAGGTTCTTCACCAGGCGGCAGAAGAAAGTGTGCAGGCCTGGTTGCCGGATGCTTTCGACGAACTGCAAATGGATGTAGCCGGCACTTTTCTGGAAGATCTGGATGAACAGAATCAGAAAGTGGAGTTCCGGGAACTGATGACAAACAGTGTCTGGTATGTGTTACTGAACCGATGCGGACTGGATGTGCAGGAATATCTTGATGCAGAGGATTTTCGTCATATTACAGATTTTAACCAGTTAAAGGTTATTGGACACCTTGGAAGTTCTGTGAATGAGATCAGCAGACCGGTATTGATGCAGATTGGACGATATGTGTTGAATGACTTGGAAAAAGATCTGAAAACGGTTGCAAAAGAAAAAGAAGTAGCTTATAATGAATTTAACACGTTAATTCGTGAAAGCAAAACAAGGAACACAGAAGATAGAGGAGAAAATAAGGAGGAAACAGAGCATGAGAGAGATCACTTACAGCCAGAATGGAGAGTACCAGATTCCGGATATCAGTCTGGAGGAGACGAGAGGAACGATCGGGAAGTACGGATTGATGAGGAAAGAGTATCTGAGAAACCACAAAGTAGCCAGATTCAACATTCTGACCTTACAGAACCGTCTGGACAGTCATCTGATGGAAATCGACAGCCAGGCAAGGCAGAGAGTAGACAACCTGATGTCAGAACTTCTGGAGAAAAACCCGGCACCGGACAAAATGGCAGACGGGATGGCATGGACCAGACACATGAACCAGATCAAAGCACAGGCAGAGGAACTGGTAATTCAGGAGATTATTTACAATTAAGTCTGTTCCCGACAGAAGAGGAACAGTTAGGAGAAATAAGGAAAGCGGTAGCTGCATTAGAACAGCCAGCCGCTTTTCTTATTTCTGATGAAGTAGTAGATGATATTCTCCGCACGGGAAGTGGACAGAAAAATACACTGTTTCATATTACGGCAAGACTGATTGAAGGTCTGGATAATGAAGAAATGCAGAACTTCCTGAAGGAGGAATATGAAACAGGTGGAAAAGGATTTACCATAGATGGACAGAAAATCAGTATCTGGTATGACAATGATGGTATCCGTATCCGACGGGGAGATTCCGCCAGAAGAAACTTTGATCGCATGGTTACGTGGGAAGAAGCGGCGGACAGAATCCGGGATATGTATGAGGATAGAAGTTACGTGGATAATCTGATTTCCAATAACGCCATTGAACAGGAGCAGGAAGAAATGACCAATCTTCTTGCACTCCATTTTCGGGATACCAGCAGAAACCGGGAGGAGCAGCAATCATATTCGGATTGGCAGGATGTCGTGCGGGAAGCTTGGACAGATTCAGCGGAAGCAGATGCAATTGCCCATCGCTTTGAATGGCTGCAGAAAGATATGGATGAGAATCCAGAAGATTATCGCAGGTGGGAGATTCAGCATAATCCGGAATATTTCCAGCGTTTTCAGGATCTCCAGAGGGAGCGTTCCTGGGTAGACCAGAAATTTACGGTCGAACGTCCGGCCCTTTCCTTTATCACACAGGATGAGATAGATGCAGTCCTTAGAAGAGGCGGGATCACTGCCGGAGGACGGAATCGGATCTATGAGTATTTCATGGAACATCACGATATAAAGGATGCAGCTGAGTTTCTGAAAAATGAGTATGGTACAGGTGGAGCAGCACCTGGGATACCGGGAGCGTATGAATCCGATGCTTCCCATGATGCGAAAGGATTAAAACTTGCGAAAGGGAAGATTGGCAGTCCAGATGTAGAAGTTCTATTAAAGTGGAATAAGGTTGCAGAACGTGTCCGTCAGCTGATTCGCACCGATGATTTCTTATCACCGGAAGAACTGGAAAAGTATGAAGAACGGCAGGAAGCACAGAGACAGGCGGATCTGGAAGGAGCTCAGCAGGCTTTGGAAGTGGAGCAGGAAGGCTCTGATCAGCAGGAAATACGAGAGGAAAATCAGGAACCGTCGGAGGTTGAGACACAACCGGAAGCAGTAGAAGATGCAGAAAAAAAGGAAGATATAACACCAGAACAGTCTGATATTCCAGCAACAAACTTCCATATCACAGATGATGAACTGGGACAGGGAACACCAAAGGAAAAGTTCCGTGCTAATATCATGGCAATCCAGCTTTTAAAGAAATGCGAGGAAGAAAACCGCAATGCCACACCAGACGAACAGGAGATTTTATCCCGATATGTAGGCTGGGGAGGTCTTGCTGATGCTTTCGATGAAACAAAATCCGCATGGGAGACGGAATATCTGGAATTAAAGACAGTCCTTACACCGGAAGAATATGCAGCAGCCAGAGCTTCTACCTTAAATGCCCATTACACACAGCCAATCGTGATTGAAAGTATGTATCAGGCGTTGGAAAATCTGGGATTTACAAAAGGAAATATCCTGGAGCCATCCATGGGTGTTGGTAACTTCTTTGGAATGCTTCCTGAGAAGCTGAACCAGTCAAAACTCTATGGTGTGGAACTGGACAGTATCAGCGGTAGAATTGCAAAACTGCTTTACCCAGATGCCAATATCCAGATTAAAGGTTTTGAGAAGACAGATTATCCGAATGATTTCTTCGATGTGGCAATCGGAAATGTGCCATTTGGAGCTTATAAAGTGAATGACAGGCAATATGACCGCTATAATTTTATGATTCACGATTATTTTCTGGCAAAGACAATCGACCAGTTGCGTCCGGGTGGTGTGGCAGCTTTGATCACAACAAAAGGAACCATGGATAAAGCATCACCGGAAGTCCGAAAGTATCTGGCAGAACGTGCCGATCTCCTTGGAGCCATCCGCCTGCCGAACACAGCATTCAAAGCAAATGCAGGAACGGAAGTCAGTGCAGATATTTTATTCTTCCAGAAGCGTGACAGCATGACAAAAGAGATGCCGGAGTGGGTGAATCTTGGAAGTGATGCCAATGGAATTACGGTCAATCAGTATTTTGCAGACCATCCGGAAATGATTCTGGGTGAGATGAAAGAGGTATCCGGTCCGTATGGTATGGAAACAACCTGTATGCCGATAGAAGGTGCTGATCTTGAAGTCCAGCTTGCAGAAGCTGTCAGGAATATTCATGGAAATATGGCACCTGCAGTTGATGTGGATGCAGAACTGGATGATGTACCAGAGAGTATCCCGGCAGATCCGAATGTTCGTAATTACAGTTATGCGGTTGTAGATGATCAGGTATATTACCGTGTTAACTCTCTGATGAATCAGGTAAAGATGCCTGCCGCTACTGCAGAACGTGTAAAAGGTATGGTGGAGATCCGAGACACGGTGCGTGAACTGATTGCCATGCAGATGGAAGAATCCGTAACAGATGAAGAAATTCACAAACAGCAGGAGAAATTGAATCAAGTATATGATGCTTACACAGCAAAGTATGGAGTCATCGGAAGTAATGCAAACAAGCGGGCGTTTTCTGATGACGCTTCTTATTGTCTGTTGTGTTCTCTGGAAGACCTGAACGAAGATGGAACATTGAAGCGAAAAGCAGACATGTTTACGAAACGAACCATCAAAAAGGCAGTGGCGGTAACCAGTGTGGAAACTGCGACAGAAGCCTTAGCATTATCATTGAATGAAAGAGCAAAGGTGGATCTGTCCTATATGGCACAGCTGACAGGAAAGACAGAAGAAAAAATCACGGAGGAACTGGTTGGAGTTATATTTAAGAACCCACTGACAGACCAGTGGGAGAGTGGAGATGAGTATTTATCTGGAAATGTCAGGGAGAAGTTAAACACAGCAAGAACCTTTGCAGAGAATCACCCGGAATTCACACCGAATGTCCGTGCATTGGAAGCAGTTCAGCCAAGAGAACTGGAAGCATCTGAAATCGAAGTAAGGATTGGGGCAACCTGGATTGAACCATCGGATTATCAGGACTTTATGAGGGAACTGCTTCATACTCCGTGGTATCTTGCACAGAAGGAGATACAGGTAAAATATTCTGAGGTGAATGGTGAGTGGCGGATTACCGGGAAAAATGCAGACAGTCCAAGAAATGCGTTTGCCTATGCAACGTATGGAACCGAGAGGGCAAATGCTTACCGGATTCTGGAAGATACACTGAATCTGAAAGATGTTCGTATCTATGATAAGAGTGTCAATGAAAATGGGGATGAGATTCGTGTCCTCAATAAAAAAGAAACTATGCTGGCATCACAGAAACAGGATGCCATGAAAGCAGCATTTAAGGATTGGATTTTCAAAGATCAACAGAGACGTGAAAGACTGGTAAGAGTTTATAATGAACGGTTTAACAGTATCCGTCCCCGTGAATACGATGGCAGTCATCTGACTTTCCCAGGAATGAACCCGGAAATTGAACTTCGCCCACATCAGAAAAATGCTGTCGCACATCAGCTTTACGGGGATAATGTGCTTCTGGCTCATGTAGTAGGAGCTGGGAAGACCTACGAGATGGTAGCGGCTGCAATGGAGAGCAAACGTCTGGGATTATCACAAAAGAATCTATTTGTCGTGCCGAACCATCTGACAGAGCAGTGGGGAGCCGAGTTCCTGCAGTTATATCCGGGAGCCAATATCCTGGTGGCAACCAAGAAAGATTTTGAACCGGCGAACCGGAAAAAGTTCTGTGCCAGAATCGCTATGGGAAACTATGATGCGATTATCATCGGTCATTCCCAGTTTGAGCGTATCCCAATCTCTGATGAGAGGCAGGAAGCCATGCTGCGGAAGCAGATTGACGATCTGGAAATCGCAATCCAGAGTGCAAGATATGAGCAGGATGGCGGCCGCTATACGGTAAAGCAGATTGAAAAGACCAGAAAAACGCTGATGACAAGACTGGAGAAGCTGAATCAGAAAGAGAAAAAGGATAATGTAGTTACCTTTGAAGAACTGGGAGTGGATCATCTGTATGTAGACGAGGCACACAGTTATAAAAATGCGTTCCTTTATACAAAAATGAGAAATGTAGCCGGAATTGCCCAGAACGAAGCACAGAAATCAGCAGATATGTTTAATAAATGTCAGTATCTGGATGAGATTACCGGTGGAAAAGGCATTACCTTTGCAACGGGCACACCGATCAGCAACAGCATGACGGAACTTTATGTCATGCAGAGATATCTGCAGAACAGCAAATTACAGAATATGGGCTTGGGATTATTTGATTCCTGGGCATCCACGTTTGGAGAGGTTGTGACCAGCATTGAACTTGCACCGGAAGGAACCGGATACCGAGCAAAATCCAGATTCGCCAGATTCTATAATATCCCGGAACTGATGAATATGTTCAAGGAGATTGCAGATATCAAGACTTCGGATCAGTTGAATCTTCCAGTACCGGAAGCGGAATACGAAACTGTAGTATTGAAACCAACAGAACAGCAGAAAGAAATCGTAGCAAGCCTAGGAGAGCGTGCGGAAGTGGTAAGAAACGGTGGCGTAGATGCTAGTGTAGACAATATGCTGAAAATTACCAATGACGGAAGAAAACTGGCACTGGATCAGCGATTGGTCAATGAACTATTGCCAGACGATCCGGGCAGTAAAGTGTCGGTCTGTGCAGAAAAAAGCTATGAAATCTGGAAAGATACAGTTGTACAGAAATCGGCGCAGATCATTTTTTGTGACTTGAGCACACCGAAAGGCGATGGCAGTTTCAATGTTTACGATGACTTGAAACAGAAGCTGATGGCGAAAGGTGTACCGGAAAAAGAAATTGCATTCATTCATGATGCAAATACCGAAGCAAAGAAGACGGAGCTGTTTGGAAAAGTAAAATCTGGGCAGGTTCGTTTTTTGATTGGTTCAACAGCAAAGATGGGTGCCGGTACCAACGTGCAGGATCGTCTGATTGCTCTGCATCATCTGGATATTGGCTGGAAACCGTCTGATCTGGAGCAGAGGGAAGGACGTATCATCCGGCAGGGAAATCACAATAAAAAGGTTCATATCTTTCGGTATGTGACAGAATCCACCTTCGACAGCTACATGTGGCAGTTGATCGAAAATAAACAGAAGTTCATCTCCCAGATTATGACGAGCAAAGCACCGGTCAGAAGCTGCGAAGATGTGGACGAAGCGGCACTGTCCTATGCAGAGGTTAAGGCACTGGCAACTGGAAATCCGGCAGTAAAAGAAAAGATGGCACTGGACGTGGATGTGGCAAAACTGAAACTTTTAAAAGCCAATCACATGAATAACCAGTACCGTCTGGAAGATGATATTGCAAGAAATTTTCCACAGCAGATTGCAAAATTGACCGAGACTATTGATAGCTACAAAGCGGATATTGCCCATTATCAGGAGCATAAAATCACAGATCCAGAACAGTTTTCCATGGAGATCAGCGGCAAAGTATTTACAGAAAAGAAAGAAGCAGGAGCGGCACTACTGGCAGTCTGCAAGGACATGAAAGCAGTCGATGCAGCAATGGATATCGGAAACTATCAGGGATTCAACATGAGAATCCAGTTCGACAGCTGGAGTAAGGAGTTTATCCTGTCTGTGAAGCATGAATCGGTATCGAAAGTTCATCTGGGAGCAGATGCCCTGGGAAATATCACCCGTATCAATAATCTTCTGGAAAGCTATCCGGAGAAACTGGCAGAAGCGGAGCAACGATTGGAAACGGTACAGGAGCAGCTTACAAATGCCAAAGAGGAAGTTGGAAAGCCATTCACAAAAGAAGAGGAACTGAACCAGAAACTGGAGCGACTGTCAGAACTAAATGCCCTTCTTAATATGGATGAACGGGAAGACACAGAAGCAGAGCAGTCAGAATCGAAAGAGAAAGAAGAACGACCGGCACGTGGTTCTATCCATGAGAAATTGCAGATTTATAAAGAAAAAAGCCAGCGGGAAAGCGAGAATGGCAGGGAAGATAGAAAAAGGGACTTCGGTCTGGAATAAGAAAACAGGAAAGATGGCATAATTTGGTAGAAAGAATGTTCTGCCGGTTATGCCACTTTTGGGAATACAGGAGGAACTTATATGGCGAGAAACATGATAACAGGAATAGAAACGCAGAAAATGCAGGAATATACACAGGAACAAATAGACCGTGCAGAACACATGGGAATAGCAATTCCAGCGGACGTAAAAGAACAGATTTTTGAATATGCAAATCTGGTTGGCGAAGAAGAGAAAGTAAGGACGCTGGTAAGAAATCTGGCAGATGCAGTCAATCGGTCAGATGAAGATAGAGTAGAGGAACTTCTGGATGATGCCCAAATGGATATTCAGGACTTACCAGATCCAACCATAGGCAAGCTGGAACTTCGGGATTATGGATATACAGCAGAGGATATGGTGCCGCTTAGAAAAGCAGCAGCCCTGGATTATCACAGAATGGGTTCTAAAATCTATTGCCTGGGTAGTGATGGCAGCAAGGGAGAGTATGCAAGTAAAGAAATGATACAGGCACATGAAGGGCTGTTTGGCATGGAATCACAGATGTGGGAACGGATAAGGGATCAGGATCTGGATTATGCAGATGAAGATTTTGGAGCATTTCAGGAGCCGATGAATGTGATTGGACAGGAAGAAGCTCTGAAATTATATGATGCCGGAGCAGATATCTATCTGATTACCAATTTTTCATCACCAATCTATGTTACAGAGCGAATGGAGATTGAACGAGGTCCGGAGCATTATCAGATGTCTACAGAAGAACTGGAACGATTCCGCAATTTGGAATGGGAGATGCAGAAATATCCGCAGATTCAGTCTTTGAAAGAGGCAAATCTGCTATTAGGGACAAGACGAACATTCGGTATTTATCAAATAAGAGATGGTTTGCCAGGTGAAAACTATGCGTTTATGAATATGAGCTTCATTGAAAGTCACGGGATGCAGATTAAAAAAGAAGACTATGAACTGGTCTATGTGGGAGAATTATTTGGAAATATGTCGCTAGATGATATATTTGAACGATTCAACATCGACAGACCAGAAGACTTTCGAGGACATTCCCTGTCTGTCAGTGATATCGTAGTTCTGAATGAGGGGGGAAAGGTAACCGCTCATTTTGTAGACAGTATCAGTTTTGAACAGCTAGATTCTTTCCTGAATCTGGAAGAACAGGTTCTTAGTGAACTGGCATATGAGGTAGGAGAACGTTACTTTGCTATTCAGAGAACAGAAGGAGGATATGATTATTCCTTTTACGATGAAGATTTCCGCCTGATGGATGGTGGCGTCTATGAAAATGGTGAAATTTCTATTGAAGAAGCGGCAGAGGAACTTTTGGAAGACGAAGGATGGACTGGAGAACGCATCCGTGGGGATTATGATCAGTTGATGGAAAAGGTAGAAGAAATGGATGAGGTTGTAATGGCAGAGATTCAGAAAAGCCAGGGCGAATATAAGCCATTGGCAAAGGTAGAAGAACTGGAAGAGGCAAATTATAACATGATTGATAATGTCCTCAATAATATGCCACCGAAGAAAGAACCGTATCTGGAATACTTTGCCGCAGAATGTGATGAGTTCCATGATATGGGAGCTTATGAAAAAAGTACCGATGTTAATCAGATTGCTGCGGTTTATGAAAAATATAGGGAGAATCCTGAGAATGCCTATCGAGTATGCAGTATGGGGATTATCTATCGTGATCCGGAAGACAGTTACTATGATGATGCTGAATTTGCAATCGTAAAAGGAAATACAGTACTTGGAAATCTGATGGACGATGTTCGATTTTATGGAGAACTTGCACTGATACGGGAAGGGATTGAGAAAATTCATGATGCATTGCCGGACTATAAGTATGTACCAATGCGGGATGTTCGGGAAGCAATGTATCCAGAGAAGATGACCACAGAACAGTTGGCAGAGGCATTGGATGAGATTGCAGAAGCTTTTGATCCGTATGAGTATCGAGATAATGTGGAGACGGGAGAAAATACGGTACAAGAGGTGATGTTGGATTTGCAGAGTGGCAATACACATTCTTATATTTCTTATCTGAAGGATATTGTAGACGAAGAATGTGACCAGTCTGTGCGTGCAGGTGTATTGATTGAAAGACTGAAAGTCTATGAGCCGGAGTTTCCAAAGAATCTGGAACCAATGGTGTATGTAAACTATTGTGAAGAAAGTGCTCTCATGAATCCAAGATGTCAGAAGTTATCCGAGCTGGATGCAAAAACAGCAGAAATGGATAAAGAATGGTATGCAAAACGTGATTCGAAGACAGAGGAACCTACAAAAATCACAAAGATATATGTGACTGTATATTATGCGGAAAAAGGTGAACAGATGCTGCATCATTTCAAGAAGTCAATAGATATTGGAAATGGACATGGCGGTATTGTGAGTCAGTTGAAGTATGATAATGAAATGAAGCTTACAGATGAGTATTGGATCAATTACCAGAAAGGTAAAGGAAGTGAAGAGTTCCAAAAATATATGGAAGATCTGACAGACATGCAGAATCATGTGCTTCCGTATCTGCAGAGCTTTTGCAATCTGGAAGAAAAAGGTGTGAAAGAGAGACGAGAACAGCAGATAACGGAAAGAAATGAAGGAAGAGCAGATGAGCGGGGAACAAGTACCGAAGCGAATGCAGTGGTCAAGGATGCAGGAAAAGCAGATAGGAAACAGGTACAACAGAAGCAGGCGGTAGTTGGAAAAGATAAGAAATTATCCATTCATGAACGGCTTGAGATTAATAAGAGGATTATTCAAGAAAAGCAGGGAAAAGATAAGCCGGAGAGAGGGGCTGATCGGGGTGTGAGATAAGTATAATATTATAATTCTAATGAAGGATGTAGGGAGTCAATCCCTGCATCCTTTTTTAATGCGTAAATATGGATTGAACGTTATAATGAAAGCAGATTGGAGATGTTTTTCTTCTAACCACATCAATTAGGAAAAGAGTATCTGTAGCAGATAAATTCAAAAGGTTTGTGAATAAATTAAAAAAGATATTCAATATTTGAAAAAAGATATGTGATATTTGTAAATGCGAATTGTACAAGGAGTTTTTTGTGTGATAAAATAATTTTGATATTGATTGCACATTAAACGGAGGAAAAGAGGATGGCAATTAGTTATAATGGATTATGGAAACAGTTAATTGACCACGGAATGAAAAAAGGAGATTTGTGTGCCAAGACTGGTCTTAGCTCCAGTACAATAGCAAAGATGACAAACTGCGAGTCGGTGAAACTATCTGTTTTGGAAAAAATCTGCAAAGAGTTGGATTGTAACTTTGGAGATTTGATTGACTATGTACCAGATAACAAAGAAAAGTAAATTACCTTATGGAGGAAAATGTAAATGGCTACGAGAAGTGCAAAAATAGATCAGAAAGCAGACCTAATATGGGCAATAGCAGATAAGCTTACCGGTGTATATAAACCACATGAATATGGAGATGTTATATTACCACTTACAGTAATCAGACGTTTTGACTGTATTCTCTCAGATACGAAGGATGCGGTATTACAGAAATACGATGAAGTAAAGAATCTTCCAATGAAAGATATTTTACTTCGTAAGGCTTCAAAAAAGGATTTTTACAATACAAGTAAATATACATTTGAAAGACTTATGGATGATCCTGACCACATTGAGGAGAATTTTAGAGAGTATCTGAATAAATTTTCAGCAAATGTGCGGGATATTCTGGAAAAATTTAAGTTTGATGGACACATCACAACGATGGCAAATAAGGGGATTCTGTATATTGTTTTAAAGGAATATACAACAGACAGAGGAAATCTTCATCCGAATGAAATCTCTAACCTTGAAATGGGATATATTTTTGAAGAAATTATAAGAAGATTCTCTGAGTCTCATAATGAAGATGCAGGACAGCATTACACTCCAAGAGAAGTTATCCAACTTATGGTTAATATTCTCTTCTATGATGATAATGACATCCTTTCTGGCAATAATGTGGCAAAGACGATTTATGATCCTGCCTGTGGAACCGGAGGTATGCTTTCTGTAGCAGAGGAATATTTACATAGTCTGAATGCATCTACAGAGCTTGTATCGTTCGGTCAGGAAATCAATGACCAGACATTTGCAATCTGTAAGGCTGATATGCTGATTAAGGGTAACAATGCTGATTACATTAAGGATGGCAACACATTATCGGATGACCAGTTTGCAGGCAGTACATTTGACTATATCCTTTCAAATCCTCCGTTTGGACGTGAGTGGAAGAATGAAAAGGCAAAAGTAGAGGAAGAGGCAAAGCTTGGCTTCGGAGGAAGATTTGGAGCAGGACTTCCGGCTACAAGTGACGGACAGATGCTTTTTCTTATGACAGCAATATCAAAGATGAAAGATATTGATAAAGGTGGAAGCAGAATTGCAATCATTCATAATGGTTCCCCACTTTTTACAGGAGATGCAGGAAGCGGACCTTCTGAAATCAGAAGATATATTCTTGAAAATGATCTGCTTGAGGCAATCATTGCTTTACCGAATGATATTTTCTATAACACAGGAATTGCAACCTATATCTGGGTATTGTCAAATAAAAAGGCAGGTACAGTCAGAGAAGGAAAAGTGCAGCTGATCAATGCCAATGAGATGTTCGTGAAGAGAAGAAAGGCATTAGGAAATAAGCGAAATGATATCTCTAAGGAAGATATTGCAGAGATTACAAAGATATATGGTGATTTTAAAGAGAGTGAAATCAGCCAGATTTATGATGACGAGGATTTTGGTTATACCAAGATTACAGTAGAAAGACCGCTTCGTGATGAAGAAGGCAATCTGGTATTGAAAAAGGGAAAGAAACAGCCGGATACCAGTCTTCGTGATACAGAAAATGTTCCGTTAAAAGAGGATATCAAAGAGTACTTTGAAAGAGAAGTACTTCCATTTGCACCGGATGCATGGGTAGATGAGAAAAAGTCAAAGGTGGGATATGAGATTCCGTTTACGAGATATTTCTATAAGTATGAAGCTCCAAGACCATCAGCAGAAATTATGGCAGAGATTATGGATTTAGAGACAGAACTATCTGGAAGTCTTGAGGAGGTATTTGACCTATGAGAGAGATGAAGGATAGTGGAGTGGAATGGATTGGGAAGATACCAAAAGATTGGGAGATTGTTCCCTTAACAAAGCAATTAGATTCAATTGTCGATTATAGGGGAAAAACACCAGAAAAAACAGAAGAAGGAACTTTTTTAGTAACTGCAAAGAATATAAAAGATGGGAAAATATGCTATGAGTTATCAAAAGAATACGTTCGTGAAGCCGATTATGAGGAGATAATGCATCGAGGAATACCACAAATTGGCGATATACTATTTACTACAGAGGCTCCATTGGGGCAAGTGGCTAATGTAGATAGAACTGATATTGCCTTAGCACAACGTATTATAAAATTTAGAGCATTAAGTACTGTTAATAACTATTATTTGAAGTATTGGATGTTGAACGAGGGATTCCAGCAGTTTTTACATTCATTATCTACTGGTTCAACAGCAACTGGAATAAAATCAAGCAAGTTATTTTTACTTCCGTTGGTTAGACCAAATATAGAACAACAAAATAAAATAGTTGAATATCTGGATGCCAAGTGTTCAAAGATTGATGAAATTGTAGAAAAGCAGAAGGTGATAATTGAAAAATTAGAGGAATACAAATTATCAATTATTACGGAAGCAGTAACCAGTGGAATAAATCCAGATGTAGAGATGAAGGATAGCGGAAGTGTATGGTTTGGAAATATTCCTATAAATTGGGAAATGAAAAGATTAAAGTATGTATTCCATATTCAGAAAGATATTGCAGGAGAAGAAGGACATACTGTTTTGTCAATTACACAAAGAGGAATAATTCCTAAAGATTTTTCTAACAATGAAGGACAGTTTGCAAATAGCTATGCAAATTATCAGTTAGTCCATAAAGGTGATTTCGCAATGAATCATATGGATTTGCTGACCGGTTGGGTAGATATTTCAAAGTACGAAGGAGTTACAAGTCCTGATTATAGGGTTTTTGTATTAAATGATAAGAATGGTATGTGTCCAAAGTATTATTTGTATATGATGCAAATGTGTTATAGTGCACGAATTTTTTATGGATTAGGACAAGGTGTAAGTGGTATGGGAAGATGGAGACTACAAGCAGATAAGTTTTTGAATTTTTATATTCCTATTCCACCATATGATGAGCAGAAGAAAATAGCTGATTACATAACTGATAAGGTAAATCATATTGAAGTTGAGATTGATAAAAGAAATAAACTTATTAAGAAATATCAAGAATACAAAAAATCCCTCATTTACGAAGTTGTCACAGGCAAAAAGGAGGTGTAGCTCATGTCTGATTTTGATGTAAAAGAGAAACGATTTGAGGAAGATATCGAAGACTATCTGACTCATCATGGTGGATATACCAAAGGTGATCCAAAGAAATTTAATCGTGAATCAGGACTTGAAGAAGATACTTTTGTTGAGTTTATTAAGACAAGTCAGCCTAAGAAATGGGAAAGATATGTAAAAATTTATGCGGAGAATTCCGAGAAACAGATCATCGAACGTTTTAAAAGAGAAGTAAAGACAACGAATCTTTTGAATGTGATGCGGCATGGATTTATGGACAGAGGAATCAAGTTTTATCCGATTTTCTGGAAGCCGGAGACCTCTTTGAATGAGACTACACAGATGCAGTATGATGCGAATATCCTTCATTGTACCAGACAGCTTCATTATTCTGTACATAATGAAAACAGCATTGATATTGTTCTTTTTGCAAACGGCATTCCGGTGGTATCTATGGAATTGAAATGTCAGTTTACAGGACAGGATACAACAAATGCGATTAATCAGTATAAGTTTGATCGTGCCGGTAAGGATGCGATTTTTGCCTTTAAGGAAAGGGTATTGGTACATTTCGCTGTAGACCTTACCAATGTTTATATGACTACAAGACTTGAGGGCGCACACACTTATTTCCTGCCATTTAATCAGGGAAGTAATGGCGCCGGAAAAGTAGGTGGCAAAGGTAATCCGGTAAATCCAAATGGATATGATACAGCTTATCTTTGGGAAAGAGTACTCTGCAAAGACAGTCTGATGGAAATTTTACAGAAATATATGCACTTGCAGCAGGAGTACGATAAAAATGGAAATCTTGTGAAAGAGACTATGATTTTCCCAAGGTATCATCAGCTTGATGTTGTTACAAAGCTGTTGGAAGATGTAAAAAAGAATGGTTCAGGTAAGAGTTATCTGATCCAGCATAGTGCAGGCTCAGGAAAGTCCAATTCGATTGCATGGCTGGCACACAGACTTACCGGACTCCATGATTATGAAGACAATAAGATTTTCCAGTCAGTAATCATCGTTACTGACAGACGAGTGTTGGACAGTCAGTTACAGTCTACAGTATATCAGTTTGACCATGTGGAAGGTGTGGTTAAGAAAGTAGATAAAAATTCGGGACAGCTTAGAGATGCAATCAATGATGGTGTAGGCATTATTATTACTACATTACAGAAATTCCCGGTAATCTATAAAGAAGTGGATTCTGCAAAAAAAAGATTTGCGATTATTATTGATGAGGCACATTCTTCGCAGACCGGAGATGCAGCGAAAAAGTTAAAAAGAGCATTAGCTGATACGGAAGTAATTCTGAAAGAGTATGCCGAGATGGAAGATGAGGACGAGAGAAACCGCAAGGATGATGAGGACAAGCTATTAGACGAACTGGCAGCACAGGGGATGCATAAGAACTTATCATTCTTTGCATTTACAGCAACGCCAAAAGGAAAAACATTGCAGCTGTTTGGTCAGAAGGATGCGGAAGGAATCTACAGACCTTTCCATATTTATTCTATGAGACAGGCAATAGAGGAGCATTTCATCTTGGATGTTTTGCAGAACTATATGACCTACAAAATGTACTATAAGATTGCCAAGATTATTGAGGATAATCCGGAATTTGATACAACAGCTGGTTCAAAGGCAATTATAAATTATGAGACACTGCATCCACATAATATCTCTCAGAAGACTGCCATTATGCTGGAACATTTTATGAATGTCACAAGACATAAGATAGGTGGCAGAGCGAAGGCTATGGTTGTTACACCATCCAGACTTCATGCAGTACGATATGTGCAGGAATTTAAGAGACAGATAAAAGAAAAAGGACTGAATGACCTTGAAGTGTTAGTCGCTTTTTCCGGTGAAGTGAAAGATAACGATGATGTGTTTACCGAAGAGGGAATGAACAAGGATAAAGAAGGCAAGACAATAAAAGAAAAGGCTTTGCCGGAAACATTCCATGCAGATGATTATGGAATCCTTGTTGTTGCAGAAAAATATCAGACAGGCTTTGATGAACCACTACTTCACACCATGTTTGTGGATAAGAAATTGTCCGGTGTAAAGGCAGTACAGACTTTATCAAGATTGAATCGTACTACAAGAGGAAAAGTAGATACCTTTGTACTTGATTTTGTGAATTCAGCAGAGGATATCAAAGCATCTTTTGAGCCATTCTATGAGGAAACTGTGCTCTTGGAGGAAACAGATCCTAATGTTGTATATGATATGAAGAATACCTTGGATGATTTCAGGGTATATCAGAAATCAGAAGTGGATAAATTTGCGGATATTTTCTATCAGAATGAGAATCAATCAGCTGGTGATCTTGGAAAGCTTCAGGGACAGTTAAGACCAGCAATAGACAGATATGAAGTGCTTGAGGTTGAAAAACAGGATATATTTAAGTCTACCTTGGCAAGTTTTAACCGTGTGTATGCCTATATTACACAGGTATGCAGATTATTTGACAAGGATATTCATAGATTCAGTATTTATTCAAAATTCTTATACACAATGCTTCCTAAGGGACATGGAGGAGAGAAGATAAATATTGATGACAAAGTTCTTCTTGAATACTATAAGCTGGAAAAAGACTTTGAAGGTCCGATAGAGCTTGAAAGCACAGAAGGCGGATATACACCTATCTCCGGTGATTCCGGTCATAGAGAGCCTAAGAAAGACCCGTTGACAGTAATCATTGATAAGATAAACGAAAAGTATGGCACTCATTTTACAGAGATGGATAAAGTTCTTGTTCAGATGGAAAATGATTATGCCAATCAGGAGAAATGGCAGAGCTACGCAAAGAACAATGACAGGGCAACATTTATGCTGTTATTTGAAAAGGATTTTCCGAATATGGCAGCAGACAGATATGAGCAGAATGACCAGTTTTTCAGAAAACTGTTTGATGATCCTGATATGATGAGGCAGGTAATGGAGACTGTAGGTTCTGTATTGTATGAGAGATTGAAGAAGAAATATATCTTTGATCCAAAGTCGGGAGTAATTGAAGAGGCGACACCGGAGACTTATGTGGAAGATACATATTTGACGAAGAAATAAGGAAGTGAAAACATGCAGTTAGGATGGATAGATTTTTCAAAAGAAGACCGGCAGAAGGCATTCGATGTGATTAACCTTCTGAGTGAACAGGGAGCAGTCGATGAACTTGGAATCGGCGTTATTCGTGATGCTTTTGCCAATTATTTCTTTCCGGGGACATCTACCATCCAGACTAGAGCAAAGTACTTCCTTATTGTTCCATATATGTTAAGGGAGGCTGTTGATGGCAGGTATGGAAAGGATGCAAATAGAGTTTTAAGAGCTATAGATTCTGCTGAAAAAGATTGTGGCATCAGATTGTTAGAAGCAGATCCCAAGGCAGAAGGTGTTATTGGAAGTCGTGTATTGCCAAAGGGCTGGGTGGCAAGAAAACCATCAGATATCTACTGGAATGGAATTCGTACCTTTGGAATATTCTGTGATTATGGTCTGTCTATACCGGAGTATGTTTCATTGGCGGTAAAGCTAAAAGAACAGAAGTCTGTCAGCCGGTTGGGAAACAGGAATGATGATGCAGAGGAAAATGATAAGGATGATTCGGATGCAGGAGACATCGGCAATATTAGATTCTGGAATCTTCCGATTTATCATGATGATTGGAGAGACAACCTTACAATAGAGCTGACGCAGGAGGAAGCATTCTATCTGGATAAGCAGATTCAGAAGTCAACGAAAGGGTCTCTTTTGGAATATGTGTTGAAAAATCATATTGATTTGAATGAATATGATGATTTTGCTTCTTTAACGGCTGAACTATCAGAAAAAGTAAGTGAAAAGCTGGCATATATGATGAAGCTTGCCTGCGATTTTAATAATCTGGTGTATATGGCGAGAGTAAGATACAATGTCATGCTTTCAGAAGACGAGAATACATACGCAAATGATGAATGGAGCAGGTTGCTTCCGGATATAAGGCATAATGCGACAGTAGATCTGGATGCAGTGTTTGGAGAATTGCAGCTGATAAATCCAAGGGCAAAGAGTTTTCTAAGTGGGATACAAACAGCATTTATGGCATCTGATATTGATATGGCTGATGAGCTGATTCGTAAGAGGGAACGGAGCCTGAAAGGAGCAGCCAGAGCAAAGTTAAGCAGAACAAAGGAATTTGATCATTCAAAATGGGTGGGCGGTGGAATGCTTGATTACAGATTCTCAAATGCCAGAAGGATTGTGAATGACATATATGCTGGGGAGGTGAATGCTGATGTTTAGACCGGATTCAAACCGAGATAGAACGGATTACAGCGGTATCTTGATGCCTCCGGATGGATATAGACTGGACAGAGCAGTAGGCACTACATATTCACTTGACCTGGAAGCACTCACAGCCGTGGCAATATGCCTTGGCTTATCAGAAGAAACAGATAGTAAACTTATGCAGAATCCCATTGGTATGCTAAATGCATTGCAGAAGGTATCAGATAAAATCGTGCTATTTTGTGAAGCTGGACAGATTAAAGTGCCAACAAAACCAACTGCACTATCTATTTTATTAGAGAAAATGGTAGTAGAAGTTGCACTGCCAAAGGACAGACAGCTTGGGAGATACCCGGCATTTCATCCGAAAACATGGATATTAGCATATGTAAACGCTGAGGGCGATAAAAAATATCGTTTTGTGGTAATGAGCAGAAATCTGACTTTTGACAGGAGCTGGGATATCAGCTTTGCAATGGATAGCAGTAAAAATGTCAGACAGAAGAAAAAGACTCAGCCTATCTGTGATTTTCTGGATTATCTTGTAACGAATGTGCATAATACCAGCAATAATGCCGGAAAGAAAAGAAACCTGATTCGTGGATTATGTGCAGACATTAAGGATGTATCCTTTTCACTTGATAGTAAAATATTTGGAGAGGATTTTGAAGTGCTTCCACTTGGTATTGGAAAAAATGCTTACCGGATGCAGGAGGATATTCTATTCTGCAAGGAAAGAGGAAATGCCAATTCGACATTTAATGAGCTTGTAGTGATGTCTCCGTTTTTATCAGAAAGTGTGATTGCAGATTTTAACCTGACAGACAGGGCATTGTCGGACTGTAAGAGAACACTTGTTACGAGACGTTCTGAGCTTGGAAAACTCAAAGCATCAGATGTAGATAATTTTACCATCTATGCATTAAAGGATGAGATTATAGATGGTGAGGAAGAAATTTCAGATGAACTCGCAGATAAAAAGAAACAGGATATTCATGCAAAAATCTATCTGAGAAGGAAATATTCAGATGTTGACCTGTAAGAGAAATAAGGGCTTTATTGCTCATATTGATAAGCTAAGAAGTTATTTGGATGCCCCGGAGGAGATTCATCTTGGAAGAAAGCCGGAGGATCTTCTGGAAACATTGGTAAATATGGTACTGGGTTCGCCAGCAATATGCATTTATCGTTCTAATGGAAGAAGCACAGCCAGAGCAACATCGCTTGCAAAGGTATTTGTCAATAATTTCAATTTGCCGGAGTCAACAGCTATCATTGATCTTGCTTATGGCAGATGCAGGGATGATAATTCCCATTGGCAGAATGTACTTAAATACTGTAAAGATGGCTGTTTTCAGGCAATGATTGATGAATATATCCATATGCTGAAAGAAACAGCAGGTTTTCAGTCGGATGGAAATCAGTATCAGATTGTGCATGACATGATGATGGATTCATTGAAGATACATACAGCCACCTATATCGCTGATACTTATCCTGATTTCAAAAAACGTATTAACGGAGCTGACAGGAAGAGTGATGGATGTCGAATAAGGTCGAGTTATGCAGTTGGATTTACAAAGGATGCAGGAGATAATTCCAAGGTAGTCATGCGTAAAGAAAATATCAGAAATGCCTTTAACTCACCAATGCGTCCATTTGTGCTCGCCACAACATCAATCGGACAGGAAGGATTGGATTTTCATAATTATTGTCGTGTGATTATGCACTGGAATCTTCCAAGTAATCCCATAGATGTAGGACGGATTTTGCGGACATTCAAAATAAAAAAGAATGTGGAGGTAACAGACAATGGCAAAATCATTATTTGAGGAACTGGGCGGCAAATACGAAAGGCAAGGGGATTATTTGATACCGTGCTTAACTGTACCCGCCGAAGAAGAACAGGCAATAGGCATCTGGGGGCAACGGCATTTAGATTATCTAAAACAGTACCGTAAAGTTACATACACCAATCTTCTTACAAGCGGCAGGCTAAACGCCTACCTTGCCGACATCAACAGACAGGCACAGGAACGCTTTGAAAGGCTCATAGAGGGTATGAAACAGGCACAGGGCATAACGGAACAGCTAAAGGCAGAAAACGCCTTAGAATGGACAGGATGCCTCAATAACATAAGGGCTTGTGCGAGGGAGATTGTGGAAAAGGAAATTATTTTTGCATAAACAGATGATTAGTGGC
>CDZP01009363.1_pt1 | contig 159835 bp, 139 predicted proteins | sample 554941 | NCBI WGS metagenome assembly CDZP01 (sample SAMEA3182064, study PRJEB8094) | gut metagenome | biome: human; feature: gut; material: Stool; isolation source: human stools | place: Canada | collected 2013-01-28
GGACAAAAGTCTCAGCCCCAGAGTGGTGCGGGGCGTCCACACACTGCTGCACAACTGCCTGGAGCAAGCGGTGGCGGAGCGGCTCATCCTCACCAACCCCGCCCAAGGCTGCAAGCTGCCACAGCTTGAAAAGAAAGAAATGAAGATCCTGCCGCAAGAGAAAATCGGGATGTACCTCGCAGAAGCGGAGCGCCGAGGCCTTCTCGCCGCTTTCTATCTGGAACTGACCACCGGCCTGCGGAGAGGTGAACTGCTGGCCCTCCAATGGACGGACTTAGACGTTGAAAACCGGACGCTTGCTGTCACGAAACAGGTAAATCGAATTAACGGGGAACTGGTGGTCAGTCCGCCGAAAACACGCAACTCTGTGCGGACGCTGGCTCTCCCTCAGCAGGCAGTCGACCTACTGATTGCCGAGCACAAAAAGCACTCAACAAACCCGTATCTGTTTCCATCCCCCAAGACCGGAACCATGTATGACCCGGACGCCTTCCGCCGGACCCACGATAAAATTTTGAAGGCCATCGGCGCGGAGCACATCCGGTTCCACGACCTCAGACATACCTTCGCCACGCTGTCCCTGAAAAGCGGGGTGGATGTGAAAACGCTGTCCGGCGCGTTGGGCCACTATTCGGCAGGGTTTACCCTGAACACCTACACCCACGCCACGGCCCAGATGAAGCAGGACGCTGCCGATACCATCGGTGGGGTCATCAGCCAGCAGATGCGGTAAAAAAACAGGGCCAGACAAGAAAAATCCTGTCTGGCCCTGTCCGGTACTTTCCGCGCCTTTCCCCGTGTGGGTCAGCGTGTGAGTCTTGAAGAAACGGCGAAAATTAAGTGCCATAAAAAGTTGCGAATTACGAAAGAAAATCACCGGAATCAAGTGATTCCGGTGATTTTTGGTGGAGACTACTGGACTCGAACCAGTGGCCTCATGCGTGTGAAGATTCGATAGGGATGTCTTCCACACCGTTTCAGCGGTGTTAAACGGATTTGCCGATGAATTCCATCACCCGCAGATATGCTTTTCTCCGTTGTTTCCGCCCCGTTTTTTCTGCTCGTGGGTCATGGTGTGGGTCAACTGGAGATTTCCGCCGGGCGGGGGCGGACCGCATTCTGGTGGAGGAATTCAATGATAACTGGGACAAGATCGACGCAGCCATCGCGGGGCGGCAGGACGCGGGCGGCACCTTCGCGGCGGAGCTGCCCTCCGGCGGCGTACAGCGGGTAGAGAGCCCGCTGGGGAACGTCGCGACTGTTAAGGTCACGGGCTCGCAGCTCAAGAGCACGTATGTCTGCAAGGGCACACGGCTCCGATTGTGGGGTATTCGATAACAGGCAAAAAAACCCCCGCTCCTTTCGGAGCGGGGATCTTTCGTTTAGCCTTAGTCGTTGATCGCAACCAAGCTGTCCTGAGGAACTTCAAAGGAGGACGATTTTCCGTTGCAGCCATAGCACAGCGGGACGATGAACCACTTATCGGTGGTATCGCTTCCATCCTTTTGGACATGGCCACCTACTCTGGCAGGGTGAATGCAGTCACAATTGGAGCACAAAATTGCCGTTTTGCCGGATTTCGACTCCCACCACGCCAGCCAGGACGTTTCGCCGTCTTTCGGCTCAAAGTCCTTGGTACCGTTTAAATTGTGTACTTTCACCTTTGTCATTTCGCATTCCTCCTTTGTTCTCTATCTATTCCGGATTCTTACGCGGTGTAAACGTCACCGGAAGCGGTGTTGGCAGCATAGACAGCGTCCTTCACGGTGCCAATGGTGATCTTCTTACCAGTGGCCAGAGCGTTGTTCAGAGTGATGGTAGCGGTCTTGCCGGAAACGGTCACGCCGGTAATCACGGTATTGGTATCATCGGTGGTAAAGGTCGCACCGTCAGCGATGTTGCGGTTGAACTTCACGGTGATGGTCTTGCCATCGGTGCTGGCGGTAGCCGTGCCATCCTGAGCCAGCTTAGCAATCTCGGTGGCGGTCGCGGTCAGGGTCACGTTGTCACTCATGGTGATCTTGGCGACCTGCTTCTTAGTGGTGCCGTCAGCGTTCGTCAGCAGAACCGTGTCATAACCGGCGACAGCAATTTCCTTACCGTAGACACTGGTATCCACAGCGGAATCGGCGTTCACATACACATAGACCTCAGTGCCGGCAGCCACACCAGTGGTGGTAGCCTCGGCGGGGATGGTGGTGAAGGTGAAGCCAGTCAGAGACGCGGTCACCTTATACAGCTCGGTCAGCTTATCCATGCCCTCGATGGTGACAACCACAGCGGCGTCATCGGTGATGGTCAGGCCGGAAGCAGACACATCCTTGGAGGTGGCCAGATCGATAGAGCCAGTCTTCAAAGTGTTCTTGCCCTGAGTCACAGTGTACTTCACAGTGCCGGAAGTGGCGGTGGTGTCCAGAGTGAAGTCCAGAGTGTCGGTACCAACGGTCAGAGTCTTGTCCTGACCGGTGACCTTAGCGCCGGTGCCCTTGTACTCAACCTTGACAGCGGAGAAGGTAACATCAACCATCTCGAAGGTCAGAGCCTCGTCATCGGGATAACCATAGTCACGAGCAGTGAACTTGAAGCTGCCATCGGTCAGGGAGACACCAGTAGCCTTGTAGGAAATGGTGTCATAGAACTTGCCGCTGGCATAAACATCGAGGTCGAACTTCACGGTCGCATTGTCAGCAACATAGCTGGGAGCGGTGTAGTTCACGGTGTAGCGCAGCATGCCGTTGGAAGCAACGGTGTAATCAACGGTAGCAACACCAGCGTCAGCATTGGCGTTCTGGTTGTTGTTGCCATTGGAAGCGGTAGCGGCGGTGACAGTGACATACAGCTCCTTCAGGACCTCGTTGTCGCTATCGGTGGTCTTACCGGCATAGGTGTAGGTGTAGGTGTTGGCAGTAGCCAGAGCATCCACCAGCTCCTTGGCGGTCATGTTAGCGGAAACCTCATAAGCAGCGTCAGCGTCCTTGTTCAGAACGGCAGCGCCCTTGGTGGTAACCAGAGTGATCTTAGCGTCGGAAGCAACAACAAACTTATCGGCGCCGAGGACCAGAGTACCAGCGCTCTGCTTGATGTCAGAGGAACCGGTGCCGTAAACAACAACGTCCTTATCCTGTTTGACCAGCTGGAAGTCGGTGTAACGGTCGCCGCTCTTGGTCAGGTAGTTGGCAACACCGTAAACAGAACCGGTGATGTTCTGGATCTGGTTGTCAGCCTCGATCTTGACCTCGTCCTCGCCATCGAGCACGGTGTACTTGTAGAAAGTCTCGTTGTCCTTGGTGACATACTTGCCATCATACTCAACAACATACACGAGGTTGGAGTTCTTGTCGCCGGTGATGGTGGCAGAACCGTCAACATCGATGTAAACCAGAGAAGCATAGCCGTTGGAGGTCTTAACGACAGCAGAAACGGTAGCCTTGCTGGAAGCAGAGGTCAGCTTCACGCCGGGGAAGTTCTTCACACCGGTGTAAACGGTGATGTCGTCGTCCTTGTCGGAGACCAGAATGACGGTATCGTCGTTAGCCAGAACGCCACTCAGAGCGCCCTTGATGGGGTTGACCTTGCCGTTGACGGAAACCTCGGTGATACCGGAGAAGGAGTCAGCCTTCTGGTTATACTTGCTCTCGATGGCATACAGAGTATACTCGTTAGCAGTGTTCTTGCTGTAGGTGTACCAGCCAGCCATGGAAGTGCCATAGTTAGCAATGGTGGTCTTGTTCTTCACGCCCAGAACTTCCTTGACGGTGATCTCAGCGTCAGTACCGTCGGCGAAGATGGCGTTAGCCAGAGCCTTGGCGTTCAGGCTGGAGGTGGAGCCGAACTTCTCGATGTACACATAGTCGGACAGAACCACGGACTCCTCGACAGCGATGATGTAGCCATACTTATCGAGAACCAGAGTGGCCTGCTTACCAACGTTGTAAGAGGTACCCTTGATGGAGTCAGCGTTGGCGTTGTACTTGTAGGTGGTGGAAGCGGCATCCACGGAGTCGTTCAGCTTGTAGCCGGAGACCTCAACGGTCTTGACCTCGGCCTTCTCAACGGACTTCACGTCATAGCCGGAGCCGTTCTTCACGGCGGTGACCAGAACGTAATCGTCAGCCTTCAGGTCCTTGACCACAGCGTAGTCCTCGGCCTCAACAGTGCGGTCGTTCAGAACGATAGTCTTGGCAGCGTTGGTCAGGTTGTCGGCCTTGGAGCCATCCTGAGTCAGGTTGACGGACTCCTTCTTGGCGTCATAATCGGTGGCAGCCTGGAAGACATAGGTACGAATGGTGACGATGGTGACATTGTTGTCGTCATCAACATAGATCTCGGTCAGGTCGCCGTTGCCGGTGGAGTTGACCTTGCCGGTGTCGTTCTTGTTGGCCCAAGTGGAGTCAACATCGGCAGCCTTGACCTTGGTCCCATCACCGTCGAAGTAGGTGGTCAGAGTGGCGTCGCCATCCTTCAGATCGTCATAAACGGTCTTGCCGATAGCATTGTAAACGTCAGCCTTGGTGACCTTCTTGGTGAAGGTGGCGTCGGGAGTGTTGGCATAGGTGCCGACCTCTTCCTTCTTCACGTTCCACTTGTTGGCGGGACGGCCGAAATCATCGGAAGTCTTATCCAGCTTCAGGTCCTCGAAGTACTTCTCAGCGAACTGCATCTTGCCGTCCTTGTCGATGTTGCTATCGGTCTTGCCGGTGTTGACAACATCCTTGGCCTCAGAGCCGGCGATAACGACGGTAGTGCCGTTAGTGGAAACAGAGGTCTTAGCGGAATACTCGACCATAGTAGCCTGCAGGGTGTTGAAAGCGTACAGGCAAGCCTCTTCACGGGTCACAGCCTTGACGCCGTTGAAGTCGCCGATCAGGCCGTCCTTCAGGCCGATGTTCATGGCGCGCTTGGCAACGTTGATGGACCAGTTGGCGCCGGTGTACTGCTCGACCTCGGCGTCATAGCCCAGGGCGCCCAGCAGCATCTTCATGAAGGCATAGCCGGTCAGGGTGTTGGCGGGACGGAAGGTGCCGTCAGCGTAACCGGAGATGATGCCTTCCTTCTGGCAGTAAGCAATGTAGCCAGCGAAGGTGTGGTTGGTAGGAACGTCCTTGTAAGGAGCGGCGTCAGCCACCAGGGCGGACGCGGTGGTGGGGCCAAGGATCAGGTTGCAGATGATCTTGGCGGCAGCGCCACGGGTCAGAGTGGCGGAGGGACGGAAGTCACCTTCGGCATAGCCGTCGATGACCTTCGCGGCGGACATCACGTCGACAGCTTCTTTATAATTGATCTTGCTGTTGTCGGTGAAGTCCTTGGCACCGGCAGAGACGGTGACCAGAGACATGGTCATCACCAGAGCCAGTACCAGAGAAAGGAACTTCTTCATGGGGTTTCCTCCTTATAAAATGTCGAAACAGCGCCTTGGAGTCCCCGCCCCCGGGTTCCGGGTTTCGTGTCGGGGCTAGCCGAACCTGCGATGTGCAGGCCTACACCAAGCACGGAGCTTGGAGGCAGTTTGCCCGCGGTTCTGTTTCGCAAGCCTAATGTAACAGGCTATTTTCGCCCTGTAAATGGGTTTGAGAAGTCTGTAACAGAAGCGTAAATACAAGTGGCTTTTTAGCAGAAAACAGGAAAAAACTTGTTCAAAAAGTATAAACTTACGGTATTTCCTTCGGAGCGCTTTCCGGCAGGCGATAGCGCTTTCCTACCAACTCCAGTTCTCCCCGCGCCACCATTCCCTGCAAGATATGCGTGGCCTGATGCGGGGGGATTCCCAACTGTTTCGCCAGCGCTTGACGGCCTGCGATGCCATGCTCTGTCAGGTATGCCTGAAGAACTCCCGCTTGATTTTCTATTGGGATAGCACTACCTGCGGGATAATAGCGGATGCCTACTTTCGTGAGTTGGCCCTCCTGGTTCAGGCGGGTCAGATACTCCCATGCGGTTCGTGGGGTAACATTCAATAATTCAGCGGCAGTATCCCGCACCAGATAGCCGTGCTCCTCCGCTCCCCGAATCAGGATGTCATCCAACCGCTTCGCATTGGCCCAAGCAGAAAGAGAACGCAGGCTGAAGCCTTCCAGTCCGCCCCGAATCATGGCGGTGCGGGAAACGACCGAAAGCCGAGATTGATCCATAGGGTTACCAGTAGTTGGCGCTACAAATACCTTGTCTGTTGGTAGATCTTTTTGCCGCTCCCACGTCTCCTTCAAGAGACGCCGCATCCGGTTGCCCATAGGGACATCTCGATTCGGCAGATGCAAAACCCCTACGGTAAAATCTGTCTGAGACCAACTGAGATTGACAACTTCCCCCGGCTGCATGGCCAATTTCCAGCACATCCAGATGGCAAGGCCCGCTGCGGAACTCCCTTCCTGTTGGACAATACGCCAGAGGATATATTCGGTTTCGTCTCCGCCGCCTTGCGAATCATCAGTTTGAGCAGTTCCCTTCCACAGCGCTGCGGCAAATATCCCCCGCAGACTGGACACCGCCATGCCGCTGACCCGTGCGGCATAGGCCCAACCGTTCGCCTTGATCTGCCGGATGATCCAATCCCGGCGCAAATCCTTTAACGCCACATCCTGCCCCTCGCTGTCCAGAGCGTTTTTCGCCAGCCGGGAAACATTTACTAAGGTCATAGGTTTCTTGCCCCTGTCCGCAATAACCACCCTGTCAGATATAGTGCTATACTGCTCATAGCGCTTTTGCAGACATTCAGCAACGGACGGTTCCAGAGGAATCGTCCGATCCTGTAAAAGCAAATTCTGTGTCTCAAAATCCACCTGATCCCAAGTGAGTTCGTTCAACTCCTTCCGGCTCAGGCCCTCCTGCCACGCCAGACGAAGGATAATCCCTTCTGGACTATCCGAATATCGATCCAGGATGCGCCGCATGGCTGCTTCATCCGGCCGTTTGGCTGTATCCGATACCATAAAAATACCTCCCACCGCGCCGACGCGGTGAAAGGCGGGAGGGAGTGTTGCGGTCATGCCTGCACCCATCGTCAGCTTCAGAATTTTCTGAAATGGGTCTGGCCGCGCCTGCAAACGGAATCGGTATTCCGTATAAAGTATGAGGGCGCAAAAACGCCCTTAATTTTCAATCTTCACATGAAAAAAGCAGCCACTTTTCTCTTCTGTGGAGAAAATGGCTACCTAATTGAAGCCGCTGGAGGAATTGACCTCCACGGCTTACTTTTTGCGCCCAAATTTCAGGATTTCATCGAAATCCCTTGAGTTCTCAATCGGAACAGGATAGAATAATCAAGTGAAATGGGCTTGTTTGATTAGATTTTCCAGATATGCACAACGGAATACCGATTCCGTTCAGAGCACAAGCCTTAGACGTTCCAACTGTTGTCGATGCTCTTGGCCAGTGGTAAGCAGATAAATACGTGTAGTCTCGATGCTGGAATGGCCTAAAATATCCGCCAATTTCACAATATCCTTGTAAATTCGGTAGTAAACTGTGGCAAATAAATGCCGCAGATTGTGGGGAAATACCTTCGAGGAATCCACGCCCGCCGTTTTGCAAACACGCTTCATCTCCGCCCAGATCTGACAGCGGCTCATAGGTTTTCCGCCTCCGGTGAGAAAGATCTCGCCGGAGGTAATTTTTTGTTTTCTGGCGTATTTCAGCAGCTTTTTACACAGCTTCCCCGGCAGCAGAATCGTGCGGATTTTTCCCTTCAACGAGATAGTGGCGCTGCCAACCCGGACAGCCTCCACCGTGATGTACCGTACTTCACCCACCCGGATGCCCGTGGCGCAGATGGTCTCCATGACGAGGGCGATCCGCTCCCGGCCTAAGCCGCGCGCGGCGGTGATCAGCTTTTCATAGTCTGCTCGGTCCAGCTCCCGTCCGGTCTCCCGGAACAGGCGGCGCTGGATCTTCAAATAGTGTGTGCGGCAGTCCGTCCAACCAAGAAAGCTGAACAGGCAGTTCAGGGCTGCCAGAGATGCGTTAACAGTAGACGGTGAATAGTTTTCTTCTCTCTGAAGGTGTTTCTTCCAGGCCAAAACGATATCCTTCGTGACAGGCTGACCATCCAAAAATAGCGAGAACGCTCGTACACTCCTCAGGTACTTTTCTACCGTTGCCTGAGACCGCTCCGCCTGAAAAAGCGCCGTGGAAAATGCGAGGATCTGTTCGTTTGTAAGGTTATGTTCTTCCATGGTGGTTCTCCTTGAAATCAAGCGTGATGGCTCTCATTTTACCGCCCAACGCAGTCTCTGCACAAGCGCCAAACGGCTGCCCGCTCGGTAGTTGCGTGTGATAGTAACTCTGCCGGAACGCTTGGTCAAGTCTTTCCATCCCAACAAGTCAGGCTGAACGAGCAGCGGCAACAGGATCACGCAGCCCAGCGGGGCCGCGACGCCTTCGGAGCAGCGACGCGCATAAGCGCATCGCTGCTCCGAAGGCTCTCTGCGTTCTTCAGGAGCACACCCGACCAAGACCCAAAAGCGGCAAAGTTTGCCGTTCTGATACCCGGCCACGCAGGATTTCCGAAACGTGTGAAACAGTCCGAGGGTAGTGATACCACCCCCCATCCGAAACACCCCTGTTTCGCCGTGTGTGCCCTTGTGTGCGATCCTTTGAGCAGAGCCGAGTGTGTACCCGCTTTCGCTCGTGAAAGCAAATGTGGGGCGTTTGTGCGAGGAGTTGAAAAGCGCGATGAAAAGCAGTTTGGGGATAAAATTTATGGCAGCAGCTTTGCCGGATTATTCTCTTCTGCTGGTGTTGAGGGTTCACAGAGAACCGGGAAATGTATGTATATAAAAGCACGGTGGAATCAGGGGTTGCAAATGCGGCGTTCAGAGCAATTCTGTTGGCAGCGCAAAGCCACGCTGTGCCCGCAGAAGGGAAGGCCCCTGTTTCGGCGGTGTACCCATTTTCACCCGTGAAAGCGAACGTGAGCCGTTTGTGCGAGAAGTTGAAAAGCGCAATGAGAAGCGGTTTGAAACATCGTTGTGGCGGTAACTTTTTGGCGATATTTGCGGGAGTGTCTATTGGCGAAAAGCCGAACTTTTTAAGCCGGATTTTGGGACAGTGAAGGCCGTTCGATTTTAGTACAAGATAAAGAGAGGTGCCCGTAATTGGGCACCTCTCAGCCACAAAGCCCCGCAGTGCGGGGCTTTCCGAGGTTTTGAAACCGCAGTCTAAGGTGCACCTTGCGAGGCGTTTTCGCAGTCTTGGGTGAACGTGAGGGGCATAAGCCCCCTGCGGTAGCAGACTTTTCAAGGTGACCCTTCCGCAGGCGGTTGAGGAAATTGCTGTTTTCAACCACTCAAAAAAGTGACTTCTGCATAGCGGCGATTTTCGGAGAAAAACGTGTATATTTTGCGCCGCTGTAGTCAATGGAAAGTGCTTCTTGGCCGTTCGAAAATCGCACCGCTGTAACCAAAGAAGATCGTCCCTGGCAACGCAGAAATTGCGCCGCCATAGACAAAGATACGGAGGCGCGGCTCAAATAGAGCAAATGATAACTTTCTGATAACGATTCCGTTTTTCGGTAGCTTTGTCCCCTTGGTTACGGTATTGTTCGTTGCGAAAGGGGCTGATACCATGCCGAAAAGACGAGCAAACGGAGAGGGCAATATCCGAAAACGAAAGGACGGCCGATGGGAGGGCCGGTACACCGCAGGCTATGACCCGGAGACAGGAAAACGGATCATCAAGAACGTGCTGGGTAAAACGCAGGCCGAAGTCAAGGAGAAACTCAAGACCGCGATCAGCGAAAGCCGAAAGTTAGACGTATCCAAGGCTGGCACTTACACAGTCAGTTCGTGGGTGAAAACGTGGTACGAGGTCTACGCCGAGCCTCACATCCGGCCAAACACTAAAGCCTACTACACCAACTACATCGAAAACCACATCATCCCCGGAATTGGCAGCATCCCGCTGGATAAACTGACCACCATTCAGATCCAGCGGTTTTACAACGACCTCCAAAAGAGTGGACGGGTTCAGCGCAAAAACTTCCCGCCGCTGAAAGATGCCAGTCTCAGCCCCAGAGTGGTGCGGGGCGTCCACACGCTGCTGCACAACTGCCTGGAGCAGGCGGTGGCGGAGCACCTGCTCCTCGCCAACCCCGCCCAGGGCTGCAAGCTGCCGCAGTTGGAAAAGAAAGAAATGAAGATCCTGCCGCAAGAGAAAATCGGCCTGTATCTTGCCGAAGCGGAAAAACGAGGATTGCTGGCCGCTTTCTATCTGGAACTGACCACCGGCCTGCGGAGAGGGGAACTACTGGCACTCCAATGGACGGACTTGGACGTTGAAAACCGGACGCTTGCTGTCACGAAACAGGTAAATCGAATTAACGGGGAACTGGTGGTCAGTCCGCCGAAAACTCGCAACTCCGTGCGAACGCTGGCTCTCCCTCAGCAGGCAGTCGACCTGCTGATTGCCGAGCACAAAAAGCACCCTCGTAATCCGTATCTGTTCCCATCGCCCAAAACCGGAACCATGTATGACCCGGACGCCTTCCGGAGAACCCATGACAAAATTTTGAAAGCTATTGGCGCAGAGCACATCCGGTTCCACGACCTCAGACATACCTTCGCCACGCTGTCCCTGAAAAGCGGCGTGGATGTGAAAACGCTGTCCGGCGCGTTGGGCCACTATTCGGCAGGGTTTACCCTGAACACCTATACCCACGCTACGACCCAGATGAAGCAGGATGCTGCCGATACCATCGGTGGGGTCATCAGCCAGCAGATGCGGTAAATATGGCAAAAAAATACAGGGCCAGACAGAAAATTTCCTGTCTGGCCCTGTCCGGTGCTTTCCGCACATTTCCCCGTGTGGGTCAGCGTGTGAGTCTTGAAGAAACAGCAAAAATTAAGTGCCATAAAAAGTTGCAGATTATAGAAGAAAATCACCGGAATCAAGTGATTCCGGTGATTTCTGGTGGAGACTACTGGACTCGAACCAGTGGCCTCATGCGTGTGAAGATTCGATAGGGCGGCCTTCTACGGGATTTCGGGAGAATAAAGCGGGTTTGCCGCGGGATTTCCTCACCCGCAGGTACTCTCCGTTCCACTGTTTCCGCCCCGGTTTTTCTGCTCGTGGGTCAGACTGTGGGTCAACTGGAGATTTCCGTTCCTGTTCACATGTCACATTTTGCGTCGCTGGAATCAATAAGACCTTTCTCGAAAAAGTAATAGCTTTCCGCCAGCAGTTGTGGTATGTGTTGTGGTTGCCAAAAGGAGGTGCCGCAATGTATGACTACATGAAAGCCCTGCAAAAGCGTTTCGACCGTCATGAACACAGTGAATTGGACAAGCAGGTCGAATACGCCCAGGAAGAACTGCGGCGGGACATGGACGCCGCGGGGCGCAGAAAGCTGCTCCGCCTGTTGGACGCACAGAACACATTGCTGGTTGAATCCAAGCTGATGAGCTTCACGGCGGGCTTCAAGCTGGCGTGGGGCATGGCGAAAGAGCTGGAGGCAGATGGGCTCTACTCCTTCGAGCAGGAGGAAGAAGAACGCATCTGCCATCCGGCGGAACAGGAGGACTAAATGGCGAAATAACGTGCAAATGACGAAGGCAACATTCGCAAACGCGCAGACGGGTGCCGGAACCAAAATCTGTGAAGAAAAGCATTTGAAATTCTGATTTGCCTCTGCTATAATAGGCGTACAGCGTGTGGCGTTTCTGCGTAAATCCAGTTGCAGAGCAGCCACGCGCCTTTTTTTGCGGAATCGGGTGAGAAATGGCAAGATGAGCGAAAACTTCATAGGCAAATCGTGTGGCAGAAATGCGTAAGTCCGGATGTTCTGGGACTTACGCATTTCTTATTTTTTTGAAAGAAAGGTGATTTTTTTGGAAACCGGAAATCAGTTTTTGGGGACGGAGCGTATCGGTAAGCTCATGCGGCAGTACGCCATCCCCTGCATCATCTCGCTGCTGGTGGGCGCACTTTACAATATCGTTGACCAGATCTTCATCGCCAACGCCAGCTACCTCGGCTCTTACGGCAACGCCGCCAATACGGTGGTGTTCCCGCTGACTGTCGTAGCATTGGCCATCGCCGTCATGGTGGGCGACGGTTGCTGTGCCTTCGTCAGCATGGCGCTGGGCAGAAACGAGGTGGACAAGGCCAAGCGCAGCGTGGGCAACGCAGTGGTGCTAAGCGTCGCCAGCAGTCTTGTCCTGACGGCGATATATCTCATTTTCGCAAACACTATCATCGCCATGTTCGGCGGCACGGTGAATGAGGAGACCTTCCACCACTCGCAGGAGTATTTCTTCTATATCACCCTGGGCATCCCGTTCTATATGTTCGGGCAGGCCATGAACCCTATCATCCGCGCCGACGGCAATCCCAAGTTCGCCATGATCTCCACGTTGGCGGGCGCTGTAATCAACATTATTCTTGACCCTATCTTCATCTTTATCTTCAAATGGGGCATGATGGGCGCGGCGGTTGCCACAGTCATCGGTCAGGTGGCAACGGCGTTTCTTGCTGTGTCGTATCTGCTGCACATGAAGATCATCAAGCCCGCCTCCGGCGACTATGCCCTGCGCTGGAGCATCTGCGGGAGGATGCTGACGCTGGGCATCACCAGCTTTCTCTCCCAGATCAGCCTCGTGGCGGCTATGGCGGCCATCAACAATATGCTCCGCAAATACGGCGCGCTGGACGCTGTGTTCGGACAGGAGCAGTACGCGCAGATCCCCATGGCGGTGGTGGGCATCGTGATGAAGTTCTTCCAGATCGTCATTTCCATCGTGGTGGGCATGGCAGCAGGCTGCATCCCCATCGTGGGCTACAACATGGGCGCGGAGAAAAAGCTCCGTGTGCGGGAGCTGTTCACCAAGCTGCTGGTGGCCGAGGCGCTGGTGGGCGCGGTGGCGCTTGTGCTGGCAGAGGGCTTTCCCCGGCAGCTCATCGCCATTTTCGGTGCGGCCAACGAGAGCAGCTACTACACCGATTTCGCCATTAAAGCCTTCCGCACCTATCTCTGCATGATGATCCTCGCCTGCGTCAACAAGGCGTGCTTTATCTTCTTGCAGGCGGTGGGTAAGGCGCTGGCCTCCACGCTGCTGTCCATGTTCCGCGAGGTGGTGTTCGGCGTTGGCTTTGCCCTGCTGCTGCCGGTGTTCTTCGGCTTGGACGGCGTGCTGTATTCCATGCCGGTGTCGGATATTCTGACCTTTATCATCTCGGCAATTATCATCATGAAAACCTATCGGGAATTGAATGTGGAAGGAGTGCAAACCGCATGAAAAACAGAGTTATCACCATCAGCCGCGAGTTTGGCAGCGGCGGACGCACCATCGGCAAAAAGGTGGCGGAAAAGCTGGGCATCCCCTGCTATGACGCGGAGATCATTGAGAAGATGGCAAAGGAGACCGGCTTCGCACCGGACTATGTGAAGGAGGCGGGAGAGTACGCTCCCGGCAGCTTCCTGTCCTCGGCCTTTTCCAACCGGATGTTCGGCCCCACCAACGAGGACATTCTCTGGGAGCATCAGTACAAGGTCATCACGGACCTTGCCGCAAAAGGCCCCTGCGTCATTGTGGGACGCTGTGCGGACTACATTTTGCAGGACACGGCGGACTGCCTGAAGGTCTTTATCCATGCGGATCTGGCGTTCCGTGCCAAGCGCATCGTGGAGGTCTACGGTGAGCGGGAGCAGTCCCCGGAGGAGCGTTTGCGGGATAAGGATAAGCGCCGCGCGGCGTATCACCGCTTCTACACCAACATGAAGTGGGGTCATGCCCAGAACTACCACCTGACGCTGGACAGCGGCGTTATCGGCATCGACAAGTGCGTGGACAGCATCGCGCAGCTGTATTGAAAACTTTCCAGAAAAAACGTTTGAAATTCGTTTTGAAACTCGTTAAAATATAAGTATACTCAAGGTATCACGGGAGTGCATCCGGTGCAGTGGGCGTTGGCGGCAGACTGGCGCACACAGGCTGTTTGTTCACTGATCATCTCTCTGAAAAGGGGCATCCGTTCTGACCGGACGGAGGCTGAGGGAGGTGAAATCAATGAAGCGCGTAAAGGCAGCGTGCATCTTGCAGACGTTGGTCTTTTCACAGTAGGACGATTGCGGTCTGACCCATGAACAGCAGCTCAAGGCAAACCATGGCGAAGTGAATCGCTATAAGGCAACCATGGACAGAAGCCGTATCCGGTATCAGATTACCGAGGAGACCGAGCAGGCTGATGGTTCTGTGCTGGTCCGCGTCCGCAAACAGTACAATGACAAAGCTGATGTAAGTGAATACTTCAACTAACAACAAGCCCGCCTGATTTGATCAGGCGGGCTTGTGATAGAAAGCGTGGGTATGATGAGTGATATTTATGAGCTTGAACAGATCCGGCGGCGCATTTCAGAGCGTTATCGGAGCGATCCCAACATTCGCATCAATGTTTCCCTCCGGCAGCCGAAGCTGCGTCTGAGCAATGTTCCGGTGAAGATCACGGGCGTCTACCAGCACATCTTTCAGGTGGAGGAAGCCTCACCCGGACAGACGAAGCGCCATGCACTGCAATACACGGATGTGCTGACGCATAGCATTGAGCTTCTGGATCTTTGAGCGGCGAGGGGTATTCTGATCATGTCCTGATAAGGTTCCAATCCGGATGTTAGAATCAGCGGCACCTTTGGTAATTGGACTGGAATATTGGCAGCACCCTGCAAGATCTTTCACAAATGTAAATACCCCGATAAACAAGTAGAGTTGCGCAGCCCAGCGGGGCCGCGACGCCTCGGAACAGCGACGCGCATAAGCGCATCGCTGTCCCGAAGGCTCTCTGCGTTCTTCGGGAGCACACCCGACCAAGACCCAAAAGCGGCAAAGTTTGCCGTTCTGACACCCGGGCCGGGGATGTTTGTGAACGTGCGGAACGCTCCGAGGGTAGTAAAAGCGCCCCCATCCGAAACGCCCCCTATTTCGGCGTGTGAGCCGTTGTGTGCGATTTTTCTCCGAAAGCCGAGTGTGTACCCGCTTTCGCACGTGGAAGCAAACGTAGGCCGTTTGTGAGCGAAGTTGAAAAACACGACGAAAGGTGGTCTGAGATAGAGCTGTTGCTGATAGTGGGGGTTCACAGAGAACCGGGAAATGTATGAATATAAAAGCATGGCGGAATCAATGGTTACAAATGCTCACCACGTAACCAATAGCGCACTCACTGGATCACGCAGCCCAGCGGGGCCGCGTCACCGGAGAAAGCGGACACACGCCATTGGCGTGCATCCGTTTTCTCCGGTTGTTCTTTCGGTGGCGATTTTACCAGCAGCTCAAGACCGTGCTGTGGCCGGGGGAGGGAAGGCCCCTGTTTCGCCGTGTGGGCCGCTGTGTGCGATCCTTCTCCGAAAGCCGAGTGTGTACCCGCTTTCGCCCGCGAAAGCAAACGTGGGCCATTTGTGAGCGAAGTTGAAAAACGGGATGAGAAACGGTTTGAGACAGCGTTGTGGCGGTAACTTTTTAGCGGTATTTGCGAGAACGGTTTTGGGCGAAAAACCGAACTTTACAGGAAGGTTTTTTGAGTGGCGAAGGCCGTTCGATTTTAGCACAAGATAAAGAGAGGTGGTCGCAAAGCGACCCCTCTCGCCCACAAAGCCCCGCAGTGCGGGGCTTTCCGGGGTTTTGGAACCGCAGTCTAAGGTGCACCTTGCGAGGCGTTTTCGCAGTCTTGGGTGAACGTCAGGCACGGAAAATGCCCGTAATAGCGGACTTTTCAAGGTGGACGTTCCGCAGGCAGTTGAGGTAATTGCTGTTTTCAACCACTCAAAAAGGTGCTTTTTGTGCAGCGGCGATTTTCAGCGCAGATCGTACATATTTTGCGCCGCTGTAGACAATGAAAAGAGACTTTCAAGCGTTCAAAAATCGCACCGCTGTAACCAAAGAGAACGTCTCCGGCAGCGCAAGAATTGCGTCGCCATAGACAAAGATAGGGCAGCGAAGCTCCTCCGAACTCAAATGATAACTTTCTGATAACAGTTCCGCCTTTGGATAGCTTTCCTCTGTTGGTTACGGTATTGTTCGTTGGCAAAGGAGGCTGATTTTATGCCAAAGCGACGAGCGAACGGGGAAGGGAACATCCGCAAACGAAAGGACGGTCGATGGGAGGGCCGCTACACCGCGGGCTATGACCCGGAGAGCGGAAAACGGATCATCAAGAACGTGCTGGGCAAGACGCAGGCCGAGGTCAAGGAGAAACTCAAAGCCGCGATCAGCGAAAGTCAGCGGCTGGACGTATCCAAAGCCGGGACTTACACAGTCAGTTCGTGGATGAAAACGTGGTACGAGGTCTACGCCGAGCCCCGCATCCGGCCCAACACGAAAGCCTACTACACCAACTACATTGAGAACCACATCATCCCCGGAATCGGCAGCATCCCGCTGGACAAGCTAACCACCATTCAGATCCAGCGGTTTTACAATAATCTCCAGAAAAGCGGACGGGTTCAGCGCAAAAATTTTCCTGAACTCAAGGACAAAAGCCTCAGCCCCAGAGTAGTTCGCGGTATCCACACGCTGCTGCACAACTGCTTGGAGCAGGCGGTGGCGGAGCGACTGATCCTCACCAACCCCGCCCAGGGCTGCAAGCTGCCGCAGCTTGAAAAGAGAGAAATGAAGATCCTGCCGCAAGAGAAAATCGGGATGTATCTTGCCGAAGCGAAAAAGAGAGGATTGCTGGCGGCCTTCTATCTGGAACTGACCACCGGCCTGCGGCGCGGTGAACTGCTGGCCCTCCAATGGACGGACTTGGATGTGGAGAGCAAAACGCTTTCTATCACAAAACAAGTGAACCGCATCAACGGCGAACTGGTGGTCAGTCCACCGAAAACACGCAACTCCGTGCGAACGCTGGCTCTCCCGCAGCAGGCTGTTGATCTGCTGGTTGCCGAGCACAAAAAGCATCCTCGCAACCCGTATCTGTTTCCATCGCCCAAGACCGGAACCATGTATGACCCGGACGCTTTTCGCCGGACGCATGACAAAATTCTGAAGGCCATCGGCGCGGAGCACATCCGATTCCATGACCTGCGCCACACCTTCGCCACACTGTCCCTGAAAAGCGGGGTGGACGTGAAAACGCTGTCCGGCGCGCTGGGCCACTACTCGGCTGGGTTCACCCTGAACACCTATACCCACGCCACGGCGCAGATGAAACAGGACGCAGCGGACACCATCGGCGGGGTTATCAGCCAGCAGATGCGCTGAAAAAACAGGGCCAGACAGGAAAATTCCTGTCTGGCCCTGTCCGGTACTTTCCGGCCCTTTCCCCGTGTGGGTCAGCGTGTGAGTCTTGATGAAACGCCGAAAATTAAGCATCTCAAAAAGTTGCAGATTACGAAAGAAAATCACCGGAATCAAGCGATTCCGGTGATTTTTGGTGGAGACTACTGGACTCGAACCAGTGGCCTCATGCGTGTGAAGCATGCGCTCTAACCAGCTGAGCTAAGCCTCCATTTTTTAGTTGGCCTATCAGACGCCACTCACAACGTCTGATAGGTTGGTGACCCGTACGGGATTCGAACCCATGTTACAGCCGTGAAAGGGCCGTGTCTTAACCACTTGACCAACGGGCCGGGAAGATCCGGGAGACGTCACATGACGTCTCCGGATCATGGTAGCGGCGACTGGACTTGAACCAGTGACACTCCGGGTATGAACCGAATGCTCTAGCCAGCTGAGCTACGCCGCCATATCTGCCTCAAATAGGCACGAATTACTATAACAGATGGGCAGAAAATTGTCAAGCCATTTTTCTGATTTTCTTTTTTTGCGGTCTCGCTTTTTCAACGCCGCTCTGCCTGGATCGCGTTCACCGGACAGCCGTTTGCGGCATCCAATACCCGGAAGAACCGTTCCTTCGCAGGCTGGGAGAGCACCGTGGACACCCGCCCAATGACCTGAAACACCTCCGGTACGGCGGCGGCGCACATACCGCAGCCGATGCAGCGCTTATCATCAACCGTTACTGTCATATTGCCGCCTCCTTTTCGCATGAATATTATAACGGAAACCTTCCTTTTTTGCAACAGCTTTCCGCCGTCAAAGGCTGCGGACTTACTGGAAGATCCCACCGATTTTGTAACACTTTTTTCATTTACTTCATCCTGCATCTATGCTATGCTATGGGTGTTATGTAGACCACCCTGTCCGGGGGTTCCCGGACCTGTACCGATAGGAGGTTCCTATGAAGCACCGCATCCGTAAACTCACATCCCTGCTGCTGTCCCTCAGTCTCATCAGCGCGCTGACTCTGCCCGCCGCCGCGTCAAACGCGCTGGGGGAGGACCTGTCCGCCAAGGACACACTTCTCCACCAGGAAACACAGCTTTCCACCAATGTATTCTGGAGTACAACTTACTCCGATCTCCGGACGGAAAATCTCATCACCTACACGCCTAACAAGGCTGTGACCCCCATTGTCACCTACGGCGACGCGCTGACAGACCGTTCCAGCGTGGCGGACACGGCCGCGCTGCTGGAAGATGACGGCTACCGGGTAGTAGCCGGCATCAACGGCGATTTCTACAATGTCTCCACCGGCCTGCCCATTGGCATGGTGGTTACGGAGGGACTGCTCCGCAGCAGTGACGCCGGATATTACGCCATCGGCTTCCGGGCGGACGGCTCTGCCATTTTGGGCAAACCCGGCGTCAAGGTCTCCGCAAATCTGGGTTATGCCGTGGATGACGGCTTCGGAAACTCCACAGAGCTGGTCCGGCCGGTGGCGGCGGTGAACAAAGCTCGCACCAACAGCGGCCTTTACCTCTATACATACGATTTTAACGCCAAGCACACCACCGGCACCACAGAACCCGGCATCAATGTAGTCTGCACCGTGGAGCAGGGGAAGCTGGCCATCGGCTCCACTGTCACCCTCCGGGTGAATCGGGTAGAGGAGACCACCGTCACCGCCATCCAGCCGGACCAGATCGTTCTCTCCGCCAACGCCAACGCGGACAGCTACTATACCACCGCACTGCAAAACATCCCACAGGGAAGTGAACTGACCCTCACCGTCTCCGCCAACGATGGCTGGGAGGATGTAGAGTATGCCATCGGCGCGCTCTACTGTCTGGCGGAAAACGGAGCTGTGGTCTCCAATCTGGCCGCCGGGAGCAATCCCCGCACCGCCGTGGGCCAGAAGGCGGACGGCACTCTGGTCTTTTACACCATCGACGGCCGCAAGACCGGCTATTCCATCGGCGCGTCTCTGTCTCAGGTAGGGGAGCGGCTGTTGGAGCTGGGCTGCCAGACGGTTCTGTGTCTGGACGGCGGCGGCTCAACCAATCTGGCGGTGACAACGCCGGATTCCACAACGGCCACCATCATCAACCGTCCCTCCGAGACCGGGCGCAAGGTCACAAATCAGGTGTTTTTAGTGGCCTCGGACCGCTCCAGCGGGCGGCTGGATCATTTCTACGTCAACGCCGCCGGTGACTATGTGCTGGCCGGCAGTGCCGTGTCCGTCACAGCCTCCGGTGTGGACAGCAATTACATCCCCATGGACGCCAGCTATACACTGTCCGCCAGCGCCGGCAGCATTGCGGAGCAAGAGGACGACCGCTATCTGCTGACTACCCCCGCCTCCGGCGGCGATATCACCGTGACGGCCTCTGGCCGGGGGGCCAAGGGCAACACCGTGGTCCACGCCATCCGCAACCCGGACAATCTGACCCTGAAAAACGGTGCCTCCAACCTGACGGAGCTTACCGTGACCCCCGGCAGCAAGACCGCTCTTACCGCTGGGGCCGTCTGGAACCATCTGCCTCTGACGGCAACCAATGAAGCCTTTACCTGGTCTGTTTCCGGGGACATCGGCACGGTGGATGAGCACGGCGTGTTCACCGCCTCCGCCCCCGGCACCGGAAACCTGACGGTCTCCGCCGGGGACAAGAGCCTGACTATCCCCGTCACGGTGGCTCAGGTGGCCCTGCAAACCATCGAGGACTTTGAAACTCCGGATACGCGCTTCTTCAGCGGCTACTATCTGACGGTTTCCCGCACCAATGTCAGCGATCATGTCCAGAGAGGCCATTACGCCGGAAAGCTGGACTATGTGCTCCCGGAGGACACCGGCTACTATTCTCAGGCCATGGCAGGCTCCTTCTCCACTCTGAGAACGCCCTACACAGCCCTGAACCTCTGGGTCTACGGCGACGGCTCCGGCAACCAGCTCTCTTTCCTCTACACCGGTGACATTAAGAGCGACCTGGAGCTGCCCGTCACCACGCTGGACTTCACCGGCTGGAAGCAGATCAACGTGCCGCTGCCCCAGGACTTCACTCTGAGCGGCGTGGTCATTTACGCTCCCTCCACTACGGACGCCACTTGGGACCATATTCAGGTGACCTACGCCGACACCCCCCGCAGCGGCACAGTCTATATCGACCAGATCACCGCCGCCTTCCCCGGCACGGTGGACAACACCCCGCCGACGGTGACAGCCGCACTGGATGAGCAGACTCAGACGATCAGCGTGAAGGTCTCCGATCTGGTGGACGGCGTTCTGCCCGCTTCCTCCATTACGGTGACGAGAAACGGTGTCGCGGAGCCTCTGGAAAACTATGATGCCAAGACCGGTTCCTTCCAGTACACACTTCCCGCCCCCGGCGAGAGCGGGGAGGCCCTGCGGATCACCGTTACCGCTGTGGATGCCTCCGGCAATATCGGCCGGGCCAGCGTGGACATCGATTCCTACAACGTGGACCACAAGTTCAGTGACATCAATGATTACTGGGCCGCCACCTATGTGGACTTCCTGTATAATGCCAACATTACCACCGGCTACAGTGACGGCACCTTCCGCCCCAACCAGAATATCAGCCGGGCCCAGTTCGCCGTCATGCTCTACCGCTATCTAAAACTGGACGAGAGCAAGTACGCTGATGTGTCTCTGCCCTTCGCGGATCTGGACACCATCCCGGAATACGCCATTCCCGCAGTCAAGGCACTTTATACCGAGGGCGTCATCTCCGGCGCAGAGAAAAACGGCCGCCTGTATTTCAATCCCAACAACGCTCTGACCCGCGCCCAGGCTGCCGCCATGATCGGCCGCACCCAGGCTAAGGGCTATGCACTGGCGAACCTGACCTTCACCGACAGTGGCAAGATCCCCGGCTATGCCGACTACTACATCCGCACTATGGCGGCTCAGGGGGTCATCAATGGCTACAGTGACGGCAGCTTCAAGCCCCACAGCAACATCACCCGCGGCCAGATGGCCAAGATTCTCTACAACCTGATGTGATTTCACAAAACAGCCCCCGTCCGGATTACCGGACGGGGGCTGTTTTGTTTTACAGGATCGAAAGGCGTCCATGCGTCGGCAAGGCAAAAAGCCGTTACTCGTCCAGCTTGAGGACAGCCAGGAAGGCTTCTGTGGGCATTTGGACAGTGCCCAGGGCACGCATCTTCTTTTTGCCTTTTGAAAACGCTCCGCGTTTCAAAAGCTGATTGAAATAACGGCGCACAGCGCCGGCTCGCCGCTTTGCGGCTCGCAGGAAGGCAAAAAGAGATTATTCATCCAGCTTGAGAACAGCCAGGAAGGCTTCTGTGGGCATTTGGACAGTGCCCAGGGCACGCATCTTCTTTTTGCCTTCCTTCTGCTTTTCCAGCAGCTTCTTCTTACGGGTGACGTCGCCGCCGTAGCACTTGGCCAGCACGTCCTTCCGCATGGCCTTCACGGTCTCGCGGGCGATGACCCGGCCGCCGATGGCCGCCTGAATGGGGATCTCAAAGAGCTGGCGGGGAATGTTCTCCTTCAGCTTCTCGCACAGACGGCGGGCACGGGGGTAGGCCTTGTCCCGGTGGGCGATGAAGCTGAGAGCATCCACCTGATCACCGTTGAGCAGCAGGTCCACCTTCACCAGATCGCTGGGACGGTAGCCGGAAAGCTCATAGTCCAGAGAGGCGTAGCCCTTGGTGTTGGCTTTCAGGGCATCGAAAAAGTCGTAAATGATCTCGTTCAGGGGCATCTGGTAATGCAGTTCCACCAGATGAGTGTCCAGATACTGCATATCCTTGAACTCGCCCCGGCGGTCCTGACACATGGGCATGATGTTGCCCACATACTCGTTGGGGGCGATGATGTTCACCTTGACGTAAGGCTCCTCCGCCCGCTCGATGAGGGAGGGGTCCGGGTAGTTGTGGGGATTGTCCACCGTCACCAGTTCGCCGTTGGTCTTATAAACGTGGTAGATAACGGAGGGGAGGGTGGTCACCAGATCCAGGTCAAATTCCCGTTCCAAACGCTCCTGAATGACCTCCATGTGGAGCATTCCCAGGAAGCCGCAGCGAAAACCGAAGCCCAAAGCCACAGAGGACTCCGGCTCGAAGCTCAGGGATGCGTCATTGAGCTGCAATTTTTCCAGCGCGTCCCGCAGGTCGGGGTACTTGGAGCCATCCTCGGTGTAAATGCCGCAGTAGACCATGGACTGCACCGGCCGGTAGCCCGGCAGGGGCTCCGCCGTGGGGTTCGCCGCGTCGGTGATGGTGTCACCGATCCGGGTATCACTGACGGTCTTGATAGAAGCTGTAAAATAGCCCACCTCACCGGCAGACAGGGAATCGCAGGGCTCCAGACCCAAGGGCAGCAGATGACCGCACTCCACGATCTGATAGGACGCTCCGGTGGCCATCATTTTGATGGTCTGACCGGTGCGCATGGTGCCCTCCATGATGCGGAAATACACCACCACGCCCCGATAGCTGTCATACTGGCTGTCAAAGACCAGCGCCTTCAGCGGGGCCTTGGGATCACCCTTGGGAGCCGGAACATTGCGGACAATATCCTCCAGCACCGCCCCGATGTTGATGCCCATCTTGGCGGAGATTTCCGGGGCGTCCATGGCGGGCAGGCCGATGATGTCCTCTACCTCCTGCTTGGACTTCAGAGGGTCCGCAGCAGGCAGGTCGATCTTGTTGAACACGGGGAGGATCTCCAGATCGTGCTCCATAGCCAGATAAGTGTTGGCCAAGGTCTGGGCCTCCACGCCCTGTGTGGAGTCCACCACCAGAACAGCGCCCTCACAGGCGGCCAGCGACCGGGAAACCTCGTAGTTGAAGTCCACATGGCCCGGCGTGTCGATGAGGTTCAGTTCATAGGTCTCGCCGTCCTGAGCCTTGTAGTTCAGCTTCACGGCACGGGCCTTGATGGTGATGCCCCGCTCCCGCTCCAGATCCATGTTGTCTAAAAGCTGATTTTCCATCTGGCGCTGGGAAACGGCGCCGCAGATCTCCAGCAGCCGGTCCGCCAGAGTGGACTTGCCGTGGTCGATGTGAGCAATGATGGAGAAATTTCGGATATTGGATTGCTTGGTCATAGAAAAAACCTCCGTAGGCAAACGTCCCAAGGGACGGAATTCTCAGGTTTCATGTGAAACGGTCAGGTCTTTGCGCCTGCCGGTGTATGGAACTGATACCAGTAGTAATCGTCCCAGAATTTATCGTAGTCGTAGTTTACCACAAAGTCATGCCAGTTGGCGAGAGTTTCCCGATAATTTTTCTCGGTCAGCCGATCGGTACCGGAATGGATCTTTTCCAGCGCCAGCGCGCCCGCCTCGTCGGAGTGGTGAACGTAGTCACAGTAGTAGTCCAGGTGCTCGATGATATCCCGGTCAAACAGCAGTCCGTGAAGGGTAACGTTCTCATAGGGCAGCAGCGTTTCACAGGCCAGCTCCAGCGCCGCAAACACGGCGTCCGTCTCTCCCATGCGGCCGATCTTGTCCCAATAGAGGATGCTGTAAGGGGAAAAGTAAAAATCAAATTCCACCTCCGGGTACCGCTCCGCCCAGCTTGCCGCAACCGCCAGATTTTTGGCGGCGTCCGCCAGCAGGCCGTCCCGGGGCATCGGCTCCGGCGCGATGTCCGGCCGGGTATATTCCTCCAAGGCGGTCATGTGGTTCCACCAGACGGTATCCATCCACGAAAATCCCTTGTCCAGCGGTTCGCCCTCGTCCCAGCGCTGGGCCATCAGGGCGTAGAGGCTGTAATAGAGCACATCCTTATTCAACAGGTATTTCACGTCATTGATGGTACTGGCGTCATAGAGATAATCGGGCATTGCACCGGTAACGCCGTCAGGAGACCGGGTGAAAATATTGGTATCCATGGCGAACAGCACCCGCTTGGGCGGGTGGGTCCGCATCAGCAGGCCCATCACCTGATCGAATTCACTGAAATAGCCGTCAGGAATGGTGAGCCGCAGGCCCGTGCCGCCGAAAACGGTCTCAAGCTGACTGCCGTAGCAGTTGGCGGTCATGGAGGAGCCAAGCAGCACCACGTCCGCCGGGTTGTTGCGGACGATACCCGCCGTCTGGTAGCGTTCACTGAAGAAGACAGGCTCCCGGTCCGTAGGCATCCGGTAGTAAAAGCAGGGGTCCACCCTGTATACCACGGCGGCGCAGGCCATCAGCACCAGCACAAGCCCCAAAAGCAGGCCCCGGGTCCATTTTTGATAGGCGCGCTGTTCCATGGCGGGGCCTCCTTTCTTTAGAAGTTGGAATAGATGAATGTCACCACGCCGGTGAAGGACAAAATGGCCCATACCGTCCACGCCAGCACATACAGGCCGCTGCGCCAGTTGGGACGGAACGTATCCATCTGACGGATGACGTTCCGGGGCCACAAAGCCGCCAGCAGCCCGATCCCCAAGATCAGCGCCACCCGCAGGTAGGCTGTATAGGGGCCGATGACCGGGAGCAGCAGTTCCAGTGCGCTGATTTCCCGACGGAACAAGCCGTTCACCAGCCACAGACGGATCCCGCCCATCCCGCCGGTAACGGCGGTTTTCAGCAAAAGCAGGGCAGAGGACACATCCGGCGCCCGGAAAAAGACCCACGCAAGGTTGATAAAGAGGAAGGTCATGGCCCACCGGACCCAGCGGGGCAGAGCGTCCCGCCGTTTTCCCCACAGGCGTTCCAGAACCTGCGCCAGCCCGTGAAGCAGGCCCCATAGGATGAAGGTCCACCCCGCGCCGTGCCAGATGCCGCTGACGAGGTACACCACCAGAATGTTCAGGTATGTACAGCCCCGGCCCTTTCGGCTGCCGCCCAGGGGAAAGTAGACGTTCTCCCGGAGGAAGGCCGTCAGGGTCATGTGCCAGCGTTTCCAGAACTCCGTAACGGAAAGGCTCCGGTAGGGAGAGTCGAAGTTGATGGGCAGCCGCAGTCCCAGCAGCCGGGCGCAGCCGGCAGCAAGGTCGCAATACCCGGAAAAGTCGAAGTAAAGCTGAAGCGTGTAGCCAAGGATCACGCACCACGCGGTCAGGGCCGTCAGCTCAGAGAGGCTGCCCCAGCCGTTGTTCACCAGCACGCCCAGATTGTCCGCCAGCAGCACCTTTTTGGCAAGGCCGAGACCGATGGCGTACAGACCGGCTGCGGTATCCTGGGGCAGGGGAGAGGCCTCCCGCAGCTGGGGGAAGAAATTCTCCGGCTTCAAGATGGGACCAGAGGACACCGTGGGGAAAAAGAAGCTGTAGGTCAGGTATTCTGCCGGAGTGGGGACCTGTGAAAAGGTCCCGGCATAGACCTCCCGAAGATACCAGATCTGCTGGAAGGTGAAAAAGCTGATACCCAAGGGCACGAAGGGCATCCGTACCGCGCCGCCGGTGAAAAAAACGGTGTACTTGAAAATCCCCAATACCGCGATGTGATAGCAGACGACGGCAAGAAGGACGCTTTTTCGGCGGTGCTTTCGCAGCGTGTTGGCTGCAAGATAGCTGACAAAAGAGGACACCGCCAGCAGTCCGCAGCCCCACAGAGCCGCTGGAGCGCCGCCCCAGAGGTAAAATACCAGACTGGCCGCCAAAAGCACCCAGGTTCGCTCCTTGGGCAGCAAACGGCAGACGCAGACGGTGACGGTCAAAAAGGCCAGAAAGGCCAGAGACTGCACATTCATTTCAGGCCGGACTGATTCAGGCGGTTGAGCTGGCCGTCCGCCGTGCTGAGGACTTGGATCATACCCTGGCTCCGGCCAGGGAAGGCGCTGTTGACCGCCTCGTGGGACAGATCCGGGAAGGCGGCCTTTTCACGGGACAATTTCGCCAGCGCACGGGCGTAGTCCGTCCGGGCCAGAGAGGCCCCGGCGGAGGCGGCGCCTGCAGCGCAGTCCTCCTCGGGCAAAGCAAAATAGGCAGTGCTGCCTCCGGCAGCCCGGTGGAGCAGCCGGTAAAGCAGGTAGATGTGGCAGCCCAGACTGTCCGCCGCGGCGTTGATAGCATCCTTGTCTCCCAGCTTGCCCAGCAGGCCGAACAGCACACCGCTGGCGCTGGTGATGAGCTTGCCCCGCAGGGTGGCCAGCACGCTGCCCTGGAGCACATTGCTCGGCTCAGCGGCGTTGAGGATCTCTTCGGCAGTCAGCATACTGCCGTCCCGTGCCAGCGTCCGGCCCAGCATATAGTCTGCGGAGACATGATAGTAGTCGCAGACCTTGGACACAAAGGCAAGGCCCGGCTCCCGGATGCCGTTTTCGTAATGGCTCAAAAGGGCCTGAGACACCCCCAGATCCGCAGCGGCCACCCGCTGAGAAACCCCCCGCTCTTTCCGCAGCAGGGACAGCGTTCTGGAAAATTCTGTTGCCATGGATACCCTCCGTGAAACAGCCGGGGCGCTGCCCCGGCTGAATTGATTCAATACACAGCGTATAGTTTAACAGAAACGATACTGTAAGTAAAGAGGTTTTCCTGGAAAAACAGAAAAAACCGGCGCATTTTCTGCGCCGGTTTTCCGATCATTCAGATATTCCGTGTTCAAAACAGTCCCACCTGATTGGGAAGTACATCGCCGCCGATGCTGCGGAGCTGGCGGTTGTTGACCTCCAGCAGCCGGTCGGTGATGGTCATTTTCCGGAGGATGTCCCGGACGGTGCGGTCCAGCTCCATGCCCTCCCGGTAGTCTGCCGGGAAAATGAAATCCACCCGTCCGTCCGCCAGCAGCTTTTCCACACCCTGCCGGTTGCTGGCCTGATAGACGGCGATGGCCTGTCCGCCGTAGGCCCGCATCATTTTCATACAAGGCACGTCGGAAAGACCGTCTCCCATATAGATCATGTTGGTAAAGGGGACCCGCTTGGAATCGTCCGGCATGGAGTCGTTCAGTTCCTTATCCCGGGACACATCCAGAATCCCCTTATTGATCCTGTAGACAAACTGGGTCTTATTGGTAAAGTTGACGTCCAGCTTGGGCCAGCAGGCGTCGCCATTTTCGTTGTAGTAGAACTCGCAGGCATAGATCTCCCGGAATTCCTGAGCGATTCCGCTGCCCTCGATGATCTCCCGGAGGCCGGAGGAAATGACATAGTGCTCCACCTGAACGCCCAGACTCTCCCCAAAGGCGTTGATCCGGGCAAACCACTCCCGGACGCCGGGGAACAGTTGGATGGACTCACCGCAGTGGTTCAGGAAGGCCCGGTCCAGCTTGATATTCTGCGCGGCGCACTCCTGGATCATGGTGTACATATAGGCCAGCAGGCCGTCCATCCGGTTTTCCCAGCCAAAGGCGTTGGCCCTGCCCCAGAATTCTGCCGGGGTATACCCAAGGGAGGGGATGAAGGCGTAGTCCTCCATGTCCGTGGTGCACAGAGTCTTGTCGAAGTCGTACAGGAAGGCGATGATCGGCGCTTGCGTTTCCATATAGCTACCTCCTGAAAGAGCAAAAAGCGGCCTTGCAGGCCGCTTTTTGTCAAGTATTGTAATTACGGCCGAATTTCAGTTCGTCCAGATTGATCTGGCGTGTGCTGGAAAGGTCGGGAAAATCCCCAAAGGGGTCGCTGGTGTCAGCGGCGGGATCCGCCGCTTCGGCAACAGGCTCAGACGCTTCCGTCTGGGTCTCCGCCGTGTCGCCGTCCTCCGGCGCTGCTTCGCTGAACGCGGCCATGACACTGTCCTCGATCTCCTGAACGGAGTCCTCCGGTTTGGCTTCCTCCTGAGGCAGCTCCACCGGGGCCTGAGGCAGCTCATTCAAAAGCTGGATCTCCTTATCGCACACAGCCCGGACGGCAGCAGAGAACTTCTCCAGCTCCTCCTTGCCTTTCCGCAGACGTTCCTCCGCGGCGGCAGCCTCGTTTTTCAGGCAGTTGATCCTCAGCTTGGCGTCGATCTCCGCCTGCGTCATCATCTGATCCCGCTTCTGTTCGGCTTCCTTCACAATGGAATCCGCCATCCGCTGAGCGGTGAGCAGGGTGGCCCGCATGGAATCCTCGGTGGCGCGGTATTCCTCCACCTTCTCCACCAGGACCTTCAATTTTGCTTTCAGCGCCGCGTTTTCTTTGTAGAGAGCGGTATAATCGTCAGTCAGCTCATCCAGAAATTCGTCCACCATGGCCATGTTGTAGCCGCCAAAGGACGCCTTGGAAAAGGAATGGGTCGAAACCTCCTGAGGTGTCAGCATATCCAATATCCTCCCCGCTTAGAAATATAAGCCGTTGTTTTCCAGCTCATCGATGAGATCGCCCTCCAGCTCCACGTGGTAAGGCGTGATGATATAGGTGTTTGCGGCAACCTTTTTGATCTTGCCCTCGCCGGCATAGGCCACGCCGGAAAGGAAGTCGATGAGCCGCCGGGCCACATCCTTGTTGGTGGATTCCAGATTCAGCACCACCGTCCGCTTGTCCTTCAATTGATCGGCGATCTCCGAGGCGTTCTCAAAGCGGTCCGGCTTCACCAGCACCACCTTCAGCTGCGTGGTGGCATGGATGTTCACCACCTTGTTCCGGCGATCCTCCGCTTTGTTGCGGCGGTCATCGAAGGAGCGCTCACGGGGTTCCTCAAAATCCTCATATTCCTCATCCTCGTCATCATAGGGATGGGTCAGCTTCTTCAGCTCGTCCAAAATACCCATAAGCCAAAACCTCCTGCAATCAAGTGGGATAATACCGGGCGCCGAAAATCGCGGTGCCCACACGGACCATGGTGGCGCCATTTCGGATAGCATCCTCAAAATCGCCGCTCATGCCCATGGAAAGGCACTTTAATTCATTATGGAACAATTTCTCGTTGATGTCAACATAAAGTGCCCGGACTTCCTGAAAATAGCGAATATTGGTGTCCCGGTCGCTGTCTGCGGGGGGGATCGTCATCAATCCTCGGACCCGGACATGAGACATGGCCTGAGCTGCTCTGGCGGCGTCCTCCAACTGAGCAGGGGCAAAGCCGCTCTTGGCCTCCTCGCCGCCGATGTTCACCTCCAGAAGAATGTCCTGAACGATTTCCTGCTTTTCCGCCTCTTTTTCAACGGCTTCCAGCAGGGGGAGAGACCCCACGGATTGGATCAGGGCTACCTTGCCCACCACCTGCTTGACCTTGTTCCGCTGAAGATGACCGATGAAGTGGAGCGGCGCACCGTCATAGGCGTTCTGGCTCAGCTTCTCCGTCATCTCCTGGACCCGGTTTTCGCCCAGCACGTCGATCCCGGCGGCGATGGCCTCCCGGCAGGCGGCGGCGTCATTCATCTTGCTGGCGCCTACCAGCGTGATCTCCTTGGGGTCCCGGCCGCATTCTCCGCAGGCGGCGGCGATCCGCTGACGGACCTCCTGAATATTTGTCTGAATGGACATAGAACATCCCTCTCTTTCTTTATGAAACAACTTTTCCGTCATACAGATCCCGTGCGGCAACGATGATCTCGTCACCGGGCCGCAGCCGCAGCTTCTCCGTGGAGCCGGCAGACCGGACCACAGCGTAATCGTCACCGGTGAGCAGCACCTCTACCGGCTTGAACCGGGCCTTTGCGCCGGAGACGCAGTAAACACCGGTGACATTGACCTCCTTGCTGGCAGTCTCCTCGGTTTCCGGGTCCTTTTCCGTAACGGTCTGGGTGGCCACACGCAACGCAGCCAGAGGGACCCGCAGTCCATCGGTGGTATCCAGAATGATCTCGGCGCTCTGGCGGCGCAGGAGCGTCAGCTCCTGCAAATATGTATTCCCCTGGAAAGTCACCACACAGCGGCCGTTTTCCTCCGCGCCCACGGACAACAGCGTGACCGACAGGTCCCGATCCACGTTCTTGGTAAACCGGAGGGACAGGCTCTCTCCGGTTCCCAGACGGTTCTGGCGGGTCTGAAGGGTCTGGGCCTCCTGTGCGGAGACCACGCCCACATAATACCAGTTGTCCCCCAGGATCAGCTTTCCGGTGTTGGCGGGGATCTCGGCAGGGGACAGCTTATTCAGAGCACTGGGAGTCAGCGCGGACAAACTGTCCGGCGTCAGAACGGATTCATAGCCGTCCACCACAGCGGAAAACAAACCGGACCGGGGAGACCGGATGGTCTTTACGGAGTTAGCAGCCTGAGACCGCAGGGTTTTCAACTGATTTTTCAATTCCTGCAGCTGTCCGCTGAGATCCTCGGTGCCGGAATAGGTATAATCCCGCTTGAGGACCAGAGACCGCAGCTCCTGCCCCCGGCTCTCCGCCGCGTCCAGCCGTCCCGCCGCCACAACGGTCCGGTAATCCAGCAGGGACCGGGCGATCTGGCTGTCCAGCTTCAGCGTGACCTCCGCGCCCAGCATGGATTCCTGAGCGTATTCCAGCTGCTCGATGCGGTTATTCAGGGTTTCGATCTCGTTCTGCCGGTCCAAAGACGCCTGATCGGCGTAGACGGTGGCCACGGCCCCGCCGGTGCCGACCCGCTCGCCCTCGTTTTTCCGCAGCCGCATAAGGCCGCCGGCATCGCCGGTGAGCACCTGCTCCTGCCGGACCACATAGCCGCTGATGTCCACCGTATCCTCCACCTGATAGGTGTAGGCCAGGGTGGTGGAAAAGGGGTCGCTTACATAGCCGTAGATCTGATAGCCGAAATAGGCCAGCACCAGAAGGGTGATGACCGGCGTGAACAGCTTGCTTACAAAGGATGATCGATTCATGTACGCCTCGTATCGTTACAGGGCGGCTTCCTCCTCACTTTCCCGCAGGGCCACCGGACGAAGGGGGACCACTGTGGAAATGGCGTGTTTGTAAATCACCTGCTGCCTGCCGTCGCTTTCCAGCACCACCACGAAGGGATCGTAGCCGGTAACGGTGCCCCGCATCTGGAATCCGTTCATCAAAAACACGGTGACGGGCAGCCGCTCCTGCCGAAGACGCAGGAGGAAGAGATCCTGTAAATTGATTTTTTTCTGCATAGTATTCCGCTCCTTCTTTATTTGGGAGCGGCTGTGCCAGCGGTACGCTGTCTCTGTCGGTCGATGACCGCCGCCCCTGGGCTTATCCTAAGCCAGAAGCGGTCAAAATTTCTGTCGAAATCTGGAGGGCACAGGCAAAATCACGGTCTTTTTCCCAATAGATCCAGTGAATAGCCGGATTCCGCCGCAGCCAGGTGAGCTGGCGCTTGGCATACTGCCGGGAGCGGAGCTTGACCAACTCCAGTGCCTCCTGCTCCGTAAGGGTCCCGTCCAGTACGCCCAAAAACTCCTTATAGCCGATGGCCTGCATGGCGGTGGCATTCCGGGGCAGTCCCATGGCCAGCAGAGCTTGGACTTCCTCTAAAAGCCCCTCCTCCGCCATCTTGTCCACACGGCGGTCGATGAGCGCCTTCATGTCGGCCCGGTCCGCGAATTGCAGGCCGATCCATACTGCGTCATACCGGGGAGGCAGTTGGCGGGTGGCAGCATTGTGGGCGGAGATGGTCTCGCCCGTTTCCAGATAGACCTCCAGCGCTCGGAGAATGCGCTTGGTGTCGGCGGGATGGAGCCGTGCGGCGCTTTCCGGGTCCACCTGCCGCAGCTCTGCCAGCAGCGGCTCAATGCCGTCCCGGTCAAACCGGGTCTCCAATTCCCGGCGCACCTCTCCGCCGGCGTGTCCGCCGGCGAAGCCGTGTCCCCGGATCAGGGCGTCCATCCACAATCCGGTGCCGCCCACCAGAATGGGCAGCTTCCCCCGGGAAAGGATGTCATCCACGATGGGCGTGGCCTTCGCCACGTATTCTGCGGCGCTCCACTGTTCGCTGGGCTCCGCCACGGCGATCATGTGGTGGGGAACCCCCTGCATTTCCGCCTCCGTAGGGGCGGCGGTGCCGACGGTCATGCCCCGGTAGATCTGCATGGAGTCGGCAGAGACCACCTCTCCGTGAAAGCGCCGGGCCAGCAGAACGCCCAGTGTGGTTTTGCCGCAGGCGGTGGGGCCTGCGACGCAGACGATCTTCGGTGTCACACGCCGTCTCCTTTCTGATGTGTCAAGCGCAGGGGCAAATGTTCTCAGCGGTGATAGAGCCGCTTGGTCTCATACTTCGGTTCACAGCTCACCCGGACACCCAGACGCTTGAAGATTTTCAGATCCTCCTCGCTGATGATGACGGAGAAGTGGGCCTCACTGTCCCGGAGACCGGGCAGCTGCCGCTTGGCAAGGTCCGCCAGCGGGTTGGTCAGGGCGGAGATCGCCAGGGTCAGCAGTACCTCGTCGGTGTGGAGTCGGGGGTTACGGTGATCCAAATAGGTGGTTTTCAGATGGCAGACAGGCTCTAAGACCTGCTTGGAGATCAGTTCAAACTGATCGTCGATATTTCCCAAAGCCTTCAGAGCATTCAGCAGCAGCGCCGCCGCAGCCCCCAATGTCCCGGAGGTCTTGCCGGTGATGATCCGGCCATCCGGCAGCACCATGGCGCCGGCGGGAGCGCCGGTGGCTTCCGCCTTGTCCAGCGCCGCTGCTACGGCGGGGCAGATCTCCGGCGTCACGCCGGCCTGCTGCATCACCAGTTCCAGCTTGCGGACAGTCTCCTCCGCCCCCTTGCCCTGGACCAGCTCGGTTTTCGCGGTGTAATACCGCCGCAGGATCTCCATACGGGAGGCGGCGCGGCATACCTCGTCGTCTACAATGCAGTTCCCCGCCATGTTCACGCCCATGTCCGTGGGGGATTTGTAGGGGGATTTGCCCTGAATCTTCTCGAAAATGGCGTTGAGCACCGGGAAAATCTCTACATCCCGGTTATAATTGACGGTAGTGATGCCGTAGGCCTCCAGATGGAAGGGGTCGATCATGTTCACATCATCCAGATCGGCGGTAGCGGCCTCATAGGCAAGGTTGACCGGATGCTTCAAGGGCAGGTTCCAGATGGGGAAGGTCTCAAACTTGGCATAGCCGGCATCGACGCCCCGCTTGTGATCGTGATACAGCTGACTCAGGCAGGTAGCCATTTTGCCGCTGCCAGGGCCGGGAGCCGTTACCACGATCAGGGAATGGCTGGTCTCAATGTAGTCATTTTTGCCCAGGCCCTCATCGCTGACGATATGGGCCACATCGGAGGGATATCCGGCGATGGGATAGTGCCGGTAGCAGCGGATCCCCAGCTTTTCCAGCCGGTGAAGGAAAGCGTTCGCCGCATCCTGTCCGCTGTAACGGGTCAGCACCACGCTGCCCACATACAGCCCCATGTCCCGGAAAATATCAATCAGGCGGAGGACGTCCTCATCATAGGTGATACCCAGATCTCCCCGCATTTTATTCTTCTCAATGTCCCCGGCGTTGATGGCGATGACGATCTCCACATCATCCTTCAACTGCTGAAGCATCCGGATCTTGCTGTCCGGTTCAAAGCCCGGCAGTACCCGGGAGGCATGATAGTCGTCAAACAGCTTCCCGCCGAATTCCAGATACAGCTTCCCGCCGAACTGGTGGATCCGCTTTTTGATTTGTTCAGACTGCGTAGTGAGATATTTTTGATTGTCAAACCCAATGGCTCCCATGATGAACGCCCCTTATCTTTTGTTTTTAAACACATAAATAAAAGTATAGCACAGGCCGTCGGTTTTGGAAAGATGCCGGGGAAGAAAAGGTAAAAAAATCCGCAGACAGGCCCAAGCCGCCGGACGGAGCCGTATTTGTGCAGTTTACCGTTTGACAGGGGGACGGCCCCGTGGTACACTCAGTTTCATATTGTGAGATTTTTCAATGTTTTTCTTGCGTTTACATGAATTTATGGTAGGATAAACTTGATATTTTATCGTCTTGAACGGAGGGACCGCCATGAGCGAGCTGAAACTGCCCGAACTGTTTGGCAGCAGAGTATTCAATGAGGAAACCATGAAGGAGCGGCTGTCCGGCGCCTGCTATCAGGCGTGGAAGCGCTGCGTCACCGATGGAGCATCTCTGGAATTGGCTGCCGCCAACGAGATTGCCGGGGCCATGAAGACCTGGGCGGTGGAGCGGGGCTGCACCCACTATACCCACTGGTTCCAGCCGATGACTGGCTTCACGGCGGAAAAGCACGACAGCTTCATCGCCCCTGCCGAGGGCGGCCGGGTGATCTTGGAATTTTCCGGCAAGAATCTGGTTCGGGGCGAGGCGGATGCCTCCTCCTTCCCCTCCGGCGGCCTGCGGGCCACCTTTGAGGCCCGCGGCTACACCGCTTGGGACCCCTCCTCCTTTGCCTTTATCAAGGAGGGCACCCTCTGCATCCCCACCATCCTGTGCTCCTACGGCGGTCACGCGCTGGACAAAAAGACGCCTCTGCTGCGGTCCATGGAGGACGTGAGCCGTCAGGCCATCCGGATCCTCCGGCTGTTCGGAGACACTGAGAGCCGCCGGGTCATCCCCTGCGTAGGCCCGGAGCAGGAGTACTTCCTGGTGGATAAGAAGATGTACAACCAGCGGGAGGACCTGCGGATGACCGGCCGCACCCTCTTCGGTGCCAAGCCTCCCCGCGGTCAGGAGCTGGATGACCACTATTACGGCGCCATCCGTCCCCGGGTAGCAGCTTTCATGAAGGACTTGGACGAAAACCTCTGGGCTTTGGGTATTTACAGCAAGACCAAGCACAATGAGGCGGCCCCCGCTCAGCACGAGATGGCCCCCGTCTATACAGACGCCAACACAGCCTGCGACCACAACCAGCTCACCATGGAGGTCATGAAAAAGATCGCAGAAAAGCACGATCTGGTATGCCTTCTGGATGAAAAGCCCTTTGCCGGCGTCAACGGCTCCGGCAAGCACGATAACTGGTCCCTGAACACCGACACAGGCAAGAACCTCTTCAAGCCCGGCAAGACTCCCAGCCAGAACGCCCAGTTCCTGCTGTTCCTGGCGGCCTTTGTCAAGGGCGTGGACGAGTATCAGGACTTTCTGCGGGCTACGGTGGCATTTCCCGGCAACGATCACCGTTTGGGCGCTTCCGAAGCACCTCCCGCAGTCCTCTCCATCTTCCTGGGTGACGAACTGGATGCCATCGTGCAGTCCATCATCCGCGGTACGGAGTTTAAAGAGGCCGGCAAGCGCACCCTCCAGATCGGCGTGGACGCCATGCCTCCCATTCCCCAGGACAACACGGACCGAAACCGCACCTCTCCCATGGCCTTCACCGGCAACAAGTTTGAGTTCCGGATGCTGGGCTCCAGCCAGTCCATCTCCGGCCCCAACATTGCTCTGAACACCATCATGGCGGAGGAATTGCAGCAGTTTGCCGACCAACTGGAAAAGTCCAAGAATTTCCAGTCGGATCTGGAAAAGCTCATCAAAAAGGTCTTTACCGACCATCAGCGGATCATATTCAACGGCAACGGATACGATGATGCCTGGATCGCCGAGGCGGAAAAGCGTGGCCTCAGCAACCTGAAATCCGCGGCGGATGCTCTGCCGGTCTACACCGCCAAGAAAAACGTGGACCTCTTCGTCAAGCATGGGATCTACACGAAAGAGGAGATCAATGCCCGTGCGGAGATCCACATCGAGAACTACACCACGGTCCTGACCATCGAGGCCCGGACCATGGCCGATATGCTGCGGCGGCAGATCCTGCCCGCCGTATCCGCGGTGACGGCAGAGCTGTGCGAGCGAGGCTGGAAAAAGGAGCAGATGGGCGTCAGCCACAAGGCGGATGACGCCGTGGCCCGTGAAATGGGCCAGCTGACAGATAAGCTCTATGCCGCCACGGAAAAAATGGAGCGAGACCTCAGTAAGATCCCGGCAGACGCTAAGAAGGCCATGGCTTACAGCCACGATCACCTGATCCCTGACATGGAAAAGGCCCGTGAACTGGCAGACCGGCTGGAGGAGCTGACCCCCGCCGAGCGGTGGCCCTTCCCGGTATACAGCGACCTGCTGTTCTCTGTGTAACATCAGGATCGACGCAAAAACAGCAAGAAACGACCCCCTGCGGAATGGATGCGTCCATTCCGCAGGGGGTTCTCGTTTTGGGGGTTCCGTGGCTACTATGTCAGATGCCCTTTCTGTGAAGTGCGTAGGAATAGACGGCAGGGATCAGAACCATCACCGCCAGCAGCGCCCCAAACAGCCAACCGCTCCACAGCCGCAGCAGGGAGAGAGGGATCATCACAAGACCGCACAGCACCCACAAAAAGCCGCTCAATCGGTGGGTCCGGGTCCAATTTTCCTCGCTTTGCAGCGTCCACGGCAGCTTGATGCCCATGGTGCGGTTCTGCCGGATCTTCGGCAGGTAGTTACCAAGGATCAGGAACAGCAGTCCCATGAACACCGGTACCACGGTGCTGATGGGCATCTCATAGCCCAGCCCTGTGCCGAGGGTGACCGCCCCGCCGAGCAGCGATACGGCCGGGCAGAACCACAGCAGCACCGTCCGCAATACAGGATTCCTATTTTTCTTCGTCTCACGGCTCTCGGCGTAAAAGCAGACGAGATGCAGTGCCAAAATAAACAGCGGCAGGCCGAACACAGTGGCGGCACGCGATGACCAGCCGTTTGCGTTGCCGGAAAAGTCCCAATGTGTCGCCATGGTCTCCGGCAAACGCGGGTAGAGCGCCGCGCCCGCGAACAGCGGCAGCAGGCAGACCAGCGAAGTCAGCAGCATTTCCCTCTTGTTGTTCTTCATTTTTTTCCTTCCCCCTTCAAGTCCTGTAACCACAGCAAGACTTCCTCCAGCACAGAGGCATTGAGGCTGTAATAGATAAAATTCTTCTCCCGGCTCTCGAAAATCAAACCGGCTTTTTTCAGCAGGGATAAATGATAGGACACGGTGGCCGCCGTCATGTCAAACTGCCCGGCGATCTCGCCCGCCGTCAGACGCCCGCCCTTCAGCAGGTTCAGAATTTCTCGCCGCACCGGGTCCGACAGCGCCTTGAAGGTCTCTGCAAGGGCCATCCGCAGTTCTCCTTTACATGGTATTTAGAAAATTTTCTAAATATAAAATAGCACATGTCCCGCAGGCTGTCAACAGGTATTTAGAAATTTATCTAAATACTTTCTCCTTCGCGGACACTCCAAAGGCAGAAGGAGTGAAAAATATCAGCGCCGCCCTTTTGGGCGGCGCTGATAGTGGATCAAATCTGATTATCTGTGGGGAACGTCCCAGATGTTGTCGGCATATTCCGCCACAGCACGGTCGGCGGCGAAGATGCCGCTGCGGGCGATGTTGTGGAGACTCATGCGGTTCCAGGTCTCCCGGTTTTCATAGGTCTCTGCCATGCGGCGCTCGGCATCGCAATAGGCCCGGTAGTCCGCCAGCAGGAGGTACTCGTCCTGGCTGATGAGCCGCTGGTAGAGGTCCTCGTAGCTGACGCCGTCCCGGAAACCCTTCCGCAGGGCATTCAGGCACCGCTCCATCTGGGGATCGTGGCTGATATAGCGCTGGGGCACATAGCCCTCCCGCTTCAGTGTAGCAGCCTGATCGGCATGGAGGCCGAAGAGGAACATGTTCTCATCGCCCAGCACATCGTGCATCTCCACGTTGGCGCCGTCCAAAGTACCCACGGTGAGGGCACCGTTCATCATGAACTTCATGTTGCCGGTGCCGCTGGCCTCCTTGCCGGCGGTGGAGATCTGCTGAGAGACCTCGCTGGCGGGCATCAGATGCTCGGCCAGAGACACCCGGTAGTTCTCCAGGAACACCACCTGCAGCTTGCCCCGGCAGCGGGGATCATGGGAAATATCATCCGCCAGAGAGTTGATGAGGTGGATGATCCGCTTGGCCACGGCATATCCCGGCGCAGCCTTGGCGCCGAACAGGAAGGTGTGGGGCCGGGTGATGCAGTTGGGATCGTCCTGCAGCTGCTGATACAGGGTGATGATATGCAATACGTTCAGCAACTGACGCTTGTACTCGTGAAGCCGCTTGACCTGCACGTCGAAAATGGCGTTGGGGTCCAGGGTCACACCCTGAGCTTTCCGGGCGTAGTCGGCAAACTTCACCTTATTCTGCCACTTGATCTCGTCCAGACGCTTGAGGACAGCCGCATCGTCCGCATAGGCATCCAGCTTTTTCAGCGCCTGAGGATGGAGCAGGTAGTCGTCTCCACCGGCCAGATCCCGCACCAGGCCGTCCAGACCCGGATTGATCTCACTGAGCCAGCGGCGGTGGTCAATACCGTTGGTGACGTTGGTGAATTTCCAGGGCTCCATGGCATAGGAATTTTTGAATACGTCCTTTTTCAGGATCTCGGAATGGAGGCCGGACACGCCGTTGACGGACAGGCCGCCTGCAACGCACAGGTTGGCCATCCGTACCTCGCCGCCCCAGACAATAGCCATCTTTTCAGTAACAGAGGGATCGTGGAAGAAATTCTCCACCTTTTCCTGCCAGCGGCGGGCGATCTCCTGAATGATCTGCCACACGCGGGGCAGCAGGGTCTCCACCAGCTGCTGGGGCCAGCGCTCCAGCGCCTCGGAAAGGACCGTGTGGTTGGTATAGGCCACGGAGCGGGAGGTGATGTCCCACGCCTCGTCCCAGTTCATGCCCGCCTCGTCCATGAAGATCCGCATCAGCTCCGGGATCACCAGAGCCGGATGGGTGTCATTGATCTGAATGACGTTTTTCTCATGGAAGTTCTTCAGGGTGCCATAGGTCTCCAGATGCTTGGTGACGATGGACTGCACCGTGGCGGAAACGAAGAAATACTGCTGCTTCAGCCGCAGGGACTTGCCCTCGTAGTGGTTATCCTCAGGGTAGAGGACCTTGGCGATGGTCTCCGCCATGGCCTCGTCCTCGGAGGCTTTCAGATATTCGCCGCGGGAAAACAGGGCCATATCCACAGGGCGGGTGGACCGGGCGTCCCACAGCCGGAGCGTGTTGACGTGGTCGGTATCATAGCCCGCCACCACCATGTCGCAGGGAACGGCCAGCACGGTGGTGGAGTTCTCGTTGACGATGTGGAGATGGCCGTCATGCCAGAATTCCCGAAGGGTACCGCCAAAGTGGACGGCCTGAGCCTCGTCGGGCTTGGGCAGCAGCCAAGCGGAGCCAACGCCCTTCCAGTCATCAGGCAGCTCCACCTGCTGACCTTCCACGATCTTCTGCTTGAAAATACCCAGCTCATAGCAGATGGAATAGCCGGTAGCTGGGATGTCCAGCGTGGTCATGGAGTCCAGATAGCAGGCGGCCAGGCGGCCCAGACCGCCGTTACCCAGACCTGCGTCCGGTTCCAGCTCAAACAGGTCGCCGGACTTGAAGCCCAGGTTGCCCAGAGCCTCTTTCAATTCGGGCAGCACGCCCAGATTGTAAGCGTTTTTCATCAGGCTCCGGCCCATGAGGAATTCCAGAGAGAGATAGTGGACCTGCTTTTTCTGCTCCTTTTTCGTTTCCTTGGCGGTCTGTACGCCCCGGAGGGCCATCACATCCCGCAGCACCAGAGCGCAGGCTTTCAGCATCTCCTGATCCGTGGCTTCCCCCGGCTCGGTGCCGAAGTTCAAGGCCAGCTTGGCGGTCAGGGCGTCTTGTAACGATTGCGTGGTAAATGGTACGGTCATACGGGTTTACTTTGCCGCTTTTTTAGCGGCTCCTTTCTTTTTGGGTTGAACAGGCTGCGTGGTTTCCACGGTGTCCGCAGGCGCCATGGTCTTCGCGGCAGTTTTCTTAACAGGTTCTTCGGCCGGCTTCTCAACGGGCTTCTCAGCTGCTTTTTCAGTCGGTTTTTCCACCGCTTTTTCGGCCGCCTTTTTAGTTGTGGCCTTGGCTGCGGTCTTTCTCGTTGTTGTCTTTTTGGCCGCAGGCTTCTTTACAGCCGTTTTCCGCGCCGCCTTTTTTGCAGCAGGCTTTGCAGCGGTCTCACTGACCGGCTCCGCAGCGGAAACAACAGCTTCCTCGGCAGGAACCTCGATCACCGGCTCCTCAGTGGGGGCGGCAGCCTCCGCGGCAGGCGCTTCCGGGGCAGACTTTTCCCAGGAAAGGCCAGTGACAGCGCCGTAGATCCGCAGGTAGTCCCCGGCGCTGCGGTTCCAGCTGAAATCCTGTGCCATGGCCCGGTCTCTCAAACGGGCAAAGGCGTCGGGATAATCCTTGTAGAGATACACCGCCTCCCGGATCACATGGAGCATATCCGCGCTGGAGTAGTTGGCAAAGGTGAAGCCGGTACCGGCGTCACGCCAGGCCTCATAGGGCTGAACGGTGTCCTTCAGGCCGCCGGTCTCCCGGACGATGGGCACCGTGCCGTAGCGCATGGAGATCATCTGAGAAAGGCCGCAAGGCTCGCTGCGGGAGGGCATCAGGAACAGATCCGCACCTGCGTAGATAGCCATGGACAGTGCCTCATTATACCCCAGACGCACAGCCATACGGCCGGGATACCGCTCCGCCGTCCGGCGGAAGAACTCCTCATATCCGGCATCGCCGCTGCCCAGCACCACAAATTGAGCAGGCAGCTCCATGATGTCGCCCATGACCTCCCGCAGAAGATCCAATCCCTTATGGGATACCAGACGGCTCACCATGGCGATAATGGGGGTGTTTGGCTCCTCGTTCAGACCCATCAGGTTCTGGAGAGCGGTTTTATCCGCAGCCTTGCCGGACAGATCCTCCGCCGTATAGTTGGCAGTGATGCGTCCGTCAGCAGCAGGATCGTAGAGCTTCATGTCGATGCCGTTGAGTACGCCGGACAGCTTATAGCCGCACTGGGTCAAAATGCCCTCCATCCGGTGAGCAAAGTAGGGATTCTTCAGCTCCTGCGCATAGGTGGGGGACACGGCGTTCACCGCGTCAGCGGTGAGGATGGCGCCCTTCAGCAAATTCAGATCGCCGTCCAGCAGCAGGGTGCCGTCATCCACCCAGCCCCGGTCCAGGCCGAACAGGTCGCCCAGGCAATAGGGATCATAGCGTCCCTGATACTCGATGTTGTGGATAGTCAGCACCGTCCGGATAGAGCGATACCGGTCCTCCCGGACGCCGTCATCCTTCAGATAAATGGGAATCAGGGCCGTCTGCCAGTCATTGCAGTGGATCACATCCGGCCAGAACTCCAGATGATCCAGCATCTTCACCACGGCCCGGGAGAAGAAGCCGAAGCGCTCTCCGTCATCTACATAACCGTAGAGCTCGGGCCGGTCAAAATACTGCTCGTTATCCAGGAAATACCAGGTCACGTCGTCCTTTTTCATGGAAAACAGACCGCAGTAGGTGTGCCGCCAGGCCAGATCCACATAATCGTAGCACAGGAACGTCAGTTGGTCAGCAAATTTTTCTCTGATCCGCCGGTACAGAGGTAGGATCACAGCGGTCTCGGCTCCCTGCTCCGCCAGAGCGGGAGGCAGGGAACCGGCTACGTCTGCCAGTCCGCCGGTTTTACAGAAGGGGACGGCCTCGCTGGCCGCATACAGAATCTTCATATATTGTTACTCCTTTCCTGAGAAGAAAGACCAGAGCTTTTACGAAAAACCGTCAGGTCATCTTGCTCAGATCACACTGCCCTTGGCAATGACAATTGGATATGCGGTATGGCCCACCATGGTGCGGCCCGGCAGCAGTTCCACATGCTTATCCGTGATCACGTGGGACAGCCGCGCTGCCTCCCGGACCGTGGTGCCCCGGAAGAGGATGCAGTCCTCTACCTTTGCGCCCTTTTCCACAGTGACGCCGGGGAAGAGGATGGAATTCACCACAGTGCCCTCGATGCGGCAGCCCTCAGCCACCAGGGAGTTCAGGCACACGCCGTCAGGTCCGATGTATGTGGACGCCTTATCGGCACCCTTGGCCCGGATAGGCCGGTCCGACGTAAAGAGGTCCTCCCGGATCTCCTTATCCAAAAGCTGCATGGAGCGGTCATAGTACTCCTGCACGGAGCGGATCTGCGCGGCAAAGCCGCTGAAGGTATAGCTCTGCAAATGCAGCAGATCCTGCTTGGCCTGCAGCACATCCCGGCGGAAGCTGTACTGGTCTCTTGCCTGGCACTCGTCCACCAGAGAACGCAGCAGGTCCGTGGACATCACAAACACGTCCAGGCTCCGGTAGCCTCTGGGCTGGTGCATATTGAACAGCACCTCCCGGATGCGTCCGTCCGGGTCCTTTTCAAAATAGGTGCCGTTTTCCGTGGCGAAGCTGTCATCTCCGCAGACGGCGGTGATGTCGGCATGGGTGCGGATATGCTGCTCCAGAATATCCGCCAGCGGGAGGTTGGCCACCAGGTCGCCCTCCATCAGCACCACATAATCCTGCCGGATCTCGTTCAGGTAGTCCCGGACGCCGGCCAGGGCTTCCATTTTGCCCCGGAAGGGCGTAACGCCCCACTCGTGAAGGTAATTGAAGGGAGGCAGCAGGTGCAGGCCGCCCCGCTTCCGGGACATATCCCACACCTTGCCGCTGCCCACATGATCCAGCATACTCTGATACCGGCCGTGGAGTACCATACCCACATCGGTAACACCTGCGTTCAGCAGGTTGGACAGGGCAAAGTCCACCGCCCGGTACCGGCCTCCAAAGGGCATCGACGCGGCAGTACGGCGCTCTGTCAGCTCCCGCAGTTCTCCGCGCTGTTCATAGGCGAAAATAATGCCATGCATCCGGTTCATTTCAGCACCTCCTTACCATGGTGGTCCAGCATGATGCCGGGGGCCACCTCGCGGCCATCCTCCAACTGGCAATCCGGGGCCAGCACCGTCAGATCCCATTTCCCATTGAGAGCGGAATCCGGTGCGCCGCCCACCCGGCAGTCCTTACCGATGTGGCAGCCCTCGCCGATAATGGCGTATTCGATCACAGCGCCTGTCTCCACCGTAACGCCGGGGAGGAGTACGGAATAGCTGACCTTGGCGCCTTTTTCCACGGTGACTCTGGGGGAGAGCACAGAATTTTCCACGGTGCCCTCAATGTCACAGCCCCGGTTGATGGCGCTATGGCTCACACGGCTGTCGCCGCCCATGTAAATGGGGGGCGCATCCACGCTGCGGGCGAAGATGGGCCAAGACTCGTCAGACAGGTCCAGACCGGATTCCGGAGAGAGCATATCCATGTTGGCATCCCAGAGAGAGGTGAGGGTACCTACGTCCTTCCAGTAGCCCTGGAAGCGGAAGGCCGCCATCCGCTGGCCGTCCGCCAGCATCTTGGGGATGATATTCTTGCCAAAGTCATTTTCGGAACCCGGATCCGCCTCATCCTCCGTGAGGTAGCGCCGCAACGCTTTCCAGGAGAACACATAGATGCCCATGGATGCCAGATTGCTCTTGGGCTGGCGGGGTTTTTCGGCAAACTCGGTGATCATATCCTCCCCATCCACCGACATGATGCCGAAGCGGCTGGCCTCCTCCCAGGGGACCTCCATAACGGAAATGGTGCAGGCGGCGTCCGATTCCTTGTGACGGCGGAGCATTTCGGAATAATCCATCTTATAGATGTGGTCACCGGAGAGGATCACCACATACTCCGGCTGATACTGGTCGATGAAGCCGATGTTCTGATAGATGGCGTTGGCGGTGCCCTTGTACCAGGTGCCGCCCTTGCTGCCCATATAGGGCGGCAGGATGTGAACACCGCCGCTGCTGCTGTCCAGATCCCAGGGCTGGCCGGAGCCGATGTAGCTGTTCAGTTCCATGGGCCGGTACTGAGTCAGGACGCCGACGGTGTCAATGCCGGAGTTGGTGCAGTTGGACAGGGGAAAGTCGATGATGCGGAATTTACCGCCGAAGGGGACGGCGGGCTTGGCCATGGCGCCGGTGAGGACATACAGGCGGCTGCCCTGTCCGCCAGCCAGCAGCATAGCGATACACTCTTTTTTCATGGGTGGATCAGCTCCTTTTCCTATTTTTCACTTTTTTCACCTTGGTTGCCGAACCGCGCTTTGTAAAGCTGCCCTCTCCCCGGAGGAATACCGCCCCGAACGCGGGGAGCCGGAGAGCGACAGACTGTTCTTTTCCGTGGGAGGGCGTGTCCTTTACCGTCAGCGGCTTCGTATCCGCAAACCCGCTGCCGCCGAATTCCGGCGCGTCGGTGGTAAAGGCGGGGACATACCGCTTACGGGGCGGTACGCCTACCCGGTAGTTTTCATAATCGTTGGGGGAGAAGTTCACCGCGCACAGCAGCTCGTTCCCTACCTGATCCCGCCGGAGGAACACCACCACGTTGTTGTGATTGTCATCCGGCACCAGCCACTCAAAGCCCTGCCAGTCAAAATCAATGTCCCACAGGGCGCTCTCCGCCTTGTAGAAGGCGTTGGCGGCCTTGAAGAACGCATGGAGCTGCTGATTTTCCTCATGCTCCAATAAGTACCAGTCCAACTGACCGTTGGAGTCCCATTCGTGCCACTGGCCGATCTCCGGTCCCATGAACAGCAGCTTCTTGCCGGGATGGGCCAGCAGGTACGCATAAAAGCCCCGGGTGCAGCGGAGCTGGTTTTCGTAGTCTCCGGGCATTTTCCCCACCACACTGCCCTTCATGTGGACCACCTCGTCATGGGAGATGGGAAGGACATAGTTCTCGGAAAACGCGTACATCATGGAGAAGGTCAAATCCCGGTGGTGGTCCTGCCGGAACCAGGGGTCCAGCTTCAGATAGTGGCACATGTCATTCATCCAGCCCATGTTCCACTTCAGATTGAATCCAAGTCCGCCGACGTCGGCAGGCTTGGTCACCAGAGGCCAGGCGGTAGATTCCTCAGCGATCATCAGCACGTTGGGATCCACCTCAAAGGCCATGGTATTCAGCTTCCGGAGAAATTCCACTGCTTCCAGGTTTTCCCGTCCGCCGTGGATATTGGGAGTCCACTGGCCGTCCTGCCGCCCGTAATCCAGATACAGCATGGAGGCCACAGCGTCCACCCGGATACCATCGATGTGGTACATTTCCAGCCAGAACCGGGCAGAGGAGAGGAGGAAGCTCACCACCTCCGGCCGCCCGTAGTCAAAGACCCGGGTACCCCAGCCGGCGTGTTCCCGTTTCCGGGGATCGGCATATTCATAACAGCAGGTACCGTCAAACTCGTAAAGGCCCTGCTCATCCTTGCAGAAGTGCGCGGGGACCCAGTCCAAAATCACCGGAATGTTGTTTTCGTGAAGGTGGTTTACAAACCACATGAAATCCTCCGGCGTACCGAATCGGGAGGTAGGCGCAAAGTATCCGGTGCACTGGTAACCCCAGGAATCATCCAGAGGATGCTCCGTCACCGGCAGCAGCTCCACGGCGGTGTAGCCCATCTCCTTCACATAAGCCGCCAGCTGCCGGGCCATATCCCGGTAATCCAGGAACTCGCCGTTTTCATGCTTCCGCCACGAGCCCAGGTGCACCTCGTAGATGTTCAGCGGCTGGTGGTACACCGGCTGCTTATTGCGGCGGAAGTCCTCATCCGTCCAGGAAAAATGCTCAATGTCATAGAGCTTGCTGGCGGTGCCGGGGCGGGTCTCCGTATGGAACCCGTAGGGGTCCGCCTTGTAGTGAACTCTGCCATCCTCGCCGGTAATGGCATACTTATAGCTGGTATAGACGGGCAGGTCCGGAAGAAAGCCCTGCCAGAACTCGCCCTTTTGGGTAAGTGGATCAACGGTCAGGTCCCAGCCGTTAAAATCTCCGACCACGGAAACAGCCTTTGCATGAGGCGCCCAAACGTTGAACCACCAGCCGTGGACGTCTCCCTCTGTGGCAGGATGCGCACCGAAGAGCCGCCAGCCGTCCGTCAGGCTGCCGCTGTGGTACAGTTGTGTCTGATCTGCCATGGGTCTCCCCTTTCTGCTGCCATATTATTTTTTCTCATACTGAGGGTAGCATTTTAAAACGATTACGTCAAGGCAGCCGCAATTCATTTTACAGATGATATACTTTGATTTTATATTATACCGCCGGATAGCCGAAAGCGTCAAGGTAAGAGGGTGTCGAAAAGAAAAGACACTCTTTGTCCGATTTGTCTTACTTTTCCAGTTTTTGTTCCCGCTTCTTGTAGAATATGCCGGTGCACAAGGCGTTTAAGGTCTGTTAAGATGAGTACATTCTATCTGTCGGACCCACTGGCCTGACAGCAAAATTCAGGCCCCGCGGGCCGTAAACAAGGAGTTTTCATGATTTCCTTCCTGACTGACATCACGGTGGACGGCGTAGCCCTCTGGGTGGTACTGCTGATCTGCGTCGGCGTTTTCTTAGGCGCGTTTATGGACGCCATCGCCGGAGGCGGCGGGATCATCACCGTCCCTACCTATCTCATGGGCCTCTCAAACCTTCCCATTTATAACGCTTTAGGGACGAATAAACTCTCCTCCGGCATCGGCACGATTTTTTCCACAGCCCGGTTCATCCATCAGGGACTGGTGGACTGGAAGCTCTTTGCCCCGGCGGTAATCTTATCCCTGACCGGCTCCGTCTGCGGCACCTGGCTCCAGCACCACACCCCTGCGGTAGTGCTGAAATACCTGCTGCTGGTGGTGCTGCCGGTGGTGGCGTTCATCACCCTGCGGACCCGGAAGTGGCCGGATGAAACAGCGCCGCTGGACCCTTGGCTGCGGCGGCTCATCATCTGGGGCTCGGCCTTTGTCATCGGCGGATATGACGGGTATTACGGCCCCGGCACCGGCACCTTCATGATGATCGCGCTGGTGCGTTTCGCCAAGCTGGATACCCGCCACGCGGCCGGCGGCGTAAAGGTGGTCAATCTGGCCTCCAATCTGGGCAGCCTGTTCACCGCCCTGCGGGCCGGGTATGTGCTGGTGGGCGTTGGCCTGATCTCCTCCGTGGCGTCCATTCTGGGGCACTATATCGGTGCGGGTCTGGCTATCAAAAACGGCAGCAAGATCGTCCGGCCCACGGTGATCGCAGTCCTGCTTCTGCTGACCGTAAAGGTAGGCAGCGAGCTTTTATTCCCGGAATTCTGGAGTTGAGGTGCGTAATATGTGTGAGAAAAAGGCCATCGGTATTTTAGGCGGCATGGGCCCTCTGGCCACCGCCGACCTGTTTCAGAAGATCACTCTGCTGACGGAGGCGGAAACGGACCGGGATCATATCCGGGTGTACATCGACAGCAATGCCAACATTCCCGACCGCACCGCCGCCATCCTCAGCAACGGCCCGGACCCGGTACCGGAAATGGCAAGTGCCCTCCGGAATCTGGAAGCCTGCGGTGCAGACTGTGTCATCATGCCCTGCAACACCGCCCATTACTTCCTGCCCCGGCTTCAGGCCATGACAGAGATTCCCTTCCTCAGCATCCTCACCGCCGCTGCGGAAACCTGCAAGGCCCAGTTCCCCGGAATGACCGTGGGAATTCTGGCCACAAAGGGGACGCTTTCCGCTCAACTGTATCAAAATGCCCTTGGGGAAGCCGGTGTGCCGTACCTGACCCCGGAGGCGGAAGAGCAGGATGCCCTCATGCGGGTCATCTATGACGGTGTCAAAGCCGGAAAAGGTCCGGACGCTTACCGGGCGGATCTTTTGACCGTGGTGGAGCATATGATGACCCGTGGGGCCGGTGTGTTCCTGCTGGGCTGCACGGAACTGCCCTTGGCTGCGGAGGCCGTGGGCCTGACGGTCCCCGTGGTGGATCCCACGGCGGAGCTTGCAAAAGCCGCCATCCGTTTCTGCGGCTTCCGTATACGGGCAAAATAAGCAAAAAACGCCCATAGAATCTCTGTTTTGACGAATGATTCAGTGAAACAGATGGGATTTTGCACAAAATAAACAACTTTATTAGTGCGGACTTTACAAGTTCCCGGCATACCGCTATAATATCTCCAATCATATTTGCGTAAATTTCTGCGAATTTTACGCACAGCGTATTAAAAAGTGTGAAAGAGGGAGCGTATTCTATGGAAAAAAAGAAAAAACTGTCCCTGCCGGTACAGATCTTTATTGCTCTGGTACTGGGTATCGTTGTCGGTCTGATGTTCTACTTCACCGGCGCAGCCGGCTTCACCACCAGCTACATCAAGCCCTTCGGTGATATCTTCGTCAACCTGCTGAAGTTCATCGTGGTGCCTGTGGTGCTGCTGTCTATGATCGACGGCATCATCTCCATGGGCGACATGAAAAAGGTAGGCGCCGTTGGCTGGAAGACCATTCTCTACTTCATGGTCACTACCGCCGTGGCCTGCGTCATCGGTCTGGTCCTGGCAACGGTGTTCAACAACGCGGGCCTGTTCCCCAACCTCAGCGAGGCCGCTCAGGCCGCCGAGTACGAGGCCAAGGAATACGCCGGCTTCATGGCAACTCTGGTTGCCATTTTCCCCACCAACATGTGGAAGGCGTTTACCGAAGCCAATATGCTTCAGGTCATCGTCATTGCCCTGCTGTTCGGCGGCTCCATTCTGGCTGCCGGCGAGAAGTCCAAGCTGGTCCGGGACATGGTGACCTCCGCTTATGCCGTGGTAGAGCGGCTGATGGAATTCATCATCTCCCTGAGTCCCATTGGTGTGTTTACCTACATGACCTGGGTGGTTGCCACCCAGGGCGCTGAGATCCTCGGCTCTCTGGCGCTGGTCATTCTGTGCGCCTACATCGGCTACATTCTCCACGCCGTGCTGGTCTATTCTGTTTCCGCCAAGGCGTTTGCCGGCATCAGCCCCGTCAAGTTCTTCAAGAATGCTTCCGCGGCTATGATCTTCGCCTTTACCTCCACCTCCTCCGCCGCGACCCTGCCGGTCTCCAAGGAGTGCGCCGATGCTCTGGGCGCTGAGGACGATATTTCCTCCTTCGTGCTGCCTCTGGGCGCCACCATCAACATGGACGGCACCGCCATCTATCAGTGCGTTGCCACTGTGTTCCTGGCCACCTGTGCCGGTATGCAGCTGACCCTGAGCCAGATGATCCTCATTGTGGTCACCGCTACGCTGGCCTCCATCGGCACCGCCGGTACTCCCGGCGCCGGTATGATCATGCTGGCCATGGTGCTGGAAGCCATCGGCATCCCCGTGGCTTACATTGGCCTGATCGTGGCTGTGGACCGTCTGTTCGACATGGGCCGTACCTGCCTGAACGTCACCGGCGACATTGCCTGTTCCCTGTGCGTCACCAAGTGGGAGAGCAAGAAGAAGTAAATCAAAGTACACGATCCACAAAAGGAAAGGCCGCATAAGCGGCCTTTCCTTTTTGTCCTCTTATTCTGTTTTCTGGCCCCGGCGGCCCAGGCGGATGGCCTCCCGGGTATAGCTCACCGACAGCACCGCCCAGATCACCAGCACCACGGCACTGGGCAGGATGCCGTAGTGAAAGACCATGTTCCCCAGAAGCAGCACGCCCCAGCAGTAAGGACAAAAGCGACTCACCGTAACGTAGGCCTTGTAGCTGGCCTGGCCGATCTGGCGGCGCTCCGCCTCGTCGCAGCTTTCCCACCAGCGCTCCTGGAACTTCATGTCATATACGCTGCCCCGCTTTTCCGGATTCATCTTCTTGGTGAGGTCCACCGTCTTCTGTTGGAGCAGAGTGGCCAGTGCGATGACTACCAGAAAGATCACCAGCAGCGTGATCGTATTACCATCGGAGCTCTGGGGCAGCTTCGCGGTGCCGGCATTGAAAAAGAAGAAGCTGACGATCACCGTCAGGCTGTCCAGCAGCAACGCCCAGCTCAGGCGCTCCTCCGCCCGCTGCATCACATCCTCATCCTCGCCGTCCCAGCCATGGAAGGCAGTGTCGGACTTGCGGTACTGGTACAGTCCAAGACCCAGCAGCACGGCGGCACAGGCAGCCATAGCCCAGGGGGATGCGGCGCCCAGCAGGTGGGCAAACGCCGCACCGAAAGCAGTATGGTCCTCCCAGAAATACCCGGCCACACCGGACAGACCACCCAGCACACCGCCGATAAGGCTAGCCACCACTAAGATCCCCAAAAATCTGGGAAATGCCTTTTGATTCTCACTTTTCTGCTTCATTGCGCACATCCTCCTCATAGCTAAAAATATCCTCCACAGAGACCTGGCACAGCTTTGCCAGCTTCAGCGCCAGGGTCACAGAGGGGGAGTAGTCCCCCCGCTCGATCTGGCTGATGGTCTGGCGGGAGACCCCCGCCAGACGGCCCATTTCCTGCTGGTTGACTCCCAGCCGGGCCCGGTATTCCTTCAATCGGTTATACAGGGGCATAGGCCCCTCCTTTCTGTTAGGTCCGCTTGTCAATTTGACAACTATCTTTGTCATTTATGGATGATACCATTGACAAGGAAAGTTGTCAATATGGAATTGAAAATTTTTCGCACTCCGTTGATAGGAAAAACGGTTCTTCCCTTTTTGCGTGAAATATGCTATACTTATTCCGCATTTTTGCGGGAAACGGGAAAGAAGGGAGGCGGTCCAATGGAATTTGCCAATGACCCCATTGCCCGGCGGATCCGGGAAGCCGCCGGACGGGGAACACTTTCCCACGCGCTGCTGTTTTCCGGCAGCGGGGACCGGATCGCCGCCGCGCAGTACGCTGCTGCGGCCATGGAGTGTCAGGGCGGCGGACAAAAGCCCTGCGGGACATGTCCCGCCTGCCGCAAGGTGTTCTCCGGCATTCACCCGGACGTTATCACCGTCCGGGACGAGGCCCATAAGAACCTCTCCGTGGACACCGTCCGCCAGATCCGCGCCGATGCCTATATCCGGCCCAACGAGGGTGCCCGGAAGGTCTATATCTTTCCGGACTGCACCATTCTGACAGAGCAGGACCAGAACGTACTGCTGAAGATCGTAGAGGAAGGCCCGCCCTACGCGGCATTCCTCTTCTGTGCGGAAAATTCTTCCGTGGTCTTGCAGACGCTCCGTTCCCGGTGCGTGGAGCTGAAGCTCCATCCCGCCGTCACCGTGGAAAAGGAAAGCTCGGAGGCGGGCGTGGAGCTGTGCCGTCTGCTGGCGGCAGGGAAGAGGGGGACTGTCACAGAGCTGATGGTCCGTCTTGAGAAAAAACGGCTGGACCGGGACGGCCTTGCGGCCATGCTGGATCAGGCCCGGACCCTTCTGGCGGCAGCCCTGCTGGCCCAGTACGGTCAATCCCCGGAGGGACCGGACGCGGCCCTCATTGTCCAACTTGGGAAACGCTTGACAAAACAGCGGATCATGGGCACAATAGAATTGTTACAAACGTACCGCGGAGCCTGCTCCTACAATGTGGGCGCCAGCCATGTGCTGGGGGCTTTGGCGGTGGAATTGGAGGAAATCCTTTGACTGAAGTGATCAGCGTCCGCTTTCGGGGCGGATGCAAGAATTATTATTTTGACCCTAAGGGACATGCGGTGAAAATGGGCGATCAGGTCATCGTGGAGACCGCCCAGGGCCCGGAATTCGGCACCTGCACCCAGGGGAACCACGAGGTGGCGGACGAAGCCGTTGTCCAGCCCCTGTGCGCCATGCTGCGGCTGGCCACTGACGCCGACCGCCGCACCGTGGATTACAACCGGAAAAAAGAGAGCGAGGCCTTCGACATCTGCGAGAAGAAGATCGCGGATCACGGTCTGGAAATGAAGCTGGTGAACGTATCTGCCAGCTTTGACGGCAGTAAGATCATTTTCTTCTTTACCGCCGATGGCCGGGTGGACTTCCGGGAACTGGTGCGGGATCTGGCCGGCGTGTTCCGGGCCCGGATCGAGCTGCGTCAGATCGGCGTCCGGGATGAGGCCAAAATGGTGGGCGGTCTCGGCATCTGCGGGCGACCCTTCTGCTGCTCCCAGTTTTTGGACGGGTTCCTGCCCGTCTCCATCAAGATGGCCAAGACCCAGAATCTCAGCTTGAATCCCACCAAGATCTCCGGCACCTGCGGACGGCTGATGTGCTGCCTGAAATATGAGCAGAACGCCTATGAGGATGCTCAAAAGCGGATGCCCAAGCAGGAATCCTTCGTTCAGACCCCCGACGGCCCCGGCAATGTAAAAGCCGTGGACCTGCTGCGGGAAACCGTAAAGGTCAGCCTGGACAGTGCTCCGGAGACCCAGAAGTGCTACCACAACTGCGAGATCTGTGTCCTGCGCAATGGCAAGGGCAGCCGTGAGGGCATTGAGATCCCCACGGAGCGGCCCGAGCGGTATGTGGAGGAAAAGGAAGAGGAGTTCATCGCGCCGGTGATCTCCCGGCACTTTGAAGCGGAGGAACCGACGGAGACGCCGGCCCCCGTCCGGGAACGTCCCCGCGAGGAGGGCAGCGAGAGCAAGAGCCGCCGCCGTCACCGGGGCGGACGCCGCAGAAGCGGCGGCAGCGGCGAGGGAGCGCCCAACACTTTCGCACCGGCGAAGAAGGAAGCTCCCAAGGCCCCCGAAGGCCAGAGCCGTCAGGGCGGCAAGCCCGCAAACCGGTCTCAGCGGCCTAAGCAGGACCGCCCCCGGACCGAGCGGCCCAAGCAGGACCAACGTCCCAAACAGGATGCGGCTCCCGCCCGGGAAAAGGTCATCAATCCGGAAAACGGTGAAGCTGTTAAGCGCCGCCGTCACCGGGGCGGACGCCGCCATCGCGGCGGTGGCGGCGGAAACGCCGGCGGAACACCCTCCGCGGAATAAGCGACTATCTCAGGCGGAGCGGGAATCTTTCCGCTCCGCCGTTTTTTAGGAGAATAACTATGGGAAAATTTGACGGCGTCCTGCTGGCCAGCGACTTTGACAATACCATCCTGAATACAGAGCGGCCCCGCCGCACCGGCTGCCCCATTCCGCCTATTTCACAGCGGAATGTGGAAGCCCTCCGCTATTTCATGGACAACGGCGGCCGCTTTGCCGTAGCCACAGGCCGGGCGCTGCCCGCTTTCCGGATGTTTGCGGAGCAGGTGCCCATGAACGCACCGGCCGTTGTGTGCAACGGCGGCGCGCTGTACGATTTCAAAACGGAACGCTATCTGGAAACCATGGAGCTGCCGGAGACCATTCGCAGCCAAGGTCAGGATGTGCTGAACCGGTTTCCCACAGCGGCAGTGGAGGCCTATCACATGGACAATGTGATCCATGCTGTGCGGCCCAACGAGTACACCCGGCAGCATGAGCACGTGACCCATGCCGGAGTGCAGCCTGTCCCAACCCTGCTGGTGGTGCCGATGCCCCTCATCAAGATCATGTTTGAGGATGACCACGAGCACCTGCTGGCTCTGCGGGACTATGTGAGCGGACAGCCTTGGTCAGCGGACTATGAGGTGTTTTTCTCCGACAGGACTCTGCTGGAGGTCACCCGGAAGGGCGCCAGCAAGGGAGCTATGGTAGCTCGTCTGGCAAAGCGCCTGGGGATCTCCATGGATCATATCTACTGCGCTGGAGACGAAAACAACGATCTCTCCATGCTGACGATGGCGGCAGAGGGGTTTGCCCCGGCTAACTGCGTAGAAACCGTGCGAAGCTGCGGCGCTACCATTGTGGCGGACTGCGACCACGATACCCTTGCGGAAATCGTCTCCATCCTGGACAAACGGTACTGAGATCCGGCATATGTATTGACAAAACAGACATTTTTCTCTATAATTCCATCTGACCGCAGAAAACTGAACACAGGGGTGCTGGAGAGAACTCCGGCTGAGATGTGGGGCTGTGACTGCCCTCTTTCCCTTAAACCTGATCCGGGTAATGCCGGCGTAGGAAGTGAACGATCTGTCTTTCCGTACCGCAAGCCCGTTCATGTGGCCTGCGGTACTTTATTTTCAGGAGGGACGTTTATGTCCGCAAAGAATACCAACTCTCATCTCCGTGTCCGGATGCTGTGCGAGGGTGCCATGATGGTGGCCCTGGCCCAGGTACTCAGCTACATCAAGCTGATGGAACTGCCCAACGGCGGCTCCCTGACCCCCGCCATGTTCCCCATCATCCTGTTTGCCGTCCGCTGGGGACTGACTCCGGGCCTCATGGCCGGCTTCACCTTCGGCCTCTTGCAGCTCATTTTTGACGGCGCTTACGCCTGGGGCTGGCAGTCCATGCTGCTGGACTATCTGGTGGCCTTTACCCCCTTGGGTCTGGCTGGCCTGTTCAAGGGCAAGAAGTGGGGCATCTTTGTCGGTACCGTAGTAGGCTGCCTCGGCCGCTTTGTTGTTCACTACATCAGCGGTGTGACCATCTACAAAATTCTGGCTCCCACGGAGTTCATGAAGTGGACCTTCACCAGTCCTTCCGCCTACTCTCTGGTCTATAACGGCTCCTATATGCTGCCCAATACTATCATTGCGCTGGTCATCGCGGCGGTACTGTATAAGCCCCTGAAAAAGTACATTCTGGGGCAGGATCTCGGCAACTGAAGAAGAACCCCACAACGGCGGTCTGCATACGCAGACCGCCGTTCGATCTTCCTCAGAATACCTTGTTTCGCATAAACGATTCATCTAAAAGCGGCCCTCTGCGCTCACTTTTGCAGCATTCGTTTGAAAAACCGCCTTTTTCTTTATCGAAAACGTTTAATTTCAAAAGAAAATCTTGTAAAATATATTGATTGTATTTTCTTTCCCAATCTACTATAATACAAAATGGTTATATCCGGAGCCGCAGGCCGCCGGTTTTCCGCATTGGGCGTCCACCGGCTCCATGTTGTTCTATTCTGCCTGTTCCGGGCAAAAATCGAAGGAGAGTTTCTATGAGCAAGAAGTATTGTTACCTGTTCACGGAAGGCAACGCCAACATGCGTGAACTTCTGGGCGGCAAGGGCGCCAACCTGGCTGAGATGACCAACATCGGTCTGCCCGTGCCTCAGGGCTTCACCATCACCACCGAGGCCTGCACCCAGTATTATGAGGACGGCCAGAAGATCAATGACGGCATCTTTGCCGAGATCATGGAATACATCGAGAAGATGGAGAGCATCACCGGCAAGAAGTTCGGCGACCACGAGAATCCTCTGCTGGTCTCCGTCCGTTCCGGTGCCCGTGCCTCCATGCCCGGCATGATGGATACCATCCTGAACCTGGGCCTGAACGAGGACGTTGTTGACGTTATCGCCAAGATGTCCAACAACCCCCGCTGGGCTTGGGACTGCTATCGCCGCTTTATCCAGATGTACTCCGACGTGGTCATGGAAGTGGGCAAGAAGTACTTCGAGCAGCTCATCGACGAGATGAAGGAGAAGAAGGGCGTCACGCAGGACGTGGATCTCACCGCTGAGGACCTGAAGGAACTGGCCATGCAGTTCAAGGCCGAGTACAAGTCCAAGATTGGCCAGGAGTTCCCCTCTGATCCCAAGGAGCAGCTGATGGGCGCCATCAAGGCCGTGTTCCGTTCCTGGGACAACCCCCGCGCCAACGTCTATCGCCGCGACAATGATATCCCCTATTCCTGGGGTACTGCCGTCAACGTGCAGTCCATGGCCTTCGGCAACATGGGTGATGACTGCGGCACCGGCGTTGCTTTCACCCGTAACCCCGCCACCGGCGAGAAGAAGCTCTTCGGCGAGTTCCTGACCAACGCCCAGGGCGAGGATGTCGTCGCCGGCGTCCGTACTCCCATGCCCATCGCTGAGATGGCTGAGAAGTTCCCCGAGGCCTTCCAGCAGTTTGAGGGTGTCTGCAAGACCCTGGAGGACCATTATCACGATATGCAGGACATGGAGTTCACCGTGGAGCACGGCAAGCTCTATATGCTCCAGACCCGTAACGGCAAGCGCACTCCCGCTGCCGCTCTGAAGATCGCCTGCGATCTGGTGGACGAGGGCATGATCGACGAGAAGCAGGCCGTGGCCATGATCGAGCCCCGCTCTCTGGACACCCTGCTGCATCCCCAGTTTGACGCTGAGGCCCTGAAGAAGGCCGCCATCATCGGCAAGGCTCTGGGTGCCTCTCCCGGCGCTGCCTCCGGTAAGATCGTTTTCTCCGCTGAGGACGCCAAGGAATGGGCTGAGCGCGGCGAGAAGGTGGTCCTGGTCCGTCTGGAGACCTCTCCCGAGGACATCGAGGGCATGAAGGCTGCTCAGGGCATCCTGACCGTCCGCGGCGGTATGACCTCTCACGCTGCCGTTGTGGCCCGCGGCATGGGCAAGTGCTGCGTCTCCGGCTGCGGCGACATCAAGATGGACGAGGAGAACAAGAAGTTCGAGCTGTCCGGCAAGACTTACCGCGAGGGTGACTGGATCTCCCTGAACGGCTCCACCGGCAACATCTATGACGGCGCTGTGCCCACCACCGATGCTGTCATCGGCGGCGAGTTCGGCCGTGTCATGGGCTGGGCTGACCAGTTCCGCCGTCTGAAGGTCCGCACCAATGCCGACACTCCCCACGATGCCGCTCAGGCCCGTAAGTTCGGCGCGCAGGGTATCGGCCTGTGCCGTACCGAGCACATGTTCTTCAACGAGGACCGTATCCCCGCTATCCGCCGCATGATCTGCTCCGACACTGTGGAAGAGCGCGAAGCCGCTCTGGCCGTTCTGGAGCCCATGCAGCAGAGCGACTTTGAGGGCATCTATGAGGCTATGGAGGGCTGCCCCGTCACCATCCGTTTCCTGGATCCCCCTCTGCACGAGTTTGTTCCCACCGAGGAGGCCGACATTGAGAAGCTGGCCAGCGACATGGGTAAGACCGTTGCCGAGATCAAGAACATCATCGCCGGCCTCCACGAGTTCAACCCCATGATGGGTCACCGCGGCTGCCGTCTGGCTGTCACCTATCCGGAGATCGCCGCCATGCAGACCCGCGCCGTCATCAAGGCTGCTCTGGCTGTTCAGGCCCATCATCCCGAGTGGACCATGGTTCCCGAGATCATGATCCCCCTGGTGGGCGAGGCCAAGGAGCTGAAGTATGTCAAGGACATTGTGGTCAAGACTGCTGACGAGCTGATCAAGGCTGCCGGTTCCGACATGAAGTACCTGGTTGGTACCATGATCGAGATCCCCCGCGCCGCTCTGACCGCCGATGAGATCGCCAAGGAAGCTGCCTTCTTCTCCTTCGGAACCAACGACCTGACTCAGATGACCTTCGGCTTCAGCCGTGACGACGCCGGCAAGTTCCTGGGCGCTTACTATGATAAGAAGATCTACGAGAACGATCCCTTCGCCAAGCTGGATCAGAAGGGCGTCGGCAAGCTGGTGGATATGGCCTGCAAGCTGGGCCGCGGCGTGAACCCCGACCTGCATCTGGGTATCTGCGGCGAGCACGGCGGCGATCCCTCCTCCGTGGAGTTCTGCCACCGCACCGGTCTGGACTATGTGTCCTGCTCTCCCTTCCGTGTGCCCATCGCCCGTCTGGCCGCCGCTCAGGCCGCCATCAAGGAGATGTAATTCTCCCGCAAGGGCATCAAGCAACCGTATACCCGCAAGCCTCCGGTCAATGACCGGAGGCTTGTTCTTTCCTCCGAGGCATGTTAAACTGAAAGGGAAGCAGAGGTAACTAACTGTTTGACATAGGTGTGTGATGGTATGAAAAAAATGATACCGTGGATCATTGCGTCGGCCGTGATCATGCTGGTCTTTCCTTGGCTTGCGGTCACCTTCGTAAAAGGCGATGGCGGAATGGCCGTTTGCTTCATCCTGTTTTTTGCGCTGAACCCTATTTATGCCATATTTGCCGGAGTGCAGGCCAGTAGAGACGTCAAACGCTTCTGGGCCTTGCCGATGATCACAGCGGTCTTGTTTTTAGCCGGTACATGGCTGCATTTCGATATGGGCGAACCGGCGTTTCTTCTCTATGCGCTGATCTACTTGCTTTTAGGGGCCGCAGCCATGCTGATCTCCGCGTTTATAAGGAAAATACTTGAAAAGCACTGAGACAACTCCAATTTCTCTTGCAGCCGCCTCAGCCGTCCTATTTCAACACTCTTGAAAATTTCTGTCAATCGATCTGCGGGCACCTGCCGGGATCTGTTTTGCCCCCTCACTGAAAAAAGTCCGTCTGGAATACTCCAGACGGACTTTTTATCGCATTTTTAATGCTGTTTTCTCATTCCTCAGAATCGTGGGTACAGGTCTGAATATCAGGATCATTCAAGATCCGGGCTTTCTTATCGGCGTTGCTCTCCTCTCTCCAAGTCCCGACAACGCCCTTTCCGATGATCAGCCCTAAAGAACCCCAGGCTGCAATGGCAAACAGAAGCACGAAATATCTCATAGAGTCTCCTTTCCCGCAGTCTAAACTTCCATTTCTATTATTAACATAACAGCCGCCACAGGAAAAATCAATCCGCTTTCTGCACAGAAATTTCTCTGGTATTCTGTACTTTTTCACCGGAAACTAATTTATATTTCCTTAAAAAGCACAAAAAACGCAAGGAATCAGCTTTTTGCTGATTCCTTGCGTTTTTTCGAACAATTTAGGTTTCTGCCGTGGGATTTTCCTCATTTGCGGAGATCTCTGTGGAAATCTCTGCTTCCGCGGACACGTCCTCCGTGTCCTCATGCTCCGCCAGCGCCATGGAGATCACCTGGTCGCCCTCTTCCTTGAAGCGCATGACGATCACGCCCTGAGTGGCCCGGTTTGCGGTCTCCTTGATGTTCTCCACCGGCGTCCGGATCAGGATACCGGACTGGGTCATCAGCAGCAGGTCCTCGGTGCCGTCCACCACCTTGACGCCTACGATCTTGCCGGTCTTGTCTGTGATCTGGTAGTTCTTGATGCCCAGACCGCCCCGGTTGGTGATGCGGTACTCCTCCACAGGCGTCCGCTTGCCGTAGCCCTTCTCCGTGATGGTCAGCACGCTCTTGCCCTCTCTGGCTCGGGCAGCGCCTACCACATAGTCGCCCTCCCGGAGACGGATGCCCCGGACGCCCATAGCAGAGCGGCCCATCGGACGGACGTCATTCTCGTCGAACACCACGGCCATGCCGTCATGGGTGGCGATGAGGATCTTCTGGCTGCCGTCGGTCTCCCGGACAGATACCAGCTGGTCGCCCTCGTCCATGGTCAACGCCCGGATACCGTTGTTGCGGAGGTTCTTCAGCGCCTCCACCGGCAGACGCTTCACCGTACCGTTCCGGGTCACCATCATCAAATAGAGCTGCTCCTCGCCGGTCTCCCGGTAATGGAGCATGGCCTGCACCCGCTCACCCTGCTCGATCTGCAAAATGTTGATGAGGTTGGTACCCTTGGCGGTCTTGCCAGACTCGGGGATCTGATAGCCCTTCTTCCGGTAGACTTTACCGGTATCGGTAAAGAACAGGATATGATCGTGGGTAGAAGCGGTAAACACATCCACCACCGTATCCTCTTCCCGGGTGGTGATGCCCTTCTTGCCCATGCCGCCCTTGGACTGGGCGGTATACTCGCTGACGGGGGTGCGCTTGATGTAGCCCGCCTCCGTCAGAGTAAAGACGCACTGCTCCTCCTCAATGAGGTCCTCAATGTCGATCTCGTCCTCCACGTCCTGAATCTCGGTCTTGCGGTCATCGCCGAACTTTTCGGCAATGGCGGTCAATTCTTCCTTCAGGATCTGACGCACCAGACTTTCGTCGGACAGCACCCGGTTGAAGTAAGCGATCCGCTCCTCCAGCTCCTTGTACTCGCCCTCCAGCTTCTCCCGGTCCAGGCCCTGCAGCGCCTTCAAGCGCATATCCAGAATGGCCTGTGCCTGAATATCGTCCAGACCGAAGCGCTCCATCAGCTTCTGCTTGGCATCGTCATAAGCGCTGCGGATAATCTTGATGACCTCATCGATGTTATCCTGCGCGATCAGCAGACCCTCCAGCAGATGAGCCCGCTCCTGAGCCTTTTTCAGATCGTAGCGGGTCCGGCGGATGATGATTTCCTCCTGAAACGCCAGATATTCGTCAATGATGTGCCGCAGGGACAGGATCTTGGGCTGGTGCTGGTTATCCACCAGAGCCAGCATATTGATGGAAAACGTAGTCTGCAGCTGAGACTGGCTGAACAGGCGGTTCAGTACCACCTGAGGATTGGCGTCCCGCTTCAGCTCAATGACCATCCGCATACCGTTCCGGTCGGACTCGTCCCGGATGTCGGAAATGCCCTCCAGCCGCTTATCCTCCACCTGATCTGCCAGACTCTTGATGAGCGTCCGCTTATTTACCTGATAGGGCAGCTCCGTGATGACGATGCGGGTGCGGTCATGGCCGAATTCCTCAAACTCATGCCGCGCCCGGACCACGATGCGGCCCCGGCCGGTGGCGTAAGCCGCCCGGATGCCGGACCGGCCCATGATGATGCCCTTGGTGGGGAAGTCCGGTCCTTTAATGTGCTCCATCAGGTCAGCCAGAGAGGCATTGGGATCGTCCAGCACACAGATGCAAGCGCCAATGACCTCCCGCAGGTTATGGGGCGGAATGTTGGTGGCCATGCCAACGGCGATACCGCTGGAGCCGTTTACCAGCAGGTTAGGGAACCGGGCAGGGAGGACCCGGGGTTCTTTCCGGCTCTCGTCGAAGTTGGGGTCCCAGTCCACAGTATCCTTTTCAATATCCCGGAGCATCTCGTCGGAGATCTTGCTCAGACGGGCCTCCGTATATCGGTAGGCCGCCGGGGGGTCGCCATCCACGGAACCGAAGTTGCCGTGGCCGTCCACCAGCATATAGCGCATGGAGAAGTCCTGTGCCAGACGCACCAGCGCGTCATACACGGAGGCATCGCCGTGGGGATGATACCGGCCCAGCACGTCGCCCACGCAGGTAGCAGACTTCTTAAAAGGCTTGTCGCTTGTCAGATTGTCCTCGTACATGGCGTACAGAATACGCCGGTGTACCGGCTTCAGGCCGTCCCGCACATCCGGCAGGGCACGGCCCACAATGACGCTCATAGCATATTCGATATAGGATTGCTCCATCTCCGGCACCAGAGGAGATTCCACGATTCTTTGTTCCGGATACCGGATCTCCTCGGGGTCATATTGGGGTTTTTTACTCATTTTTTCTCCTCCTTGAGGGATCAATAATCCAGATTGACCGCATACTGGGCCCGCTTCTCAATGAACTCCTTCCGGGGTTCCACCTTCTCTCCCATCAGGATTGTGAAGGTCTCGTCCGCCTGTACGGCGTCATCCAAAGTGATCCGCCGCAGGGTCCGCTTCTCCGGGTCCATGGTGGTCTCCCACAGCTCATGGGGGTTCATCTCGCCCAAGCCCTTGAACCGGGAAATGTCGATCTTCGTGTTGGGATTGCCGCCACGCAGCTCAGCGGACACCGCGTCCCGTTCCTCGTCGGAGAAGGCCACCCGTGTGGTCTTGCCGCGGGTCAGCTTGTAAAGCGGCGGCACAGCGGAATATACATAGCCCTGCTCGATCAGAGGCCGCATGAAGCGGAAGAAGAAGGTCAGCAACAGCGTCCGGATATGGGCGCCGTCCACATCGGCATCCGCCATGATGATGATTTTATGATAGCGCAGCTTGGCGTCGTCAAATTCGTCACCGATACCCGCTCCCAGCGCCGTGATCACCGGCTGGAGCTTATCGTTGCCATACACCTTGTCCGCCCGGGCCTTTTCCACGTTCAGCATCTTGCCCCATAGTGGGAGGATCGCCTGAAACCGGGAATCACGGCCCTGGGTGGCGGAGCCGCCTGCGGAGTCACCCTCGACGATATAAAGCTCAGTCAGTTCCGGGTTATTCTCGTTGCAGTCCCGCAGCTTATCCGGCATGGCCGCGCCGCCCAGCGCCGTCTTGCGGCGGATGGACTCTCTTGCCTTCTTGGCTGCCTCTCTGGCCCGGTTGGCTGTGAGGGCCTTGTCCAAGATCATCCGGCCCACTTGGGGATTTTCCTCCAGGAAGGTATCCAGCTTTTCAGAAACGATGTTGTTCACCAGCGTCCGGATCTCGCTGTTGCCCAGCTTGGCCTTGGTCTGGCCCTCAAACTGTGCGTCCGTCAGCTTCACGGAAATGACGCAGGTAAGGCCCTCCCGGCAGTCCTCGCCGGAGACTTTTTCATCGTCCTTCAGCATCTTGATCTTCCGGCCGTAGTTATTCAGCACGGTGGTCAGCGCCCGGCGGAAGCCTTCCTCGTGCATACCGCCCTCCGGGGTATGGACGTTGTTGGCGAAGGAGAGGGTGGTCTCGTTGTAGCCATCGTTATACTGCATGGCGATCTCCGCCATGGAATCGCCCTTCTGCCCGCTGACGTAGATCACCTGCTCGTGCAGCGGTGTTTTCGTGCGGTTCAGATAGGTGACGAACTCCCGGATACCGCCCTCGTAGCACATGGAATGGCGGCGCTCCTCCTCCGGCTTCTCGGCGGAAGCCAAACGCTCGTCGGCAATGGTGATCCGCAGGCCGGCATTCAGAAATGCCTCCTCCCGCATCCGGGTATGGAGGATGTCATAGCTGTAAACCGTTTCCTCAAACATCTCCGGGTCCGGCTTGAAGGTCACAGTGGTCCCGGTGTGATCCGTGGTGCCCACGATCGTCATCGGCTCCGTCACATGGCCCCGGGCGAACTTCATCTCGTGGATCTTGCCGTCACGATGGACCTGGACCACCAGCCACTCAGACAATGCGTTCACCACGGATGCGCCCACGCCGTGCAGACCGCCGGACACCTTGTAGCCGCCGCCGCCGAACTTGCCGCCGGCGTGGAGCACGGTGTACACCACCTCCAGAGCGGGTTTTCCCGTCTGGGCCTGAATGTCCACGGGGATACCGCGGCCATTATCCACCACGGTGATGGTGTTGCCTTCGTTGATGGTCACGGAAATTTCCGAGCAGTAGCCCGCCAGCGCTTCGTCGATGGCGTTGTCCACGATCTCGTAAACCAGATGGTGGAGACCGGAGGAGGAGGTGGAGCCGATATACATACCGGGCCGCTTCCGCACAGCCTCCAAGCCTTCCAGAACCTGGATCTCCGATGCGTCATACTCGTTGGCGGCATCCACCGCCGTGGATTGCAGGATCTCGTTTTCTGCCATGTAGGTTCTCCTTTCATCGCGGGACCAGAAGAATCAAGCCGGAGCCATTTCCGGCTCGGTTCTTCTTGCCCCGAAGAAATTCTTACTTCTATTCAACGGCAAGCCGTTCCCGGCCCGCCCCATTTGTCTCATAGCACCAGCTTTTCGCTCTCCGCCCGGTTTTTCAGGGTGGAGGTATTCAACTGGCTCAGATACACGATCTGCGGGTGATAAGGGTGGTCGCACACCACAAAGGACTTCGGCAGGTCGCCGGACACATCCAGCACCACGCCATCCTTTTCCGCCCGTGTCAGGTACTCCCGGGTGCGCTTTTCATAGCTGCATTTATCCAGATCAAAAATACCAATGATCCGATGGTCCGGTACGATTTCATTTTGTCCCAAATGCAAATACACGGTATTCCTCCGTTCCAAAAGCAGCGTCAATGCGCACAAAGCCCGTCCTTACATCAGCCGTATCGCAACATCTATCACACGGGTAATGAGAAGGATCCAATATACATTCTTGCTCTTTCTGTTCTCCTCCGGATCTAAGATCCCAAGCAGGCAGCGGAGCAGAATGGCAAAGTCTATCGTGAACAGCATCCACTGTCTTTCCAGGAAGAGATACGCAATGAACATCCCCAGCGCGACCGCCCATGCTGTCACGCTGATCAGGCTTTTTACCTTTATTTTTCGGTTCTCCATAGGACCGCTCCTCTGCTCAGCCATCCAGCCCTCTTTATATATGAAAGATGCTGCTTCCTATAACGGTGCGGCATCCATCACCGCACAGTGCCATTTCTGACATGGAAGATTCTTCCCCCTAACAGCTGCGGCAGCCGGTCATCCTCGCAGCAGGTGATGCGCCGCGTAACGGAGCGGCATTTCAAAACGCGCTGACGCGCGGCTCCGTTCGCTGCGCTCCGTCGCGGTATTCATCACCGCACAGTGCCATTTTTGACATGGAAGATCCTTCCTCCCAACAGCTGCGGCAGCCGGTCGTCCTCGCAGCAGGTGATGAATACCTGCCCGCCCCGGATGCGGTTCAGTACAAACTCCTGCCGCCGGGGGTCCAGCTCCGAAAGCACATCGTCCAGCAGCAGCACCGGATACTCCCCGGTGTCCTGCTGAAAGATCTCCCGGGCCGCCAGTTTCAAGGAGAGAGCCGCCGTCCGGGTCTGCCCCTGTGAGGCGTAGCTTTTCGCGGCCTGCCCGTCGATCTTCACCAGTAAATCGTCCTTATGAGGGCCGGACAGACATTGCCGGCTGGCGATCTCCGCCGCCCGGTGCTCCTCCTGATGCTGTAAAAGCTGCTGGAAGATCACCTGCGGTCCAGCCTCCGGGTCCGTCACCGTAGACACCGTTTCATAACGTAAGGTAAGCCGTTCCCGGCCTCCGGAAAAGTCCCCGTGAATGGCCGGGGCCGCCTGACACAGCCGCTTGATAAAGTGCGCCCGGTAATGGATCAGCAGCGCTCCTGCCTTGGCCATGCTCATGGAAAACTCGTCCAACGCGTCCAGCAGGGAGGGCTTTTCCTCGCTGTCTCTCAAAATGCGGGTCTTGTGCTCGTGGAGCCGCTTATACTCCGCCAGCGCCAGGGCGTACCGGGGCCGAAGCTGGCAGATGCAGTCATCCAGAAAGCCCCGCCGGGCGGCGGCTCCTTCCCGGATCAGATACAGGTCCTCCGGGCAAAACAGCACGCTCTGAAAAATACCGGACAGCTCGCCGCCGTTTTTCAGCTTGACGCCGTTAGACCGCAGCACCCGCCGCGCCCCCCGGTGCAGCTCCGCCTCTAACAGAAAGTCCCTCTCTCTGGCAAACACATTTCCCTTCAAAAAGGCGTGATCTACGCCGAATTGGATCAGCTCCCGGTCATATCTGGCCCGATGGCTGACGCCGGAGAGATAGGCCACCGCCTCCAGCAGATTCGTCTTTCCCTGTGCGTTGTCACCGTAGATCACATTGATATTCGGGTCAAACGCAGCGTCTAAATGAACGTAATTACGGAAAAAATCCAGGCTTAACCCGTCAATCCGCATAGGCCGCCGCGTATTCCTGTCCCCGGAAGGTTACCACGTCTCCGGGGCGGATCTTCTTGCCCCGCATGGTGCACACCTCGCCGTTGACCTGTACTTCGCCGCTCTGGACGCACTCCTTGGCCTCGCCGCCGGTCTCTACCACGTTCGCCAGCTTCAGAAGGTCCTGAAGCTTGATGTATTCCGTTGTAATGGTCATTGTTTTCATATTTGTTTACTCCGCGCTCTTCAGCCGTACAGGCAATACCATATAAAGGAAGTTCTCCTCGCCCTCCACAGGGACGATAATGGCAGGGGAGACCCCTGTGTTCAGCTCGATCTTCACCTTGTCCGCCGGGGCATACCGCAGCGCCTCCATCAGATACCGGTTATTGAAGCCGATCTCCAGCTTGTCGCCGTCACCGCTGACACGGCACACGTCCTTGGCCTCACCATTGCCGGTCTTGGCGGACAGCATTACCTTATCATGGTCGAACAGGCACCGCACCGGGCTTTTCAGCTTGTCGGAGATCACCACGGACACGCGGTCGATGCTCTCGATGAGGGCCTTGGTCTCTGCCACGATCTGAATGGGATTCTTCCGGGGGATGGCGTTCTTATAATCCAGGAACTCACCCTCCAGACGGCGGCAGATCAGCTGAGTATCACCAATTTCAAATAGGATATGCCGCTTGCCCAGCGTCACCGTCACCAGATCCTCCGTATCTCCGCAGATACTCTTGACCTCACTGAGGGCGGAGCCGGGACAGACGAAGGAGAACGCGCCGCCCTCCAGCTTTTCCAGCTTCTCCCGGCGGAAAGCCAGACGGAAGCCGTCCACCGCCACCATGCTGAGGCTCATATCCGCGATTTCAAAGAGCGCGCCGGTATGGACCGGGCGGCTTTCATTGGTAGAGACGGCAAAAGCCACCTCCTCAATCATGCTCCGCAGCACCTTCTGCTGCATAGAAACGGCATATTCATCCTCAACCTCCGGCAGATCCGGGTAATCTGCGGCAGACAGGCCCAGAATGTCAAAATCCGCATCACCGCAGGAGACATGGACCATCATTTTTTCATCAGCGGTAAAGGTGATCATATCATCGGGCATCCGGCGGATGATGTCACCAAACAGCCGGGCGTTCAGCACGATATCGCCGCCTTCCACAACGTTGGCGAAAACGTTGGTGCGAATACCGGTCTGCATGTTGTAGCCGGAGATGGTCAACTGCTGGTCCGCGTGGATCAACAGACCTTCCAGCGCCGGAATGGAGCTCTTCTGGGCAACGGCCCGGCTGGTGACGGCAATCGCGTTTTGGAGGAAAACTTTTTCACAGGAAAATTTAATCATGAGAGCCGCTTCCTTTCTGTATCAAATAGGGATAAAAGCGCTTTTTAAAAAGAAAAAATAAATTTTTTAGAAGAAAGTAACAGTAGTGCAAAAAAATGTGGAAAAGTAGGAAAACCCCTGCAACCCCAATATTTACAGCCTCCACGACCTTGTGGAAAAAAGATGTGGAAAAAAATCGGTTTTAAACGGACTTTCTTTTTCCACATTACAGTTTTTCTTTTTCCCTTGCGAATGTGGAAAAAATACGGTCAATGGCGGTTGTTGATATTGGTCTTGATCTCCTTCACCGTCTCGGCGAAAGCGGGGTCTTTTTTCATCTGCTTTTCTACCTGCTTGAGAGAGTAGAGCACCGTAGAGTGATCCCGATTGTCAAAGACCTTGCCGATCTCCACCACAGGCAGATTGGTCATGCCGCGAATGAGGTACATGGCGATCTGGCGGGCAGCCACGGCATCCTTGACCCGCTGCTGACCGCAGATGATCTCTTTTTCGATCCCGTAATACTTGCTGATGTAGTCCAGGATGTTGTCCGGCGTGGGAATATACTCGTTGCTCTTTTTCAGAATATCCTGCATGGCCCGGGTGACTGTGGCTTCGTCGGCCTCGCTGCCCAGCAGATCCTTGTAAGCCAGGATTTTATTGACGGTACCCTCCAGCTGTCGGACGTTGGCAGTGACATTTTCGGCAATGTAGCTGGCGATCTTATCGGGAAGCTCCATACCCAGCGCCGCCGCCTTATTTTTTACGATGGCAAGACGGGTCTCAAAGTCCGGCGGCGTCACGTCCGCCAGCAGGCCCCATTCAAACCGGGTCCGCAGCCGGTCATCCAGCAGCGTCATCTCAGAGGGGGGACGGTCCGAAGTCAGAACAATCTGCTTGCCGGATTCGTACAGGTTATTGAAGGTATGGAAGAATTCATTCTGGACCTGTTCCTTGCCGGCCACGAACTGCACGTCGTCCACCAGCAGAAGGTCTGCCTCCCGGTACTTGGCCCGGAAGTCGCTGCCACGGCCTGCCCGAATCAGCTCAATGAACTCATTGATGAAGTCATCGCCCTTGATGTAGACAATTTTGGCAGCCGGATCATTCTGCCGGATCACGTTGGCGATGGCATACAGCAGATGAGTCTTGCCCAGACCGGAATCGCCGTAGATCAGCAAGGGGTTGTAGTTCTGGGCGGGATGCTCCGCCACCGCCATAGAGGCGGCGTAGGCCAGCTTATTGCTGGGACCTACCACGAAGGTCTCAAACGTGAAATCCTCGTAGGTGAAGCGATCGCTGTTTTTCTTGGGCGCGCCGCCCTGAAATTCCAGAAGTCCCGCTTCATCCAGAATCTTCACTTCAAACTCCATGGAGAAGAGATCCTGAAGGGCGGCTTTGATGTTTTTGATAAACAGGGATTCGATGTATCGTTTTTTAAAGTCGTTGGGACAGTGCAGATAGAAGGTATTTTCCCGGATGTCCACCGCCGTCAGTTCATCGAACCAGGTGGTGATGGTCGTCTCCGAGAGATCCTTCTTGAGCTGCTGGAGGACGTTGGTCCACACATCAGCGACAGAATTCAAATCAGAACACCTCTCTTGTTATAAAAGACAAAATCATACCGAATTACATTATATCAAAAACAAAACGTTCAGGCAACAGAAATTACACATATACTAAATAATAAAGTTCAAAAATTTAGGGGCTGTCGGGAAACAAAATGTGGTTATCTCCGACAAAAAAAGCACCATATCTGCCAAAACGTACAGGAAACAGAAAAAATCGGATGTTTTTCACGGAATCTGCAACTTTTTCTTGACAGAATTTGAAAAAGTATGTATACTAATCCGTGCGTCATAAGTACGCACTGATATGCTTACTGCGCCGCCGGTCTCCGGGGGTGTCGAGTAAATGCCGCCGCAAGGCGGACGGAAATCTGACAGGAGGTGTCTCAACATGGCAACGAAACGTACCTATCAGCCCAAGAAGCTCCACGGCCAGAAGGTCCATGGCTTCCGCAAGAGAATGGCTACCGCCAACGGCCGCAAGGTCCTGGCTCGCCGCCGCGCCAAGGGCCGTGCCCGCCTGAGCTACTAAGAAGGACTCATGCGCGGGAGACACCTGAACAATGTCCTTTAGGGACGGTGGGACTGCAAGCGTCCTCCGTCCCTGGAATTGTATCCATGGAAACTTTGTTCAGGGTGAAAGGACAGGGAACAAGTCATGAAAGCAGCGGTCACGCTGAAAGAGAATTATGAATTCCGGAGAACCTATCAGAAGGGCGTTTCGGCTGTCAGTCCCGTCATGGTGCTATACTGCCGGAAAAACCGTCTGGGCCGGAACCGTCTGGGGCTGGTGTCCTCTACAAAGCTGGGACATGCCGTGGTGCGCAACCGCTGCCGCCGCCGTCTCCGGGAGGTCTACCGTCTGGAAAAGCCCCAGCTGAAAACGGGATATGATATTATTCTGGTTGCCCGGAGCAGAACTGCCACGGCCCCTTGGCCGGAGCTGCAAAAACAGTTCCGCCGTCTGTGCCGGAAGGTAGATCTGATGAAGGAGCCCGTATGAAGCGGGTTCTTTTGGCTTTGGTGCGGTTTTACCGCCGGGCTATTTCTCCGTTTCGACCGCCCTGCTGCCGCTATACCCCTACCTGTTCTCAATACGCGCTGGAAGCCATTGAAAAATACGGCGCCCTAAAGGGCGGTTGGATGGCTTTCCGCCGGATCCTGCGCTGTAATCCCTTCCACAAAGGCGGTTACGACCCCGTTCCCTGATTCAAAAGAATATCGGAGGAAAGACAAGAATGTCCACCATTGGCTACTACATTTGCGTACCCTTTGCCTGGCTGGTCCGTCTGTTCTATGACCTGACGAACTCCTACGGTGTGGCTCTGATCCTGTTTACTCTGGTCATCAAGCTCATCATGCTGCCCTTCCAGATGAAGTCCAAGAAGAGCATGATGCGCATGAGCCGCGTCAGCGGTCAGATGCAGGAGTTACAGAAGCGCTATGCCAAAAACCAGGCCAAGCTTCAGGAGGAAATGCAGAAGCTCTACGAAGAGGAAGGCGTCAATCCCATGAGCGGATGCCTCTGGAGCTTTCTCCCCCTGCCGATTCTGATGGCGCTGTACTCGATCATCCGTCAGCCCATCACCCACTTCATGATGCTCTCCAAGGATGTGCTGCAGACCGTAGTGCAGTCCGTTGCGGATGCCGGCGTTGACCTGACGAACATCGTTATGATGGATAAGGCAACCGGTGCTCCGGCCCTGAAGGACGGTCTCTATCAGATGGCCGCCTACGGCCAGATCAACCTGGTCAAAGCCGTGCAGGAAATGGGCCTTTCCACGCCGGATGGCTGGTTCAACGTGAACTATAAGTTCCTGGGTCTGGATCTGACCGCTACTCCCTGGGAGTATGTTAAGAGCTTCACCTTCACCTGGGCCGTGATCGGCGTGATCCTGATCCCCATTCTGGCCGGTCTTTCTCAGTTTGTGTTCAGCAAGCTCACCATGAAGACCCAGCCTCAGACGGACGCCGCCGGCGGTGCATCCATGAAGTCCATGATGTATATGATGCCGCTGTTCAGCGTCTACATCGCCTTCATCATGCCTGCCGCCCTGGGCGTGTACTGGATCGCCCAGAGTGTGTTCTCCCTGATCCAGGAGGCAATTCTTAACAAGACCTTCTCTGCCAAGCTCAGCGAGGAAGAGGAGGCCCGCTTCCAGGCCCGCCAGGCTGACCGCCAGCGCCGCATGGAAGAAGCCCGCGTTCAGGAGCAGCAGAGAAAGCAGGAAGAGCAGAAGAAAAAGACCCTGCGGGAAAAGCAGCAGGCTGCTCAAGCTGCCAAGGCTGTCAAAGCCGCCAAGGCCGCTACCAGCACCACGGAGGCTGGCCGGGTGGGTGACCGCCCCTATGCCCGTGGCCGTGCTTACAAGGCGGACCGCTATGACGAAACATAATGAGGAGCCGTTATGAGACAGTTTATTGATGTAACGGGCAAAACGGAAGAAGAAGCCATTAACCGTGCCCTGGAGCAGCTGAAGCTGGACCGGGACGATGTATCCGTAGAGATCCTGGAGCGGGCAAAGGCCGGTTTCCTAGGTCTTGGCAGCTGCCCTGCCAAAGTCCGGGTCAGCTACGGTGAGGACGAGGAGCCTGCCGCTCCCGCCCAGCCCAAGGCGGAAAAGGTCCGGGAGGACAAGCTCAAGGCCGAGAAGCCCCGGACGGAAAAGAAGCCCGCCGAAAAGCCTCAGCGCCGGGAAGAGCCGGTCAAGAAGGAGCTTGCTCCCAAGACCGAGGAAGCACAGACCGTCAAGTCCCCGGAGGATCTGGGCGAGGAAGTGAATGACGAGCGGGCTCAGGAGATCCGCAAGTTCCTTTCCGGCCTCCTTCAGCAGATGGAGGTTCAGGCAGAGGTCAAGGTGTATCTCCCTGAAAAGGGCCGCTACAAGGTGTTCCTGGAAGGTCAGGGCCTTGGCGCCATCATCGGCCGCCGGGGCGAGACTCTGGACGCCATCCAGCAGCTCACCAGCTACTCCGTCAACCGCACCGGCAGCCGGGTCCGTGTCCAGCTGGACGCCGAGAATTACCGGGCCAAGCGGGAACAGAGCCTGGAGCGTCTGGCCAACAAGGTGGCGGGCAAGGTGGTCAAGTACCGCCGCAGCGTCACCCTGGAGCCTATGAACGCCTACGAGCGCCATGTGATCCACACGGCTTTGCAGGAGGTTCCTGGTGTCACCACCTATTCCACGGGTGTGGATCCCAACCGTCGGGTCATCGTGGCCTACGATCGGGAGAAAAAGTAAACCGAACCAACGCTCCGTCTTTCAGGCGGAGCGTTGTCCTATTTTTCCGGATTCCTTTCAACATTGTGAAAAAGTCGGTGACTTTTTTTCAGAAACCCAATGAAAAAACGGCCGTTTTCCGCTGTTTGCCTTGACAATGTTTAAAAACCGTGATACAGTGACCGGGTGAAAGGCTGTGACAGGGAAGTCCTGCCGGATCCGGTTTCAGAGAAGGAGCGGTTGGTGCAAGCTCCTCCGGAAAGCATCGGATGGCGCCCTGGAGCCGCGGAGCGGAAATGCTTCGCCGGACCCCGCCGTTACCGGGAACGAAGTGCCCCGCCTCCAACGGGGAATTCAGGTGGAACCACGGACATTATGTTCGCCCTGAGCCTACTAAAATAGGCTCAGGGCGTTTTTTGCTGCGCAAAAACGCATGAGTTGAGCCGCGCCCCTCGCCGCAGACACGGCAGCCGGGACGCGTGGCATCAGAATTGCGTGCATGCAATTTTAATCGCTCTGAGCCACCAAACAAAAAGGAGAGGAAACTATGAAAAACACTGAAAAAACCATGGACAAAATCGTTGCCCTGTGCAAAAACCGGGGCTTCGTGTTCCCCGGCAGCGAGATCTACGGCGGCCTTGCCAACACCTGGGACTACGGCCCTCTGGGTGCGGAGCTGAAGAAGAATATCAAGAACGCCTGGTGGAAGAAATTCGTCCAGGAGAATCCCTACAACGTGGGCCTGGACGCCGCCATCCTCATGAACCCCCAGACCTGGGTGGCCAGCGGCCATCTCAGCGGCTTCTCTGATCCCCTGATGGACTGCCGCGAGTGTCACGAGCGCTTCCGCGCCGATAAGCTGATCGAGGACTGGTGCGCCGAGACCGGCTTTGAACTGCCCAAGCCAGTGGACGCTTTCTCTCAGGCCGAGATGAAGGACTTCATTGAAGAGCACAACATTCCCTGCCCCACCTGCGGCAAGCACAACTTCACCGACATCCGTCAGTTCAACCTGATGTTCAAGACCTTCCAGGGCGTCACTGAGGACGCCAAGAATACTGTCTACCTCCGTCCCGAGACCGCTCAGGGCATTTTCGTGAACTTCAACAACGTCCAGCGCACTACCCGGAAGAAGCTGCCCTTCGGCATCGGCCAGATCGGCAAGTCCTTCCGCAACGAGATCACCCCGGGCAACTTCATCTTCCGTGTTCGCGAGTTCGAGCAGATGGAGCTGGAGTTCTTCTGCAAGCCCGGCACCGATCTGGAGTGGTTCAACTACTGGCGTACCTTCTGCCACAACTGGCTGCTGTCCATCGGTCTGAAGGATGAGAACCTGCGTCTCCGTGACCATGATCCCGAGGAACTGTGCTTCTACTCCAAGGCTACCACGGACTTCGAGTTCCTGTTCCCCTTCGGCTGGGGCGAGCTGTGGGGCGTAGCCGACCGTACCGACTATGACCTGACCCAGCATCAGAATACCAGCGGTCAGAAGATGGTCTACCGCGAGGGCGAGGGCAAGGACATGGTGGAATATATCCCCTATGTCATCGAACCCTCTCTGGGCGTGGAGCGCAGTGTTCTGGCCGTTTTGTGCGACGCTTATGACGAGGAAGTTGTGGGTCAGGACAAGAACGGCAAGGACGATGTCCGCGTGGTCATGCACTTCCATCCCGCTCTGGCTCCCTTTAAGGCCGCCATCCTGCCTCTGAGCAAGAAGGAGGTCCTCTCCGGCCCCGCTATGGAGCTGTACAACGAGCTGTCCAAGGAGTTCATGGTGGACTATGACGAGACCGGCTCCATCGGCAAGCGCTATCGCCGTCAGGATGAGATCGGCACTCCCTTCTGCATTACCTTGGACTTTGAGACCGTGGGCGATGAGAACACCCCCGCTGACCACTGTGTCACCATCCGTGAGCGTGATACCATGAATCAGGTGCGTATCCCCATTGATCAGGTGAAGAGCTATCTGGAAGAGAAGATCAAGTTCTAAGAAAACGCAGTAACAGGGCGGAGGGTCTGATCGACTCTCCGCCTCTTTAAGGAAAAGGATCAGAGGAACATGGAAGAACAGTTGGAGCAATCAAAACGGCGCCTGCATTTCTGCATGGCACTGATCGGCGGCTGGTTCGGCGCGTATGCTATTTTGCGCTTTCATCACTTCGCCTCGGCAGTGACCGTCAATTTCATTGAGGTTTTCACAAGCGCGGTTCAGGAAAACTGGATCAAAGCGCTGCTGCGTCTTGGAATCGTTATCCTGTATGTTTTTACGATTTTTCTGGCAGCCTGCCTGTCGAAGCGCTGTAAGGGCGATCTGCGGATGTGGGCCATTCTCTCAGATGCAGCTGCGGCCTGTGTGCTGAGTGTTCTGCCGGAGCACTTATCGGAGCTGGGCGTTTACATCTGCATTTTTGCCATGGGCTTCCAGTGGTGCGTGTTTGCCGGAAAATACGGGTATCCCTGTTCCACCATCTTTTCTACCAACAACCTCCGCCAGTTTGTGGATGCCTGGGTCCAGGCCCATTTATTCCGGGATTCGGACCATATCCCCCGGATGAATCTCTATGGAGGAACACTGTTGGCCTTCCATGCCGGCGTTATTGCAGAATGTGTGCTGTGGGCGATGGGGTGGGGAAGCTGCACGATCCTGCCTGTTCTGCTACCTGCGGTTCTGGCTCTTGTTTGGCAGCGCCGGGATTTCCGGATGCGGGAAAGGATCGAAGAAGCCTTTGAACCCCATCATACCGCCTGAACGAAGCGGCCTTGTCGAAATAACAAGACTGTTTTTGTGCAATGCGCCAAAGATATACCTGTTTTTTCGGTAAATCTCAGAACTATTCACGGATGGGAATTTGTGTTAAGATTTCGTTATAGCAGAGGTGGACCTTTATGGGACCCTATGATAAGAGAAAGGGGAAAACTATGGAAAAAATCTTTAAACTGAAAGAGAACGGCACCACCGTCCGGACAGAGATCCTGGCGGGCCTGACCACGTTCATGACGATGGCCTATATCATCGCCCTGAACCCCAATCTGCTCACCGGTTTCGCAGTCGGTACGCCGCTGTGGAACGGCGTGTTCCTTGCAACCTGCATCGCCTCCGCCATCGGCACCGCCTGCATGGCCTTTCTGGCCAACAAGCCCTTTGCCATGGCGCCCGGCATGGGTCTCAACAGCTTCTTCGCTGTGGTGGTGGCCAACATCGCCGTGATCAATGACTGCGACTACACCAGCGCTTTTCAGGCTGCCCTTGTCATCATCCTCATCGAAGGCATCGTGTTCCTCGTGCTCACCGTGCTGAAGGTGCGCGAGAAGATCGTGGAGGCCATTCCGCTCGGTGTGCGCTACGGCATCGCCCCTGCCATCGGCCTGATGCTGATGAACGTAGGTCTCGGCTCCAACATTGGCATCTATTCCGAAAACGGCGGTCCGTTCTACATGATGCGCGACTTCTTCGGCGCCCTGACCCCCAGTATCATCAAGGGCAACATGGGCTCTGGCTATGACACGATGGTCCTGACCGTCGTGACCGCGTTCCTCGGTGTGTTCGTCATGGTCGTTCTGGCCAAGAAGGGCATCAAGGCCGCCGTGCTGCTTGGTATGCTCTTTTCCTCCGTCCTTTATTGGATCGGCAGCTTCGCATTCCTCGGCGTGAATCCCTTTGCAAGCCTTGAGACCGCAAGCTTCGTGCCGCCCTTCGCCGACATGGTCTCTACCACGCTCTTCAAGTTTGACTTTGCGGGCTTTATGAACATCGGCTGGTTCACCGCCATCACGCTGATCATCACCTTCTGCATGATCGATATGTTCGACACCATCGGCACTCTGGTGGGCACCGCCTCCCGCGCCGGCATGGTGAATGAGAAGGGCGAGATGCCCAACATGAAGGAGGCCCTGCTCTCCGACGCCATCGGTACGGTCGCGGGCGCTGCCACCGGCACCTCCACCGTTACCACCTTTATCGAATCCGCCTCCGGCGTGGAGGCTGGCGGTCGCACCGGTTTGACCGCGCTGACCTCTGCCGTGCTGTTCCTCGCCTGCATCTTCCTCGCTCCCGTCGCCGCCATCATTCCCGGCGCCGCGACCTCTGCTGCGCTGATCTACGTCGGTGTGCTGATGCTTCAGGGTCTCAAGAATGTCAACTTTGACGATATGGACCAGATGCTGCCGGTGTCCATCATGCTCATCGGTATGCCAATCTCCGGCTCTATCGGCCACGCCATCGGTCTCGGCCTGATCTCCTACGCGGTGGTCAAGCTCCTCTCCGGCAAGGCCAAGGACGTCAGCGTGCTGACCTATGTGATCTCTGTCCTGTTCCTCATTAAGTTCTTCGCGGTGGTGTGATCCGCCACCCCGCAGACAACAGGCAACCGCAAATTGTAAAATAGCAGAATAGCAACCCCGGCCCCGGACAAAAGTCCGGGGCCGGGGTTTTACTATGAAAAACAAATTTTCCGCAGCGGTAAAGAAGTCAATAGAACATCCCCATAAAGCCGTCGGGCCGCTCCTGGGCCTGATTCCACACCTCGATGAACAACTGCCGGGGGATGGCCCGGACCTCCACCTCACCGGGGCGGTTCAGTGTCCGCAGATCCTCCGGGAAAGGCGCGGAGTCCAGTACCTCGTCCTGTCCCATATCCCCACCGTAGGCAAAGCACATACCGGATGGATAAAATTCCACCCGCCGGGTCTCCCGGCGTTGGCTGTCCAGCTCCGAGTAGATGAAATTGGCCTCGTCATCCTCCTCCGGGTGAAGCAATTCCTTAATCACATATTCCATATCCATTCTCCTTGAAAAACGATTCGATGGCGCTCCGCTCCGCCTCCACGCTGCCTTGAGCGAAGCCGTTCCGTCCGCCGCCCCGCCCGTGAAGCACCGTATTCATGGCCTTGACCAGAGGGCTGATGTCCTGTCCGTCCGCCCGGCCCAGGGCGTAGGCGTAATGGCCCTCCTCTCCGGCGAAAACTGCCGCCAGACCGCCGCAGGTCTTGGACACGGCGTCCATCAGCCGCCGGACGCTGTCCGGCCGCATGGCAGGCTGGAACAGCAGCACATTACCCTTTCCTGCCTGCTCCTTTGCCATGGACTCAAATACGGATTCCTCCAATTGAGCGCAGCGGAGCTTCAGATTGGCTAACTCGCCCTCCAGCCGCTCCACAGCCGCCTCGCTGTCTACAGGCTTTACGCTGAGCCGCTGGCCGATGGCCTTGGCCTGTTCCCACGTCCGGGACAGGTATTCCAGCGCCCGCTTGCCGCACAGCAGCTCGATCCGCACGCCCTCCCGGAATTTCTGCACCGACAGGAACTTCACCAGTCCCACCTGCCCGCTCCGCAGCACATGGGTGCCGCAGCAGGCGCAGCAGTCCGCGCCGGGGAAGGCCACGATCCGCACATCCCCTTCCAGCGCCTTTTTGCTCCGGTAGTCGATGGCCTCCAGCTCCGCTCCCCGGTGGAACTGAATGTCGATGGGGTGGTTTTCGTAAAGATACTGATTGGCCTTAGCCTCGATCTCCAACAGCTCCTCCCAGGAAATATCGGCGTTGAAGTCGATGGTCACGATGTCCGCGCCCATGTGAAATCCCACATTGTCGCAGTGAAACCGCTCACAGATCAGCCCGGAACAGATGTGCTCTCCGGAGTGCTGCTGCATATGGTCAAACCGCCGTCCCCAGTCAATGGTGCCGGTGACAGTTTTCCCGATTTCCACGGCTCTGTCCACATTGTGGAGAATCACGCTGTTTTTTTCGTGGACGTCCGTCACCACTGCTCCGTCCAGAACGCCGTGATCGGCAGGTTGTCCGCCCCCCTCCGGGTAGAAGGCCGTGCGGTCTAATGTGACTAAATAGCCGTTTTTACCCGGCTGACAGTCCAGAACCGTAGCGGTAAAGTCCGTCAAAAACGGGTCCGCGTAGTATAGCTTTTCAGTTTCCATGGGGAAAATTCCTTTCGTTTTTAAGAGATCGACACGATAAAATGCCACAGCGGGTCAATGAGCCAGAGCCCAAACACGGCCGAGCAGAGGTTGGCAGCGATGGCGTACACGGCGGCTCGCGCCTTGTTTTTTTCCGTCAGCAGACGGCGGTACAGCAGCAATTCGACCAGTGTGATGATGACCTCAATGGGAATATAGAAGATCAAAGACCAGCCGCTTACACCGTGATTCAGCACCGTTACGGCGAGATAGACGGCGAAGCCGCCCTGTGTCACCAGATTCACCAGCAGAAATACCAGCCAGCTTCTCTTGCTCCGGTAGCCGAAGGCAAACAGCAGTAGCCCCTCGATCAGCAGGGTAGGGAGGAGAGTGCACAGGAATTGCAGCGCATAGGCCATGGCCGGACTGGGCGCGTTGGCGGTCCTTGCCGCCCAATCCACCGTTGCGCTGGATTGCAGCGTTGCCCGGTGCAGGACTCCGGATACCCAGCTTTCGCCGCTTTTTGTTACGAGAATGATCCGATACGTATCCGGTACGCCATGGTAACGGAAGGAATGGAGCCGCACCCCGCCTGCGTCACTGCCGATCAGGTCGCCCCACATGGGTGCACCGTTGGTGCCCTGCGCGGTGCAGGCGTGCCAGCCTTCCGGCACCGCCGCCCGCAGTGCGTCCAGCAGTTCGTCATCCAGTGCAGCGATCTCCTCCTCGGAGTAGCTCCAATCCAGCCCGCTGTATGTGTCATCCCCGTCTCCGGAGCCATAGGTGTGCCCCTGATAATCCCCCTTTTCCAAAAGATCGAGGTAGTATGGCTCCTCCGGGGCATTTTTCACCAGCACCTTTAACTGCGCCTTCGGCCCGGTATCCGCAAAGGCGGAGACCGTCAGCAATGCGGCGGCCAAAGCCAGCAAAACGCAAAAACGCAGAGACTTTTTCATAGAAATGCTCCTTTCCCATAGACCGGTCTTTCTAATAGCTGTTCACAAGGAAAGACGAAAAAAGGGACGTTTTGGTTGCACAACCTCAAAAAAATCGTAGCAAATCAGGCTGTTTTCATGGAATATCCAATCAGGGATTGTTTTCGGGGATCCCCAAAAAGGTGTCCTTGCACCGCAGTACCCGGAGACAGGCGTCGTCGATGACGCTTTCCTCCAGCGTGCCCTCCTGTACCGCCGCGATGACGGCGGGGATCTGGGTCCGGTAGTCCGTGGTAACAACCATATCGTTTCCCGCTTGCAAGGCCAGCACAGCTACAGCGCCGTCCTTGGCGTAGGCCTTCACGGCGTCCATCGCCAGATCGTCGGTGATGGCGATGCCGTCAAAGCCGCATTCTTCCCGCAGAATTTTGTGAACGGCAGGGGAGAGGGACGCCGGCAGCTCCGGGTCCATGCAGTTGACGATGTTGTGGCTCACCAGCACAAAAGGAGTCCCGGCTTCGATCCCCGCCTTGAAGGGCAGCAGGTCGGCAGTCTCAAAGGTCTCCATCGGCCGCTGATCCACGGCGATGCCGGTGTGGGTGTCTGCGTTATTACCGTAGCCGGGGAAGTGCTTCAGTACAGGCAGCGTACCGCCCTCTGTCATGGCCGGCACCACCAGCCTCACATAATCCGCTGTCATGTTCGCGTCCTGCCCCAGCGTCCGGTCATAGATGAAATCCTTAGGGTCAGTGGACACGTCGCACACCGGCGCGAAATTCACGTTGATCCCCAGTGCCCGCAGCTCCCGGCTTCGGGTGTCCGTATCCCGGAGAATTTCCTCAATGCCGCCGATGTAATTCAGCTTCTGTGGAGATTTGAAGGGTTCGGAGAAGAGGTTAGGGTTCCGACTGGCCCGGGTGACGGTGCCGCCCTCCTCGTCACTGCCAATAAAGAGGGGAATGGACGCCGCCTCCTGATAGCTTTGAATTTTCTGGATGAATTGCTCCCACGTCAGCCAACTGTCGCCGTCCTTGTAGTCTCGTCCGAACAGCAGATAGCCTCCTAAATGGTAGGTGGAAATATCCTCCACGGCGTTGGTCTCCGGGCACCGGACGAAGAAAAGCTGTCCCACCTTTTCCTCTAAGGTCATGGAGTCCAGCAGTCCCTGCAGCCGTTCTTCACGGGCCTTTTCCGCCGCCAGACGCTCCTGTTCCGCGATTTCCTCCGGCGTCAGCTCCGGTTCCGTGGGCGTGGCGGGTTCCTCCCCCTGTCCCGGCGTCACCGGTTCAGCGGGATTCTCTGTTTTTCCGCAGCCTGTAAGGGTAAATACAGTCAATGCCGCCAAAAGCGCGGCCAAAAAGCGTTTCATAGGCGCCTCCCTTCAAAGTAGCTTCAGTCTATCATAAACCGGGAAAAAAAGAAAGAAAAAAGGAGGGCCTCGCCCTCCTTAAGCTTCTTCATAGGTGATCAGATCCCCAACACCGCACTCCAATACATAGCATAAACGGGCCAGTACATCCGCGTCAATCCGCTCCGGACCGTCAGAACACCATTTGTCCACAACCTCAAAGCGGCTTCCGATGGCCTGTGCAATCTGGTTGCGGTTCAATCCCTGTTCAACCATACGCTCTGACAAATGAAACCGAAGCTTTCCATATTCCTTTGTCGCGTGAACAGACCTTGGCATCAGACCACCACCTCTTGTTCTATACTATCTGCAAAGTAACTATTAACGATTCTGATTTATTGATCCGGCCCCTCATATTGAAGCAGATCTTCAACCGTGCAATCCAATACATAGCAGACCTTCGCCAAAAAATCCAGATCCACCAAAGCGATGTCCTGCCCTTTATAATAGCGGTCGATCACATCATATTTTACACCCGTCAGGGTTCTCAGACGGTTACGGGTGATTCCCCGTGCGTCCATCACGTTCGCAAGGGTGACTTTCACATGACCGTATTCCGTTGTCTGATAGCTGACAATGCTTTTTGGCTCACGCATATGACCCCTCCTCGCTCTATCCATTTTAGCAAGGATAACCCTGATTGACATTTACCTGATTTTAGTATATCCTTATATCAGGTAAATAAAGGAGGGAGTTTTATGCAGAATGAGCAGGAATTTTATCGCTGTCTGGTGTCTGACGCCGCGGGCCGCACGTTGAAAAAGATATTGGAGATCATCCGGGACGATACGCTAAGTGACGAAATTTGCTTTCATAAGATCGAAGCGATCATTTCCCTTTACGAAGAGCTTGGAATTTCGACGGGCAGCCGTCATGATTTCGGCTAAAGAGAAAGCGCACGGCATCGCCGTGCGCTTTCGCATAGTTCTCTGCTCCCGCAAGGGGACATTCCCATGATAGGGCAAGGGGAAGGGGCCTTTAGCGTAAAGGCCCCTCCCCCTTAGACCCCCACCCGAAACATGGGGGACGCCACCCGTCCCCCATACCCCCTCGTGGCACAAAGGGGCGGGACTGCGGTCCCTCCCCTTTGGAAACCCCTCCCGGAGACGAGGGACGGGGCAGGAAAAACCAACCCCCAAGGGGACGAAGGACGAGAAACGAGGATAAAGCAGAAAACGGACCGGGTAGTGCATAGCGAAGCGGAACGCACGAGAGCAGAAATACGCCGATTCGGTTTTGTACCCCGTTATGCTCCGTACCTACCCGCAGGTGCGGGGATATGCCGATTTGATATTCGGGTATAGCGCAGCCGGCAGGTGACTTCCGGATTTGGTTGGCAGTTCGTGACGGCCAGCCCCCGCTTTGGGTGAGTTGACCGCTTTGCCGGTCAACTCACCCCTCAGCGTCTTTTCTTTTGACCATGAATGGCCGTTTTCTTTTCCGCAAGAGGAAAAGAAAATGGGGATTCCATCCCGCATGGTATCACCATGCTTTCCTGTGCGGCAAAGCCGCACATTGCGGTTTATTCCTCGTGCTTGGTGATCTGAATATGCAGCTCATCCAACTGCTTCTGCGTTACCTCGCTGGGTGCGCTCATCATCACATCCTGGGCGTTCTTGTTCATGGGGAAGGGGATGATCTCCCGGATGCTGTCCTCGCCGGCCAGCAGCATTACCATGCGGTCCACGCCCGGGGCGATGCCGGCATGGGGGGGTGCACCGTAGGTGAAGGCATTGTACATGGCGGGGAACTTGGCCTCCACGTCCTCTTCACCCAGCCGCACCAGCTCAAAGGCCTTGATCATGATCTCAGGATCGTGGTTCCGCACAGCGCCGGAGCTGAGCTCCACGCCGTTGCACACCAGATCGTACTGGTCAGCGGTGATGCTCAGGGGGTCGATCTCGCCCTTTTCGGCCTTCAGCAGCACGTCCAGACCGCCGGAGGGCATGGAGAACGGGTTGTGGCAGAATTCCAGCTCGCCAGACTCGTCACCGATCTCGTACATGGGGAAGTCCACGATCCAGCAGAAGGCGTACTGCTCCTTGTCCATATGGCCGGGGACGGCGGCGCCCAGGGTCTTGACCAGCACACCGGCGGTCTTGAGGGCGGCCTCCCGCTTACCGGCGGACAGAGCCACGAAGTCGTTGGCCTTCAGGCTCAGGGCCTCCACGACCTTCTCCTTGATGGGGTTGACAAACTTGGAAATGCCGCCCACCAGCTCGCCGTTTTCATCCATGCGGAACCAATAGGCCTTGCCGCCGGACACAGTTTCCACATCTGCCAGCGTCTTGTCGATAAACTTCCGGGTCTCGTGGAACTCACTGACCTTCACGGCCTTCACCAGATTGCCCTCGGCAAAGGGCTCAAAGCCGCAGCCGCCCAGAACGGCGGTGACGTCCTGCACCCGCAGGTCGATCCGCAGGTCAGGCTTGTCAGAGCCGTAGTTCTCCATGGCCTCGGTGTAGGGGATACGGGTGAAGGGTGCACCGCTGGCCCGGTTGTAAGCGCCGTACTGAGCGAAGATGGGAGGCAGCACGTCCTCCAGAACGGCGAACACGTCCTCCTGCGTGGCAAAAGCCATCTCCATATCCAACTGATAGAACTCGCCGGGGGAGCGGTCCGCACGGGCGTCCTCGTCCCGGAAGCAAGGGGCGATCTGGAAGTAGCGGTCGAAGCCGGAGGTCATCAGCAGCTGCTTGAACTGCTGGGGAGCCTGAGGCAGCGCGTAGAACTTGCCGGGATGGTTCCGGGCGGGCACCAGATAGTCACGGGCACCCTCGGGGGAGGAGGCCGTCAGAATGGGCGTGGTGATCTCCAAGAAGCCGTGCTCGGTCATGGACTTCCGCAGGGCGGCCACCACGTTGCACCGCAGAATGATGTTCTTCTTCACGGCGGGGTTCCGCAGATCCAGATAGCGGTACTTCAGCCGCTGGGCTTCGTCGGCCTCCCGGCTGCGGTTGATCTGGAAGGGCAGCTCGCTGTGCTGGCAGCGGCCCAGCACCTCCACCTTGGCGGGGACGATCTCAATGTCGCCGGTGGCCATCTTGCCGGTCTTGCTGTCACGCTCCCGGACAACGCCCTCCACGGAGATGGTGGACTCCTTGGTGATGGCCTTGAAGGTGTTCACCATGTCCTCGGTCTCCGCCACCACCTGCGTGGTGCCGTAGAAGTCCCGGACCACCACGAAGGCCAGATTGGCGCTGACCACGCGGACGTTCTCCATCCAGCCGGAAATTTTCACCTGCTTGCCTGCGTCACTGAGGCGCAGCTCTCCACAGGTATGAGTTCGATTCTGCATCATATTGTTGCTTCCTTTCCATGAAAAGTGATTTAGAATTGTATAATGAAAATCAGAAATAACGAATTGTATTTATTTGGCCGCCTGTTCCCACAGCTCGTGGGCCATTTTCTGCCCGATCTCATGGCCGTTCTTCATCATCAGCGGCAGCGTGACCCCGTGGTCAAAGTCCCGGTAACTCCATGCGTCCACATCGAATTTCAGATGCTCAGATCGCCAGATATCAGTTCCGTTGTCCTGCGCGAAGCTGATAGACATGGTATCTAAATCATCGGTTTCCGGGTATTTGACGTAGGTATCCACGATCCCTTCCAGGAAGGGGAGGGCCTGCACCACCACGTTGAAGGGGGAGCGCCGGAACCGCAATTCCTGAATCTCCGACCAGAGATCGTCAAATTCCTCTGTCCCGGCGGTAAGATTCAAGCGCCGATCCTCATGGCGGTATGTGTTGAAATCCGACAAATACACCTCAATGATGTCCGGCTCCAGCTCCGGATACAGGGTCTCCACCCCCACCGGTCGGGCGTACCAAAGCCCCCAGATCACCAGCAGTGCTGCCAGCAGCAGCGGCAGGTCACGCTTCAGAGTCAGCTTCATAACGGCTCCTTCCCGTGGTTATTCCACGATCACGCTTCCTTTTTCCAGTTCAGCAAGACCGGCCTTGATCCGGTCGATGGTCTCCTGCGTATTCAGTTTGGTCTGCTCGCCGGACTTCATGTCCTTGCAGGCCACCACACCAGCGTTGATCTCGTCCTCACCCAGGAAGATCACATAGGGGATGGCCAGCTTGTCGGCATAGCTCATCTTGGCCTTGAACTTCCTCTGCTCGCAGTGAAGCTGGGTGCGAATGCCCGCCTGCCGCAGCTGGGTGGCCAGCGCGATGGCGGGGGAGAGGTCCTCCGTCATAGGCAGGATCAGCACATCCGCCGGGGCGGTGGGCAGCTCCGGATTCAGCATCCCCTGCTCGCCCAGCACATAGAACAGCCGGGTCAGGCCGATGGAAATGCCCACGCCGGGGAGTTGCTTGTCCGTGTAGAACTCCGCCAGATTGTCATACCGTCCGCCGGAGCACACGGAGCCGATCTCCGGGTGATCCAGCAGCGTGGTCTCATAGACCGTGCCGGTGTAGTAATCCAGACCACGGGCAATGGTGAGATCCACGGCGAAATTCTCCGCAGGTACGCCAAAGTCCGCCAGATACTTCACCACGGTGTTCAGCTCGCTGAGCCCCTGATCGAACATCTCGTTTCTGCCAGTGTAGCCCTCCAGCGCCGTCAGGACCTCTGCATTGCTGCCCTTGATGGCGATGAACTTCAAGATCTCATCGGCGTCGCTCTCACTGACGGCGAAATCCTCCACCAGAATGGTTTTTACCTTTTCGGGGCCGATCTTATCCAGCTTGTCCACGGTGCGCATCACGTCGGCGGATTTCTCCGTCAGGCCCAGCATGGCATAGAAGCCATTCAGGATCTTCCGGTTGTTCACCCGGATCTGGAACCGCTTCAGTCCCAGAGTGGAGAAGGTCTGATAGATGATGGAGGGGATCTCCGCCTCGTTGGTGATGTCCAGCTTGCCGTCACCGATGATGTCGATATCCGCCTGATAGAATTCCCGGAAGCGGCCCCGCTGGGCACGCTCGCCCCGGTACACCTTGCCGATCTGATACCGACGGAAGGGGAAGGACAGCTCGTTGTAGTGGAGGGCCACATACTTGGCCAGAGGCACCGTCAGGTCAAAGCGGAGGGAGAGGTCGCTGTCGCCCTTCTGGAAGCGGTAGATCTGCTTTTCCGTCTCGCCGCCGGCTTTGGCCAGCAGCACCTCACTGGATTCGATGACGGGGGTATCCAGAGGCGTGAAGCCGTACAGGGAATAGGTCTTGCGGAGGATCTCCATGATGCGCTCCATCTGCTGCTGGGGCGCCGGAAGAAGCTCCATAAAGCCGGACAGCGTCCGGGGGGTCATTTTTGCCATAAAAATACTCCTTTTCGGGTGATATTACTGAGTTTTTCCGCTGAAACGGGGCGTTATAGGATCGTAAAAACTGCAAAAAAACGCTCCCGTCCCATAGCTTTGGGACGAGAGCTTACGCTTCGTGGTGCCACCCAAATTCGGGGCAGACTGCCCCCTTTGGCCTTCTGGTACGGGAAGGGGACCGTGGACGTTTCCGTCCCCGCTCCGCCGCTGTCCTTCCTCCGGGGCAGACGGGATGCTTTCAGCATTGCACCCCTCTCTGTGAGACTGCGTTCCGGCCTACTGCTGCGGCGTCATAGCGGTGTATTCATTTGATAGTAGCCGTTTTCCGGCGATTTGTCAAGCGATGGGCCGGTTGCTGGCGGGATTGACGATCATACGCCAGTCCAGATCACCCCGGGCCAGACCCAGTACCAGCATTTCCGCCGTGGCAATGTTGCTGGCGAAGGGCACATTGTTCTGGTCGCACAGGCGGGAGATGTAACTGATCTCACCGGCCATCTTTTCGTTGCTGGGGTCGTTGAAAAACAGTACCAGATCGAATTCATTGTAGGCGATGCGGGCGCCGATCTGCTGGCTGCCGCCGTGGGCATAGGACAGGAAGCAGTGTACCTTCAGGCCTGTGGCTTCCGCTACCATGTGTCCGGTGGTGTTGGTAGCGTACAGGTTATGCTGAGAGAGAATGCCGGCGTAGGCGGTACAGAACTGTACCATCAGGTCCTTCCGGTTGTCATGCGACATAATAGCAATATTCATCTGTCGATCTCCTTTCTGGGGTTCTTATCTGATCCGCAGCAGCGGCGCTTTACCGCCCTGCAGTCGAATTGCGATATTTCGGTATGCGCTGGCCGCTCCATTGTAAGAGCGCAGCAAAAGGGGAGTTCCTTGATTTAGGGACACAGGCAGTGCGTCATCCTCCGGTACCACGCCGATGAGAGGCAGGCCTGCCTTGTCCATGGCGTCATCAATGGTGGCGTGCATACTGTGCAGCAGCTTCTTCCGCACCCGGTTCACCACCAGATGCAGTCGGCCGGAGCCGAACTGCCGCAGTTCCATCACGGTATGCTGGGCGTCCCGCAGGGAAGAGGCATCCTGTGTGGTCACTACCACGCAGCGGTCTGCACCGCAGACTGCCAGTCGGAATCCCAGCCCCAGTCCTGCCGGTGCGTCCAGCAGACAGAAGTCAAACTGCTGCCGGATCTTTCGCAGCATCCGCCGAAAGTCCTCCTCCGTCACGGCAGGCCCCCGCATCCGCACAGGCGCCGTCAGCAGATAGAGATTGGGAATACTGGGATGCGCCACCACAGCCGCTTCCAGCGGACAGCGGTCCAGCGCCACATCGGAGAAATCCATCAGCGCCCGGTCCGTCAGTCCCAAGGCCAGATCCAGATTCCGCAGTCCGATGTCGCAGTCCATGCACAGCACCCGCTTGCCGCTCTGGGCCAGCGCGGTGCCAACTCCGGCAGTCAGGGAGGTCTTACCGGTGCCGCCCTTGCCGGACACTACCGCGATACATTGTCCGCTCACGACACCACCTCACTTTCAAATGCCAGTATCCTTATTATAACGGATTCTTTTTGATTTTTGCAAATGGTCTGGGATATTTTTTTGGTGTTTCGGTAATTTTTTTTATAAAAATCACCCGATGGACCACTTCTGTGCCGGGAATCTGATAGTCGGCCGTCCGCTCCACCCGTCCACCCAGTGTTTGGATGGCCTTTTTGGCGGCCTCCAGTTCCTCGTCGGACTCCACGGACTTCATGGACAGGAAGTATCCGCCCGCCTTCACCAGTGGCAGGCACAACTCACACAATACGCTGAGATTCGCCACGGCCCGGGACACGGCGAAGTCAAAGCTCTGCCGGTGCTCTGCCGCGAATTCCTCCGCCCGGGCGTGAACGCACTGCACGTTCTGCAATCCCAGCTCGTCGCAGACCTCCTGTAAGAAGGTGATCCGCTTGCCCAAGGAGTCCAGCAGCGTCATGCGGATGGACGGCTCCAAAATTTTCAGAGGCATACCGGGAAAACCTGCCCCGGTGCCTACATCCACCACGGTTTTGTCCTTGAGGTCCGCCAGCGTCAGCAGCGCGGCGCTGTCTAAAAAGTGGAGGGATACCACATCCTCCGGGTCCGTGATGGCGGTGAGATTCATCACCTTGTTTTTTTCCAGCAGCAGTTCTCCGAACCGCAGCAGGGAAGGGGCGGCGTCATCCCCCAGTCCCAATTCCACCAGACCTTTTCGCAGATGTGCTTCCATCATTTCTTCTCTTTCAGCAGATCCCGGATCTCCGTCAGCAGTTTTTCTTCATTGGAGGGCTCCGGCGGGGCGGGCTTTTCGGCAGGGGTCTCCTGCTTTTTCAGCTTGTCATGGAAGCCGTTGATGGCCTTGAGCATCAGAAACACCGCGAAGGCGATAATCAGGAAATCTAAAATGGTCGCTAAAAACGCGCCGTATCGGATGGCAATTTCCGTCGAGGCATCAATGACGCCATCGGCGCCGGTAACAGCGGCCTTCAGCACGATCTTCCAGTTGGAAAAATCAACGCCGCCGGTGAGTACGGAGATTAGGGGCATGATGACGTCATTCACAAGGGAAGTGGAGATCTTACCGAACGCACCGCCGATGATGACGCCGACGGCCATATCCATCACGTTGCCTCGGTCGATAAAGGTTTTGAACTCTCCCATGAAGCTTTTTTTCTTTTCGGGTGCGGACATGGGAAGAACCTCCTTTTGGTCGAAAAATCTTGAAAGCTGAAACCGTTGCGCCGCAAGGGTTTCAGAACACAGACCGGAATGGAGACGTTTTCAGGACCTAAAATGATACACCACCTGGCCTCCGCGGTCTGCTATGGGCTGTATCGGCCTACTACGAATTGTATTATTCTATTCAAATAATACAATTCGTAGCTTTTGGCCGATTTCTTGTTTTTACAGGGCTGTGAGAAGAATTTACTTCTTGGTCGGGACCAGAACCTTGGTGCCGCCCATGTAGGGCCACAGGACCTCGGGAATCTTCACGGTGCCGTCCGCCTGAAGGTTGTTTTCCAGGAAGGCGATCAGCATACGGGGAGGTGCCACGCAGGTGTTGTTCAGCGTGTGGCAGAGCTGCATCTTGCCGTTTTCATCCTTGTAGCGGATGCGCAGACGGCGGGCCTGGGCGTCACCCAGGTTGGAGCAGGAGCACACCTCAAAGTACTTCTGCTGACGGGGGGACCAGGCCTCAATGTCGCAGGACTTGACCTTCAGGTCTGCCAGATCGCCGGAGCAGCACTCCAGCTGACGCACGGGGATGTCCATGGAACGGAACAGCTCCACAGAGAAGTTCCACAGCTTATCGTACCACGCCTTGGAGTCCTCGGGCTTGCAGACCACGATCATCTCCTGCTTCTCAAACTGGTGGATGCGGTACACACCGCGCTCCTCAATGCCGTGAGAGCCCTTCTCCTTGCGGAAGCAGGGGGAGTAGGAGGTCAGCGTCTGGGGCAGTTTGTCGGAGGGAATGATTTGGTCGATGAACCGGCCGATCATGGAGTGCTCGCTGGTGCCGATCAGATACAGGTCCTCGCCCTCGATCTTATACATCATGGCGTCCATATCCGTCTGGCTCATAACGCCCTCCACCACGTTGCCGTGGATCATGAAGGGGGGGATGCAGTAGGTGAAGCCCTTGGAGATCATGAAGTCCCGGCCATAAGCCAGCACAGCCTCGTGGAGACGGGCAATGTCACCCAGCAGGTAGTAGAAGCCGGAGCCGGAGACACGGCCGGCGGCGTCCATATCAATGCCGTCAAAGCTCTCCATAATGTCCGTGTGATAGGGGATGGGGAAGTCAGGCACCTTGGCCTCGCCGAAGCGCTGGACCTCTACGTTGGCGGAATCGTCCGGGCCGATGGGCACGGAGGGGTCAATGATCTGGGGGATCTGGAGCATGATGTGGTGGACCTTCTCGTCCAGCTCAGCTTCCAGCTTTTCCAGAGCGGCCAGCCGCTCAGCCTCATCGGTGACCTGCTTCTTCACAGCCTCGGCCTCAGCCAGCTTGCTGGGGTCCTTCTTGGCCTGACCCATCAGCATACCGACCTGCTTGCTCAGGCGGTTGCGGTCGGAACGGAGCTGGTCTGCCTCCTGAATGTTGGCCCGGCGCTGGCTGTCCAGCTCGATGACCTCATCCACCAGGGGCAGCTTCTCGTCCTGGAACTTTTTCTTGATGTTTTCCTTCACAATGTCGGGATTTTCCCGGATAAACTTAATGTCGAGCATAGTTCATTCTCCTTGATCGATTTGATCGAAATAATTGTAATGATAATGTTTACTTGTTCAAGATCGCTTCTTTTAATTCCTGATACCGCTGGGCCGGAGGCGTAACGCCTTCCGTATTGGCGCTGGGCAGAAGCTCGTCCAGATGCTGGTCGCTGATCTCCTGAAGGGTCAGGAGGCAGCCGTCTAGATTTCCGGTGAGATACTCCTGCTGAAGATTGTAGAGGGCCAGCAGCGCCTGAGACGTTTTCTCCAGATCGGAGATGCTGTCGGAAATGACCTTCAGCTCCTCCTTGGCCTCATCCCGTTCTGCTTCTGTTTCATCCAGCCGCTTCTGCAGCTCGATGATCTGCTCCTGTGTTGCCTGGATCTCCTGAATGGCGGAGACGGAATTCTGTAATTGTCCCAGTGCCTCCGTGTTGCTCCGCTGATGGGACAGCATGGAGAGAAACATCAGCAGAAATGCCGCCAGGAACAGGATCAGAATATAGATGATAACGGGCTTCTTGCCGGTTTCCGGCGTTTCTGAGGATGCGGGCGTCACCTCGCCTCCGTCAGCTCGTTTTTCAAATTTCATGCCTGAGGTCCTTTCTTTAATTGTGAGATCTTGATGACAGCCAAAGCGTCCAGCAGGTCGTTCAGATCGTCCACGCCGTAATATTCCAGCTCGATCCGACCTTTTTTGCGGCCGGGAACGATCTTCACACCGCGGCACAGCCGGGCCTTCAACTCATTTTGGGCCTCTGCCAGATAATCCACCTCGTCAGGGTCCTTGGCCTGCGCCTCTTTCTTCTCGGCGGAAAGCCGTTTGACCAGAGCCTCTGTCTGCCGGACGGAGAGTCCGCCGCTGACAATGGCGTTGGCCGCGCTTTCCTGCAGGGAAGGGGAGAGGGGAACCAAAGCCCGGGCGTGACCGGCGGAGAGTTTGCCCTCCTCCACCAGCTTTCGGACGGAGGGCGTCAGTCCCAGCAGCCGCAGGGCATTGGTCACGGCGCTGCGGGATTTGCCTACCCGCTGGGCGGCTTCCTCCTGCGTCATGTGGTAGGATTCGATCAATGACTGAAAACCGGCGGCTTCCTCCATGGGATTCAGGTCCTCTCGCTGGAGGTTTTCGATCATGGCCAGCTCGGCCGCCTTGCGGTCATCGGCCTCGATCACGATGACCGGAACCTCCTGTAAGCCCGCCAGCCGGGCTGCCCGCCAGCGGCGTTCTCCGGCAATGATCTGATAGTAGCCGGATGACAGCTTTCGCACGGTTAACGGCTGAATGATGCCGTGCTGTGAAATGGAATCCGCCAGTTCCTGAAGAGATTCATCATCAAAGCGCTTCCGGGGCTGTGATGAGCAGGTCTCCACCTGTGAAATGGGAAGTGACAGACTGCCGCTGGACTCGGTTTTCATCACGTCGTCGCCTAAAAGGGCGCCGAGTCCTCTGCCGAGACCAGAGGGCTTTTTTGATGCCATAGAAACGCTCCTTTCTACTGTTTTTTCAGGAACTCGACTGCGAGTGCCTGATAGGCCTCCGCACCGCGGGAGGTGCGGTCATAGGCCGTGATGGGCTTTCCGTGGCTGGGCGCCTCAGAGAGCCGGACGTTCCGGGGGATCACTGTGGCGTAGACCTTGCCGGGGAAGTAGTGCTTGACCTCTTCCGCCACCTGCATGGCCAGATTGGTGCGCCCGTCGAACATGGTCAGCAGAACGCCTTCCAGCGCCAGCTTCGGGTTCAAAGAGCGCCGCACAATGCGAACCGTGTTCATCAGGTCGCTGAGACCTTCCAGAGCGAAATACTCGCCCTGAACCGGAACCAAAATGCTGTCAGCAGCACAGAGGGCGTTCAGCGTCAAAAGCTCCAAAGACGGCGGGCAGTCAATGAAAATGAAGTCATATTCCGCCGCCAGCTGGTCCAGCGCGTCCTTCAGAAGAAATTCGCGGCGGTCCATGCCGATGAGCTCAATGCCGGCGCCGGCCAGTGCCTTGTTGGAGGGAAGTACGTCTCCGTATCGGGTGTGCACCACCGCGTCTGCGGCGGGCACGTCGGAGACCAGCACCTCGTAAATGCCTTTGGAAACGGTTTTGTCCACGCCCATGCCGGAAGTGGAATTGGCCTGTGGGTCAAAGTCGCAAAGCAAGACGCGCTTGCCCTGCTCCGCCAGTGCTGCTGCCAGATTGACACAGGTGGTGGTTTTGCCCACGCCGCCTTTTTGGTTTACGATGGAAATGATTTTTGCCACAGGCCACCTGCTTTCCGGGCCACAGCCCTGTTTGATGCACGGCATAAGTGCCATGGAGCATTGCGGTGCAATGACTCAGCAAATAGTATTATAACAAGGAGCCTGCGGTGTTTCAAGGCGTTCCTGCAAAAAAATGCGGTTTTGCAGTATTTTTTATAAAAACAATTTTTGGGAAACTCAGATTCTACTGGTTTCACGTGAAACATTTTGTTGGCGGCGGCTGTAAAGGAAACTCCGCTGACAAAAGTCAGCAGAGTTGTTTCACGTGAAACATGAAGCGGAAGCGAGAGCGCTTCACGGCAGATCGGTTTGCAGCAGCAATCCGCTGCGGGGCGGCAATGTCAAGGGAATTGCATTGTCAGTTGGGATGAGGCGCTGACCGGTAAGCAGATCCCGGGCAGGCGGAGCAGACCAGGGCAGCGATAAGGCCTGAGACACATCAGCGGCATTGACCACGGTGGTCAGAAGCTGACCATCCAGCTCCCGGGCAAAGATCAGCAGGGGACCGGAGGTCCAGATCCAATGAAGAACGCCGGCTTGCAGTGCCGGGAAGGAGCGCCGGAACCGGGCCAGTTCCGCAAAGTGCGCTTTGAGATCAGTATCTTCCTGTGCCCAAGGATAGCCAGCCCGGTTAAAGGGATCTTCCCAACCCTCCATAGCGGCTTCATCTCCGTAATAGACGGTGGGCGCGCCGGGGAAGGTAAAGAGGATCAGTGCCGCCAGCCGCAGCCGCTCCAGACCAATCTGGCGCTGGGCGGGGGAGAGGCGGTACGCTGCCCGGTCTGCCTTGCTGTCCGGTACGTTATCTGCACCTAAAACAGTAAGGATGCGAGGGGTATCGTGGGTGCCAAGGAAGTTCATCAGGGAGAGGAATGCCTCCGGCGGGTAGTTTTCCCGGAGGGCTTCCAGTGTTTCCCGGAAATCGTCGGCATCCCCGCCTCGCAGGTAGGCGATGAGCGCCGTGCGGAAGGGGTAGTTCATTACGCCGTGCAGCTCGTGGCCAAGCAGATAGCGCCGCCGTTGGGAATAGGCCACCTTGGTGGTGGCGTCCTCCCAGACTTCACCCAAAAGGAAGCTGTCCGGGGCGGTTTCCTCCATAGCGGTACGAATTTCGGCAATAAAGTCATCCGGCAGCTCATCGGCTACGTCCAGCCGCCAACCGGAGGCCCCGGCCCGGAGCCAGTGACGCACCACGGAGTCCTGTCCCCGGATGATGAAGTCCCGGTAGTCCGACTCGTTCTCCTGAACGGCGGGCAGCGTCATGATCCCCCACCAGGCGTCATAATCCGTAGGCCAGGGATGGAAGGAAAACCAGTTGAAATAAGGGGAATCGGTGCTTTGGGCCGCGCCCACGCCGGGATAAAAGCCGTCGGCGTTGAAGTAGCGGCTTTGAGAGCCGGTGTGGTTGAATACACCGTCTAAAATCACCCGGATGCCACGCTGTTTCGCTTCCCGGCAAAGGCGGCGGAAATCCTCCTCGGTGCCTAACATAGGGTCGATGCGAAGGTAGTCGGCTGTGTTGTAGCGGTGGTTGGAGGCGGATTCAAAAATAGGATTCAGATACAGCACGGTGACGCCCAGAGCGGCCAGATCATCCAGCTTGGCGGTGATGCCATTGAGAGAGCCGCCGAAAAAGTCCCGGTTTCGTACCTCGCCGTCTGGGTCTGGCGCCCAAACGGGCTGGTCGTTCCAATTCTCATGGACCCAACGGTTTCCCACCAGACCGGTGGGGTCCGGGAGGGAAAGACGGCAGAAGCGGTCCGGGAAGATCTGATAGACCACACCACCGCCAAACCACAGAGGGGTGGCCGTTTTCTCGTAGACGGTGAGCTGCCAGCTTTGGATCTCCCCGGTCTCCTGCCAGCCGGATTGATCCAACAGGGCCGTGGAGCCATCGGAGCGGATCAGGCGGAAATGATACCAGAGCAGCTCCGGTTCTGAGGGGGCGGTGAGGACGCCGGTGAAGCGGGTACGCTCACCGTCCACAGCCTCCGGCAGAAGCTCCATCTGGATCTCTTCACCGGAAAATTCCCGCCGCGCCACCAGGACACAGCGGGAATAGCCATCCCGGGTGAGGGGACGGACATGAAACACAACATCGCTGCCGCAGGGGACGGCACCGTAGGGCTTTTTGCAGAACTCACTGCGGGAGTCGAACACAAAGGGATCACGCATGGGAGAGACCTCCGAATCAAGGAATCAGTTGATTTTCCGGGAGAATGGACGCAGTGTCCTCCCGGTCAAAGTAAGCGTTGATAATGTCCACAGCGGTGGTGGCCAGAACCGCGCCGGCGTCAGCCTTTTCCAATACCAGAGCCACGGCGATCTCCGGCTCGTCATAGGGCGCGAAGGCTACGAACACGCCGTTTTTCATGGAGCCGCCGATCTGGGCGGTACCGGTTTTCGCACCGGCGGAGACCACGCAGTTCTGGAAGGGACCGGCCACGGAGCCGCCGTTGGTGGTGTAGCCCAGCATACCTTTTTTCACAGCTTGCAGGGTGGAATCGCTGATGTTCAGGGTGTTGAGGGGTTCTGTGTCGCCGGTGGCGATGATCTCAGAGTTATCGTAGGACTTGACGGTTTTCAACAAATGGGCGGGGTAATGCTTGCCGCCGGAGACAAGAGTAGCAATGTAGTTGGCAAGCTGCAACGGGGTATATTCCTGATTGGCCTGGCCGAAAGCTGCCCACGGGGCCTGATCCTGGCCGCTTTCGTTGACGGCCTGTCGGCCTGTGCTTTCACCGACCTCAATGCCGGTGGGCTCACCGAGGCCCAGAGCGGAATAGTATTCGTTCAGTGTGTCCAGTCCCATGCGGTAGCCCATTTCCATGAAATAGGTGTTGCAGGAATTGGTGATGGCGTTGGTAACATTCATTTTGCCGTGTCCGCTGCGCTTCCAGCAATTCGTTTTGTTTTCCCAAGTGGCACTGGGGTATTTCCAGTAGCCGGGGTCAAAAATGGTCTCGGTGGTGGTGGTGACACCGGATTCCAGCGCCGCCACAGCGGTAGCGGGCTTCAAGGTAGAGCCGGGGGCGTAGGTGCTGTTGGTGGCGCGGTTGGTCAGGGGCTTGGCGGGATCGTCCCGCAGCTCCGCAAAGTCCTTTCGCCAGGTGGAGAGGTCATAGGAAGGGCAGGAGGCCAGTGCCAGAATTTCGCCTGTACCGACTTTGACCACAGCGGCGGCGGCACCCCGGCTGTCCAGATGGTCTTTTTGGTTCAACTGGGCTACTTTAGCGGCCAAAGTGTCCTCCACCGCCTGCTGGAGCTTGAGATCCACTGTCAGCTCCACGGTATAGCCGGAGCGGGGCTCTACACTATAATATTCACCGGTGATCTTTCCGTCGCTGTTGACAGAGATCATCCGCTTGCCGTCCGTACCCCGGAGGTAGTCCTCAAAGGCGGCTTCTGCACCAGAGAGGCCGACGGTGTCATCCATTAGATAGCCCCGATCTTTCCATTCATCGGTATAGTCGGGGATACGGCCCACGGTGCCTAAAATATGGGCAGCGTAGGTGGTGGCGTACTGCCGGGCGGAGGAGCGGATGATCTTGGCACCCTGAAACTGGCCGTCGCTGATGAGGGAGCAGAAGGCCACGTCTACGTTCTGCGCCAGAACGTAGGCATTGTTGTTGGCACCCAGCTTCCGCAGCTTCAATTCGTACCGGACACCCAAGATCAGGCGGGCATCGCTGTCGGAATAATTGTCGGAGAGCTTCATATCCTCCCGCATCCAGTCGAAGAGCTTGGCGGGCGTGACGCCGGCGTTCAGCAGGAGGGAATTGGTCAGCGCGGCGCTGTTGGTCTGCTTCAAAAGCTCTGTGTCCTTGGCGGTGGCCGGGTCCAGAGCAGTTTCAACCTCCTTGGGGGGCTTCAGCAGCTCCGGGTGCTGGCGGACATAGGCGGCCAGCAGCTCCCGTGTGGGCTTCAGATCCCGGAGGTAGGAGAAAAAGCGGCTTTTCTGCGTGTCGGTAAGGGTATCTACGGTGAAATGGGCCGCGCCGTCCAGAGAGAGGGGGAGGTTATCCTCCCAAGCGACCCCTTGATCCCGGCAGAGAGTGACCAGACGGAGGATGGCGTCATTCTGGTTTTCACCGGGCTTCAAAAGAGAGGCGTCAAAGGTCAGGCTGTAAGTGGATTGGTTGGTCACAAGGGTCCGGCCGGAGCGGTCAGTGATGATGCCCCGGGAGGCCTCCACATTTTCCATGCGGGTGATGGTCTGAATGGATTTGGCCAGATATTCCTCGTGGTGAACAACCTGGGTATTGAAAAGGACCACCAGATAAATGGCCAGCACTGCCAGCGCCATGGCAGCCATGACGCGGAATCTGGTGAGTTGGGAGGGGCGTTGGTTCATGATTACCTCCGTGGAAAGTCCTTAATCGTCAACATGAACGCGGAGATAGACCCGGCGGAACAGCCAGGTCATAGGCAGGCTCCACAGCAGGGAGGCGCACAGCTCCCGCAGGGTCACGGACATGGCCGCACCCCATGCGGGATGGCCCTGAGCCCAAAGGACGATGCAGTGGAAGATGCCTGTCAGCAGATAGGCGGGCAGAGCCGCGGCGGCAGAGCAGAGATACCCGGCTGGGATCAGACTCTGGGACAGCAGTCCGGCGGCGAGGCCCACAAGGGGGAGGATCAGAGTATAAAAGCAGGGAATGGGGGAGGGGAGCAGCAGGTCGCAGAAAACGCCACAGGCAAGGGCGTAGACCGTGCCGGCGGCGGGGCCCTCAAAGATGGCGGGGAGGGCGGCAATCAGGGGATAGAGAAAGGGAATGACGCCCCAGACGGTCACACGCTGGAGAAAGGCGGCCTGAACAACGGCCCAGACCAGCCCGGCCAAAGTGTACAGAGTCCATTTAAAAATCGTGGCGCTGCGGGCCAGCAAGGGGAATCCCTCCCTTCTGTAATGGTGAATGAACGGTAAGCGGTCAGCTTACGATCTCAAAGGATTTGATGATGCACACCTCCGTGAGACCGTTCAGGTCCGCAGCGGGGGTGAGGATGGCATAATTAGAGGTGTCGGAATCGTCGGCCCGAAGCTCGGAGACAGAGCCGATGACCAGATCCGGGGGCAGATAGCCGCCCAGACCGGAGGTAACTACCAGGTCGCCCTCCAACAGCTGGCAGGAGGCGGGGAGGGAGTCCAGCTTCAGCTTACCGTCGTCCATCAGGGCGAAATCGCCGCCGGCAATGCCGATGTCCTTGGTCCGGTAGACACGGGCACCCAGGGAGGTGTCGGTGTCCACCACGGTCAGCACAGTGGACCAATTGTAGCCCACCTCGCTGATGCGGCCCACCAGACTGGCGTTTCCGTCGATAACGCAGTCACCGATCTCCACGCCGTGGGCCGTGCCCTTGTTCAGCGTCAGGGAGGCGGTCCAGTTGGTGACACCCCGCTCCGTGACGGTGGCGGTCTCGAAGTCGCTGAGGTCCCGGCGCTGCTGACGCAGATCCAGCAGGTCCCGGAGAAATACATTTTCCTGACTGGCGGCCTCGCCTTGACGGACGGTGGCCTCCATTTCCGCGATCTGCTTTTTCAGGGCCTCATTTTCCGCTTTCAGGGCGGTGACGTCCTCATAGTAATTCTGCTTGTCGGTGAACCAGCCGGATACGGAGGTGCAGACTGCCCGAAAAGGACTGGTAATGGTGTTGGTCAGATCCACCAGCGGGGAGGCGTTGGTGCTGAAATAGGACAGCAGAGCCAGCGCCACGGCGATCACCGCCCCGGCGAAGAGGATCCATAATCCGTGATTTCTCAGAAAATCCTTCAAGGAAGTTCTCCTTCTAAAAAGTTAAAACGCAATCGATTACAATAACTTAATGCCAAACTGAGCCAGCATTCGGCTCAGACGCAGGACAGGCAGGCCCATGACGTTGAAGAAGTCGCCCTCCAGACGCTCTACCAGCAACGCGCCCTTGCCCTGAACACCGTAGGACCCGGCTTTGTCCATAGGCTCGCCGGTGGCAATGTAGGCCCGCAGCTCGGATTCCTCAGCGGGGCGGAAGATAACGCCGGTGGCTTCGCTTTCCGTCAATACACGGTCTCCCTGACGGACGGTGACGCCGGTGCAGACAGTGTGGCGGCGGCCCTGCAGCGCGGTGAGCATCCGCAGCGCGTCGGCCTCATCCTGAGGCTTGCCCAGACGCTGGTCATCCAGAAACACCATGGTGTCGGCGGTGATGACGATCTCCTCCGGGGTGCAGAGCTTGGCGGCAGCATCCGCCTTTTCCCGGGAGATGTATTCCACGATCTGCGCGGGGGTGAGACCCGTCGGGTAGTGCTCGTCCGTCTGGGGCACACGGATGTCAAAATCCGTGATGCCGATGCGGTTCAATAATTCCTGCCGCCGGGGAGACCCGGAGGCCAAAACGATTCGAGACATGGCGGCCCTCCTTACTTGCCGGTGGAGCCGAAGCCGCCCCGGTCGGGACCGGTGAGGTGCTCCACACGGGTAAAGGCGAGAGGGGGCTGGTTCTTCATAATGCGGAACTGGGAAATGCGGGTGTTCTTGTCGATGTGGACATCCCGTGTGGCGTACATGGGAACGCGCCACTGGTCATTGTCGCCCCGGTAGGTGTAGTCCACCACACCCATGGAGTTGGCTTGCAGCAGACCGTAGTTCTTAAAGGTGGAGCTGCGGGGCACCACATGGGCCTCGTAACCCTCCGGCAGCTCGATGGCGACGCCCAAGGGGATCAGGCGGAATTCTCCGGCCTTCATGTCCACATCCTCGGCGGCGTGGAGGTCGATCCAGTCGGATTTGCCTGCCACATAGCACAGCTCGTCGATGCCGTCCACAAAATATTTTACCTTGATTTCTTCCATGTAAAACTCCAAAATCGAAAACAAATAGTATTATATGGTTTCTATTATACAAATAGAACTGAAAATCGCCTGAAAAAGCGAGGGATTCCCGGTGGGATTCTGCCGTCGGGTCAATCCACACCGCGGTAGTAGAGTCCCCGGGTGAAGGGGCCGGAGGCGGGGGCACCGGTCTGGTAGGCCCGGAAAATGTCCGCACATTCCGCAGGTGCTTCCGTGGTGAACCGCAGGCGGGCATAGGTCAGGCCACAGTGCTTCCACTCGGGCTTGTCCGCCAGCCACACCGGCGTACTGTTCTGGATCTCCGTCCGGTGGCCGTAGGCCGGGAGCAGCGGGAACTTTGCCCCGGTGCGGTCCTGAAGATCGTTTGGCTTGCGGCAGGGAGCCTGCTGGGGGACGGCGTCACCCGCTTCGGACAGGTGACAGCCGGTTTCGTTCTGCACCAGACAGTTTTCCGTGATCATCAGGGGCAGTCGGCCGTAGACGATGGCCTCCGCCGGGATCAGCTTTTGGATGTCCCGCATCTGTGGGAACCGCAGCTCGAAGGACAGGCAGGCGGAGGAGAGCTCCTTGCGCCGGAGATAGTCCAGAGAGCGGCTGTTGAACACGTTGAGGCCGAAGTCACCGCAGATAGTCAGCTCCGCGTCCCGCAAAAGGGGCAGATGGCCGATGTTCCCCGCCAGAGCGGAGGTGACGCCCAGCTTTTTGGCGTGAGCCAGCCACGTCCGGAGCTGGGGTTCATTTCGGTCCCGCCAGACACGGGGAAGAATGGCACACCACTCCCCGGCAAAGTCCGGCAGCGCGTCCCGCTCCGCCAGCAGCTCCAAGGGGAGGTCGATGTGGGCGGGGGACAGGGGCAGCAGCGCTTCCGCCTGCGCCCAGGTTGTGACGGAAACGGTCAGGGCCGGGGTATCGGCGGTGCAGTCCAGATTCGGCAGGGGGGAGAAGTCCTGTTCCCGGCGGACCGGAACGGCACAACGGGCGTTCTCCAAGGCGGCCAGAGCATCCCGGCGAAGAGCGTTTACCGCCCCGGCGGAGAGAAACAGGCCATCTGCTACATCGGCGGAGCCGTCCGCACAGCGGAAGGCGGTGCCGCCGGTTTTTTGCAGGCGGGCTTCCAGATCGGAAGCCGTCAGTGCCTTGTTCTGAGCCGGCTCCGGGATGGGGCCTTCGGCGGCGGCCACATGGCCGTCATCGTCCCAAACTGTCAGGGAAACCGGCTGTCCGGCCTGACAGGAGCAGGAGAAATGGATGGGAACGGTGCGGGCGTCGTCCTTTTCGTATTTGGCTCGGGCGGCGGCAAACAATTCCTTCGGCTCCGGGGTGTTTTCAGGGCGGGTGCCGAACATGGCGGGGCCGTGGCGACCCTGCCAGTAGTCCGCTGTAAAGCCGGAGCGGGAGAAGGCCAGCTCCAGATCCTTTTTTTCGGCAGCGGTGGGCTTCCGGCCCTCCCGGATCAGACGGGCGTAAATGTCCGTGATGACCGCCACATATTCAGGGCGCTTCATGCGGCCTTCCAGTTTCAGGCAGCTGACATCCATTCGCTCCATGTCGGAAATGCGGTCAGCAAGGCAGCTGTCCTTCAGACTGAGGGGGTAGGTGTTTTTGGCGGGGCCGTTGAAGCCGTAGGGCAGGCGGCAGGGCTGGGCACAGGTGCCCCGGTTGCCGCTGCGTCCGCCGATGAGGGCGCTCATTTCGCACTGGCCGGAGTAGCACATGCAGAGAGCACCATGGCCGAAGATCTCGATCTCGGCGGGACAGGCCTTGCAGATGGCGGCGGTGTCCTCCCGGGAGCACTCCCGGGCAATGACCACCCGCTCGCAGCCGTCCCCATAGACCTCGTTGGCGCCGCCGGCGGTAAAGACGCTCATCTGGGTGCTGGCGTGAAGGGGGAGGTCCGGCAAGGCCTCCCGCAGCAGGGCAAACAGGCCCCAGTCCTGCACCAGCACGGAGTCTACCCCAAGGCGGCAGGCCGTCCGGGCGGCATCTAAGGCCAGAGGCAGCTCCCGGTCTGTCAGCAGGGTGTTCAGGGTCAGAAAGACCCGGACGCCCCGGAGATGGCAGTACCGGATGGCATCGGCGAATTCTTCGTCAGAAAAATTTTTGGCGCTCCGGCGGGCGTTGAAGCTCCCCCAACCCAGATAGACGGCGCCGCAGCCGCTCTGGACAGCGGCCCGGAGGGCTTCCGGAGACCCGGCGGGGGAGAGCAGTTCCAGAGCCATTACTTGCGGTTGTCCAGACGCTGCTGAAGGCGGAAGATCTCCCGCTTCAGTTCGCTGACCTCGGCCTGAGCCTTGGAAGCCTCGTCCAGATAGCCTTTGATCTGGCTCCGAAGCTGCTCGGCGGCGGCCTGAGATTTGAACAGCTCGTCCGTCAGGTTGACGGCAGTGAGCACGGCGGCGTCGGTGCGGCCCACCTTGGCATCGTTCATGACCTCAGTCATTTTGTCGCTGACACAGCTTCCTACCTTCTGCATGTAGGCGGAAGTCTCGTCCGCTACCAAGGTGTATTCCTCTCCGCAGATGGTGATGACAACACGGTTTGCCATTTGCGCATCCTCCTTTTTTATATACGTCCTGCGTTGGGACGCAATACACAATATTACAGCATCCAGTATAGCACAAAGACCGCAGGTGTTCCACAAAAATCGTGGGAAATCGAAAAAGTTTACAACTCACTGACGGCCCTCTTGCCGTAGGGGAAGATTTCGTGTAGAATAAGGGCTGAATGAAAAGGAAAGAGGCTGTCGATAAAGTAGTAAATTCTCCGCAACGGTAAGGTAGGGCAGCCGTTAGCGGCTTTGCCGCTTTACGGATGCTGCATACCCCTTGCGGGTAAAGGGTGTGCGCGGGAAACCCAAGAAGGGTTTCCTGCGCCATTGAAATCAAATATTATCAGAACTTTTACAAGTTCTGATAATAAGGGCAACGGGAAGAAAAGATTTTTTCGACCCGTTGCGCCCCCGATTTCCGGGCGCAAAGCGCACGGAAACCGGCTGGGCCGACGGTGTATTCCTGCCCCACGCGGGGCGAAAAGACTTTTTCGACACGCTGAAGGAGGAGCGCGGATGGCGAGTATTTTGATCCACACGGCGGATGAGTCTGTCACGCTGACGGCCCAGACGGTAAAGCGTCTGCTGGACCGGGGCGACGGCGACGCAGCGCTCCTATATCTGGCGCTTCTGCGGCATCACGGCACGGTGCAGCCCCGGTCTTTGGCGGGAGAGCTGCGATGGGAAAAGAGCCGCATCGAGGCGGCGGAGCAAGCCCTGCGGGACCTGCGGCTGTTGGCGCCCGCAGCGGAGGAGATCCCGGAGCCTGCTGATGAAAAGCCCAGCTACCAGCGGGATGACATTGCCCGGCGGCTGGAGAGCAGCGAGGAATTCCGTCTGCTGACGGCGGAGGTGGAAAAAAAGCTGGGGAAGCGGCTCACCACGCCGGATGTGGGTGTTCTGCTGGGACTGAACGATTATCTGGGTCTGCCGGCGGACGTGATCTTCCTGCTGGTGAATCACTGCGTGGAGCGGGTCACCCGGAAGTACGGAGAGGGGCGGCGGCCGACCCTGCGGCAGATCGAGAAGGAGGGCTACGCCTGGGCCAGACGGGGCATCGACACCCAGAGGGCCGCAGTGGAGTACCTGAAAAAGTACGCGGAGCGTCAGGGGGCCATCCCGCCGTATATGCGGGCGCTGGGCCTGGGAGACCGGCTGCCGGTGGCATCGGAGGAGAAGTATCTGAACGCGTGGCAGGAGATGGGCTTTCCGCCGGAGGCGGTGGCTCTGGCCTATGACAAGACGGTGCTCAAGTGCCACGAGCTGAAGTGGCCCTACTGCAACGGTATTTTAAAGCGTTGGCACGAGGCGGGCTTACATACCCCGGAGGAGATCGAACGGGCGGACAAGCCCCCGGCGAAGCAGCCGACACAGTCGGCGGGCGACGCCTGGAAATATGTGTAAGGAGGGAGCGGGGACATGGCATATGACGGACGGCTGCTGCGTTTGGCGCAGGAGCGGTATGAAGCGGATCGGAGCGCACGGGAAGCGGATCTGGCGGAGCAGCGGGAACAGCTCTATGCCCGCAGACCCCGGCTGCGGGAAATTCAGGATCAGCTGCGCCGCACGGCCAGCCGGGTGATGGCCGCCGCTCTGCGGCGGGGAGAGGACCCGCTGCCGGAGATCCAGCGCCTGCGGGAAGAAAACCTCAGCTTGCAGGCAGAACGGCAGATGCTGTTGGCGGAGCTGGGCCTGCCGGACAACGCGCTGGAGGATACGCCCCTCTGCCCCTTCTGCAATGACACGGGCTACCGGGGCGGCGAGATGTGTCGCTGCCTGAAAACCTACTATGTGGAGGAGCAGCGCAAGGAGCTTTCCAAGCTGCTGGATCTGGGCAGCCAGAGCTTTGACACCTTTGACACCGACTGGTATTCCGACCAGCGGGCACCGGGAAAAACCAAGTCTGCCCGGGAGCACATGGAGTGGGTGTATGACACCTGCGTGGAATATGCCCACAATTTTGGAAAAAAACCGGCCAACCTGCTGTTGTTCGGCCGTCCGGGGCTGGGAAAGACCCACCTGTCCGCCGCCATTGCCAGAGAGGTCAGCGGCAAGGGCTTCTCCGTGGTATATGACACGGCGGGGCACATTTTTGAGCGGTTCGAGGCGCAGAAATTTGGCCGGGATGAGGCAGAGCGGGACGTGGAGCGGGTGCTGAACTGCGATCTGCTGATCCTGGACGACCTGGGGACGGAGATGGTGACCACCTTCGTCCAGAGCGCGCTGTATCAGATCATCAATGGCCGCCTGCTGGAAAAGAAGTCCACAATCGTCAGCACCAACCTGATGCCGGAGGCCATCGCACAACGGTATTCCGGACAGATCGCCTCCCGGATCGAGGGAGAGTATCAGCTTCTGCCCTTTGTGGGCGAGGACATCCGGGTCTTAAAAAAGAAGCGGGGCCTGTAAGGCTGCTTCCGTATAAGCACGTATAAGCATAAGAACCCCCCGCCCATACTGATGTATGGGCGGGGGGTTGCGGTTTTGATCTTAAAAACGGATGGGGATGGCTGCTTTGCAACGAACAAGCTGTGGGGCGCTTCTGTTACGGTTCCGCCGGGATCTCCGGTTCGACAGGAAGGTCAGGGGACGCGGCAGGTTCCGCAGGGACTGTTGGCTCCATAGGAACAGGGGTATCCGACGGAGTGTCCGGTGTGACGGCGGGGATCTCCGCTGTTCCGCTGCCGGGCTGGGCGGCGGGGGCCTGTAAGATCACCTTGTTGCGGACCTTGTAGTTGCTGGACGCTTCAAAATGGCTGTCGATCACCTTGCCGTCCTTGTCATAAATGGTCTGATAGGAGTTGACCTTGTATCCGGTATAGGGTGTTACCTTCACCACATCCGGGGAGCCGGGAGCCATGGTGGGGTCCTCCTGATAGATGGTTTCCCAGGGGGTCTTCGAGAGGACCTCGTTGCTCATTTTTACATAGGTGCCGTCCACATTGGTGCCCAGAATCTGAACGGTGAGATAGCCCTTTTCATATTTGGTGACGATTTTCACGGGATACAGGGTGTTGTTGGTGAACTTATAGTCGGGGCCGCCCCAGGACACCGTGGCATCCATGCCCCAGGCGATGTAAGCGGGGACATAGCGGTGGGCGTACCGCTCCGTGATCTCCAGATTGCTCATGAGACAGGCCAGATACAGGGTGGAGGAGGTCTGGCAGATGCCGCCGCCGATCTCGTCCACGGTTTCACCCTTGACATAGGCGGGGGCGGGCTTGAAGCCCCGGTCCGCCGTCCGTTTGCCGACGGATTCGTTGTAGGAGAAGGTTTCTCCGCTGTTGAGAACAAGGCCGTTGATAATCTGAGCGGAGAGCTTAACGTTGCCAATCCGCCCGGCGGAGCCGGAGACATGGGTCTTGGCCTCGCCCAGCACGTCCCGGAACAGGACGGCCTTCAAATCGGCGGCGGTGACCTCCGGTTGCTGAATATCAGCCTTCACAGTCAGCGTTTCGCCGGGAGCGGCCTCGTCCATGGCCTTCTGAACGGCGGCGATGTCAAAATCGGCCCCCAGCTGCTCCGGTACGATGGAGTCCGTAGCGGAGTCATAGGAGGCGTTTCGCACCTCGCCGTGGAGCTGGTCGTGGAGCTGCTGGGCGGTGAGGGTCTTGGCGGGGACAGTCTGGAAGGAGATGGGAACCTGATAGCCGCTCAGACTGTAATCGGAAATATTTGCCAGAAGGAGACGGAGGTCTTGCGGTGTTCGGCCGTCCCGCGCCTTGGTGATGTGGACAGACTGCCCCTCCACAGCGCCGGAGGCGTCAAGGGGTGCTTCGGAAAGCTGCTCCGTCAGACGGGATACGGTTTTGGAAAAGACGGCTTGGTCCATGTCCGGCCAATGGGCGCCGCCGGGCCAGCGACCGGTGACGGTGGCCAGATAGGCCCAGCCTTTCATGAAAAAGCCCTTGCTCCGGTCATCGTTTTTCCAGAATTGGGCGTCCCCGGCGAAATTCTCCGCCGTGTAGCCCAGATCGCCCACGGTGAACTGAGCCAAGGGCTGGTCCTTGTCATCCACAAGGGTGATCGCCTGCTGGAGAAGCTGTCTCTCCAGGCGCTGCTGCGCCTGTTCCACGGTAAGACCGCCCACGTCGATGCCGTTGATGTGGCGGTTGGGATAAAATGTATCCAGAGAACCGGCATAGGCGCAAAGGCCCGCGTAGGCCGCCAGCAAAACCGCCAGCACGATGCCGGCGATCAGCAGCGGCCCCTTCCCACTCTTTTTGGATTCCTCGTTCAGCCGCTTCCCCGGCTGGGTCTGCATCTCGGCTTCACGGATCGGTTCCATAAGAAGCCCTCCTGTTTTGATCGTTATGTTAAATGAGAAACAATCTCCCATTTAACGCTATCATATCACTCTTTTCTGAAAAAAGGTGTTACAATCCGGTAACAGAGTGGAATAATTTTGACTTTTGGCGTAAGTGGCAGGCTGCGGTTTCCGAAAAAACCAAAAAGCGGAGACCGAAGTCTCCGTTTTTTGAAAAAGACTGTAAACGTCAGCCGACCCGGCGGTTCTTGGGGATGCGGATAGTGAGGAGGATGGCGTCCTCCGTGTCCTCCCGGCGGGATTCTGCGCCGATGCCGGCCTCCCGCACCAGCCGCAGGCCCCGGTCCAGACTGTTGAGAAACAGGCGGACGTCCTTGAGAAGAAAGACCCGGCGGCCGGAGGGGGGCGTGGCCTGCAGCTGGGCCAGACGCTTGTCGATGTACTGCTCCGTCTGGGCTACGTTCAGGTGCTGGCGGATGATGTGGTGGAGGGCGTTGAGACGTTCTTCTTCATCCTCCAGACGGAGGAGGGCACGGGCATGACGCTCGGTCAGATCATGTTCTGTGAGCAGGCGGCAGCAGTCAGGGGAGAGCCGCAGCAGGCGCAGCTTATTGGCCAGAGCGGAAGGGGAGTGGCCCAGCAGGGCGGCGGCTTCCTCCTGCGTGGAGCCGGATTGACGGAGATAGGCGGCGATGGCGGCGGCTTCCTCCAGATAATGCAGGTCCCGGCGCTGGATATTTTCGATAAGGGCCAGAATAGCGGAGTCCTGCTCATCGACCGGCATTTCCAGACAAGGAACTGTTTGCAGTCCCGCCAGCTTGGCTGCCCGGAGGCGGCGCTCTCCCGCTATCAGCTCCCAGCCGTCAGCGCTGTGGCGGACGGTTAGGGGCTGGATGATCCCATGGCGGCGGATGGATTCCGCCAGTTCCGCCAGAGGTCCGGGAGCGAATTCCCTTCGGGGCTGGTGGGGGTTGGGAGCGATCTGCTCCACCGGAAGCCAACGGACCTGCGTGTCCAACATGCGCGGCACCTCCTGACAGGTTCGGAAACGGCGGGCGTTCCCGGTTCTGCCTGTATTGTAGCGCCGGAGAGAGGGGGAAATGTCGGGAAATCTGTCGGGAAAATAAAAAAAGCACGGAAAATTCCGCGCTTTTTTGCAAATAGGTTGTTATGAGGCGGGATGATCGATCTTCTGCTGCCGTTTTTGCAGAGCCCGCACCGCCAGAGAACTGGTGAGCTGGGAGAACAGGGGAGAGACGGAGGGGGAGAACACCACCTCCGAGGGGAAATACTGGGCGGCCAGCGTAGCGGCTGCGGCATTGTTCCGCATACTGGAATTGACGGTCACCGTCAGTTCTACCGGATAGGGGAAGCGGAAGAGGGTGGAGAGCAGAAAGCCCAAGCCCAGACCGATGAGCCGCATGGCCAGCGTTATGCAGAGCAGCAGTACCAGCTCGCGGTTCAACTCGTGGAGGAAGGGAGCGCAGCGGGTGACGTTGGCGCAGATGATGACCAGCAGGGCCAGCTTGGAAAAGGGACTCAGCCGCTGCTTGGCTTTGGCACAGATGCTTTGGCCCAGCAGGCGGCAGAGCACCATGGCCAGAGCCGCGGGGACTACGATCATGACGAAGAGATCCCGGATCATGCCCAAGGTATCCAGCTCCACCACGGAGCCGCACAGCAGCCGCAGCGTCAGCGGCAGGATCACCGGGGAGAGCATGGTATCCAACAGGATAATGGACAGGCATAGCTCCACGCTGCCGCCGCCGATGACGATCCACATCAGAGAGGATACGGCGGCGGGGGAACCCTCCATCAGCACCAGACTCAGGGTGTAGAGGGGCTGGTCAGGGAAGCACATGCTGCCAATACCCAAAGCGGCCAACGGCATGAGAAGGTGGAGAGAAAGCATGGTGATGAGCACCGGCTTGGGGTGGGAGAGGACCCGGCCCAGATCCTGCACGCTGCTGCCCAGACTGTTGGCAAAGGTCTGGAACATCATCAGGGCGGAAACGGCGGGACACAGCAGGCCGATCTGATCGGGGAACAGCAGTCCCAGTGCCAGAGCGCCGAGGATCAGCAGGGGCATTTTCGGGGTCATCCAGGTGTTGAGTGCTTGGAGTTTATTCATGGGCGTATTCAGGGTCCTTTCTGAGTTTAGCGGCAGGCGTAGGAATACCAGCCCTCACCGGACCGGGTAGTTTCGATTTCCCAACCGTTTTGACGGAGGGCGTCCGCCACCTCCCCGGCCCGGGTGTCGATGATGCCGGAGCAGAGGAACAGCCCGCCGGGCTTCAGGAACTGCTGCACCATGGGGGCAAGCCCTATAATGACGTCCGCCACAATATTGGCAACCACCACATCGTAGCCGCCGCCCAGAGCTTCCCGGAGGGCGCCGTTGGAGAGAACATCCCCCACCAGAACGGCGTAGCGGTCCTTGCCGATGCCGTTGAGAGCGGCGTTTTCATAGGCCACCGTCAGGCACTTGTCATCAATGTCCACAGCCTTGGCGGAGGCGGCGCCCAGCCGCAGTGCGGCAATGGAGAGGATGCCGCTGCCACAGCCCAGATCCAATACGGTCTCGCCGCCGTGGACGGCTTCCTCCAGCGCTGTCAGGCACAGGCGGGTGGTGGCGTGGCTGCCGGTGCCGAAGGTGAGGCCCGGCTCTAAGATCAGGGGCACCTTGCCGGCGTATTTAGCCTGCCCCTTCACGTTTTCCTGTTCCCATTCCGGGATCACCAGCAGGCGTTCGCCGATCTCCATGGGCTTATAATACTGCTTCCAGTTGTTTTCCCAGTCGGCGTCCTTCAGATTTTCCAACGTCATCAGGAGGGTGCCGTATTTTCCGGCATGGGCGTCCTTGAAGCCCTGAAGAGCCGTGCGGAGGTGGGCCAACTGGTCAAAGCCGTCTCCGTCCGCCGGGAGGTAGAAGGTGATCCGGGATTTACCCTTCATGGACGCCTCCAGATCTTCGTCCACATAGTCCCAATACTGGTGGTTGTTTTCCAGAAAGCTCTGGAAATCCTGCTCGTCGTCAATGACCACGCCGTCCACCCCATTGGCGGAGAGGAAGATCTCCAGAGGCTCCAGCCCGGCGTGATTCGTGTCAATGTGTACTTCCAGCCATTCCATATATGATCCTCACATGTGCTTCCGCCAGAGCGGAAAATTTAATTTCATACGCATAAAACTTCATGCATGAGCAGTGCACCGCGAACATGCACAAATGCCAGTGCATGAAGTTTTCGTGCATCATTTCCGGTTGCCCCGCAGGGGCGAGGAAATGGCACATTTCTTATTTTGCTATGTGTTTGCATAGCAAAAATAGTTTGGGGATTTCCCCAAACTATTTTAGCATAATTATCGTTCGCTGCCAAGGAAAAACAGCGCCATGGTGCCGGGGCCGGAGTGGTTGCCGATGACAGGACCCACATAGTTGATGTGGACGGTCTCCACGCCCAGACGGCGGCGGACCTCACCGGCAACAAATTCAGCGTCCTCCAGACAGTCACCGTGGCTGATGAACACCGTCTGACCGGCGGGGTCGATGGCGGTGGCCTCCATCCGGTCTACCAGCGCCGTCAGAGACGCCTTACGGCCCCGGGCCTTGCTGACCGGGATCAGGCGGCCCTCGTCATCCACATGCATGACAGGCTTGATGGCCAGCATGGTGCCGAACAGGGCGGTGGCGGCGTTGATCCGGCCGCCCCGCTTCAGGTGGTTCAGATCGTCCACTGTGAACCAGTGGCAGACGCGGCCCTTGGTCTCCTCGGCAAAGGTCTTCACCTCGTCAATGGTTTTCCCCTTTTTCTGCTCCTGCGCGCAGAGATACACGAACAATCCCTGCCCCAGAGAGGCGCAGAGGGAGTCCACCGTCAGGATCTTCGCGTCGGGAAATTCGTCCTTCAACTCCTCCGCGGCAATGACGGAGGACTGGTAGGTGGTGGAGAGGGCGGAGGAAAAGCTGATGCTCAGGATGTCCTTTCCGGTTTTCAGGATCTCCCGCATCTTTTCCTCAAATTCCCCCACGTTGACGGCGGAGGTGGTGGCCAGCTCGCCGGAGCGGACCCGCTCGTAGAACTCATGGAAGCCGATCTCCCGGCCATCCAGATAGTTGCGGTAGGTGCGATCACCCATTTGCAGGCTCAACGGTAGGACCTCTACGCCCAGTTCTGCGGCCATTTCCGCGGAGAGATCGCAGCAGCTATCCGTTAAAATTACATAATCACGCATCAGTCCTTGCGCTCCTTTCTGCTTTTCGCGGCCTTTTTGGCCTCGTCTTTATCCGGTTTGCCGGCGGGTTTCGTCCGGGCGCGGAGCTGGGCCACATACTGACGGCTCACAAGGCCGGCGGCATAGCTCAGCAGACCGAAATGAACAGCGGCGTCCGCCAGATTGTCAGTTCCTTCATAAGCGCCCATCTCTTGCACGGTACTGGACAGGGCACCGTCCAGACTTTCCAGAAAGGCCCGGTAGCCGTTTTCCACGGAGCGGTCATCAGAAAGCTCAGTGCGGATCAGCAGGTCCATATCCCGGACGGACATCACCTGCTTGAGAATGCAGACGAAGGTGAGGTAGGCCAGATGGTCCCGGTTGTATTTCTTGCCCTCAGCCCGGGGGACCAGGGCGTTTTTCGTGTAGTTATTGACCATAGAGGCTGTCAGAGCGTCGCTCTCATCCAGACGGATGGTCTGCCGTTCCATGTAGGAGAGGACCTGATCCATATACAGGGGGAAATCCGGCAGTGTTTCCCAATCCGCAGGGCGGTGGGTCTCCAACTGACGGCGAAAGGCGGAAATTTCTTCCATACCGGTGCTCCTTCCTTTGAAATCAGAGCAAGTATATCACATTTTTGTAGTTTTGTAAACCAGATTATGCGTTAAGGAAAACAGGAAGAAAGACAGGGGAAAACGAAAATTGTTATTTTCCCACGCAGAAACGGCTGAACACCGCGCCTACGATCTCCTCCTTGGCGGTGCGGCCCGTTAGTTCGCCGATGGACTCCAGTGCTTCCTCCGCATCAGTGAGGACAGCGTCGGGAGTCAGACCGCTGTCCAGCGCGGACAGCGCCCGACGGACAGTCTCCAGACTCCGGCGGACGGCAGATTCCTGCCGGGCGTTGGTCAGGAGGGAACCGGCGTCAGCGGGGGTCCCGGCGGGGAAGCAGCTTTGCACGGCGTCCACCAGCAGATCCAGCCCGCCGGGGGCCACGGAGTTGAACGAGACGAAAGCATCAGGGTCCCGCAGTTCCTTGGGGAGCTGCCAGACGGCAGTTTTCGCGACGGGGTTCAGATCGTTTTTGCTGACGGCCAGGATCCAGTGGGGGGCCTGGGCGGAAAGGGAGAGTATGTCCTCATCCACAGTCGGCGGCGTCTGACTGCCGTCCACCACGGCGATCACCAGATCGGCAGTCTCCGCCGCCTTGCGGCTGCGCTCTACGCCCAACTGCTCCACGGCGTCGGCGGTATCGTGGATACCGGCGGTGTCAATGAGCCGCAGGAGGGTTCCGCCGCAGGTAACGGTCTCCTCCACCGTGTCCCGCGTGGTGCCGGGGATGTCGGTGACGATGGCCCGGTCATAGCCCGCCAAGGCATTGAGCAGAGAAGACTTTCCGGCATTGGGCAGGCCCACGATAGCAGTGCGGACGCCGTTTTTCAGCACCCGGCCCCGCTGGGCGGTGTCCAGCAGGGCGGAGAGGGTGTCGGCGGCGATTTGCAGAGAGGATCGGATCTGCTGCGGCTGAATGTCCTCAATGTCCTCGTCGGGGTAATCTACCACGGCGTAAAACCGGGAGGTGATGTCGATGAGGGCCTCCTGCACCGGCTCCAGGCGGCGGCGGAGGCCGCCGTCCAGCTGGGCCGCGGCGTTTTTCGCGGCGGCGGCGGACTGGGCATCGATGAGATCGATGACGGCCTCCGCCTCCGTCAGATCCATTTTGCCGTTGAGAAAGGCCCGCTTGGTGAATTCACCGGCCTGGGCCTGACGGGCTCCGGCGGCAAAGAGAGCGGAGAGCAGGGTGTGGAGAACTACGGGGGAGCCGTGGCAGTGGAATTCGGCGGAGTCCTCCCCGGTGTAGCTGTGTCCGCCGCCGAAGCGGACGGCTAATCCCTGATCGATGGCGGCGCCGGAATCGTCCAGCATTTCTCCGAACACCATCTTGTGAGAGGGCTGCTGGGCGAAGGGGACTCCGTTCCGGGGACGAAAGACCCGGTCACAGGCGGCAAAGCAGCCGGTCCCGGAGACCCGGACGATGCCGATGGCGGTGGCGGTGCTGCCGGTGGCAATGGCGGCGATGAGATCAGACATAGAAGCTCCTTTCAGAGGGTGCCGCTTTGCGGCATGGGAAAGCATGGTGATACCATGCGGGATCGAATCCTAAAATGGGCTTTGCCCATTGGAATGTCCCCTACTTTTTCTTTGCTCCAACAAGGGGCGCGGCGAACCGCCGCAGGGGATGCAGCATGGTGCCACTTTGCGGCACGAGATACCGTGGGGATGCACCCCCCATTTTCTTTTTGAGACATCAAAAAGAAAATGCGCCGTGCACGGTGGAAAAGAAAAAATATCAGGGATGAGTTGACCGCTTTGTCGGTCAACTCACCCAAAACGGAGGTTGGCCGTCACGCACTGCCGACTAAACTTGAAACGCCCCTACCGGCTGCGCTATACTCAAATCTCAAATCAGTGCGTCCCCGCACCAGAAAGTCCTTCGCACACAGGTGTTGCAAATAGGACGTCCTCTGCTTCTCTTTCCGCTGTCGCTCCCCCGTCTTTCCTTGGGAGGGATTTCCAAAGGGGAAAGCATCAAAGCGCCGCCGGGGGCGGATAAAGCGAGGTGCTTTCGAGGAAATGGCACGATTGGCGGCCCATCAGGGCCGGGAATCGTATCGCCGTGACGGTGTAAGGTGGCGTCCCCCATGTTTCGGGTGGAGATCTAAGGGGGAGGGGGCTTTGCGCCAAAGACTCCTTCCCCTTGCCCCGTAGTGGGAACTGCCCCCTGCGGGAACAGAGAGAATATCCTCTTTGGCTTCGCCGGGAATCCCGGCCTTTTGTTGTGGCGCAGGAAACGAAAAAGGCGGGGCGGGCGAAGTGCCCGCCCCGTCTGGCGTTTTGAAATGGAAAGACGATTTACTTGACCCGTTCGCCGTTGGCTTCCTTAGCAGCGATCTCACGCATGGCGTCCTTGTGGGAGAGATTCACGCGGCCCTTCTCGTCGATGTCGGTGACCTTGACCCACATCATGTCGCCGATCTTGCAGGCATCCTCCACCTTTTCAATGCGGTGGTCGGCCAGCTTGGAGATGTGCACCAGACCGTCCTTGCCGGGAGCCAGCTCCACGAAGGCGCCGAAGGTCATCAGGCGCACCACGCGGCCGTAGTACAGCTTGCCGATCTCGGGGACGAACACGATATCGTCGATGCACTTCTTGGCGGCGTCGCAGGCGGAAGCGTCGGCTGCGGCGATGTGGATGGTGCCGTCATCGTCAATGTCGATCTTGGCGCCGGTATCGGCCACGATCTTCTGGATGACAGAACCGCCCTTACCGATGACGTCCCGGATGTTGTCGGGATTGATGTGCATAATGACCATCTTGGGCGCGTACTTGGAGACTTCCTTACGAGGCTCGGCGATGCAGGGCAGCATAATCTGGTCCAGGATCTCGCAGCGGGCGTCATAGGTGATGTCCAGAGCGTTCTTGATGATCTCCATGGTCAGACCGTCATTCTTCAGGTCCATCTGGATGGCGGTGATACCCTTCTTGGTACCGGCCACCTTGAAGTCCATCTCGCCGTGGAAGTCCTCCACGCCCTGAATGTCGATAAAGGTGGTGAAGCCGCCGTTATCGTCCTGGATCAGACCGCAGGAGATGCCGGCCACGGGGGCCTTGATGGGCACGCCGGCATCCATCAGGGCCAGAGTAGAGCCGCAGATGGAGCCCTGAGAGGTGGAGCCGTTGGAGCTGACAACCTCAGAGACCACGCGGATGGCATAGGGGAACTCCTCCACAGAGGGGATCACAGGCAGCAGGGCCCGTTCGGCCAGAGCGCCGTGGCCGATCTCCCGGCGGCCGGGGGAACGGGCGGGCTTGGCCTCGCCCACAGAGTAGCCGGGGAAGTTGTAGTGGTGCATGTAGCGCTTCTCGGTCTCTTCCCAGATGGTGTCCAGCTTCTGGCAGGCGGACAGGGTGTCCAGGGTGCAGACGGACAGGACCTGGGTCTGGCCGCGGGTGAACAGGCCGGAGCCGTGGACCCGGGGCAGCACGCCCACTTCGGCGCTGAGGGGACGGATCTCGTTCTTCTGGCGGCCGTCCACGCGGTGGCCTTCCAGCAGCCAGGCCTTGACGATCTTCTTCTGGAACTTGTAGGTGATCTCCTCCAGATACTGGTCCATGTCGGGGTGATCTTCCAGATACTTCTCGTGCCACTTTTCAATCATGGCGTTCCAGCGGGCCTCGCGGACGTTCTTATCGTCGGTATCCATGGCGGCCTTGGCCTCGTCCATGAAGTCGGCGGTGATCTTGTTGAACAGCTCGTAGTTGAAGTCGGCGTGAGGATAGTCGAACTTGGGCTTGCCGATTTCGGCGACCATCTTATTGATGAGCTCGATCTGCTTCTGGTTTTCCTCGTGGGCCTTCTGGATGGCCTCGAACATCTTATCGTTGGGAACCTCGTTGGCGCCGGCCTCGATCATGACCACCTTCTTGCCGGTGGAGACCACGGTGACGTCCAGATCGGAGACCTTGCGCTGCTCGCTGGTGGGGTTGATGACCAGCTCACCGTCCACAAGGCCCATCTTCACGGCGCCCACAGGGCCGTTCCAGGGAATGTCGGAAATGGCGAGGGCGGCGGAGGTGCCGATGAGGGCGGCGATCTCGGGAGAGCAGTCATGATCCACAGCCATGACGGTGGCCATAATGGACACATCGTTGCGGAAGTCATAGGGGAACAGGGGACGGATGGGGCGGTCGATGACGCGGGAGGTCAGGATGCCCTTTTCACCGGGGCGGCCCTCACGGCGATTGAAGCTGCCGGGGATGCGGCCCACGGAGTACATCTTCTCCTCAAAATCCACGCTCAGGGGGAAGAAGTCGATACCGTCCCGGGGACGGGCGGAGGCGGTGGCGCACACCAGCACGCGGGTGTCACCGTAGCCCACCATAACGGCGGCGTTGGCCAGCTCCGCCAGCTTGCCGACCTCCAGAGTCAGGGGGCGGCCCGCCAGCTCCATCTCGTACTTGTGGTAGCCGGGGAACTGACGATGGGTGATAATGGTTGACATAAGATTGCTCCTTTTCTTTGGTGCTCGGGAGCGGCTCTTTTCGTATTTGAAACCATGTCCGAGCTTCGGGCACAGTTTCAAACACAAAAAGCAACAGCCCCCGGCGGAAATGCTTGAAATTCGCAGAAAAGGGTGACGGAGAACTGCTCCGTCACCCTCGTTGCTTCTTACTTACGGATGCCCAGCTTGGCGATCAGGGCACGATAGCGCTCGATATCCTTCTTCTGCAGATAGTCCAGCAGGCTGCGGCGCTTACCGACCATCTTCAGCAGACCACGGTTGGAGTGCTTGTCCTGGGGGTTGGCGCGCATGTGCTCGGTGAGGATGTTGATGCGCTCGGTGAGGATGGCGACCTGGACCTCGGGGGAACCGGTGTCGGTCTCGTGGGTACGGTTGGCCTCGATCACGGCCGTTTTCTGATCTTTACGCAGCATAGTGTATTTCCACCTTTCAAAATATTCTCCGCAGACTGCGCCATGGGAGTGGTGAAAGCCTCCGCAAAACGAAGCCACGGAAGTGTGCACGGTTTACGTGCTGAACAAGTTTATCATAGGAATATCCTGTTGTAAAGAGAAAAATGCAAAAAACCTCTTATTTTTTATCATGTAAAGTGAAAAGGGGAGCGAAAACGGGCGGAGAGCGATTGGAAAATATTTTTTGAAATGGGATTGACAGGGGCGCGGCATCGTGTTATATTAACTGTACTAACACACATAGTACAGTTAATACGGTTTGGAGGAGCAATATGAAAATCGTAAGAAAGCTCATCGCCGCGCTTATGGTGCTGGGTGCCGTGGCGGCGCTGACGGTGGGCGTTTTACTGAAGCCGGGACAGAAGGGAGCGTTGAAGGAATGAGTATCGGATTTGCGGGCATCGCTGCCTTTGCGGTGCTGATTTTAGCGGGCGCGGGCCTTGTGGCTGTGGCTTTGCAGCCCTGAAGGAAGGGGGCGCTGTGAGCGCTATGCTTTTTACTGAGCGCTGCGGGCGCGGGGGTGTCGGTATTTCGCTGACCGCCGTGCTTTTGCACCGCTGACCCGCCCATCGGACCGGGCGGACAAAGCTATGGAAAAGGAGGAGCAATGCTGCTGTGCTGACACTGAATTACAGGGATTCGCGGCCCATTTACGAACAGATCAAGGATGGGCTGCGGCGGATGATCGTCACCGGGGCCATGAAGCAGGACGAAAAGCTGCCATCGGTGCGGTCCCTCGCCACGCAGCTTTCCATCAACCCCAATACCATCCAGCGGGCCTACAATGAGCTGGAGGCGGAGGGCTATATCTACTCCGTGGCCGGAAAGGGGAGCTTTGTCAGCGGCACGGCGGACGCCGACGCCGCAAGGCGGGCATCCCTGACGGGGGACCTGCGGAAGCTGATGGGTGAGCTGCGCTATTTGGGCGTGACCGCCGAGGAGGCCATGACGCTGATCAAGGAGGTATATGAACAATGATCGAGGTGAAAAACGTCACAAAGCGCTTTGGCGGCTTTGCGGCGCTCAATGACGCGACGCTCAGCGTCCCCACCGGGGCGGTCTATGGGCTGGTAGGCCCTAACGGCGCGGGTAAATCCACCATCATCCGCCATCTCACCGGCATTTTCCGACAGGACAGCGGCACCGTCCGCATCGGCGGGGAGGATGTGTGGGAAAACGCGGCGCTGAAGGCCAAGATCGCCGCCATTCCCGACGACTGGTACTATTTTAACTCCGCCACCATCCGGGATATGATGACCTTTTACCGGGGGTTTTATCCCCAGTTCTCCACAGAGCGGTACGAAAAGCTGAAGGAAGTTTTTGAATTGGACGAAAAACGGCAGATTCGGCGGCTCAGCAAGGGAATGCAGAAGCAGGCAGCCTTCTGGCTGGCGCTGTCCGCCATGCCGGACTACCTTATTTTAGATGAGCCGGTGGACGGTCTTGATCCGGTGATGCGCTGGCAGGTATGGAGCCTGATGATGGGCGATGTGGCGGAGCGGGGCACTACGGTGCTGGTATCCAGCCACAACCTCCGGGAGCTGGAGGACGTGTGCGACCATGTGGGCATCATGGATCACGGCCATGTGCTGCTGGAGCGGAGTCTGGCCCAGTTGCAGGATAACATGGTGAAGATGCAGGTGGTGTTTCCTGACGGAATGGAGGACGTTCCGGCGGAGCTGCCGGTGCTTCACGCCTCGAAGCTCGGCCGGGTGCATACCCTCATCATGCGGATGAACGCGCAGGAGGCCACGGAGCGGCTGATGGCCTACAACCCGCTGCTGGTGGACGCGGTGCCCCTGACGCTGGAGGAGATCTTTATTTACGAATTGGGAGGTGCGGATTATGCGGTCAAAGACATCGTACTTTAACGGTACGCTTTTTAAGAAAAACCTGTCCCGGTACTGGCCGCTGTGGGGCCTTGCCTCCTTCGGCGGGGCCATGTTCCCCTTGGCGATGCTGCTGGAGCTGCTGCACAACGGGTTCCAGTTCTGGTCGCCTCTGGAGACCAGACAGGCTTATTACACTGTGCTGTCCTACGGGGTGCCGGTTATTTCCATCGTGTACGCCATTTTGTGCGCCATGGCGGTGTGGAGCTATCTTTACAACGCCCGCAGCGTGGGAATGATGCACACGCTGCCCATCCGCCGGGAGGGACTGTTTGTTACCAACGTGCTGTCCGGCCTGACGATGATGGCCATTCCCTACGCTGTGACCGGCGTTTTGCTGGTGCTGGTGACGATGCTGTTCGGCGGCTTTGAGCCGGTGGGCGTGCTGGTGACGGTCTTAGGCGTTATGGGGGAGAGTTTGTTCTTCTTCGGCCTTGCTACCTTCTGCGCCTTCATCGTGGGCAACGTGTTCATGCTGCCCGCCCTTTACGGGCTGCTGAACTTTATCGCCGTGCTGACGGACTTCATGGTAAACCTGCTGGCGCAGGGCTTCTGCTTTGGCCTGAACAGCAGCTATTCCGGTACCGTGGAGTGGCTCAGCCCCGTGGTATACCTCATGCAAAAGATCTCTCCCAACAGCACCTACGAGACCCAGTGGGTGACGGATCGACTGGGCGGTCAGCGGTATGAGACCAGCGTGCTGACCTCTGTGACGCTGGAAAACGGCTGGCTCATCGCCGCCTATGCCGCCGCGGGTGCGGCGCTGCTGGGACTGGCGTGGCTGCTGTACCGCAGACGCCGCAGCGAGAGCGCCGGGGACGTGGTGGCCGTGGGCTGGATGAAGCCGGTGTTCCGGTACGGCTGCGCCGCCTACGCCGCCATTCTGGGCGGACGGCTGCTGTACGCCCTGCTGTGGGAGAGTTTTCAGAACGGCCAGTACTTCGCACTCCTGCCCATGATTTTGTGCATGATCGCGGGCGGTGCTGTTGGCTATTACGCGGCGTCCATGCTGCTGGCGAAAACGCCCCGTGTGTTCAAGACCACCTGGAAGGGAATGCTGGCGGTGGCGCTGGGCTGCGCGGCCCTGTGCGGCGCCATGAAGTGCGACCTGTTCGGCGTGACCCGCCGGGTCCCCACGCCGGACAGCGTGAAGCTGGTGAACGTCTACGCCGCCGGCAGCAACTATTACCTGATCCCCGGAAAGGACGACGCCCTTATTGAGAAGGTTCGGACGCTGCATCAGACCATCATCGACGATAAGGATTACATTCAAAAAGAAGCGCCGGGGTATGGCTATTATTCCGACGGCTATACGGCCAGTGTGGAAGAATCCGCAGAGGATAGCGGGGCGCAATCGACCATCACCCATGTCCGCATCACCTATATGCTCAACAGCGGGCTGAAGGTGGAGCGGGGGTACAGACTGTATCTGACCCCTGACCGCATGGCCCGGGAGGGCACCTATGACTATCTGCTGGATCAGCTCATCAACAGCCCGGAGATGCGCCAGAAGCGTATCCGCTGGCGGGATGAGGGCTTCCAGATGACTGAAGCGTGGTTTGAGACATGGAGCGGCGGCGGCACTCTCGGCAGCCGGGAGGCGGGTCTGCTCTTGGACGCCGTGGCCAAGGACGCGGAAAACGGAGACTGGGGCGTGTATAACTGGTTCCTGGCGGATAATGACGCCGACAACTATGACCTCCGCATTCAGTTCGAATACAAGCTGCCGGAGAGCCAGTTCAACAGAATCCATGATACGATCCGGATCAACGTCAAGGAAGGCATGACGGAGACGATCCGGGCGCTGAAGGACCTAAAATTGATCACCGACGCCGATCTGGTCACCAACCGGGAACGGTACCCGTGGCAGTACGGCAAGGGTGGCTGGGACCAATATGACCAGTTCTATAAGCAGTTCCATATGAGCCCCGAGGAATACTATGACCGGTACGGCGAGTACCCGGCGGGATGGTTCGGCACGGAGAGCGATGATTCGTCCACGGAGACGGAAATTGCTCCCGCCGTGGATGACAGCCACAGCCCCAGCATGTCCGCCGGAGCGGAGGCCACCGGTCTCGGCATCATCGGCGGGGCGGACGGCCCCACGGTGACCGTGACGGCCGCGGCCTGACCCAAATCGTACCGCAAGGACGCTCCCCGGCGGTCTCCCGCCGGGGAGACAGGATCTGAGAATATACGATATGAATGAGCATACGTTTTTTGAGTGGAAACGCTCCGAAAGATTGACGGCGGCGCTGGCGCTGGCGTTCTGCCTGCTGGGGCTGGGGCTTCAACGCCTGCCGGGGGTGGGCTTTTCCGGAAAGCTGAGCTGGGGACTGGCGCTGGTCTGTCTGGTGCTGCTGGGCCTGAGTCGGCTGAGCCGCCGCCACCGGGGCTGGAAGATTTTGCTGCGGATCGCCCAAATAGGACTGGCGGCGCTGGTTTTGGGCTTGTCGGCGGTGGAGGTCTGGGTCATCCGGGCCGGACACCGGGACGAGTCGGCCCAACCAGCGGACGCGGTGATCGTTCTGGGAGCCGGGGTCAACGGCATCACGCCCTCCGTGGCCCTGCAAACCCGCATTGACGCGGCGGAGCGGTATCTCAAGGCGCATTCGGACATCCCGGCGGTGCTGTCCGGGGGACAGGGGCCGGGGGAGGACATCTCTGAGGCCCGGGCTATGTATGACGCGCTGACGGACCGGGGCATTGACCCGGAGCGGCTGATCTTAGAGGAGCAGTCCGCCAATACCCGACAGAACCTGCAAAATTCTCTGGCGCTGCTGCCGGATGACTACCATAAAACAGTGGCTATCGTCACCAACGATTTCCACATGGGGCGGGTGCGGCTGCTGCTGAACGCCGCCGGACCCGGCAGGGTGGTGCAGGTCCCGGCGAAGCTGCCGTGGTGGTGGCTCAGCGCCAACTATTACCTGCGGGAGAGCTTCGCCGTGGTGAACGATCAGGTGGTGCGTCCTCTGCTGGCCTAAAAAAATTTGAAATTTTTTGGAAAAATGTGCAACAAAATCGGTGTTCAAATCGTCTTATAGGTACAGGAACAAAAACCGCTCCAAGGGGCGCTGAAGGAGAATGTGTGTATGAAAGGAGAAGCACGCACTATGGAAACGACAATGACCAGGGAACCGATCTGGAAGCTGTGGGTAGATACCCAGCGCCGTGTGGTGTCCTTTCATGAGGAGGCCGGTTCTCAACTGATGGAATTCCGGGACCGGGAGATGTTTTTGCGGTGTATCGACGGATACACGGCCCAGCTCTACCGGTATCAGTGACATGAAGCTTATCAAGCGGGTATGACCTTCCACTATCAGTGGAAGGTCATACCCTTTTTTTGCGTCAAAGAGCAGGATGATCTATATGAAAAAACAACAAATAAATCGAAAAAAAGAGGAACCGATTCTGTTTGTTTGGGGTTGCTTCTGAAAGGGACTGATAGTATGATAAAGGTATCACTTTTAAAACGGAGGTAGAGAGAAGCATGAACCGACTCTTCAAAAAGACCCTGTCCCTGATGCTCGTCATTGTCATGACGGTATCTCTGGGGGTTTCCGCCGCAGCTGCGGATCAGACAGGTGCCGCGCAGGCTGAGGGCCCGCTGGGTATCGTCAGCGCTATGAGCGTGGAACTGAACGCACTGGTGGAGGCGACCAAGATCTCCAAGACGGAAGAGATCGCAGGCAACACCTTTTATGAGGGCGTCCTCAACGGCGTGGATGTGGTGCTGGTCAAGGCCGGTATCGGCAAGGTGCTGGCGGCGTCCTGCGCTGAGACCCTCATCGACACCTATCATGTGGGCGGCATCGTCTTTACCGGCATTGCCGGCGGCGTGGGCGACGACGTGAACGTGATGGACATGGTCATTGCCACCGAGTTGGTGCAGCATGACTACGGCACCGAGACCAACAGCGGCTTTGAGTGGAACGGCAAGGCCGGCAGCAATCAGGAGACCGGCATGATCCCTGTGGATGAGAGCCTTTCCAAGATCGCTTATGATTCTGCCTGCACCGTGCTGGGCGCGGAGAAGGTCCATCAGGGCGTGATCGCCACCGGCGACCAGTTCATTTCCAGCGAGTCCTATGTCAAGGAACTTCAGACCAAGTTCAACGCACTGGCCTGCGAGATGGAGGGCGCTTCCGTGGCCCGCGTGGCAGACGAGTTCCATGTGCCCTGCGCCATTCTGCGCTGCATGAGCGACAAGGCCGACGGCATTGCCCATGATACCTATGCCTTCAACTACACTGAGGCTTCCAATACCTCCGCCTCTGTGGTGAAGGAAATGCTGAACACCATTGCCAAGGATCGGGTCGCGCTTCCCGCTGCCAAGGATGTCGCAACAAAGGACACCACGCCTCGTACCGCCATCATCAGCGCCATGAGCGTGGAACTGAAGGCTCTTGTGGATGCCGCCGACATCCAGAAGGAAACCGTGATCGGAAGCAAGACCTACTATGTGGGTAAGCTCAATGGCGAGGACGTGGTACTGGTTCAGGCCGGCGTCGGCAAGGTCCTCTCTGCCAACTATACCGCGGCCCTGCTGAATAACTTCACGGTCAAGGGCGTTGTCTTTACCGGCATTGCCGGCGGCGTGGGCGATGACGTGAACGTGATGGACATGGTCATCGGCACCAGCCTTGTGCAGCATGACTACGGCACTGAGACCAACAACGGCTTCGTTTGGAACGGCGAAGCCGGCAGCAATCAGGAGACCGGCATGATCCCCGTGGATGGCACCCTTTCCAAGATCGCTTACAACGCTGCCTGCGATGTGCTGGGCTCTGCCAAGGTCCATCAGGGCGTGATCGCCACCGGCGACCAGTTTATCTCCAGCGAGTCCTATGTCAAGGAGCTTCAGACCAAGTTCGACGCACTGGCCTGTGAGATGGAGGGCGCTTCCGTGGCCCGCGTCTGCGATCAGTTTGGCGTACCCTGCGCTATTCTGCGCTGCATGAGCGATAAGGCAGACGGCATTGCCCACGACACCTATGCCTTTAACTACACCGAGGCTTCCAACACCTCCGCATCCGTGGTACAGGAAATGATGAAGACCCTCAGCACTACGCTGCCCTTCACGGATGTGAAGAACACCGACTGGTGCTTCAGCGAAGTGGCGCGGGTCTATGCTGACGGCATCATGGGCGGCACCTCCAACACCACATTCAGCCCCGCCGGTACCCTGACCCGTGGTCAGGTGGTGGCGATGCTGTACCGTATGGCCGGCAGCCCCGCTGTTACTGCCAATACTACCGGCTTTTCCGATGTGGACAACGGCGCGTACTATGCTGATGCCGTAAAGTGGGCCTCCGGCAAGGAGATCGTGGGCGGCTATGCCGACGGCACCTTCGCGCCCAACCGTGCCATCACCCGTGAGCAGCTGGCTGCTATCCTGTACCGCTACGCCAAGGCCAACGGCGCGGACATCAGTGTGGGTGAGGACACCAATCTGCTGAGCTACAAGGATTTCCAGAGCGTCGGCCAGTATGCGGTGCCTGCTCTGCAGTGGGCTGTGGGCAGCGGCCTGATCGGCGGCACCACCAATGCGACGCTGTCTCCCAAGGGGACGGCAACCCGGGCACAGGCCGCTGTGATCCTGGTTCGTTTCGTCGGAATGACCGCCGCGAAGTAATTTCACCAGTTCCTCTGCACCGGCTCCGCCCTTGGGCGGGGCCGGTTTTTCCGCGGGAAGCGGTTGGAACGGAAAAGTCTGTATTTTCCGGGGAAAAACCGGGAAAATACGGTTGACAAACGGTGAAAATGTGATATGATAACCGAGTAACTGGATATTTGGCGAAGAAAAGGAAGAGTAGCCGGTCGAAAGTCTGTAAAGAGAGCCGCCGTTTGGTGCGAGGCGGACAGGCGCGGCGGTGAAAATCACCTTGGAGCCTCCTGCTGAAAGACGACGCGAGTAAGCGTGGACGTGTGACGGGCGTTATTCCGTCAGCCTGTAATGGCAGGCGTGAGTGGCCGCGCTCCGCAAGGGGACCGGCAAGAAGAGTGGTACCGCAGAGTGTTTTCAAACGCTTTGTCTCTGAGTTCAGAGGCAAAGCGTTTTTTGTTTTGCGTGAAGGAGGATTGCCTGTGGAGTGTCCTGTATGCGGTAAGCCCATGGAAGAGGGATACCTTTCCAGCAAAGGCCCTGTGTTCTGGTCGGAGGAGGTCTCCGGATTTTCCCTGCCGACCCGGTCGGGAGATGTGCTGCTGGGAAAAGCTATGGGGCTGCTGCGGCCTAAAGCCTACCTCTGCCGGAACTGCCGGACGGTTACGGTCAAATACTGAAAGACAAAGGAAACTTACAAATATAAAAGGAGACGCATCATGGATTACAACAAGACCATCAATCTGCCCAAGACCGACTTCCCCATGCGGGCGGGTCTGCCCAAGCGGGAGCCGGAGATGCTCAAGCGCTGGGAGGACATGGACCTCTACAACGAGCTGCTGAAGAAGAACGAGGGTAAGCCCCGCTTCTCCCTTCACGACGGCCCTCCGTTCTCCAACGGCAGCCTCCACATGGGCCACGCCCTGAACAAGTCCCTGAAGGACATCATCGTCCGGTCCTACGCCATGCGGGGCCGGTACACACCCTATATCCCCGGCTGGGATAACCACGGTATGCCCATCGAGAGCGCCATCATCAAGGAGCAGAAGCTCAACCGCAAGGCCATGAGCGTGTCTGACTTCCGTACCGCCTGCCACGCCTATGCCGAAAAGTATATCGGCATCCAGATGGAGGGCTTCAAGCGCCTGGGCGTAGTGGCCGACTGGGAACACCCCTACAAGACCATGAACCCCAGCTTTGAGGCCGAGGAGGTCAAGGTCTTTGGCGAGATGTACAAGAAGGGCTACATCTACAAGGGCCTGAAGCCCGTGTACTGGTGCTACCATGACGAGACCGCTCTGGCTGAGGCTGAGATCGAGTATCAGGATGATCCCTGCACCACCGTGTATGTGAAGTTCCCCATGCATGACGATCAGGGCAAGCTGAGCCATCTGGACAAGTCCAAGCTGAACTTCGTGATCTGGACCACCACCATCTGGACCCTGCCCGGCAACCTGGCCATCGCGCTGCATCCCTCCGAGAGCTATGCCGTGGTGAAGAACAACGGCAACGGTGAGATGTATATCATGGCTGAGGCCCTCACCGACAAGGTGATGGGCGTGGCGGGCATCTCCGATTACGAGATCGTGGAGACCCACGAGGGCGCCTTCTTTGAGAATATGCTGGCGGACCATCCCTTCCTGCCCAAGACCAGCCGTCTGGTGCTGGCCGACTATGTTACCATGGATTCCGGTACCGGCTGCGTCCACACCGCCCCCGGCTTCGGCGCGGATGACTATCAGACCTGCAAGCGCTACGGCATGGACATGGTGGTGCCTGTGGACGATCAGGGCCGCCACACCGACTATGCCGGCAAGTACGCCGGGATGGTGGTGGAGGAGTCCAACCCTGTCATCCTGAAGGATATGAAGGAGTCCGGCGCTCTGCTGGCCAGCGAGGAGATCGTCCATAGCTATCCCCACTGCTGGCGCTGCAAGCACCCCATCATCTTCCGCGCCACGCCCCAGTGGTTCTGCTCTGTTGACGCTTTCAAGGACGAAGCCTGCGCCGCCTGCGACGAGGTCCGCTGGGTCCCCGGCTGGGGTATCGACCGCATGAAGAGCATGATCCGGGAGCGCGCCGACTGGTGCATTTCCCGTCAGCGCCGTTGGGGTCTGCCCATCCCTGTGGTGTACTGCAAGGACTGCGGCAAGCCCGTGGTGACCGACGAGACCATCGCCGCCATTTCCGAGATGTTCGGCAAGGAAGGCTCCAACGCCTGGTTCGACAAGGACCCCGCCGATTTCCTGCCCGCCGGTATGACCTGCCCCCACTGCGGCGGCAAGAGCGGCTTCGAGAAGGAGACCGACACGCTGGACGGCTGGTTCGACTCCGGCTCCACCCACTATGCCTCCATGAAGCGGGATCAGAACTTCTGGCCTGCCGATATGTATCTGGAGGGCCTCGATCAGTACCGCGGCTGGTTCCAGTCCTCTCTGCTGACCGCCGTGGGCGCCTTCGGCAACGGTGCGCCCTTCAAGGAGTGTGTCACCCACGGCTGGACCGTGGACGGCGAGGGCAAGGCCATGCACAAGTCTCTGGGCAACGGCGTGGACCCCGCTGACATCTTCAACAAGTACGGCGCGGACATCCTGCGTCTGTGGGCGGCTTCTGCCGATTACCACGCCGACGTGCGCTGCTCCGACGCCATCTTCAAGCAGCTCTCTCAGAACTACCTGAAGTTCCGCAACACCGCCCGGTACTGCCTGGGCAACCTGGACGGCTTTGATCCCAACAATCTGGTGGCTCCCGCCGACATGCTGGAGCTGGATCGCTGGGCCGTCACCCGTCTGAACGCCCTGATCGAAAAGTGCGCTCAGGCGTACAATGACTACGAGTTCCTGGTGGTGACCCACGCCGTCAACGATTTCTGCGTGGTGGAGCTGTCCAACTTCTATCTGGACATCATCAAGGACCGGCTGTACTGCGATGAGACCGACGGTCTAGCCCGCCGCAGCGCCCAGACGGCCCTGTATCTGATCCTGGATACCATCACCAAGATCATGGCCCCCATTCTGTGCTTCACCGGCGACGAGATCTGGCTGGCCATGCCCCACAAGGCGGGTGACGACGACCGGAACGTGCTGTTCAACGATATGAACGGTGTGTTTGCCGACTACGCTCTCTCCGCTGACGAGATGGCCAAGTGGGAAAAGATCATCGAGGTCCGCGACGCCGTCAACGGCGCGCTGGAGACCGCCCGTGCCGAGAAGAAGATCGGCAAGAGCCTGGAGGCCGATGTGGCCCTGACCGTCCCCGCCGAGGACGCCTTCCTGGCGGAGATGGACGGCGCTGCTCTGGCGGATCTGCTGATCGTCTCCAAGGTGGAGGTCACTGTGGGCGGCGAGTTGGCGGTTTCCGTCAGCGAGGCTGCCGGTACCAAGTGCCCCCGCTGCTGGAAGCACAGCACCGCAGCGGACGAGAACGGCCTGTGCCCCCGCTGCGCCAGCGTGATCGCAAAGTGCGCTGACTTCGGCGAGGTCTAAGCGTCTTATCCAATTCAAAAGTATACGAAACACCCCCGGTGTGCATCCGCGCACCGGGGGTGTTTTTGCTTGGGGGGGGGACAATAGCGAAACGGCGTGACTGAGCAGCTGGAAAAAACGAATTGATCTATGATCGAGAGAGGACGTCCGGGTAGAAAGTGGTTCGGACTTTTCTCGCATATTTCAAAGCCGCGGTAGACTTGTTATAGACTTTGTGGTATCATAAGTATGAAAAAAGAGCGGCAAATCGAAAGCTATGGAGGCGGCGCTATGCGTAAAATGACAGTAAAACAAGCCAGAAAAGTGAGAGACGCGCTGATGATTGGCGGTACCATAATTGTGCTGCTGGCATATTTTTGGAAACCTTTTGTTTGCGTTGGCGTTATAGTAGGACTTTCGGGCTTGATTCCACATTTCCTTTATAACAGATGTCCCCATTGTGGCAAGCAACTTTACAGAAATGAGGGAAAGTATTGTCAGTATTGCGGGAAACAACTTGATGACTAAATTTAAAATTTACCGAACTGATAAAATCTCATCAGAAACGAAAAGGCACGTTTCTGTACGCTGTTATCGAGAGTCACGCGTCCCGGACCGGATCATTTGGCCCTAGCGAGGCTTTGCCGCGAATATCAATAAACCCTCCGTATGCGCTACGTCATGCGGAGGGCTTTGCGTTTTATGAACTCCGGGTGTCGTTCCGGGGATACTTCTTATGCTGCGGAGTCAAAGACTTCTTCCATCAGGAAGATGGTGCCGTCCTTTCCGCTTTCCACAATGGCGTACTGGCGGAGGGCACCGTCCGCGTCCACATAGGAGACGCCCCGGTTGGGGATCGTTTCCACAAAGGGAATGGCCAGCAGGAGGGGACGGTCCGGGGAAAGGGCATCCGCCGTGTAGAGGTCATCCTCGCGGGTGAGCGTGAGCTGGTCGCCGCCCTCCCGGAAACCCACGATGAAATAGTGGAAGTCCGTGACGGAGTGGGTGGGTAGGAGTACGATCTCCGCCATGGGGTCCGCCTCCCGGTAAGCGTCATAGCCGCCCTCTGCCAGACCGGCATCCTCTGCGGGAAGGACGGAGAGGGCCTCGCCTTCTAAGGCGGGGGGTTCGGTCTGGGCGGGAGGCTCGGATGGCTCTGCCTGCTGGGGCGACTGCTCCGGGGCGTGATCTGCTGGTTGGCCGCAGGCTGCCAGACACAGCAGCAGGGAAACGGTCATCAACAGGGTCAGGATGCGTTTCATGGGATCACTCCTTTACAAGCGGGAAAGCTCAGTCCTTGTCCTTGGCGGCTTCGAAGGCCTTGACCTCCTTCAAGGTCCAGCCGGAAACCGTCAGGTCGGCGGCCATCACCGGGTCCACAGGGACAGCCAGATACATATTGTTGCCATAGGTATAAGCGCCGGAGGTGACGCCGATGACCTGACCGTGGGCGTTCATCAGTGCGCCGCCGCTGCTGCCCCGGGAAATGTCGGCGGAGTTGACAATGCAGGGCAGGGCATAACGGTCCAGCTCATGAGCGGTGGAGCCGATGATGCCGGAGCTGATGGCCAGCCCCAGACCCAGAGGGTTGCCGATGGCGTACACCGGATCGCCGGGGCGGATGTCCGCCGTGCCCACCAGATCCAGATGGTTGAAGGTGGAGGTGGTGCGGCGGGACTGATTGGTCCGGGAGACCTTGATCACGGCGATGTCGATACCGGTATCGTAGTAGAGGACCCGCTCCACCTCATAGGTTTCCCCGTTGAGCAGGGTGGCGGTGGCCTTGATGGAATCCTCGATGGAGTGATAGTTGGTGACGGCCAGACCGTCGGCGCTGATGAAGAAGCCGCTGGCGTCGGCGGAGGAGACCTCATCGTGGACCTGCTCCTCTGTCTCATACAGGCTGAGCTGGAAGGCGGCGGAGAGGTAGCGGTCCGCCAGCTGGCGGGCGGTATAGTCCTTGTTCAGCAGTCCCAGAGCGTTGGCGGCAGAGGCGGTGCAGACACCGAGGTCCATCAGTCGGGAGAGCACCGTTGTTTCCGTTCCCTTATAGCAGAAATCCAGAGCGTCATAAATGGACTCCGCCAGATCGCCCACGGAGAGTATGCCGATTAGCTGGCGGCCGGTGAGTCCGATCCGCCAGGCGAAGGCTGCGGCGTCGGAGATCTCAAAGTCCCCGGTCTTGTCGCTGTAGCCCAGCATCCGCAGCAGCATAGCACACCAGGCGTCGGCGTTCAGGTGACCGTTGGGATCAAACTGTACGTTGCTGACGCCGGAGATCCAGCCCCGGCGGTTGGCGTAGTTCGCAGCGGTGCGGGCCCAGTCCGGCACATCCCGGAAACCGGCAAACCAGCCGTCGGTGTCCGGCTTTTTCTCGCCGCCGGCCAGACGGACCAGCAGCACGGCGGCCTGAGCACGGGTAGCGGGAGCGGTCAGGTCACGGCCGGGGTCCTCGGAGAGCAGATGCAGCACCGTCAGGGCATCGGCCCGGCGGGCAGCATCCCCGGTCTGGGCGCTGGCCATGGGGACGGCGCAGATGAGAAGCATCACCGCGCACAGCGCGGATAACAGTCGTTTTTTCATGAAAAAGGCTCCTTTTGGATTTGGTGGCCTACATTGTAGCACCGAATGGACCGGATTGCAAGACACCGGAGCGTTGGGCAAAAGAGGGGGGAGATGGACGGTAGACAGCAATCAAAAAAACTGGTATGATAAACGTATCGAAGAAACAAACTTAACTTTATGATAAGGAGTGACTTAAAATGGAACTGAAAGACATTTTGAGCAAGTGCGATCACACGCTTCTGGCCCAGACGGCCACCTGGGACGAGATCAAGGCCATCTGCGATGACGGCATGAAGTACGGCTGCGCCAGCGTGTGCATCCCCGCCAGCTATGTGAAGCAGGCGGCGGAGTATGTGGCGGGCAAGCTGCCCATCTGCACCGTCATCGGCTTCCCCAACGGCTATGACACCACCGCGGCCAAGTGCTTCATGGCCGCCGACGCCGTGAGCAACGGCGCGGAGGAAGTGGACATGGTCATCAACCTCGGCTGGGTGAAGGACCGGAAATGGGACGAGCTGCTCTCGGAGATCAAGGCCATAAAGGAGGCCTGCCGCGGCAAGCTGCTGAAGGTCATCATCGAGTGCTGCTTCCTCACCGATGAGGAGAAGATCAAGCTGTGCGAGATCGTCACCGCCTCCGGTGCGGACTACATCAAGACCTCCACCGGCTTCGGCGGGGGCGGCGCCACCCGTGAGGACGTGGCCCTGTTCGCCAAGCACGTGGGCCCCAATGTGAAGATCAAGGCTGCCGGCGGCATCGCCAATTTGCAGGATGCGGAGGATTTCATCAATCTGGGGGCTTCCCGTCTGGGCACCAGCCGCATCGTGAAGGCCGTAAAGGCCATGGAAAAATAAAAGGAGGATACTATGGGAACGCCGCATAATGAAGCCAAGAAGGGCGATTTCGCCAAAACCGTACTGATGCCCGGAGACCCCCTGCGCTCCAAGTTCATCGCGGAGACCTTCCTGACGGATTTGAAACTGGTAAACAACGTCCGGGGCGTTCAGGGCTATACCGGCCTGTATAAGGGCGTGCCGGTGAGCGTCATGGCCTCCGGTATGGGTATGCCCTCCATCGGTATTTATTCTTACGAGCTGTATACCCAGTATGATGTGGAGAATATCATCCGGGTGGGCAGCGCCGGAGCCCTGCGGGCAGATCTGGAGCTGGGCAGCGTGGTGGCCGGTCAGGGCGCCTGCGCCAACTCCGCTTATCTGGAGCAGTATGAGCTGGGCGGCACCTTTGCCCCCATTGCGGACTTTGACCTGCTGATGGCGGCAGTGGAAAGCGCCAAGGAGCTGGGGGTGAAGATGCCTGTGGGCAACCTCTATTCCTCCGACACCTTCTACGATGCCGCCGGACGGAACATGCGCTTCCAAAAGATGGGCGTCATGGCGGTGGAGATGGAGGCTGCGGCCCTGTACTGCAACGCTGCCTACACCGGCAAGCGGGCGCTGGCCATCTGCTCCATCTCCGACAATCTGGTGACGGGGGAGGAGCTGTCCCCGGCGGACCGGCAGACCACGTTCACCAACATGATGAAGATTGCGCTGGAAGTCGCCGTGAAGATGGCGGACTGAGGCCGATAGACTGTTAACGCTTCCTGAAGGGAACACCCCGCCCGATCCCGGGCGGGGTGTTCTTTTATGCGTGAAAGATATGGCAAAATTGAAAACAATTCGGGTTTCTTATTGCATTGCCCGGGTGAAATTGTTATAATGACATAGACCCTTGAGGTCGACCCTTTTAAAGAGCTTGCACCCGGCTTCCGAAGCCATACATAGGCTGTGATCCCTCCGGGGAACACGGCACGGTGCGTTTCAGAGCGGGAGCGGACGTTAAAAGGAGAAAACATGAAAGAGGTAGATTCCAATGAAGAAGTTTCTTGCTTTGACTCTGGCATTGGTCATGTCTCTGTCCCTGGTAGCCTGCGGTGATAAGAAGACCGACGATACCAAGACCGATGAACCTGACCAGAAGACCGAGCACCCCGCAGAGAACGAGGGCGCCTATAAGGTCGCAATGATCACCGACTACGGTGACATCACCGACCAGTCCTTCAACCAGACCACCTATGAGGCCTGCAAGGCGTTTGCCGAGGACAACGACATCGAGTTCAACTACTTCAAGCCCGTCGGCGACAACACCGCCGACCGTGTGGCTATGATCGAGAAGGCCGCGGACGAGGGCTACAACGTGATCGTGATGCCCGGCTACGCTTTCGGCGGCGCCATCGTGGAAGCTGCTCCCGAGTTCCCCGACGTGAAGTTCATCGCTCTGGACGTGGCTGCCGGCGACCTGTTGGAAACTGCTGTGGCCAAGGCTGGTAAAACCTATGATTACACCCCCGACAACTGGGATCTGAGCGAGTACGTTGACATGAGCAACGTGTACTGCGCCGTGTATCAGGAAGAGCTGTGCGGCTACATGGCCGGTTACGCTGCTGTGAAGCTGGGCTACAAGAACCTGGGCTTCCTGGGCGGCATGGCTGTTCCCGCTGTTGTCCGTTATGGCTACGGCTTCGTGCAGGGCGTTGACGCCGCTGCCGCCGATCTGGGCCTGACTGATGTGAGCCTGAACTATGTCTATGGCGGTCAGTTCTTCGGCGATGCCGATATCACCGCTGTGATGGATACCTGGTATGCCGGCGGCACTGAGGTCGTCTTCGCCTGCGGCGGCGGTATCTACACCTCCGCTGTGGACGCTGCCAAGAAGGCTAACGCCAAGGTCATCGGCGTGGACGTTGACCAGGCTGGCGTCATCGCTGGCTACGCCGGCGTGGAAGGCATGACCGTCACCTCCGCTATGAAGGGTCTGTATCCCACCACCTATGACACCCTGACTGACGTTATCGTCAACGGCAACTGGGATGCTTACAAGGGCAAGATCGCTACTCTGGGCCTGGTGTCCGGCGATGATCCCGAGCTGAACTATGTCCAGATCCCCATGGGTGAGGGCACTCAGTGGTCTGACAGCTTCACGCAGGATGACTACAAGGCCATGGTGAAGGATATGTTCGACGGCAAGATCACCGTTTCCAACGATGTGAGCAAGGCTCCCTCTGACTTCGCCACCGTGATCGCTGTGGAGGACCAGGGCGCTATCAAGGGCTAAGCGCAGAACGCAAATCTATATGCGAAAAGGAACGTCCGAAAGGACGTTCCTTTTTTATCCGCCAAAAGAAGGCGGTACGGAAAACCATTGGCACCCTGGTGGAATGGGGCATTTCGGATGTTGAAGCGGCTGGCAGTATTTTCGGGAACAATTTGCGGAAAGCGGACGAGTCTCCCGATGGAAGCGCCCTGAGGAGACCACTCTTCAAAAAAATGATTCCGGCCGTCGATTTGCCTTTCTTTTTGAGCGGAGGTATAGTATACTGAATGTAATACTGGATGTGAGGGCAATATGCCGCTGCCGGTAAATGAATATGGTTTCCGTCCCCGCGAGATCCACACGGCGGGCCATTAAAACGGAAGGAGGGCGGTTTGACTTGGAAACGAATTACGCCATCGAAATGCTCCACATTACGAAGCGGTTCCCAGGCATCATCGCCAATGATGACATTACCCTTCAATTGAAAAAGGGTGAGATCCATGCCCTGCTGGGCGAAAACGGCGCGGGCAAGTCCACGCTGATGAGCGTGCTGTTCGGCCTGTATCAGCCGGAGGAGGGAACGATCAAGAAGGACGGCAAGGAGGTCTCTATCAAGGACCCCAATGACGCCAATGACTTGGGGATCGGCATGGTGCACCAGCACTTCAAGCTGGTGGACTGCTTTACGGTGCTGGACAACATCATCATGGGCGTGGAGCCTACGAAGCATGGCTTCCTCCAGAAAAAGGAGGCCCGGGAAAAGGTGCTGGCCCTCAGCGAGAAGTACGGTCTCCATGTGGACCCGGACGCTTTGATCGAGGACATCACCGTGGGTATGCAGCAGCGCACCGAGATCCTGAAAATGCTGTACCGGGACAATGAGATCCTGATCTTCGACGAGCCCACCGCCGTGCTGACGCCTCAGGAGATCGACGAGCTGATGCAGATCATGAAGAATCTGGCGGCGGAGGGGAAGTCCATCCTCTTTATCTCTCACAAGCTGGCGGAGATCATGGCGGTGGCGGACCGCTGCACCGTGCTCCGCAAGGGCAAGTACATCGGCACCGTCAATACGAAAGACACCACCCCGGCGGAGCTGTCCGCCATGATGGTGGGCCGCAACGTCAATTTCCATGTGGAAAAGAAGCCTGCGGAGCCGGGAGACGTGGTGCTGGAGGTCAAGAATATGACCATGGCCTCCAAGGTCCATAAGAACAACGCCGTGAAGAATGTGTCCTTCCAGGTACGGCGGGGCGAGATCGTCTGCATTGCGGGTATCGACGGCAACGGCCAGACGGAATTGGTCTACGGCCTGACCGGTCTGGAGCCGCTGGTGTCCGGCGAACTCTCCCTCTGCGGGCAGGATATCACCCACACCTCCATCCGCAAGCGGAGCACCATGGGCATGAGCCACATCCCTGAGGACCGGCATAAGCACGGTCTGGTGCTGGACTATTCTCTGGAGGACAACATGGTACTCCAGCGGTACTTTGAGCCGGAATTCACCGACAAGGCGGGTTTCCTGCGGCGGAAGAACATCCGCGGCTACGCGGAGCGGCTGATCGAGGAGTATGACGTGCGCTCCGGTCAGGGCCCTGTTACCATTGCCCGCTCCATGTCTGGCGGCAACCAGCAGAAGGCCATCGTGGCCCGGGAGATCGACAAGGATCCGGAGCTGCTGGTGGCAGTCCAGCCCACCCGCGGTCTGGACGTTGGCGCCATTGAGTACATCCACCGTCAGCTGGTCGCCCAGCGGGACGAGGGCAAGGCGGTGCTGCTGGTGAGTCTGGAGCTGGACGAGGTCATGGACGTACCCGACCGCATCCTTGTGATGTACGAGGGTGAGATCGTGGGCGAGCTGGATCCGAAGACCACCACCCAGGAGGAGCTGGGCCTCTACATGGCCGGCGCCAAGAGAGACGAGGTGAAGGCATGAAAAAGAATATTTTCAAGAGCAACGGCTTCCAATCGCTGCTGGCCTCTCTTTTGTGCATCGTGCTGGGTCTGTTCCTCGGCTATCTCGTGCTACTGGTCATCAATCCCGCTGGCGCCGGCGAGGCGATCCTTACTGTGGTCAAAAACTTCCTGACCTATAAAAAGACATCCTCCCAGTTGAAATATCTGGGCAACACGCTGGTCAAGACCGCACCGCTGCTGATGTGCTCGCTGTCCATCCTGTTTGCCTATAAGGTGGGCCTGTTCAACATCGGCGCTGCGGGCCAGTACTGCTTCGGCGTGGCACTGAGCCTGTACGCGGCGCTGGGCTTGGGCTGGAGCTGGCTGCCCTGCCTGCTGGTGGCTATGGTCGGCGGCGCGGTGCTGGGGGCTATCTCCGGTGTGCTGAAGTCCTATTGCAACGTCAACGAGGTCATCTCCGGCATCATGCTGAACTGGATCGTCCTCTACCTGACTAATATGCTGCTGACCACGGTGAAAGAGGCCGCCAGCCCCTACACCATCGTGCTGGCCAACAACAACCCCTCTGCTGTGCTGCCCTCTCTGGGATTGGGGGCGCTGTTCAACAAGAATCAGTATGTGGGTCTGGCCATCCCCCTGTCCATTGTGATGGCGATTCTGATCTGGATCGTACTGGATAAGACCAGATTCGGCTATGAGCTGAAGGCTACCGGCTTCAACCGCAACGCCGCCAAATACTGCGGCATGGCGGAAAAGCGGAACGTGATCCTGAGCCTGGTGATCTCCGGTGCGCTGGCTGGCATGGGTGCGGCGCTGCTGTACCTCACCGGCTACGAGCAGTGGCAGTGCTCTACCTCCTCCGTTCCCGCCATGGGCTTCAACGGCATTGCCGCCGCCTTCTTAGGGGGACTGAACCCTCTGGGAACGGTGCTGGCGTCCTTCTTCATCCAGCACATCACCGCTGGCGGCGCGTATGTGGATAAGTCCCTGTACTGCGCGCAGATCTCCGATCTGATCTCTTCCATCATCATTTATCTCTGCGGCTTCGTGCTGTTCATGAAGCATGTGATGAACAGCTCCATTGCCAAACGGGAGGAAAAGGCGGCTCTGAAGGCCAGGGCTGCCGCGGAACAAGATGCGGCCAACGGGAAAGGAGGCGATCAGGCATGAGTTTGCTGCTGCAATATACCCTGATCTTTGCCTCCGTGCTGATCCTGGTGGCTCTGGGCGGCTGCTTCTCCGAGCACTCCGGCGTGATCAATCTGGGTCTGGAGGGCATCATGATCATGGGCGCTCTGGGCGGTGCCCTGACGATGCGCTATCTGGGAGAGAACAGCTCTCATTTTGCGACGATCCTGGCAGTGGTGCTGGTTTCCGCCGCGGTGGGCATGGTGTATTCCTGCCTGCTGGCTGTGGCCTGTATCAACTTCAAGGCAGATCAGACGTTGGTAGGCACAGCTTTGAACCTGCTGGGCACCGCTGGGGCCACCGTCATTGTCAAGGCCATCAACACTGCGGCCAATCCCGATGACGTGTCCTCCATCATTCAGTACGCCGGTGCCAAAAAGGCATTTACCGTGAGCATCGGCTCCTTTGAGTTCAGCTGGTTCATGCTCATTACGGCGCTTTTGCTGGTAGCCTCCTATGTGCTGCTGTACAAGACACGGTTCGGCCTGCGGCTCATGGCCTGCGGCGAGCATCCTCAGGCGGCGGACAGCGTGGGTATCAACGTCTATAAAATGCGCTGGGCCGGTGTGCTGATCTCCGGTTTCTTGGGCGGCTTGGGCGGCATCGTGTTCATCACCGCCGGTGTGTCCGAGTGGCGGTTTGAGTACGGCGTGGCTGGCTTCGGCTTCCTGTCTCTGGCGGTGATGATCTTCGGCCAGTGGAAGCCCCAGCGCATCGCGCTGGCAGCGCTGCTGTTCGGCTTCTTCCGGGCCTTGGGCAATGTCTACACCGGCTTTGCCTTCCTGAAGGTCATGAACCTTCCCAGTTCCGTTTACAATATGCTGCCCTACATCATTTCTCTGATCGTGCTGGCCTTTACCTCCAAGAATTCCCGCGCACCCAAAGCGGAGGGCATTCCCTACGACAAGGGTCAGCGATAACCGAATCGACTGTTTGTGCTTCAAAAAGCGTCTTTCCGCATTGCGGAAAGACGCTTTTTCTCTGCTTTTTTCGGCAGAGAAGTGATTTGCGGAACGATTTGACATGGATTTTACATGGTTTGTCTTTCGCCTTTTACATACAGCCGGTACACTGATAAGTGTGAAAAGGGGAAAACCCAAATATCAAATAAAAAAGGAAGACAAACATGAAAAAGACACTTGCATTGATTCTGACTTTGGCTCTGAGCCTGGCGGCCCTTACCGGCTGCGGATCCAAGACGGAAACGCCTGCTGACACGAACACCGACAGCAGCGCGCAGACGGAGACTCCGGCTGAGACCGCCCTCTCCGGCAGTGTGTCCACCAACGGCTCCACCTCTATGGAAAAGGTCATCGGCGCCCTGAGTGAGCAGTTCATGGCCGACAACAGCGGCGTCACCGTCACCTATGATCCTACCGGCTCCGGCGCAGGCATTGAGGCTGCCAGCAACGGCAGCGCCGACATCGGCCTTGCCTCCCGTGCCCTGAAGGACGAGGAGAAGGCCGGCGGTCTGACCGAGACCATCGTGGCGCTGGACGGCATCGCCGTCATCGTCAATGCCGACAGCAAGGTGGAGAATCTGACGGTGGAGCAGATCGGCAAGATCTTCACCGGTGAGATCACCGACTGGAGCGAGGTGGGCGGCGATGCCGGTACCATCTCCTGCATCGGCCGTGAGGCGGGCAGCGGCACCCGGGACGGCTTCGAGTCCATCACCGGCACCAAGGATGCCTGCAAGCTGGATCAGGAGCTGACCTCCACCGGCGGCGTCATCGAGGCGGTTGCCGGCAACCCCAACGCCATCGGTTACGCATCCCTCTCCGCTGTGGAGGGTAAGAACACCGTCAAGGCCGTCACCGTAGGCGGCGTGGCCTGCACGGAGGAAACTGTTCTGAACGGCAGCTACGCCATTCAGCGGCCCTTCGTGCTAGTGACCAAGACCGGCGAGACCCTGTCTCCCGCAGCCCAGGCATTCTTCGACTACGCTACATCTTCTACTGCCAGCCAGCTGATCAAGGCTGCTGGCGCAGTGCCGGTCGCGAAATAAGGGAGCAACCGGCGCGGATCTCGTATATCGCCTAAGATCTGTTCGATCAAAGAAGTGGGGAGGACCCCCACAGGGTTCCTCCCACACCCTTCCTTCCCACAGCATGACAAGCCCGCCTCCATCTATCACCGTAGGTGGAGGCGCTTCCTGTAAAACCGAGAAAGGAGCCAGACATGGACTCTGACGCAATTCTGACCGCCGTCAATGCGGTGGAAAGCATTACAAATCCCCCGCATACACCGGAGCGGAGCAGCTACCGCGCCCGCAAAACCGTGGAACAGATCATCCATTTGATTTTTTTGCTGTGCGGCATCGTGGCGGTGGCCTTTGTGCTGCTCATCAGCATTTATCTCATTCTCTCCGGCCTGCCCGCCATTCGGCAGATTGGCCTGTTTCAATTCCTGCTGGGCAGGGTCTGGGACCCCACCAACACCACCACCGGTGCACTGTATGGAATTCTGCCCTTTATCCTGACCTCCGTTTACGGCACTGCCGGGGCCATCGTCATCGGCGTTCCTGTGGGACTGCTGACTGCCATATTTCTGGCGAAGGTGGCCCCACCGAAGCTGGCGGCGGTGATCCGCACGGCGGTACAGCTGTTAGCGGGCATTCCGTCGGTGGTGTACGGTCTGGTGGGCATGATCGTGCTGGTGCCGGCTATCCGGACGCTGTTCCATCTCAGCTCCGGCGCCTGCCTGCTGGCCGCCATGATCGTGCTGGCCATTATGATCCTGCCCTCCATCATCAACGTGTCGGAAACGGCGCTCCGGGCCGTTCCAAGGGAGTACGAGGAGGCCAGTCTCGCCTTAGGCGCGGCGGAGATGGAGACCTATTTCCGGGTCAGCGTCCGCGCCGCCCGCAGCGGCATCGCGGCGGCGGTGGTGCTGGGCGTGGGCCGGGCCATCGGTGAGGCGATGGCCATCATTCTGGTGGCGGGCAACGTGTCCAATATGCCGGGGCTGTTTACGCCGGTGCGCTTTCTCACCACCGGCATTATCTCCGGCATGGCCTACGCCAGTGTAGGAAGCCTGTATCAGCAGGCGCTTTATTCCATCGGCCTGGTGCTGTTCCTCTTTATCATGCTCATCAATGTGTTTCTGAACGTGTGCGTTAAGAACCGGAAGGAGGGCTGACATGAACGGACAAACCTTATCCCTTCGCCGTCGGGTCTACAACCGGGGGATGCGTGCGCTGGTGTGGCTATGTGCCGGACTGACCTGCGCGCTGCTGGTATTTTTGATCGGCTACATTTTCTGCCGGGGAATTCCGGGGCTGACCTGGGAACTGCTGTCCGGACAGACCAGCTATATTAAGAATACGATCGGTATTTTACCGAATATTCTCAACACATTGTATATTATTCTGGTGGCCATGGTCATCGTTCTGCCCTTGGGCGTGGGGGCCGCCATCTATCTGACGGAGTACGCGGAAAACCGGCGGCTGGTGAGCCTCATTGAGTTCGCTGCCGAGACCCTGACGGGAATCCCATCCATTATCTTCGGCCTGGTGGGCATGCTGTTTTTCGTGCAGAAAATGAATTTGCAGGCAGGCGTGCTGGCGGGTGGACTGACTCTGGTGGTGATGATCCTGCCTACCATTCTTCGCACCACTCAGGAGAGCCTGAAAACCGTGCCCCAGTCCTACCGGGAGGGAGCATTGGGCTTAGGGGCCGGAAAGTGGCGCATGGTCCGTACCGTGGTGCTGTCCAACGCCATCGACGGCATCGTCACCGGCTGCATTTTGGCCGTCGGCCGCATCGTGGGGGAAAGCGCGGCGCTGCTGTACACCGCCGGGTTTGGTCTGGTGCTCAACGATTTCTTCACGGCCCTTCATTCCTCCTCCGCCACGCTGACGATGGCTTTGTATGTCTACGCCAACGAACGGGGCGAGACGGCGGTGGCCTTCTCCATCGCCACCATTCTGATGCTGTTGACCCTGCTCATCAACCTCTCCGCCGTGTTTCTGGGGCGGAAGCTGAAAAAGAATTGAGGAGACCCTATGGAACCGATTTTGGAAGCAAAAAAACTGAATCTCTGGTATGGCCCCAACCATGCCCTCCACGATGTATCCATCGCCATTCCCGAACACGAGATCACCGCCTTCATCGGGCCCTCCGGCTGCGGAAAATCTACCTTTCTGCGGACGCTGAACCGGATGAATGACCTGATCCCCGGCGTGAAGCTCAGCGGCGAGGTGGATTTCCACGGACAGGACCTTTACGGCAGCTCTGTGGACCCCACATGGCTCCGCAAGCAGATCGGCATGGTGTTTCAGAAGGCCAACCCATTCCCTATGAGCATTTACGATAACGTGGCCTACGGCCCCCGGACCCACGGCATCCGAAACCGGGTGAAGCTGGACGAGATCGTGGAGAACTCTCTGCGTTCCGCCGCCATCTGGGACGAGGTAAAGGACCGGCTGAAGAAAAGCGCCCTGGGTCTTTCCGGCGGTCAGCAGCAGCGGCTGTGCATCGCCCGGGCTTTGGCGGTGGAGCCGGAGGTGCTGCTGATGGACGAATCCACCAGCGCTCTGGATCCCATCTCCACCTCTAAGATCGAGGATCTGGCGGCGGAGCTGAAAAGCCGGTACACCGTGGTCATGGTGACCCACAATATGCAGCAGGCCGCCCGTATTTCCGACAACACCGCCTTTTTCCTGCTGGGCGAGCTGGTGGAATTCGGAAAAACAGAGCAGCTGTTTTCCACCCCCGCCGACAAGCGGACGGAGGATTACATCACCGGGAGGTTTGGGTAAGATGCGCAGTAAATTTGACGAGCAGCTTTTGCAGCTGAACCACGAGATGATCGAAATGGGGGCGCTGTGCGAGGAGGTCATCGCCCTGTCCTCTCAGGCGCTGACGGAGGGGGACACGGCGCTGGCCTCCAAGGTAGCTCCTCTGGACAGCGAGATCGACCACAAGGAGCGGGAGATCGAAAACCTCTGCCTGAAGCTGCTTTTGCGGCAGCAGCCGGTGGCCCGGGATCTGCGGCAGATCTCCGCCGCATTGAAGATGATCACCGACATGGAGCGCATCGGCGATCAGGCGGAGGACATCGCAGAGATCGTAGCCTTTTTAGACGGGAGGCAGGCGGAAAACGACGCCCTTTTGAAGGAAATGGCGAAGGCGGTCATACAAATGGTGACGGAAAGTGTGGACGCCTATGTGAAATGTGATATAATGTTGGCGAAAAAGGTCATCGCGGCGGATGACGTTGTGGACGAGCAGTTTGCCCGGGTCAAGCAGAGCCTGATCGGAAAGATCGCGGCGGACCCGGCAGACGGCGAATACGCCCTGGACCTGCTGATGATCGCCAAGTACTACGAGCGCATCGGCGATCACGCCACGAACATTGCCGAGTGGGTCATTTACTCCGTGACCGGGACCCACAAGGACGAAATCACACTGACATAAGGAGATTGCTATGATCTGGTGCGTGGAGGACGACGCCAGTATCCGGGATATTGAGCTGTACGCCCTGACATCCACCGGCTTTGAGGCCAGAGGCTTTGACGATGGAGCATCCTTCTGGGAGGCGCTGCAGACGGAAACGCCGGAGCTGGTCCTGCTGGATGTGATGCTGCCGGGGGAGGACGGTGTGTCTCTGCTGAAAAAGATGAAGGCCGCACCGGCCTTGCGGGACATCCCCGTCATCATGGCCACTGCCAAGGGCGCGGAATACGACAAAATTCAAAGTCTGGACTTAGGGGCCGACGACTATCTGGTGAAGCCCTTCGGCGTCATGGAGATGGTTTCCCGGGTGAAGGCGGTGCTGCGGCGGTGTCATCCCGCTGACACGGGCCATGTGCTCTCTGCCGGGGGCCTTTCTATGGATCTGGACTGCCGCACCGTGACGGCGGACGGCCAGCGGCTCCAGCTCACTTATAAGGAGTTTGAGCTTTTGCGGCTGTTTCTGTCCCATCCTGGAATGGCATTCACCAGAGAACAGCTATTCACACAGGTGTGGAATATGGAGTACATGGATGACAGCCGCACACTGGATATGCACATCCGCACCCTGCGGCAGAAGTTAGGGGCCTACGGCAAGCTGATCGAGACCGTTCGGAACGTGGGCTACCGCATGGAGACCGGCCTATGACCGGGAAGATCTTTCGTTCAACTCTGGCGGCATCGCTGACGGTGCTGCTGGCTTCGTTTCTGGTGATCACCGGCTGCCTTTACACCTATTTCGGCACGGTGCGGGAACAGCAGCTTCAGACAGAACTGACACTGGCTGCGGCGGCGGTGGAAGCGGACGGCGCGGACTATCTGGCCCGCGTCCGGGACACGGCGGAGCGGCTGACCTGGGTGGCATCGGACGGCACGGTGCTGTATGACACCCGAACGGATACGCAGCCCATGGAAAATCATGGCCAGCGGGAGGAGATCCGGGAGGCGCTCACCGGCGGCAGCGGCAGCAGCGCCCGCTATTCCGAGACGCTGACGGAAAAGATGCTCTATCAGGCGGTGCGCCTGACGGACGGCTCTGTGCTCCGCATTTCCGGCAGTCAGAAAACGGTATGGATGCTGGTTCTTGGGATGCTCCACGCCGTCATCGTGGTGGCACTGTTGGCGGTGGGACTTTCCGCACTCTTGGCGAGCCGGGCGGCCCGACGGGTGGTGGAGCCGCTGAACCGGCTGGATCTGGAGCACCCGCTGGACAACAACGCCTATGAGGAGCTGTCTCCGCTGTTGGGGCGGGTCTACGCCCAGCAGCAGGAGATCCGCCATCGGACCAGAGACCTCCGGCAGCGGCAGGACGAATTTGAACAGATCACCGGCAGTATGCGGGAAGGTCTGGTGCTGCTGGACCACAGCGGGCGCATCCTCAGCATCAATCCGGCGGCCCAAGCACTGTTTCATGCGGACGGTACCTGCGTAGGACAGGATTTCTTGACAGTGGATCGCCATCCGGACCTGACCGCCGCCATCCATGACGCCGCCGAGACCGGGCACAGTCAGCTGCGGGCAGAGCGGCGAGGCCGGGAATACCAGCTTGATTTCAGCCGTATCGAATCCAACGGCAAGGTGCTGGGTACGGTTTTGCTGGCCTTTGATGTGACGGAGCAGGCGGAAGCCGAGCGGATGCGGCGGGAGTTCACCGCCAACGTGTCTCACGAACTGAAAACGCCCTTGCAGTCCATTATCGGCAGCGCGGAATTGCTGGAAAACGGTCTGGTGAAGCCGGAGGATCAGCCTCGGTTCCTGAGCCGCATCCACCAGGAGGCGGACCGGCTGGTGGCGCTGATCAACGATATTCTCCGCCTGTCCCAGTTGGACGAGGGCGGTGCGTTGCCCCATGAGCAGGTATCCGTTTTGGAGTTGGCGCAGGAGGCGGCCCGCTCTCTGACAGCACAGGCGGCGGCACAAGCGGTGCACATTTCCGTGACCGGCACCGTCGGGACGGTTTTCGGCGTCCGGCGGCTGCTGTATGAGATCGCCCGGAACCTCTGCGAGAACGCCGTGAAGTACAACGTCCCCGGCGGAAGCGTCACCGTAGAGGTGGCGGAAACGGATCGGGACGTGGCCCTCTTGGTTCGGGATACCGGCATCGGCATCCCGGAGGGGGATCAGAGCCGGGTCTTTGAGCGGTTTTACCGGGTGGATAAGAGCCATTCCCGGGCCATTGGCGGCACGGGGCTGGGGCTGTCCATCGTGAAACACGCCGTAGCGTATCACCACGGTACCCTCCGGCTGGAAAGCCAGCTGGGGAAGGGAACCGTGATCACGGTGACGCTGCCCAAGAAGCCGACAGAATGAACTTCGGAAAACCGTGGGTCCTCCCACGGTTTTTCTTTTCAAACGGCCGCTTTCCGTGTATACTGGAACAAAAAACGAACGAGGTAGAGGATTATGCCGATTTTTGATACCCATGCCCATTATGACGCGGACCGCTTTGACAGCGACCGGGATGAGCTCCTTTCCGCCATGCCGGGGGTCGGCGTGGGACTGGTGCTGGACCCGGGATGCGACCTGCCCTCATCCCATGCGGCGGCAGAGCTGGCGGAACGGTACCCGCATGTGTACGCCGCCGTGGGCATCCATCCGGAGGACTGCGACGGCTTCCAGGACGGCGACCTGACGGAACTGCGGCAGCTTTTGGAGCGGCCCAAGGTGGTGGCCATCGGGGAGATCGGACTGGACTACTACTGGGAGGACAATCCGCCCAGAGCGTTTCAGCAGACGGTATTCCGCAAGCAGCTGGCACTGGCGGCGGAGCTGGATCTGCCGGTGATCGTCCATGATCGGGAAGCCCACGGGGACTGCCTTGCCATCATCAAGGAATTTCCCACCGTCACCGGCGTGTTCCACTGCTTTTCCGGCTCGCCGGAGGTGGCGGCGGAGCTGTTGAAGCGGGGGTGGTATCTGGGCTTTGACGGCCCCATCACCTATAAAAATGCCAAGCGGGCCCCGGAGGTGGCGGCGGTGACGCCGCTGGAGCGGATCGTGGTGGAGACGGACGCTCCCTATATGGCTCCGGTACCCATGCGGGGCAAGCGGAATGACAGCCGCTATCTCCCCTATGTGATCGAAAAACTGGCGGAGTGGAAGGGCGTGACGGCGGAGGAAATGACCCGTGTGACGTGGGAAAACGGCAGACGGCTGTTCCGGATTTGAGATAAAAACACTCCCGCACCGAAAAGGTGCGGGAGCGTTTCTTATGTATGCAGCAAAACGGATTTCACGATGATGCTGACGCCGCCCAGCAGGAAAAACACGATGGACAGCTTTTGCAGCCGCTCTCCGCTGATGTGAGGGGAGAGAAGCCGGGCCAGCCGGGCGGCGCAGAAGGCGGCGGCCAGCGAGATAAGGCTGAAGCACAGGGAGGAGCGGTTCAGGAGCCCGGTGCAGAGATACAGTCCGGTGCGGAACAGGTTTTCACCCAGAAAGAGGAAGCAAATGCTGCCCTTGAATTCATCGTAATCCTTGGCGGTGCGCTGAAGGTAGGCTACCAGAAACATATTGATGCCGAACAGCCCCGCGCACATACCGGAGAAGAAGGCCACCAGATACCGCAGCCACGGGATCTCCCGACGGTCCGGGCGGATGGGGCGCAGCCGGCGAGTGGCCATTTCCAGTCCCAGAAATACCACAACGCCGCCCAAAACCGTTTTGATAATCCAAGGCAGGGAGAAGCGCAGCAGCCAGGTCCCGGGGACCACCCCGGCCACCATAGCCAGCAGCAGGGGAAGGATGGCCCGCCAGCGGAAGTTGTTCCGGCTTTGCCAGGTGATCCGACCGTTGATGACCAGATCCGGCAGCAGACTGCCCGGTGTGATCAGGGTGTTGTCCAGCCGCATGGCCAGCAGCGGCGCGGAGATCAGGGGATTCCCGAACCCAATGAGCCACTTGAGGGTGTACGCCGCCAACTGGACGAGAAAAATAAACAGGATCATGCTTCCGGTGTAGTTCATGAGATCCCCTCCCACGCGAAGTTCTGTGTACGTTCCCAACTATACCACATCGTATCGGAGAAAAAAAGCTTTTTTCTCATTTCCGCGCCGCTGACAGTGGAAAATTGCCGGGTTTGGTATAGCCTTTGGATTTTTTGACCATACTCCTTCCGTACCTATGAACAGGAAGGGAGGTATTGTATGGAAAACAAGGTGAAAAACGTACTTTCGGGCATCGGTTTTTACGGCACGCTGACGGTGTGCCTGCTGGTGATTGGGGTGTGCGGATGGCTCTTGTTGCAGGACCGGGAGGACCCGGCTCCGCAGCAGGCAGTGACGCCGCAGGTCCCCGTGTCGCAGCCGGTGGAAATGCCGGAGGTGCGGCTCCCGGCGGTGGAGACCCTGGAACCGGCGCCGGTGCCGGTTCCGGTCCCGCCCAAGGAGACCAAAGAGCTGCCGGAGGTGGAGGTGGATCACACGCCTGTGGCGGCGGAAGCACCCCGTCTGGTGGTGGCCCCACTGCGGGGGGATGTGCTGACGGCTTTTTCCATGGAGGAGCTGGTATACAGTCCTACTTTGGGAGATTGGCGTACCCACAACGGCGTGGACATCGCCGCTCAGCAGGGAACCACGGTACTGGCGGCCTCCGCAGGGGCGGTGCTGTCGGTGACGGACGATCCCCTGATGGGCACCACCGTGGTGCTGGAGCATGACAACGGCTATCAGACCACCTATGCCAATCTCCAGGCCAAGCCCAACGTGGAGGCCGGGGACCCGGTGTCCGCCGGGCAGATCATCGGCGCGGTGGGGACCACCGCGGCGGCGGAGTCCGGACAGCCCCATCTGCACTTCGCCGTCACCAAGGACGGCAAGGCCGTAGACCCCAACGAATATTTGAGCGGTTGAGTGGAACAAGGCCCCGGACTTCCGGGGCCTGCCGCTTTTTTTAACCGTTTTCCCGGGGAAAGTTACATCAATTCGGATTTTTTCGAAAAAATTCAATATTTTCCTTGACATTTGCTGTATTTCGGATATAATGATAAGGCTTGCAATATGTAAGTAAATCCTTGCTCTCATCTGAGAATGAGGGCCATTTGTCCAAAAGGAGGTGCAAATATGGCAAAGATTACTGCCAATTACGAGGTCGTCTATGTGCTCGACCCTGCACAGGGTGAGGAGGCTATCGCCGCTCAGGTTGCGAACTTCAAGTCCCTGGCCGAGCAGAACGGCTCTGACGTCATGGTTGAGGAGTGGGGCAACCGCAAGCTGGCTTATCCCATCAACTACAAGACCGAGGGCTACTATGTGCTCATGACCTTCGTCAGCGGCCCGGCATTCCCCCGCGAACTGGATCGTAAGCTGCGGATCGCCGAGGGCGTCATGCGTTCCCTGATCGTCTGCAAGGGCGAGTAAAGGAGCAGCACATGCTGAATCGAATCATTCTCATGGGTCGCCTGACCCGTGACCCCGAGCTCCGGCGCACCGGCAGCGGTACGGCGGTGACGTCCTTCTCTCTGGCTGTTGACCGGGACTTCAAGTCCCAGTCCGGCGAAAAGGAAACGGACTTCATTGACATCGTGGCCTGGCGCAACACCGCCGAATTTGTGAGCAAATACTTCACCAAGGGCCGCATGGCCGTGGTGGAGGGCCGCCTGCAGATCCGGGACTGGACCGACAAGGACGGCGGCAAGCGTCGCAGTGCCGAGGTCGTGGCCGACAATGTGTATTTCGGGGATTCCAAGCGCGACGGCGGCGACAATTCCGGCTACAACCCCGGTTATGCGCCCGCCCCCGCTTCCCACAGCGCCGCTCCCAGCAATTTCAGCGCCAGCGGCTCTGACTTCGCCGAGATCGGCGAGGATGACGGCGAACTGCCGTTCTGATATTACTATAAGGAGGAAGCAATCATGGCTTTCGATCGTGAAGCTCGTCCCGCCCGTCCCGCACGCGGCAACAAGCGCCGTAAGGTCTGCCAGTTCTGCGCCGAGAAGTGCGAGTGCATTGATTATAAGGACACCGCCAAGCTGCGTCGTTTCATTTCTGAGCGTTCCAAGATCCTGCCCCGTCGGACCACCGGCACCTGCGCCATGCATCAGCGTGAGCTGACTGAGGCCATCAAGCGTGCCCGTCAGATCGCTCTGCTGCCCTACGTCACCGACTAAAAGCAGCTGAATCGAATCAATCGACTGAAAAAGCCCCGAAGGTTTTCCTTCGGGGCTTTTTTGTCATGTTTTAGGAGAAAAAGGGGCTGCTGCACAGTTCCGTACAACTTTTCCCGGTGGTGGGGGATGGCGAATATGGCGGACGCAATTCGTTACGGCTGCATAACAAGGAGGAATTGTATGGAAAACACAAGCAATTACGGTCTGAAGCGATGGGACGGCGGGGCCCTCACCCTGCACACGGAATTCAATGACAACTGGGACAAGATCGACACGGCGCTGAAGGCCAGCGCCGACGGAGCCACGGAGGCACTGGCCGCACTGAAAAACTGCGGAAATTGTGGGATCTACTATGAGACCTATACCGGCAACGGCAAGCTGACCATGACCCGCACCTTTCCAGGCAAGCCCCTGATCATCTTTATCAGCCCGGAAGACGGCGGAGACCACGCGCAGCGGTTTATCCGCGGCTGTGCCACGGCCATGTGCCTGTGCGGCAGCGATCAGTTTTCCCCCAAGCTGACATGGACAGGGAATGCGGTGACCTGGAAAGCATCGGCCCAGCCGTCAGAGGTGGCAAACTACAACGGCACCCATTATCATCTGGTTGCTTTGCTGGATATCTCCGCAAAGTAAAAAAATTCCCCCGGACTTTCGTCCGGGGGAATTCTATTCTGCATCAGCAGAGGCGCTTATTCGTTCTTACAGAGCGAACAGGCCGGAGGCAGAAGCCAGAACGTTGCCGTCCTTATCGAAGAAGGTGAACTCGACATTAGCCTCTTCGGCCTTCTTCTGAGCGCTGGTCAGGGTGACAGTCGCAGTATCCTTGACAGCGTAGTCGCCGGTACCAGTGACATCGGCGGACTTCTCAGCGATGACAGCGCCGTTGACGGTGGTCAGCTTCACGGTGTAGCTCTTAACACCCTTCAGCTCCTTGGTCACGGTAGCGGTCACATTGTAAGCGCCGGAAGCATACTCAACAGTGGTCACGTCCAGCTTGCCAGCCTTGGTGCTGTCGGAAGAAGAGGTCTTCTTCTCATAAGGAACAACGTTGCTGCTGGAGATAACGATCCACTCAGCAGTGCCCTTGTCGTTCAGGTCGGCAGCGATGGTGCCCTGGAAGTTCTTGCCCTCGTCCTTGAGTGCGTTCAGAGCGGCAGAAATGGTGCTGTACTCCTCGATGGAGCGATCCAGGTCGCCATCCTCGTCCTCAACGATCTGAACCACGACCACGGGAGCGCCGGAAGCCAGAGTCAGACCCACGTCGTTCTTGACATCGGTGTACAGGGTGCGGCCAGTGCAGACCAGATCCTTCGGCTGATTATGCTTAACCTCGTAAGCCTTGAAGATATCGGGGTTGATGTCCTTGGAAGCGTTGAAGTCAGAGCTGCCATAGATGTCGGAAGCAGTGTTGTCGACCACCACAGCCTTGGTCACATAGCCGTCCTTATCGTAGGTCAGCTTCAGCAGGCCCTTGATGCCATAAGTGGCGGTCTTGTCCTCGTCAACGATCGCCTTCTGGATGGTATCGATGACGTCGGTGTACTTGGTCTTCACGGTCAGGGTCTCGACCTTGCCGCCCACGGCAGCGTCGAATTCCCAATAGTAGTTGCCGTCCTTGAAGGACTCGCTCTTGGCGCCCTTCAGAGCATAGGCATAGGCCTTGCTGTTGTCATCGTTGGACTCGCCCAGAACGATGGCAGCGTCGATGTACTTGTCATCGGTGTCATACAGAGCGTAGATAACGTCACCGGGAGCAGCCGTAGAAGTCTTGAAGGGAGACTTTGCGTTCAGGACCAGATCCACATCCTGCACGCCGGTGTAGACAGCGTCCACCTTGGAGATGCCAAACTTGACGTCTGCGTAACGATAGTCACCGACATCACTATCGACTTCGTCGGTCTTGACAGTGATGTAAACGGAGTCGTCGTTGCCCCAGGCATACTTGCTGCCTTCGGCCACGCGGGCGCTCTCGCAGTTGATGCTCTTCTTGGCGGAGCCGGTGTCACCGTAAGCGACCACGATCTGGTCGGCCACAGCAGTCAGGGTGTACACGCCGTCGTCCTCGGTGTACTTGAACCACTGGTTGCGGTTAGCGTCGCCATTCTGAACCAGCTTATCAACATCCTTAGGAGCAGTTTCTCTTTCGAGCTTCTTGTTGGTCTCGTTGAAGTCGATTGCGACCTTGGACATGGTGCCGTCCATGAAGATGACCTGCGCCTCAGCGGTCTTCAGGGTCAGGTTGGACTCGGTCTTGTCGTAGCCGGCCAGCAACAGATACTTATCCGTGCCGGAGTGCAGCTTGATGCCGATGGCATAGCCGTACTGGTCGACATAGATATCATAGGTCTTGTCTTCCAGCTCTTCCTTGTTGTACTCATTCAGGACGTTGTTGTAACGGTTGATCTTCTCAGCGAAGTCGTACTGGTTGCCGCCGGTGACCACATAGTCGTCGGTAGCGAACTTGGAGATGGCAGCATCCTCAACGGTCTTGGGATCGATCACGTTCAGGATCACGCCGTCGGCGATCTGAACCAGGATGACATCGTCTTCCTTGTACTTCTCAATGCCGGCCACGTCGTCCAGATAGACCTTGGTGGGAGCGTTAGCGCCGTAGTTCTTGACGCCAACAGACAGGTATTCCTTCTTGTCGTTGTAGTCAGCGGAAACGTCAGCGATGTAGGTGTTGATAATCACAACATCGATGGTCTCCTCATCGGTGTCAACATAGACCTCGGTCAGAACGCCCTTGCCGGAAGCACCGAAGGTGTCCTTGTTGCTCTTCTTCACGTCGGACATCAGATCGGTGACGACGGAAGCGGGCTGGACCTTGCCGTCGACATAGTAGGTCACTTCGTCGAACTTGGCAGCGGCAGAACCGATGTCGTTATAGACCTCGCCGCCCTTGACCTTAGCGGTGTAGGAAGAGACCAGAGTGGTGTAGTCCACATAGGTGCCGACCTCGGTCTTGTTGTTGATCCAAGTCACAGCGGGACGGCCGAAGTCGTCAGTCACGTTGCTCTTCTTGGTCAGCTTGGTGAAGTAACGCTCAGCGAACTGCATCTTGTCATCGTTCTTGATGGTCTCGATGGAAGCGCTGTTGGTAACGTCCTTGCGAGCGCCGGCAACGGTGACGCCGCCGATGGTGATGGTGGTGTCATACTCGACCATGGTAGCCTTCAGGGTGTTGAAGGCATACAGGCAGGCTTCCTCACGGTTGACAGCCTTGACACCGTTGAAATCGCCCTTCAGGCCCTTGTTCAGGCCGGCGTTGATGGCCTGCTTGGCAACATTGATGGACCAGTTGGGGCTGGTGTAGCCCTCGACATCAGCCTTGTAGCCCAGAGCGCCCAGCAGCATCTTCATGAAAGCATAGCCGGTCAGGGTGTTGGCGGGCTTGAAGGTACCGTCAGCATAACCGGAGATGATGCCGGTCTTCTGGCAGTAAGCAATGTAGCCAGCGAAGGTGTGGTTGGCGGGGACGTCCTTGTAAGGAGCGGCGTCAGCCACCAGAGCGGATGCGGTGGTGGGGCCAAGGATCATGTTGCAGATGATCTTGGCAGCAGCGCCACGGGTCAGGGTGGCGGTGGGACGGAAGTCACCTTCGGCATAGCCGTCGATGACCTTTGCGGCGGACATCACGTCGACAGCTTCAGAATAGTTGATCTTGCTGCTGTCGGTGAAGTCCTTGGCACCGGCAGAGACGGTGACCAGAGACATGGTCATCACCAGAGCCAGTACCAGAGAAAGGAACTTCTTCATGGGGTTTCCTCCTTGATAAAATGTCGAAACATTCCCTTGGATCTCCCCGCCCCCGGTTCCGGGTTTCGTGTCGGGGCTAGCCTGCTCGTCAAAATCCCTGAGATGCCGCCGAACCGCAAGCGGTTCGGTGCGCATCGGACGAGATTTTTCCTCGCTTTCCATCCGCAAACGCTTCGCTGGTTTGCGAATGGAGAATGGGGAACGGCCCGACTTACGTCGGGGGTTACGAGCCTACACCAAGCACGGAGCTTGGAGGCAGTTTGCCCGCGGTTCTGTTTCGCAAGCCTAATGTAACAGCCCCCGGCCGGGATGTAAATAGATTCGCCCGGTTCGTAATGCAGATGTAAAAAAGTGCGGAAATAACGTGATTTCCGCACTTTTTGTTGTTTGCAAACGTGGCAATATTCAATTCGTTTCAAGGGGCTTTTCCTTGGGTGGCAGGGCGTACCGCTTGCCGGTGAGGAGGAGCTCGCCCCGGTCTGCCATGCGCCGCAGCAGCGCCGTACACTGGGCGGGGGGCAGGTTCAGAAGCTCCGCCAGCTCCTTCCGGACGGCGGTGCCGTGGGCGGCGAGGTAGGCCGTCACCGCGGCGGACTGGTCCTCCGGCAGGACCACGGCCCCCGCCGGGTAGTAGCACCCGCCTATACGGACCACGGCTCCGTCCTGACGGAGCTGGTTCAGCAGCTTCAGCGCGGCGCTTTTGGACACGCCCAGCAGGTCCATGACCTCCTCGCGGGTCAGGGAGCCGACTGCGGAGAGACGGGCCAGCACGGTCTGACGCTGGCTGCCCCGGCGGCTGAGGCGGCTCAGATCCCCTAAACTGAGCTGTTCCAGCCCGCCCCGGATCAGGGCAGTGCGGATCACGGTGGAGAGGCGGGCCAGGTCCATGGGCTTTCCGGTGCCGGGGGTCAGGAGGACACGGTCCTGGGCGGGGTTCTTGCGGTGGCCGCAGACATCTCCCAGCAGGCGGCTGAGACGGCTGCCTATGGGGATTTCTCGGTCCGGCAGGCGCAGGAGACCCCGGTCCAGATCCACCTGCGACCATGTGAGATTCAGAATTTCTCCGGGCTGCATCTGGAGCTTCCAGCCCATCCAGAGGGCCAGTCCCACCACGGAGCTGCCCTCCTGCTGGACGATCCGCCAGAGGAGATATTCGCTGTCCGGCGGCAGCTCCGGCGCGGCGCTTTGGCGCTCCTGAAAGTATTGGGAGAAGGAACCCCGGAGGGTGGACACCGCCATGCCGCTGACCCGGGCGGCGTAGGTCCAGTCATGAGTCTGAAGCTGGCGGATGACGAAGTCCTGGCGGAGATCCTTGAGACTGACCTTCTGGCCTTCGGTGTCCAGCGCGGTCCGGGCCAGCCGGGAGACGGACTCCGGCGGCATGGGCCGCTGATATCGGTCGGAAATGATGACGTGAGGGTCCCGCTGGGCGTACAGGCGATGGCGCTCCCGGAGGCAGTCCTCCGCGGAGGGGGCCAGCGGGACGGTCCGATCCGGAAGGGTCAGGGCATTGTCCTCAAACTGCACCTGATCCCAGGTGAGGGCGGCGATCTCCTCCCGGCTCAGGCCCTCTAGCCACGCCAGACGGAGAATGGCCCCTTCCGGGCTGTACGGGAACCGAGTCAGTATCCGCTCCATGGCCGCCGGGTCCGGCCGTTTGAATGTATACCCCATTCCGGGACCTCCCCTTCTCCGCCGGGGGTCCCGGCGGGAAAAATCAAGGCCGGTGAGGCGTATACAAAATAACCCTTTTGTAAATATTCGCCCTCTGACGAGGGCCGCAGGCCGCCCACGGAACCAAACGAATCGGGGTGGAAGCGAAAAAAGCCGCACTGAATGAGATCGGTTTTGAAACTTTCAGGACCGATCTCATTCAGTGCGTTCAAAGGGGGATTTCCCTTGCTTTTTCCGCTGCTTTTCAGTAAAATTAGGTTGTCGATGTGGGGCGGCGCTTTTCTTTTGGCGCTGCGCAGATAACAAAAGGGTTATTTTGTCTAACAGAGCAGCCCCAGACGTTCCAGCCGCCGCAGATGCTCTGCGCCGGTGGTCAGCAGATAAATCCGGGTGGTCTCAATGGAGCTGTGGCCCAGAATATCCGCTAACTGTACCACATCCCGGCTGGCCTGATAAAAGGTCCGGGCAAACAGGTGCCGCAGATTGTGGGGGAAGACCTTATCCGCCGCCACGCTGGCAGCGCGGCACAGCCGCTTCATCTCCGCCCAGATCTGCACCCGGGAAAGACGTTTTCCGCCTCCGGTGAGGAATACCTCACCGGAGGTGATTTTTTGCCGTTTTACGTATTTTAAGAGCTTTTTGCACAGCTTCTCCGGCAGCAGGATCGTGCGGACCTTACCCTTCAGGGCCACCACCGCCTTTCCACGGCGGAGGGCCTCCACCGTGATATACGGAACTTCGCCCACCCGGATGCCCGTAGCGCAGATAGTCTCCATCACCAGTGCCAGCCGCTCCCTCCCCAGCGTTCTGGCGGTGCGGACCAGCGTGCGGTATTCTTCCCGGTCCAGTTCCCGTTCCGCCTCCCGGAAGCTGCGGCGCTGGAGCCGCAGCGCCTTCACTTTACATTCCGGCCAGCCCATAAAGGCGAAAAAGCGGTTGATACCTGCCAGCATGGCGTTGACGGTGGCGGGGGCGTATTGGGCTGTGAGCTGCGCCTTCCATGTCAGGACCAGCCCCCGCTCCACCGCGCCACCGCTCCACCGGGCAAAGGCCCGGACTGCCCGAAGATAGTTCTCCGCGGTTCCGACGCTGTATTCCTTCCGCAAAAGCTCTGCCTGAAAAGCTGTCAGCCGGGCGGGGTCGATCCGGCGCAAGCGCTCCTGTGTCTCCATCTGTATCCTCCCATTCTATTGACGGCGGTCTCTGAGAACCGCGTTTTCTCTCTGATCTATGCAACAGCATACTCCCTACAGCCGCCGCAGACAAGAAGGCCGCCCTGATCGGGCGGCCTTCAGCGTGTCGAAAAAGTCTTTTCTCCCCGCTGAGCAAGTTTTCAAAACTTCATAAAAGTTCTGAAAACTTAGGATTTTAATGGCGCGGGGAAACAGACGAAGTGCCGCCGGTGGCGGATCAAGCGAGTCTGTTTCGAGGAAGGCTCCCAATCAGCGGATATAAAGTATCCGCTGATTGGCTTGAGCCGACGGTGTATCCCTTCTTGGGTTTCCCGCGCACACCCTTTACCCGCAGTGGGGTATGCAGCATCCGTAAAGCGGCAAAGCCGCTAACGGCTGACCTACCTTACCGTCGCGGAAAATTTATCACTTTATCGACAGCCTCAAGGCCGCCCTGATCGGGCGGCCTTTTCCTAATAGAGATCCTAATGGCGATATACGGTGAAATAGAGGTTCACACCCGGCGGTTCCTGTGTGAAAATAAGGAAAGATGTCGGAGATCACCGGCGGATATGCTGGGAGGGGGAAGAAACATGAAACAGAAAAAGGGAATGGAGCTTGTCACGGAGCGGACGGTGGATGGTTTCCGAAGAGAGCTCCTCCGCCGGGAATACAGCCACGGCACGGCGGAGAGTTATGTGCGGAGCATCCGGGCCTTCGCACGATGGAGCGGCGGCGCGGTGGATCGGGGTCTGGTCCTGACATGGAAGGCACGGCTCACGGCCCGGTACGCCCCTGCCACCGTCAACGCCATGCTGGCGGGACTTAACCGGTTCTTTGATTTTGCTGGGCGGCCGGAGTGCCGGGTAAAGGTTCTGCGGCTTCAGCGCCGCAGCTTCCGGGAGGCGGAACGGGAACTGGACCGGGGAGAATACCGGGCATTGGTCCGCACCGCCCGAACGCTGGGTCGGGAGCGGCTGGCGTTGGTGATGGAGACCATCTGCGCCACAGGCATCCGGGTGGGGGAGGTGCCCTTCATCACGGTGGAGGCCGCCTGCCGGGGGCGGACGGATGTTGCCTTAAAGGGCAAGGTCCGTACTATTTTTCTTCCTGACCGACTGTGCCGTCGGCTGCTGCAATACGCCCGGAAACAAAAAATCGCCTCCGGCGAGATCTTTCTCACCGGAGGCGGAAAACGGCTGTCCCGCACACAGATCTGGGCGGAGATGAAGCGGCTGTGCCGCGCCGCCGGTGTGGCGGCGGGAAAGGTCTTTCCCCACAATCTGCGGCACCTGTTCGCCCGGACCTTTTACCGGGCCTGTCAGGACGTAGTGAAGCTGGCGGATATTTTGGGCCACAGCTCCATCGAGACCACTCGAATCTACCTGCTGACCACCGGCACGGAGCATCTGCGGCAGCTGGAACGGCTGGGGCTGCTCTGTTAGACAAAATGATGATTTTGTAATAGAATGCCGGAAAAGTACGGTTTCCGGTGGGATACCGGGCGCAGCTCCCGCCGTTTTACCGGGCCAAGCACACAAAAAGGCATGTTGAACAGACGGGGCCTGTTCTGACCGGAGGTCCCGTCTGTTCAGCACGCCGCAAAGCGAAGAACGTCTTGCTTTTTCTTAATTTTTCAAGTAAACTTTCAGTTGTCGGCGGGGACCGGCGGCTTTTTTGCCGCCGATATGTGACAAAATCATCATTTTGTCCTTCCATCCCCGCAGCAGACGATCGTTCCGCCGCGGCGCTGTTTCTGCGGCGACAGATGGGAGGCTTTTCCATGGGACACACGTTCAACCGGCCGGACGAGGCCGCCATGCTGCGCATTTTGGAGCGGCACCCCCACAGCCCGGAGGGGGCCATTCTCCGTCTGGCCTGGCTGGAGGGTTTGAGCCGGAGCGAGATCACAGAGCTCCGCTGGGATCAGGTGGACTTTGAGGGCAAGGCCATTCAACTCCCGGACCGCACGGTCCCGCTGGAACCCTCCACGGAAACCTGCCTCCGGGAGCGGCACGTTCGCTGTGCCCTCCGGGACCCCCATGTGGTGATTTCCGAGCGCAGCAAGAAGCCTATGCCGCCGGAGTCCATTTCCCGGCTGTCCCGGCTGGCGCTGGACAGCGAGGGCCAGAAGGTCAACCTCATGGACCTGCGCCACGATTTTGTGATCCGCCAGCTTCAGACCCATGACTGGCCCTATGTGGCCCGGGTCAGCGGCATGGCGGTGTCCACCCTGCGGGATGCCTTCTCGCCCTATCTCACCAAACCCGCCGCGCCGGAAAATCCTCTGGCCCAGCGGGACGAGGCGGAGTATCTTCTCTGGCGCGTGATCCAGCAGGAGGGCTCGTCTCCCGCCGGACTGGCCCTCTGGATGGGCTGGAAGCTCCAGATGCAGCCGGGAGAGATCGCCTCCCTCACCTGGGGGCAGGTGGATTTCGACCAGAACCTCATCCGCCTGCCGGACCGGATGGTCTCCATGGGCAGCCGCCTGCGGCGGCTGCTGCTGGACGCATGGGACCGCCGCAAGGACCCCACGGAGCCGCGGGTCTTTACCGCACCCACCACCGGGCGGCCCATGGACCTCTCCCGGCTGACCACCGTCACCCGCACGGCGCTGATCCGGGGCGGCTTGGAGCATGTGAACCTGCGGAACCTCCACACCTGGGTCCGTCAGGGGGATCGGGCCCAGCTTTTGATGGCTCAGGCCGAGGAGCAGGGCTGGCTGACCCGTGAAGCGGTCATGGAGCGGCTGGGCGTGTCCAAAAGCACTGCCCGGCAGTACCTTCTGGAGCTGCGGGAGGCGGGCAGGCTGGTGCGGGTGGGCACCCGGTACTACCCCGCCGGGGCGGTGGCGGACCCCGATGACCATCTGGACATCATCCGGGCCTATCTGCAGGAGCACGGCACCGGCCGCCGTCAGGATTTTATCCGCCTGCTGGGCCTCGAACCGGAGCAGGGAACGCTGCTCCTCCGGCGGCTGACGGACCGGGGCGAGCTGGTCCTCACCGGGCGGCATTACACCCTGCCGGAGCAGGAGAAATGACCTCCGCTTTGTCCTGAAAACACCGAAACCGGTCAAGGTCCGCCTTGGCCGGTTTGTTACGTTCAAACGTTGCGTGAATGGCACAGTTCTGCATAAAAACGCTGCTTTTTTGCACTTGTATTACATCCCGGCGGGAACTATTTACATTCGGAAATGGGGCTGATAAAGTGGCCTTGCAAAACAGGATACCCGGAACATGCCCCCGGTTCAGATATTGGGTAGGCTAGCCACGATATGTAAATCGGGGCGGTAAAGGGGAAGCCGGTTTTGCAAAAACCAACTCCCGAACGGGAGAATCTAAAAGGAGGAAACCCCATGAAGAAGTTCCTTTCTCTGGTACTGGCTCTGGTGATGACCATGTCTCTGGTCACCGTCTCTGCCGGTGCCAAGGACTTCACCGACAGCACCAAGATCCAGTACAACGAAGCTGTCGACGTGATGTCCGCCGTGAAGGTCATCGACGGCTATGCCGAAGGTGACTTCCGTCCCAGCACCACTCTGACCCGTGGCGCTGCTGCCAAGATCATCTGCAACCTGATCCTTGGCCCCACCACTGCATCCGCCCTGGTGGCTGATGCTGCTCCTTACAAGGACGTTCCTACCAACCACACCTTCGCTGGCTACATTGCCTATTGCCAGAAGACCGGCATCATCTCCGGTTACGCTGACGGCACCTTCAAGCCCGCCAACTCCCTGACCGGCTACGCTTTCATGAAGATGCTGCTGGGCGCTCTGGGCTACAAGGCTGATCAGGAAGGCTACACCGGCGCTAACTGGTCCATCCAGGTTGCCAAGCGCGCTCTGAACATCGGCCTGGCTGATGATCTGGTGGGCGATTTCAACGGTGTGAAGGCTGTCAACCGTGAAGAGGCTTGCCTGTATGCCTTCAACACCCTGAAGGCTACCATGGTCGAGTATGACAAGAACTCCACCGTCATCGTCGGCAACATCACCATCAAGGAGCAGTCCGACGCCAAGGAGATGGCCAACACCGGCAAGACCGATGGCAACATCGACAAGGACGGCAAGATGCAGTTCGCTGAGAAGTACTTTGAGGATCTGAAGAAGTTCGGCGCTACTGACGACTTCTCTCGTCCCGCCACTCAGTGGAAGATCAAGGCTGAGGAAGTCGGCAAGTACACCGACACTCCCGACCTGACCTACACCAAGGCTGTCAAGGCCAGCGATATCTACAAGGATCTGGCTCTCGGCTCCACCATTGATAAGAAGGATGTCACCGTCTACATCAACGGCGAAGAGGCCGAGGATGCCGCTGTGGTTCTGAAGAAGAGCAATGACGCCAAGATCGGTAAGGATTATCTGGAGAAGAGCGGCAAGAAGTACAGCACTGCCAAAAACGGCGTTCTGACCGAGGTCTTCTATGACAAGGACGATGATTCTGTTATCATCACCCAGGTCGTGACCTATGTTGGCCAGATCAACAAGTCTGTGGCTGCTACCTCCAAGAAGGATGCCTATGTTGTGATCGACACTCTGTCCTCTACGCAGAACGTGATGGCTGTTCCCTCTGACCTGACCGGCAAGACTGTCAGCAAGTCTCTGGAGTTTGAGACCGATGACAAGTTCGAGGATGACGATTATGTCCTGTACACCTATTCTCAGACTGCTGATGAGGTGAAGTCTGTGGCCGCTGCCGAGAAGGTGGAGGGCTATGTTTCCAAGACCACCAACAGCACCAAGGATGAGGACGAGAACAAGGGCATTACCATTGCTGATACCGCTTACAAGATGTCCGCCGCCACTACCGGTGAGCCTCTTGGCGAAGTGTCCGTGAAGAACGACTACACCGCTTACCTCGACCAGTATGGCTATGTCATCTACGTTGAGGAGATTGAGGAGATCGGCAATTACGCTCTGCTGATCAACGTGGCTGACAAGGGCACCTTTGTCGGCAAGAAGGCTGAGCTGGTCTTTACCGACGGCACCAGCAAGGTTGTCACCACCGAAAAGGATTATTCCAAGGCCGATAACCTGAAGTATGACGTCAATAAGGACGGCAAGTTCACCGACGCTGATACCAAGGCATGGAGCAAGGAAGCCGGTGTTGCTAATGGCCAGAAGGAACCTGTCATTGTCACCTATAAGGTGGATAACGACGGCGTTTACACCCTGAAGGCTGTTGATGTGGCTAAGTCCTCCTACAAGGTTGCTTCTGACGCTCTGAACCTGAAGAACGACAAGGCCAGCATCTCTGTTGACAAGTGCACCGTCAACGATGTTAAGGATACCACCTATGTCACTGCCAACAGCGCTACACAGTTCGTGGTTGCCGATGCCGGCAGCAACGAGGACTTTACCGCTTACACCGGCATCAAGAACGCTCCCACCATTGCAGCTGGCAAGACCGACGGTTACAAGACCGACGTGTTCTTCTACTGCAAGAACGGCAAGATGGTCACGGTCATGTTTGTCCTGCCTCAGTCCAAGGTTACTATCGAGGATGACAACAACAAGATGATCTTCTTCGCCAAGGAGTCCGGCTCTGATTTGGAGCACGATAAGGACAGCAACTACTTCGAGTACAATGCCATTGTCAATGGTGAAATCAAGACCGTGAAGGTTGACGAGAACGCCACTGGCCTGACCGCCAGCGGAGCTAACGGCCTGTTCAAGTCCTTTACCACTGATAAGTACGGTGTTGTGTCTGGCGTTAAGGAGTACAACGCTTACGGCGCTGGCCTGAAGGCCAATCCCAAGACCCAGCCCGGCGATGCCAAGGAGTATCTGGCTGGTGTTGGTATCGACAAGGTCTCCAAGGAGTACACTGTTATCCTGAACACCACCGGCGGCAAGCTGGAGGACGGTACCGCTGCTTCTATCTACACGAACGAGACTATCTCCTGTGATGATGCCATGAAAGTCTACTATGTGGACAAGGACGGCAACATCACCGAGTCCAGCTACAAGTCCATCGCCAAGGATGACAACGATAACGTTTATGCTATCGTTCAGGATTACCTGGTCAAGACCCTGATCATTCAGGAAGTTGAGAGCGAGGATGATGTCTACGGCGTGAAGGTTGTCTCCACCGGCAACGCCACCGTGAAGGTGGATGGCAGCAAGTATGCTGCTGGCAAGACTGCCGAGTACGACAAGAACGACACGGACGTTGTCATCACCGTGACTGCCGACAAGGACTACACCATCAAGACCGTTAAGATTGATGGTGAAGAGGTTGAGCTGGACAAGAATGGCCAGTACACCATCTCCAAGATCAAGGGTCTGTATAAACTCGAGGTTGAAACCGAAGAGGTTGCTGACGCTACCATGACCATCTCTGTCCAGTATGTCCTGGATGACAACGCGGGCACTGTGGTCAAGAGCGAAAAGCCCGCCAAGATGACTGCGGACAAGGGCGAAGATTACGTCACCGTTCACGGTACCGCTCCCGATGGCTACACTCTGGTCAGCGCTGCTGAGCAGTATGTTACCTTCGTGGCTAACGGCTCCGCTACCGTGAAGTTCACCGTCAAGACTACTACTCCCTGATTAGATTAGTAGCCAAAATCAAAACTCATCTGAGTTGAGATAACAAGACCCCCCGCGCCGTACGTTCCCCCCTCACAGGGGTAACAAGTAATTCCTGGGATACCCCGGCAGGTCATCGTGTTTACGATGCCTGCCGGGGCTTCTCTGTGTCCTGGGTTTGTAGGGGTTCCGGTGCTTCCATCGTTTCTTCCACATCCTGCTGACCACTGCCGACATAGCCAATGCCGTTGTAGTAGATCTCCACGGTCTGCGGTGCGTGCTTAGACCACTTTACCTCTTTCTCGTGAACCACGATCTTCTCAATAAACAGCCGCAGCAGTTCCGGCGTCAGCTCCGTGATATCCGTATACCGCTTCGCTTTGTCGAGGAAGCTGTCCGTCCCGTTCACGGTTTCACGCAGACGCTGGATCTCACTCTCTTTCTGTGGAATACCGGCGGTGATACGGTTCTGTTCTTCCGTGTAACTGCCGGATAGCATCTGGAACTGCTCTGTTGTGATGCGGCCTAGCACACTGTCCTCATACAGCTTTTTGAAAATCGCGTCCAGTTCCGCTTTCCGCTTCCGCATGGCGGCCAGTTCCCTCTCCTGCCTGCGGATTTCCCGCTGAAGCTCGGCGGACTGCTTGCTGCCAATATAGGCGGCGAACTTTTCCGGATGTTCCCGTGCCATGGCCGTTACTCTCCGTAAGTCCTCCAGCACCACTTCATCCAGAACGCACTCTCGAATATAGTGGCCCGTACAGGCTTCTCCATCCTTCTTGTAGGTGCGGCAGGTAAAGTGATTGTAGCTGGCGGACATGGTATGTGCCCGGTGCAGCACCATGTTGGAGCCGCAGTCGGCGCAGAACACAAGGCCGGAATACTTGCTCTGTTCTTCCATCTTTGTCATACGGCGCTTGTTCTTACGGACTCTCTGTACCACGTCCCAGACCTCCCGCGTAATGATGGCGGGATGGGTGTTCTCAAAGACCAGGCATTCCTCTCTTGGATGTTCGACCCTTCGCTTGTCCTTGTAGGATCTGCTGCTGTGCTTCATGTTGATGGTATTGCCCAGATAGATCTCGTTCTCCAGAAGATTGGCAATGGCGCTGTCAGACCAGTTATACGGATGTGCTGTATCCAGACAGGTGTGCGTGAT